>WBZQ01001935.1_pt1 | contig 13820 bp, 12 predicted proteins | sample 5204251 | NCBI WGS metagenome assembly WBZQ01 (sample SAMN12412402, study PRJNA552823) | activated sludge metagenome | isolation source: activated sludge from nitrification reactor of wastewater treatment plant... | place: USA: Virginia | collected 2017-09 | reverse complement strand
ATGGGTCCGACCAACTGAGTTTTAATCTTCCACCCGAGGTCAGATTGAAATCGGCCGGAGTAAGCCCCGGCAAATCCAGGTTTTTGATCTCTTTGAACGACATGCGGATCGGATCCCAGGCGAGGTCAAATTCAAGGGAATACACTTCGTTGAAATGCCGGGCGTAGATACCCGTGCAGCTATCCACCGCATACTGCGGGGTTAAATATTCGTCCTGGATATAAAATGCCGTCAGGGAGTCGGGGATGTCCACCTGTTCATAGGCGACGCAGTTCAATACGGTGGAAACCGTAGCGGAGCAGCCGAGCGGATCGGAAACGGTTACGCTGTAATGGCCCGAAGGTACGCCGGACAAGGTATCCAGATAGGCGCCCTCCGGTAATTCAGTGATCAGGCGGGTGGTGCCGTCGCTCCAGCTTATTGTAAGCGGGTAATCCAGGCCGGCGTTGAAAGCACTTTGTAAGTACAAGCTCCCTTCCGGGGAATTGCCGTAATCGATACACGCTTTGTTTATCTGGAAACTCCAGGCATAGGTCGTCTCGTCCGCCACCTGGGTGCCTTTGCTGGCCGTACAACCTCCTGGCGAAGTCACCGTGACCTGATACGAACCCACCGAAAGGCTGTCGATGGTGGAAGTGGTGTCCCCGTTCGACCATAAATACTCGAACGGAGGCTGGCCATTTTCAACAATGACCGTGGCACTGCCCAGGCCGCCGCAACTTTTAATGTTCGTACCGATGACATGGACCTGAAAATAATGGTCGTCGGGGATATAAAAATTAAAGGGCTGGGTACAACCGTTTGCGTCATAAACGGTCACGGACTGCCAGCCGGGCAGGAACCCGCACGTATCATGGCTGGCCCCCAGGCCGGAAGGCCAGGCAAAAGTATACGGCGGTGTACCTCCTCCCACCTGCATCGAGACGCAACCATTCGGCAGTCCGCACCAGGCCGCCTGGGTTTTCGGGGTGGCAAAAATCCCGGAAACGGTGGCGGTTACCTCTATTTCGGCCAGCGCACTGAGCCCGTTCTGGTCGGTAACCGTAACGGTATATAAGCCGGCCGGCAAACTGTCTACATTCTGGGTGCCGGCGGTAAAATTGCCCGGGCCGGCCCACTGGTACTGGAATGGTTCCTGCCCTCCCAGCACGTCGATGGAAATACTGCCAACCGAAGCGCCGCAGGTGGCTTTTTCAGCACACATGGAAACTATAGCCAGGCTTCCGGGAGGACCGGCCGCCCCTACCCGGACCCCTCCGACCTGTTGGGCCAGCGGCAATACCCCGCCTCCCCCGTTTGGCGAAAATTCCTGGATAATTTCAAAAGGCCAAAACAAGGAATTGTTAGGTCCGACTTTTAGGGGATAAAAACCATTCGCCCCGGATTTTACCTTCAGGCAAATGTTGAACAGCCGGGCTGAATCCGGCAAAGTGACTCCCAGTCCGGTCAGGTCGATCCAGGAAACCAGAATCCGCTGCGGATTGGATATAACATTAAAGTTGAGCACCCCAAATCCCGGCAGATCGCTGGAGGTATAGTCCAGCGCAACCAGATCGAAAGCAGCCTCCTCCCAAAAGACGGCAAACTGCATGGAAGCGATCAGGTTAAAATTACGCACCTGCAGCGGCACACAGACCGTATCTCCGACCTGCGCCTCCAGTGTGGGTAAAAATAACTGGAAACAAGGCGGAGTATTTTGGGCCTGCCCACGGAAGGCAGGGAGAAAGAAGGCGGCGATCAGGCCTGTAATGCTAAAAATCAGGCGCAAGCGGTCGGAATATGCAGATATACAATTCATGAGTATACGGTGATTGGAAATAAACAATGGCTTTTGATGGCACGAATGTATCCCGCAATCAGGCAGGCAACGGGTACACTTTTGTATTTTTATAGAATTATTTTAGAGCGACTTTTTTCAAAAGGGATGAGGTATTCTGGCAAAATATTTTAAATAATTGATAAAAAGCGATTTTAAGGTGTATTAAATTTGCCTGCTTTATAGGATTTTTTACTGGTTGGAATATTCTACTTTTCGCCACACATGCGACAAACCAAACTGATCGAAACGCTGCGTACCCTCGGCACCCGCGAACGAAGCCGGTGGCGGCAATACGTGCATTCGGATTTTTTCAACAAACACCGGCAATTGCGCCGGTTGTGCGACTACATACTCGCCCGGGCCCCCGACTTCCCCGAAGCCGCCCTGGAAAAAGAACGGGTATCCGCCTGGATTTACGGAGCCGACACAATTTACAACGAATTGAAGATCAACAACCTGATTTCGGACCTTTACGAACTGCTACTTGGTTTTCTGTCGTATACCCGCCAGGAAAATGATCCGCTGGAAAGCCGGTACCAGGGCGTCATGGCCCTGCTCGAACGAAACCTGGACAAGCAGGCGGCAGCGGCGCTGGAAAAATACCGGATGCTGCTGGACAGGCGCGCCGACCGCAGCGCCGACTGGTACCGCTATGAAATGCGTTACTGGGAAGCGGGCGAAACGCTGTCCGCCCGGCAGTCGCGGCGCGCAGCCGGGGAGCACCTGTTCCGTCAGACGGAAGCGCTCAGAAACGCTCATCTGCTGGAAAAACTGCGCCTGGAAGTAGCCCTGCTGAGCCGGAAAACCCTGGCGGTAGTCGGTACGGCCGCCGCCAGAGACCTGAACGACAACTGGCCGGGCGATCCGCAGACGGTATCCCTGCCCGCGGCGCACACCTACCTGGCCGCCCAGGATCTCGTCCGCCGGCCCAGCCCGGAAGCATTTTCGCTCCTGACCACCGCTCTCGACACCCATTACCCGGTCTTTCAAAGGGAAGAACTCAGCGCATTGTACCAGTGTGCGCTCAACTACTGCATCCGGCGTATCAACGACGGCCAGCCCGGCGCCTACGCCGACGCATTGTTCCTGTACCGCACTTTGCTCGACCGGGGGGTGTTGCTGCACAACGGCCGCCTTTCCCAGTGGACCTACAAAAACATCGCCACTGCCGGACTGCGCAGCGGCGATTTCGACTGGACCGAACAGTTTTTGCACCGTTACCGCGAGGCGTTGCCCCAGCCCGAACGCGACAACGCCTTTGCCTTTAACCTGGCGTCGCTCTATTTTGAAAAACGCGACTTCAGCAGGGCGCTGCGTACCCTTCAGGACGTGGAATTCACCGACATTTCCTACCATGTCGGCGCCAAAATATTACAGATGAAATCCTTTTACCTGCTGGGGGAAACGGAAGCCCTGCACTCCCTGCTCGATGCGGCGGAACAAATGCTCCGGCGCGACAAACGGCTGGCCGCTTTCGGCAAAACCACCAACCTGAATTTCCTGCGTTGCCTGCGCCAGATCAGTCAGTGGAAACAAAAAGCGCCGGCCCGGAGCCGGGAGAAAAATGAGGCGGAGCGCCTGGAACTGATCGGGAAGGTGAAGAACCTGCAACCGCTGGCCAACAAGGACTGGCTGTTGAAGATTTTGGATTGATGGGGACGTTGTAGACGTTAGGTGGACGTTGTGGACGTTGTGGACGTTAGGTAGACGTTGTGGATGTTGTGGACGTTAGGTAGACGTTGTGGATGTTGTTGAGGCTAAGTAGGCCTGGGGTGCATGAAAAGCAATTTTATAAATCAATCATGGCCCTCGGTATACGCAACGGAACATCAAAAATCTGCATTCATGTAATCGTAAATCGTCAATGAAAACAATTTAAAAATTTAGGTGACTGAGTACTAACGTCCACCTAACGTCCACCTAACGTCATCCTAACGTCCACCTAACGTCATCCATGAGAATGCTTTTCGATGGCGCGCGGGTCGTAGCGATAGTTGATATTCAGCCACATCAGGCGCGAGATGCGGAAGATGTAGATAAAATTGACGGCCAGAAAAACGATGAGCAGTCCGAAAGAGACGGTCTGGCTCCAGCCCAGGAACCAGTGAAAAAAGGCAACGAACAGCAGACAGAACCACCCCGTCCAAATATAGGAAATGAACATGGCGCCGTAGTAGTAGCCCGGTTCCGGGAAATAATTCAGGTTGCATTTCGGGCAGCGCTGGAGCATGTCGATCGGTTTAACGAAGGACCAACTGCTCGTTTCGAACGTCTCTCCTTCATGGCAACGAGGACATTTCAGGTAAAAAATGCTGTAGGCTTTCGAGCCTTTTTTAAAAATCGGCATAACTAAACTGTGAGGTGTTTTATCCAAAACAAAATTACGGGCCGGCAGGTAACTGCTTCCCAATGGCGGCACAAAAATAAAAAGCGGCCGGCAAGGTGAAACGTGATGAAAGTCACAGACGCATCTGACCGCCGTCAGCGGAACGGGCCGGAAGCCGGGCGCAATTTTGTGGCAAGTTCAACAAAATCGCTCGGACATGAAAATTCAGGTTTCAACGGACAAAACGATCGCCCAGATTCAGGAGGCTTTTTCGGAAATGTATCCTTATCTCAAACTGGTGTTTTTTACGCGCCCCCACGAAGCCTACAAGGGCAGCCCGGTCAAATTTATGATCGATGATACCCAGGTAACGCTGGGCAGCCTGGAGAAAAAGCCGCGCAGTCACGACCTCTACATCGAGCCCGAAATGCCGACCTGGCAACTGGAGCGCCTGTTCGAGGAAGAATTCGGCCTGCATGTCCAGGTATTCCGCAAATCGGGCAATACCTGGCTGGAGACCAGTACCAGCGACGACCTTACCCTGGAAGATCAGAATTTCAAGGGTAAGGAAAGCCAGCGGCATCACTTCGAACAGGTCGATCCGCTCGACTACCGGGAACAGGACTAACTTAATCGAAAAGTAATTTCGCCACCGGTAAAAAACGGCCTGGGGCCATTAAATTTGTCCATAAGTCCATTTACATAAATACTACATGATGAAAACCATCCTTGTTCCCACCGACTTCTCCAAAGTAGCCGCCAATGCATTCCGCTATGCGCTGGAAATTGCCTCCCGCAACGGCGCTGAGGTTGTGGCGCTGCACGTCGTTTTCCCCAACGAAGGAGTGGAAAACAACATCTACAGCGCGTTTTGGGTCGATGAGTACTATAAACAACGGGAAAAAGATGTGCGCAATTGGGCGCATCGGCTGGCCCGCCGCGACGATCTGAAAAAAGTGCCGGTACGCAGTCAATGCGTGATCGGCTTCCCCGTCGGGTCCATCCATGAGGCCGTGGAGCGGGAAAAAGCGAACCTGGTAGTTATGGGCAGCACCGGCGCAACGGGTCTGCGCGGCGCCTTTCTGGGCAGTGTCGCCGCCGGCGTGATCGCCCGGGCCGGGCTGCCGGTCCTGGTGGTTCCGGAGAAGGCCAGATTCAGCGAAAAGTCCCGCGCCGTATTCGCCACCGATTTTCACCTTAAAAAAGGCGAACATACCCTGCAGGTGCTGCACGAACTGCCGCAAGTGCAAAATGGAGAGATCCACGTCGTCCATGTGGTCGAAAAGCCGGGCGAAACCGACAGGAGCCGGGAAAGCGCCTTCGGCCAGAAACTGGGAAAGATCCGCCACGACTTTCATTACCTGCACGACCGCGACGTCATCCAGGCTGTGATCAATTTCCTGGAATCCACCGACGCTGATCTGCTGGTCGCGGTAGCGCATGAACACTCCATGCTCCACCGGCTGTTTTTCGACAGCATGACGCGCAAACTGGCCCAACGGGTAAAAATCCCTACGCTGGCCCTGCACGATGCGTGACCCGTTTGGTTCTACCCTACCCTTTTATAAAACGGAGGGCGTCTTAAGGGTTGATAAGGTTGATAAGCGTTGATAAGGTTGATAGGGTTGATAGGGTTGATAATCGATCCGAAGAAAGGTAGTTTTTATCCTTTGTTCGGGTCAAAATATCAACCTTATCAACCCTATCAACCTTATCAACCTTTTGAGACAACCACTTTGTTTTTATAAAACCCGGTAAAACTTATCCGACCGGGCTCAACTGCAAATTCATTTTCTGCTGCATCGGGAACAGGCGGCGCAATACCGTCATCAGCGAAAAATCACTTTTGGGCAGCAAGGTTTCTACAAAGATCAATTTCATGCAGCGGCTGACGCTGGAGACGGCAATGACCAGAATGTTCTCCTGGTCGTCCCGGATTTTCTCCACCGAGTCGAGGCGCCAGTCATCGGAATACAGCGATTCATCGGGAGTCGGTTCCGCCTGGGTGACCAGGCTGTAACCTTTGGCATTCAGGTTTTGGAGGGTGTCCGAAAGCGAAGAGCGATGTTTCATCATACTTGGTAAAACATGGTTATTGATTATGTTGATTGGAACGAAAGGAGGTTCTCGAACGCGGTCTTGCGGTCGAAATTTTACCCCCCGTTTTTCTTAATTGTCCGGAGGTGACATTTGCCGGTTCAGGCCGAAAACAGGAGCCGCGACAGGGGCCGTAATTTTTGGCGGTACAATTGTATTAAAAAAGAATTACTTCTGACGGCGGAAATTAATTTTGACCGAACAATAAAGGGAATTTTATGGCGTGAAGCAATAAAAATAGAGTTTAACTGGCCCTCGGTGTTGGCGAAGTTGTATTTGTAGGCTTCGTTGCCATCGCCGAAATCGAGAGTGGCGAACCCGCGTTCCTTCAGCCATTCGCCCAGATACACCACCAGGACCAGGCTGGGGCTGTGGCGGCTGAATTCGGGAGCGTGGGTCAGGTTGTGGTAGATCAGCGTGCCTTCCTGAAGCAGCCCGATCACGAAAGCGATCCGTTTCTCCCCGGCTTTTATGGCGAAGCGGACCAGTATCCCGTCCCGGTGCCAGGCTTTCAGGCATTGCAACAGGAAATCCCGTCGTTCGGTATCGCGGTATTTGGAAGGTGTGGTCGTACCGGACCAGCGCTCGATGTGACAGTCACAAAATTCCCCGACCCAGTTTTCGAGGTCTTCGTCCCCGGTCAGGGCTTCGAACGAAACATCGTGTTCCCGCTGCAGCCGGTTCATTTTGTAGCGGTTGTTGCGCGACTTGCTGAGCCGTTCGTACAGTTCCTGCGGGGTGTCGCACTGGACCATCGGGCAGACGGATGACCTCGACGAGAGCCAGAACAGGCCGCTTTTTTGCCCCGATCTGACAAAAACATCCATATAGGGCGCCCACATCGGCTGATTGTTCAAAATAATGGTCCACCCCTCCCGGCCCATTTCCCGGTGAAAGCACTCGAAAAAATCTTGCACCTCCTGTGGAGAACAGGCGCTGTGCAGCACAAAACTGTTGTGGTCGGTTTTCATGTCGCTGAGGAAGCCGTAGGCGCCGCCCTTTTTGTGGAATAAGGCGGCGCCTTTCAGGGTGCGGTCCACATAAAATTTGTACACGGCCACCAGAGTGGGACTTTTTTCAGCAAAATACCGCAGCACGTGCGGCGCCTGGAAGGCCGGCCGGCCGGTGCTGTTTTCCCACAATACGGTGTAGTCATGCCAGAATTGTGCATCTGGCCTGGAGTATTCGATAAAGGCTTTCATAAGTAGAGCGGTATGGATTAAATTTCGCACAAATAATGGAGCCACGGGTATTCGGTCGCAGCGTCGAGCCGCTGAAGGTCCAGTTCGCCGCTCGTTTTGGCCGGCAGCACACGGACGTTGCTAAAGCCCAGAGAATTCAACTGGTCGACGACTACCCGCGGTTTTGCGTAGTAATGGTTCATGCGGAACTGATGCACGTCGTCGCGGATCACCGTGTAGTCGAGGTTTTTGTATTTGCCGGGCAGCCCGTTGTGGTAGAGCAGCCGGCCCAGCCGGTAGAAACGGTAGGCCAGGTAAAGGGGGTTGTTGTTGTGCCGGATGCGGTACATGCTGGGGATGTACTGAATGTTGTGCGAAGAGAAGAAGAGGTAGCCTCCTTTCCGGCCGACGCGTTTCATCTCCCGCAGCGCCTGAAGGCGTTCATCGTGGGAAATACTGTCCAGGCCGTTGTAACTGAACATCACGAAATCGAAATAACCGTCTTCGAATTCCGGCATGGAGCGCACGTCTCCGGTTTGGATCCGGACCTGCGTGCCGAAGTGGCCGTAGTCTTTTTTGCTGGCTTCGACCATGGATTCGGCATAGTCTACGCCGACGTATTCCCGGCAAAGCGGGGCGAAATGGTGCGTGGTGCGGCCGGTGCCGATGCCGATGTCGAGTACCCTCCAGTTTTTCCAGTTGCCGGCAAACTGCTCCAGGACCGTTTTTTCCGGTCCGAGCAGTTCGGTGGCTTTGCGGTACACATTGACGATTGAATCCAGTTGATATACATCTCTGTTGGCCATGATAGTGTCTTGGTTTAATGCGTAACAGGTTGGTGCCGCAGGGTTACAGGGGCGGGAGTACACCAATAAGGCACGGTGCGGTAGCCCGGCCGGTAAGGCGGCGGCAGTTGTTTTTGAAAATGGAATGCAGGAAGTGTAGGACCGGAGTTATGACCGGCCTTCCGGAGGCGGCGTCTCCGGATCCATTTCGGCGCTGGCAGGGTGAGATGTTGCGCCTTCCAGGGTGTGCCGGATCGTTCTTGTATAGTGCAGAGAAAGAAGCAGGCTGGTCGTGTGGCGGTCTTTGTCCTTTTCCCGGGCTTCTTCTTTGCTTTTTTCTTCCTTCTCCTGCTTGCCTTCTTCCTCTTTTTCCTGTTGGCCCTGGAATTCTTCCACGCCGATTTCGTCTTTCAGGCCGGCCAGCGCCCCGGTTTTCACCAGAAAACACAGGTCTTCAGCCACGAACAGGATCATGACGGTGAAGAGTAGCGGCCGGACGAAAGAGTGTTTCATCAATACTGGTTCTCAGATGACGCGTAAAAGTAAAACTATCAACGCGGTTGGACTCTACTGGTTTATGTCAAATCCGCGGATAGACGGGTAGCCGACAAATATTCCCCGGGCAAAAAAGAAAGCCCCGGCTTTCCAGTCGGGGCTTCTGACTTCCTCTTTCGCTAAATCCAGGGTGAGATCGCCTGATCTCATGGTACTATCGGTCTTGGTGCTTGAAGAAGTCCCGGAAAACCCCGGCACTTTTGCCATGGGCATCTGAAAACTTCTCCGGTGTTCTGGTTTAACGGTATAACAAAACCTCATGCTTTTCAAAAACGGGGTTTTCGCGGTTGTGCTTTTCTGGCGGCAAAGATAAAAGTTCAAATTGATTTTAAAAGTATTACTTTCATTTTTAAAAACAAAACTTTCTTTAATCTGGTTTTGCTCTGGCTGGTAAAATCTTTGCTAATTTTGGCGAAATTTTGGTCCATGCAGTTTCAGATCAGGATACAACCGAACAGCACCCTGGTTTTGCGCGACCCGGAGGATACCGCCCTGGGGAGAAATATTGTCCGGCAGGGGCTTCTGCTCCTGCACAAACTGGGTTATGAGCAGTTTACCTTTAAAAAACTGGCCGAAGAGATCGGTACGGCCGAAGCGAGCATTTACCGGTATTTTGTCAACAAACACCGGCTGCTGCTCTACATCCTCAACTGGTACTGGAACTTTCTGGAGTACCTGGTGGTGTTTTCCCTGCAGAATCTGAGTGATCCGGAAGAAAAGATACGCAAGGTCATAGCCCTGCTGGTGCTGCCGCTGCCCGACGGCATGGACAACTCCGGCTTCGATAAAAAAGCGCTTTATGAGATCGTGATCGCGGAAAGCAGCAAGGTCTATCTCACCCGCGAAGTAGAAGCGATCAACAACGGACAACTCTTCAAACCCTACAAAGACCTCTGTGCCCGTATTGCCGGGCTGTTCGAAGAGTACAACCCCGATTATGCCTACCCGCGGTCCCTGGCCAGCACCCTGCTGGAAATGGCCCACTACCAGTCCTTTTTCATGGAGCATCTGCCGCGGCTCACCGACTTTTCGGCCGATAAAAAGGTGGAGAACGTTCAGGCTTTCCTGGAGAACCTGGTCTTTGCCGCCATCCGGAAATAACTATGGAAAGCCCTTCACCCCTTCTGCGCGTCGCGCTCGTCGGTCCGGAAAGCAGCGGTAAAAGTTACCTGGCCGAATACCTGGCCCGCCACTTCAACACCGTCTTTGTGGAGGAATACGGACGCACCTACTGCGAAAAGTTCGGGATGGACCTGACCCCACTCGACTTCGCCCACATCGCCGGCGGCCAACTCTACCGCGAAGACGAGATGGCCGCTCAGGCCCGCGGTATCCTTTTCTGCGACACCGAACTGATCGTCACCCAGGTCTGGAGCGAGATCTTTTTCAATGGCGCCTGCCAGCCCTGGATCGTCCGGGCCGGTCAGCAGCGCTACTACGACCTCTACCTGCTCTTTGCCCCCGACATCCCCTGGGAAAACGACGGCCTGCGCGCCTTCGAGCAGCAGCGGGAATGGATGTTCAACCGGCTGCGGGAGATATTGGAAATCAGAAATTTGAAATTTGAAATTATCCGGGGCGGGTACGCGGAGCGGACGAGGGCGGCGGTGGAAGCGGTGGAGAAATTGACCGGGCAGCCCTGAATAATATCCACGATTTTTCCTTGAAAAAAACTTCGCAACAATTTTGTTGTTAAAAATTTTTGACAATACTTTTGTGGTCAAATTAAAAACAACAAAAATGTTGTCAAATGAAAAACAATTGGATAAACCCGAAAATTATCATTGGAAATACCGCAGTTGGTGAGTACTACTTCCCCCGCCCGTTTATCGAAGAGGCCATTTGGGAAGAAATCGAAAAAGGAAACCACGTGCTGATCGCCGCCCCGCGACGGGTCGGCAAATCCTCGGTAATGCAGGCGATGGTGCAGAACCATCCGGTGAATACGCGGTGTATTTTCCGCAATATTCAAGGTATCCGCTCCGAGTCGGAGTATTACCGGCGGTTTTACGAACTTCTGGTTCAATGTTTAAACCAGTTCGGCAAAGGCGAAGCCTGGTTGAAAACCTTCTTAAAAGGCGTGACCGTGGAGGAGATCACTTTTGAAGGCATCAAATTCGGCGAAAAGAAGGAGATCGACTTTCCCGGCGGGATCAAGAGTTTGTTGACCGAGATCAGTAAAAATAAAATCCGGGTCGTACTGCTTCTGGATGAATTGCCGGAAGTGCTCAACAGCCTGCACAAGCAGAACCGCAGTGAGGAGGCCGGCAATATCCTGAATCACTTGCGGGAACTGCGTCAAAATCCGATGATCCGCGGCCACTTAAGCCTGGTATTGGCCGGTTCGGTCGGCATCCAGCACGTAGTGAAGGCCATCGAAGGGCGCATCAAAGACATTAACGATTTTAATCCCTTGCCTTTCGAGCCGATGGACCACTCGGAGGCCAGGAAGTATGTTGCCTGGGCAACCAGGGAAGCCACGGTTCAATACGACGACACCCTGACCGGCCATTTATTGCAGCACATCCGGCACTATATTCCCTATTTCATCAATTTGATGCTGGACGAGATCAACAAAGCGGCCCGCAGGGCCTCCAATCCTGTTATCACTTCCGCCCACATCGACGCGGCCTTCGAAACGATCGTCCGGAACAGCGACCATTTTAAAGAGTGGAAATACCGCCTGAACGACTATTTTAATCCGCAGGAAGCCGCTTTTCTCCACGAGGTGCTGGTCTGCATCGCCCATAAAAACGAGATCGACGCCGGCCATCTGTTCGATTTTGCCGTTAAGCACCAGTTGCAAAACACCTATATGGATTTGGTCAACGGGCTCCGGCACGACGGCTACATTTTGGAACGGGACGGTCGTTTCGGCTTCGTTTCACCTTTTTTACAATCGTACTGGAAACTTGACAACCCGGCTTACACAGCATGAGCGACACACTTTCCTATAAAGACAACCCCTCCTGGTTTATAGACCGGCTTACGCTGTATCAGAATGCCAACAGCAGTCCGGAAGCCGTCAAGCGCAATTTTTTGGTCCGCGTGGCCGAGTTCGAACTCATCATTGCCGACCTGCGCAACAAAAAAAAGAACGATCCCGTCCAGCACGAACTCATCCTGGGACGCCGGGGCAGCGGAAAATCCACCCTGCTCCGCCGTATTCAGATCGAGGTCGACGAGCAAAAAGACCTGGCAGAAAAATATCTGGCCATCAACCTGGCGGAAGAACAGAATGCCATTTACCGGCTTTCCGATCTTTGGTTCGAGGTGCTGGAAGAACTCAGAATCCGGCTCAATAAAAACCTGGCCCTGCGCACCTTCGACACTTTTGCCACCAACCAGGAATTTACCCGCTACCTCTACGGAGAAATTCATCGCCTTCTGCAGGAAACGGGGAAACGGGTGATCCTGCTGCTGGACAACCTGGACCGCATCCTCGAAAACTTTGCCGATGATGCGCACCTGCTCCGGGAAACGCTGCTCAATTTTTCCGACATCCAGATCATCGGAGCCAGCACGCGTATGAACGAGCACTTCTGGCGCTACGACCAGCCGTTCTACGATTTTTTCCGAAGGCACCGGCTGGAAGGGCTGAGTTTTGAAGAGATCCACTTGCTGCTCAACCATTGGAGCACGGAAATGGACCTTCCGCCGCTGCACGACTACGCCCTGCGCCACCGCGGCCGCATCGAGGCCATCCGCATTCTCACCGACGGCCTGCCCCGTGCCTTGCAGTATTTTATCCAGGTGCTGCTCCACGACTCCGAACTCTACGGCTTCGACTACCTGAAAAAGGTCATGGACAAGGCCACCCCGCTGTACCAGGAACGGCTGAACAACCTCACCGCACCCCACCGGAAGATCGTGCAGGAAATGGCCTTCTGGTGGGAAGCCGCGCCCACCAAAGTGCTGGTGGAAAAATGCCGGATGGAAAGCAAACTCATCGCTTCCTACCTCAAACAACTGGACCAGTATGGCATCGTCGAGACCATACCCACCGGCCGAAAAAACCACCTCTACCGCCTGGCCGAGCGCTTTTTCAACATGTGGCTGATCGTCACCCAGGGCAATCCCGACCAAAAACGCCGGGCCAAATACCTCACCCTTTTCCTGGAAGGCTGGTACGACGAGCAGGAGTTAAAGTCTCTGGCGAAACGGCACCTGGCCGACCTGAAGGACAAAAAACTTTCTTTCGACAAGGCGATGGTACTTAGCAAAGGCTTATCGCAATCGAAGTTTATCGGGGTGGAAGAACGCGATGCACTGATCGATTATACGTTGGCGCTGAAGCCCAGGGAAATACAGGATTGCGAATTACCTCGGAAGTTTAGCGAAATTTCCGCCGAAGGGGAAAAATATTTCAATCGGGGTGAATACGAAAAGGCGCTGGAAAAACTGAATGAAATAGAGAATGAGGAGGATGGAGTCAAGTTTTATTTGCAGGGTTTGTGCCTGGATTTGCTAAGTAAATATAAAGAAGCGGAAAACCTTTATCTGAAAGCCAGCCAAAAAGGACATGTATATGCATTGTTCAATCTGGCGGACTTATATAAAGAGCAAGGAAAATATAAAGAAGCGGAAAAGTACTGGCTGGAAACCATTGACAAAGGAAATGTACGTGCACTGAATAATCTGGCTTTTTTATACTACACTGAAAATATTCACCCGTCAAAAGCGCTAAATCTGATTCAAAAATATATTAAACTACCTGATGGAAACTCACACAATCTTAACCTTGTTATCATAGAAATCTGGAACGGGCTTTTTGAAAATCTGCCAGAAAAACTTGAAAAAGTTCTGGAGAATGCATCAGAAAAAGGCTTAGGGCCGTTTCTCGCCAACTTACTCTTCCAAAACCAAGTCCAACTCGTACTATCCCTCTTCGAATCCGAGCAGCACGGCCAAATGCTGCGCACCCGCTACGAACTCCTGTACTGGGCCGTGCTGATCCTGGCCGGCCGCACGGAGGACAACCTCTTGCTGCGCATCCCTCCGGAAGTGCTGCCGACGGTGCAGGACATTGTGGAAAAGGTGAAGGAGAAGCAGGCTTT
>WBZQ01001933.1_pt1 | contig 13825 bp, 5 predicted proteins | sample 5204251 | NCBI WGS metagenome assembly WBZQ01 (sample SAMN12412402, study PRJNA552823) | activated sludge metagenome | isolation source: activated sludge from nitrification reactor of wastewater treatment plant... | place: USA: Virginia | collected 2017-09 | reverse complement strand
AAGAAGTTCATCCTAGTTGGTTGCCAGTTGACTGGCCTCCCGGCCACAGAGCAGTGAATCAGTTTGGTCCCTCTGGTCGGATACTTTTAGGAAAGTATCTGCGTCAATGGGGCATGCTCGATCAATGTGTTGATTTTAATTTTGACTCGCGTCGCCGCCGATTGGCGTTGATGGATAGTAAGTCTTTGCGCATTTTGGCCGCCTATTGCGGCTTGTGTGCACATAAACCGCTGTTTGAAATGGTGGCCACGTCACATGATATGCATCGATTTGCACGACGTATTAGTGACGATGCTGCGCGATTTGTAATTGGCCGCACCCCTGCGTTGACAGGTTTAGTGCTTAGCAAGCGGTTGGCACCCAAAAATCCGTTGGGCTTGGGTGCATTGGTGATGAGTCGCGGTTACAGAATGTTGTTGGGTGTGTTGGCAACAGAGGGCGACTCTGTGGTGCGTCAGGTGATGCGCAAGCTGCCCCGCCGGGTTTCAACACTAAAAATCCCTACATTTCGATCACCCAAGCTTGAGCAAATTAGCGAGCTGATTTTTCTTTGCCTTGTTCCAGAAAGGATGCCCGAATGGGACTGGCTTTTCTAATTACCAGTGACGCGTTTCAGCTCATGAGTGAGCGCAAGGTACTCAAGGAAGCGGAGTACAAGGCGTTGCTCGATGCCACCGCGGTGATCGATGCCTCTCGTCAAGAGGCGCGTCGCATTGTGACGCAAGCGGAGAATCGTGCTCAGGCAAACAAAAAGAAAGCCTATCTAGAAGGTATGGCGCAGGCGCGCACTGAGCATGCGGAGCGCATGCTGTCAGATGCGGTGACTGCTGAGAATCAGTTGCGGGCCATGCGTGCCTCTATGGCAAACGTTGTTGTAAAAGCGGTGACCCAGTTTTTGACGGATGCAGACCCTCAGGCGTTGCTTGAAGCGGCACTGCAGAAGGTCGATGTACTGATACGCGGGGAATCCTTTGTCACCATCACGGTGCCGCCAGCAAACGAGGCAACCTTGAATGCTGCCCTTGAAAAACTACGTTCTCAGGCGAAGTGGAGTTTGAATGTCACCGTGTTGACTGATTCGGCATTGCCGCGCGGTACGTGCCGAATGAAAACTGCGACGGGGTATGTCGAGATTGGTCTTGATGCACAAATTGAGGCCATGAAAAAAATAATCGAACGAAGGGTGATGGGCCATGGCTGACCTTTTTGGAGCCAAACCCAAGCCCCTTCCGTTTGGCAAGGAAGCCAATGCCAAGGCACCGGTCAAAGAGGCCAAACCTGCCTTGCTTAGCGAAAGCATGCTCGATATTGCGGCGGATCTAGAACAAGTATTTGATCGCATAAACCCTATTAGCGTTCGTGGGCGCGTAAGCAAAGCCGTTGGCATGTTGATTGATGCCACCGGTGTTCAGGTCCATGTAGGCGAATTGTGTGAATTGGTTACGCCCGGTGAGCCCCCCCTTCTTGCAGAGGTAGTCGGTTTTGCGCAAAACCGTGCCATCCTGACTCCATTGGGGCCACTGACTGGTATTTCAACACTTACCGAAGTCATTCCATCGGGCCGTGGGCAGGTCTGTCCAGTAGGTGAAGGTTTGCTGGGTCGCGTACTTAATGCAATGGGCGATCCCATTGATGAAATGGGGCCGCTGACTACTCGTAGTTATGTGCCCGTACAGCGTGAGCCTTTGTCGCCGCTTTCACGTCGAATGATTAAAAAAGCCATGACGACTGGTGTGCGGGCCATTGATGGTTTACTCACCATTGGTGAAGGGCAGCGGATTGGTGTGTTCTCCCCTCCGGGTGTAGGCAAAAGTACCTTGCTCGGCATGTTGGCACGGGGATCGACCAGCGACATTAATGTTATTGCGCTGATTGGTGAACGTGGTCGTGAAGTTAAAGAATTTTTGGAATACAACTTAGGCAAGGAGGGGCTCGAAAAATCGGTCATTGTGGTATCCACCTCTGATCGTCCCCCCATGGAGCGCGTTCGTTCCGCTTATATGGCCACAGCCATTGCCGAGTATTTCCGAGACCAAGGGAAAAACGTACTTTTGTTGATGGATTCGCTGACCCGTTTTGCCCGCGCCCAACGAGAGATTGGGCTGGCTAGTGGCGAGCCACCCACCCGTCGTAGTTACCCGCCTTCAATATTTTCCATGCTACCCCAGCTATTAGAGCGGGCAGGCCAGGGCGTCAACGGATCCATCACCGCGATTTACTCCGTGCTGACTGAGGGTGAAGAAGAAAGCGATCCGATCGCCGAAGAAGTTCGATCTATTCTCGACGGGCATATCGTTCTATCTCGAAAGGTCGCTGCTGCGAACCAATACCCCGCCATAGATGTGCTGGCCAGTATTAGCCGCGTGATGTCGAACGTGGCATCGCGGGAGCACATGACCGCTGCGGGAAGGGTGCGGGCGTTGATGTCAAAGTATCAAGAAATGGAACTTTTAGTTCAGATTGGGGAATACAAAGAGGGTGCAGATGCGCTGGCTGATGACGCAATACGCAACCGACCCAAGATTCTTGAGTTCTTAGGTCAAGCGCCGGATTCATTTGAAACTTTTGATCGCACGGTTGCTGCGTTGCGTAGGTTTTGAGCGGAGGAACTATGACAGTTAACTGGAAGTTGATGATTCAGCTCAGGGAGCGTCAGCGTACTGAGGCCAGCGAGCAGGTCGCGCAGGAACGCAAAGTGGTTGCGGAAAGCGAGGCTCAGGTGCAAACACTGCAAGGTCAGTTGCGCCAGGAGCGTGATGCCAAGGCCGCCTTATGGCGGCAAGCCACCGCGGCAATCCAAGAGGGAACAGGTAGCGTGGAGCAACTTAAGTATGTAACGTCCTACAGCCGGATACTCGATGCCAAAGCTGCAAAGTCAGCTGCGGCTGTGCAAGAAGCCCAGGGTGAGATGCAAAAAAAAATGGTAGTTCTTGAACAGCGTCGACAAGTCTTGCGTCAGGCTATGGGTGATCTTGAAAAAGCCAAAGAGATGCAGTTGCGTCAGTTGAAAGGACAGCAAAAACGCATGGAAAACCGTGTGGAAGATGTTGTCGATGAATGGACGTCACAAAAATGGTTGTCGCAGGTACAACATTAAATACTTTGTGAATTTTATTAATTAAATATATTTTTTATTAAAAATGAGGGGTTAGCATGGCTTCAATCTCAATCGACGCTCGCAATGACAAACACTCAGCCCAAGAAATTGCTGCTTTTGTGGCCAACCACAAAGATGATCTGCGGTTCGTTGCAGAGACAGCGATTAAAGAGGGCGTGGGTCTAAAACAAATCGCTGAGGCAACTGGGAGCAGTTTTGAGAGCATTGAGGCGACTGCAAAGAGTTTGGGTTATCAGATCACTGGAGGGGGTGGTGGTGCAGGTACGGATAGTTCAAATAAATCTGGAACTTCAGTGGTTAATGGGGGTGGTTCAGTTGGTGCTGTAGCGTCTGGGTCGAGCATTGGCACATCATCGTCAAGCGCCTCGTCGCGCCGCAACCTTCCGCCCAAAGCCATAGCCGTTCCACCCTTGGCTGCTGCAACGGTGAGCGCAGTTGTTCACGGTGCAGGAAATAGCCAAATCAAAGATGAAGACATTCGAGCCTGGGCTAAGGCTGAACCTCGTACACCTGAACAAATGCTCGAGGCCATGGTGGCCTATAACGTGAGCGCAGCGCAGCTGGGTAACGCACTAGGGCTATCTCCAAAGCAGGTTGATGACATTGTTAAGGAATACGGCCTCGACAAGGAAACGCTCGAATTTCGTGAGGTTGAAAACCATATTGATATTCAGCCCGAAAAGGCAGAGGCCATATTTGAAGCCGTACATGGTGGAGGCAACGACTCTATTACTGATGACGACATCAAGGCTTGGTTTGAGGCGGCGCCGAGAAGTCCGCGGGAAGCGCTCGATGCCATGGTCAAATATGGTGTCAGCATTAACCAAGCCGGCCGCGCCATGGGGTTGAGCGCGGAAGCCATCCAGGGGTTAGTTAAAGAATATGGTTTGGGGTTAAACCGTCTTGCGGTAACCATGACGGAGGGATGGACAGAAGAAGACTTCCAAAAATATTTAAAAAATCATCCAGAAAAAGCAAATGAAATTAAAGATAGTAATGGTTTGTTAGGTAAGGCCATTACATCCACCAACACATTGATAGATGAGGCCCGCCAGGCCGATGATGTGGCGTCGGCAGACAAAGCGGCTTATGACGCTTTAAATGCCAAATTTGCTCCTGCTTTTGCGACATACAACGGATATGCGCAGGAAATTGCTAGTCTGGAAGCGATTATTCAGGGCGAGAATGGGCAAAAAAATCAGGCTCAATACAGTCTAGATCATCTAGATCAAATTGATGAAAAAAGAGACCAACGCGCCACAGCCGAGCGTGATGCTAAGTACCAAATAGAAAATTCCAACAAGAACATTGCCGATGCGCAAAATCGCATCAACGACCTTCGCGGGCAAATGGCAGAGATGGAGGTTTGGGGCATCCCATTGATGCAAGAAACTGAGGCTGCAAAAGCCAAATGGGATCAATCGGCTCAGATTGCAACGCAAAAAAATGAAATTGCTGGCGCCCAAGGTGGTCTGGCGCAGCAGGCGATAGATCAAAACAAAGCTGACGTCAACGCCGTAGTTTTTTCTGGGCAGGCACTTAATCTTTGGATCGCCGAGCATCCCAGTCTTGAGGGTGCCGATCAAGTTCACGATGTTTTGAAAAACACCGTACCTGTTCTTGAGCAAACCATGACCGAGCAGCGAGTTTGGACGGACGCGGCTCGCCAGAGGGGATTAAACCTAGAAATTGATGCGCTTGATCTTGAAAGCAATACGACCAATGTCAAGGTTGAACTTGACAAAGTTCAACCTGCACGCCTACAAGCTGAAGCGAATATTGCTGGCAAACAAACAATCTATAACGACGCCGTTGCTGCAGAAAACAAAGCGCAAGCAGACTTAGATGCGGCCTACGAACAGCGAAACAAAGCTAATTCCGGAGTGGGTAAAGGGGAGCGCATTCGTTTGCGCGACGAAGCTGATCGCACCATCGCGCACTATCAGGAGGTGCTCGCTAGCGCCACTCAAAATCGTGCCAATGCTGAGACTGAATTAAATCAGGCCAAGGCAGAGGGTGCTCCAGCTATTGAGGCAGGCGTCCAAGCCGAGTCCAATTGGAAATCCACGCTAGCGACTTCGGGAAATGCGCGCGCGCAATCACTTAGCGAACTGGCTGTGGGCAAGCAAATCTTTGGTGCGGAATCGAACACCACAAATGCGCTGGCTTCTATCTACGGATTAATGATTGATACAAGTAAAATCGAAGTAACTGCGGCGAAGGGCTTGGCAGGTGTAGGAGCTATTGGTCTAGACGAATTAAATTCAATAGAAGACAAGGTGCAGGATGATTTGATGTTTTCTGTAGAGGGCTTGACCGCCATGCAGAAAACCGCAGCAAATGATCGAGCAGAGGCGGATGTCGAGCGGCTAAAACTGGTGCCGCTACAGGCGAAAGCCTATGGCAGTCAGCTGATTGCTGACGACAAGTTAACCGACGCAAATTATTTGCAAGACATATACAGCTCCACTGTGGATTTGGCTGCTTTGCAGGCCAGTGTGACTGCAGCGGAGGAGCGGCTCAATAAAGCCAAGTTGGGGCTCGACTATGCAGACATGCATATGGACTGGGCTGAGGCCAGGACCAATCCCAAGGGTCAGGCCAAAAGCATCAAGAAGGCGCAACCTGGACTCGACGCCGCAAAGCAAGAACTGACGGATGCTCAGCAGGCTTATGACGCTGCCGTGGCTGCGCTCAATAGTGGAAAGTACCTCGATGCGCCGCTGCGCAATTTAGCCATTGAATCCAGTTGGGCGGCCACCAGTGCTTACATCGATGCAGATGTTGCCAGTTCTCAAGCACTGACCCAAGGTGGGTGGACGGACATTGCCCAGAACCGTTGGTTCAATGTAGATAGTATCGTTGCCGGTGCTCAAGCGCTTATTGTTCAGGACGCCACCGCGCTGTCTGAGTTGCAGGGCGAAATGGCCCAGCAGGTCACGGACCCTACTACTGCACAGCTTCTGACTTCCCAATCTGAGTGGAACGCACAGTGGGCTAATGATTTCCGTGATCTTTCAACCTCCACGCGAAGTGCTGAATATCAAACTTATAACGACCAAGTAACACTGGATGAATTAACTATCCAGGCTGATGGCATGCAAACATTTGGCGCTTATTTGAAAGATAAAACCACTCAATTAAGTGAAACTTACAAAGCGGCTAAGTCGCTATTGACTACATTAGATGCCACGTTTCAAGCGTCTAGCCAACAAGCGCAGGCTGATGCCGATTCCGCAGAAGCTGGTCGAAACGGCATGACGGATGCTGAACTACAGTCAATGGTTGATTTCATCCTGTCGCGTAACAAAAACGGGACTGTGGCTAAAAATGGCAATCCGTCCGTTGACCCGGCATTGACGGTTGAATCCTTTAATAATCAGGCTATAGAAACACTGACCAACAACGCCTTTAACCAGCATGCCTACGAATTGTTAATGGTTGAAGCTACAAACAGTGGTGTCGAGCAACCCGAGTTTACGGATGAACAAATTCAGCAAAAAGTAACGCAGCTGCGAGCTCAGGAAAACAACGGTGTGGATACTACGTTTACCGACGAAGAAATTCATCGGACATCCATGCAGTTGTTTGTGGACAAAGCTCAATCGACCGCAATGGACAAACGCAAAACCCTGGCGAAACAACTCCATTACGCGGATGATCGTCAGATATGGATCGATGCCGACCCCGTTGTGCAGGCGCAGCGTTCGGCTGCACTGCGGCTGGCTCAAACTGCGGAAAACAGCACGCAAACTGCCATCAACGATGGTGAAAAACTGCAAGCAGGTACGTTTGTCGCAATGTTGCAGGGCCAACGTCTGAATGACTCTGCCACGGGGTGGGCTGACGTCACGGCGACAGCTGCACAACTAACCAGTCAGGCGGCAAAGCAGGCTGATGTGCTGGTCGAAGATTTTAGTATCGAAAAGACTGCACAAGACAACATGCTGGCGGGTATGACTAACTACCTTAACGGCAACATGGAGTTGGCGCAGTACATGCATGGCTACGCCGAAGTGGCCGAAGATCCCGCTGTTGCAAGACTCATGGGCAATCAAGTCAGTGGATTGGAAAAAATCACGCAAACCCATGTGCCTTTGTTAGAAACCACCGAGCGGTTAGCGCGTAGTGCGGCCGATTCGGTCGTGGCGGCGATGGAAACGGCTGAAAAACTTGAAACGGCAGCGGACGATCTGAAAAAGATAGCGGATGATGTTGCTGTTCAGGTGGATGATATTAAAAATGAGGTAGAAACTGATCGCATGAGCCTTGAAGCAACCTATCAAAAAACAGGTGAAGCTTTAGGAAAGGTGTATGGCTCGCATGAATGGGCTGTGGCGGCAACCCGAGAACATGCAGAAAAAGCTAAAGACGCTAAGGAGTTGCATGAAGATCGTGTGACGGCAGATGAGGTACTTAAAAAGCAAAAGAAAAAGGCATTGATGAAGTTAATTATTTCTGGGGCTGTGGCACTCGCAGTTACCATTGCAACTTGGGGGGCGGGAGCTAAATATGCACCAGTTATTATGGGTCCGGCGATAGCTGAAAGTGTGATGGGCGTAGCTATAACCATGGGTGTGTCGGGTGCTGTGGGAAGTGCGCTGAGCCAACTTATCAACAAAGGTTTAGGTCTTACTGACGGGAAATTCTCATGGACGGACGTATTGGTATCTGGCCTGAGCTCCGCTGTATTTTTTGGCGGATTGAGTGCCTTGAAAACCGGTGCGTCAATACTGCCAAGTTTTACAGCTGCAGCTGCAGGTGAAGCTGTAGCGACAGGTGAGGCTGTAGTTAAGGCTGGAGCTGAAGCCGCGGGTAAAGTAGCGAATGGTGGTTTGCTTTCAAAGATTCCTGGGTATGCCGTAGCAGTTCAGGGTGAAGTGCTGAGTCCTTTGCAAAAAATTGGAAATTTCTTAATTGAAACTGGTGCGGGAATGGGGCTGGATATAGCCACGCAGGGTCTCCTCAATGCCACAGGCCTTCGTAAAGGGAAGCTTGATTGGCTGCAAGCGATATCGACGGGTGTGGCAATTGGTGGGTATGGATTGATGGGGCCTACCTCGGAAGCATATTCGAAGGTAATAAACAATAAAGAATTGTCATGGCTCGAACGCCTGACCAATCCTGAGGTCTTGAAGCAGGCAGCCACTGAAACCCTATATTCTGATATCTCCTCTTCTCTCGTGCTTGCGATGGGTGGGAAACCTGTAGATGGGCTGTTTAATGCCGCAGGTGGAATAGGTAATTTCACGGGGAACTTCGGCGATGTTTATGATAAATTTTTGTTGAAAGAACATCAAAAAGGAGTGAACCCAACCGACGATCCGGATGCTGCGGGTATTGCGTAATAGAAAATGCGTTTTCAAGAGTTACTTCACATTTCCATAGGCTTGTCGCTAAACCTACCGGCCAAACCCATGCCAGGGCTTCTGCCAGAAAACTGTGAGCTGTGCCTCGGCCACATGACCTTGGAAGGTGAGAGCCCGTTTTAGGCTATGGATCCATCAGTTTTGTGTCCTTTGGATCTTGACCAAACGCTTTGCATAAGGGAGGCTTGCATTCAGTGTCGCAGTGTTTTTGAAGTCCTTCCAAATCGTTGAGCAGCATGGGTCAAAAAATGAGCATTTCACCAAATGGCACGGACGAGCTGTTGCGGAACGCCGTGGGCTTTATGGCGCAAAACAAATCTGCCGAGGCGCTCAAGTGCCTGAAGCGCGCTGAACAGTTAGAGCCCCATAACGCCTGGGTGTTGTATTTGACAGGGGCGGTGCACATGCAGTCCGGGAATCTAGATAAGGCTCTGGAATTGATGCGGCAAGCGGTGCAGATTGATCCCAATCTCTATGCGGCCCATTTTCACATTGGGCTCTTGCTATTTAACGAAGACCTTGAAGATAAAGCTGCGCTAGCTTGGGGTGAGCTGGAGCGGCTGGGTGATGAACATCCTTTTGTTCTTTTTACTAAGGGAATTCAAGCCTGGTCGCGTAATGATTTTGCGGCGTGCCGTAAATATTTATTGCGAGGCTTGGAGCTCAATACATCTAAAGGGTTGTTTAACGCCGAAATGCGTCAAATTCTTTCTTGGGCCGATGAGGAAGAGCGAGAACTTCTGGGTGAAGATGTAGAAGAAGAGGCCAAGCCTGGGACTCAGGCGAAGCCGTTGATTTCAATGCCCGCCCTGCCTGGAACTAGGGATTTGAAATTGCGATCAAAAGCTCATGGAAAGAAATAGTTTTAAGTAAAGAATTTAGTTTTCTATTTTGTAAATTTTTGGCGGAATAGGGGGGCATTAAATGGCACAAATTACAACGTCAACGGGCCAGGTTTTTACGTCACAACAGGCGCTCGCGTTTGCTGCATCTGTAGGTAACGATGTCAGCAAGATAGCGGCTAAAGCAAACGAAATGAAGTTAAATACTGATGAAGGGAAAAAGTTTCTTGCTGAAACGTTTAATGTAGATGTCGATGCCGTTGCTAAATACTTGGGCTCTAATCCGTTTAAGAATGAAGGAAATGGGAAGGTTGGGGATGGAGTGGCTGCTCAAGTGAGTGATGGGCAGCCCAAAGTACAAAATTCCCAACAAGGCAGCACAGTGCCGGCACGCAAGATTGCCATTTCATCGGAACAAGCGCCAGTCGTGTTTAAGGCTTTGCATGGTTCAGGTAATAAAAGCGTTGCGGATCAGGATATTCAGGCATGGCTTTCCAAGCCTAGGTCGGATGAAGAAATATTGATCGGGATGGTAGAAAAGAATGTTAGTGCAATGCAGGTGGGGCGCGCGCTAAACTTTAATAACGAGCAAGTCAATGAATGGTTGGTTGGCCGTGGACTTGACCAACAAACGCTCATTAATTCTGAGGTAGAAGGTTGGTCTGAAGAAGATTTAAATCGTGCCGTAGATGAGTTGCCTGCCAAACAAGAAGGGTTGATTGGCAGTCAAAAAAACTTAGGTGGTTATTACGGTGGGCTTGAGCCATTGATGGATCAGGCTCGTATGGCTCAGGACGAGGCGGCCAAAGCTAAATCTGAGTTTGATGAACTTAACGCTAAGTTTGAGCCTGCGTTTTCGAAATACACCCAGTTGTCCAAGGAATTGTCTGAGCTAGAAACTGCATTGCACGCCGAGCAAGCACAAAAAACCGAAGCTCAGAACACGCTAGCCAACTTGGGTGCTCTTGATAGTGAGCGTGATCGGCGTGCGACAGCACAAAGGGGGGCTGAGTATCAGGTTGCTAACGCTGACCAAAAGATTGCCGACCTGGAACCGAGAGCAGATGCCATTCGTGCTCAGATGCACGAAATGGAAAGTTGGGGCAAGCCCCTGATGGATCAGACTCAGGTCGCCAAGGCGAAGTGGGAGCAGGCCGCCAAAGTGGCTACTGAGAAGGCTGAGGTTGCCGGGGTTCAGGGCGATATGGCCTTGCGGGCCGCTGACGAGTACAGAGCATCAGTCACAAGTCTGAACGCTGAGCACAGCAAAATTGTGACCTACTTGCAGTCGCGCCCGAATTTGGTGAACGCTAAGGATGCACAAGAGTCAGTGCTCGCCTCTATGGATGTTTTGAGTGCCGCATTGCAGGATCATCGAGCATGGACGGATGCTGCTGTGGCCAAGGGCAATGCGTTGGATCAGGAGGCATTGGTACTTGAGGCAAATACCAGCGCAGCTAAGGCTGAGCTTGATAAGGTTCAGCCGGCACGGCTGGAGGCCGAGGCGCAAATTGGTTTGAAGCAGGCCGATTACGACGCCGCCAGAGCGGCCGAGGCGCGCGCGCAAGCCGACCTGGACTCAGCTTACAAGCAGCGTGATGCAGCGAACTACGTTGACGGGAAAGGTGGGCGCAACAGAGCGCGTGACGAAGCGAATCGGCTCATTGAATTTCATACGGCTCAGCTGGCCGCTGTGACCCCCAAGCGCATGGAAACTGAGGCTGCGCTCAGTCAGGCCAAAGCGCAAGGTGTAGCGGCCATTGAGGCGGGAGTTTCCGCTCAGGCGCCTTGGGGACGTGCCGCCGCGTTGTCATTGAATGCACGTGATCAGGCGTTAGTGCAAATGAGTATTGCCAGTCAGATTGCGGACGTAGAGGTGGCTACTCAGACTGCTTTAGCAGCAAATCACTTACAACTCATTGGTATTGGCCAAACTAAGGTGGATGCAGTGCAAGCGCTGGCTACTAAGGGCCAGATCACCTTGGGCGAACTGACTGCGGTGGAGGGCGAGGTTCAGGCTGACCTGCAAAAAAGTATCGCTGCGCTGCATGGCCTGGAGCAGATCGCAGTGTCAGACCGTGTGGTTGAGGGTAATGCGCGGGCTGCATTTGTAGGTTTGCAGACGCAAGCCCATGCCGATCAGCTGATTGCTGATGACCTGATGAATGATGCCAACAACATCCAGCAGGTTTTTCAGGCTTTGGATGTGGCGACTTTGCAAGCCAATGCCAATGCAGCGCAAGAGCGGCTTGAGAAAGCGAAGCTCGGTGTCGAGGCGGCAGATATGCATATGGATTGGGCTGAAGGCAAGGTCAAGCCCAAAAAGCAAGGCAAGGCGATGGGACGGGCGCAGCCGGCATTAGATGCGGCGAAGGCCGAGTTGGCAGAAGCGCAACTGGCTTATGAGGTTGCCCAGACGCAGTTACGTAGTGCTCAGCATGTGACCACTGCACTCGTTAAGGTGGGCAGTCAGAGCACTTGGGCGGCAGCCAGTGCATTTGACAAAGCAGATGTATCCAGCCAGCAGGCCACGACGGTGGGTTTGAATGCGCAAGTGGCCCGTTCACGGTTTGAAGCTTCTGATGCGACGTTTGCTGCAGCCCAAGCTGGGCTTATTCAGGCCACGCGAACACTAGGTCAGATTCAAAAGGTGGTCGCCCAGGCAGTCCCTGATACGGATGCTGCCCAGGTGATCGATGCTCAAGCCGAGCGTGGGTTGAAATGGGCCGATGATTACGCAGGTTTAGTCGCGAATGTCCGGGAGGCCCAGGAACAAACACGGTCTGAGGAGTTGGCGCTTGATGCGCTCACCATTGAGGCGGGCGGGACCCAACTCTTTAGCCAAGCGCTACAGGGCAAGGTTGAGCGGTTGGGGCAGGCCTATGAGGAGGTCAAAGCACAACTGCCTGCGCTGGAGTCGGTGTTTCAGGCGCGCAGTCAGCAGGCACAAGCCGACGCTGATGGGGCCAAAAATTCGCGCGACGCGCTCAATGCCCAAGAGCAGTCGGTCATGGTTGACTTTGCGTTGTCGCGCACTAAGGCAAAGAATCCCGAAGACCTCGCGCGCATTGAGGCACAGGCGCGTGCCAACCCCACAGAGTTTCTGGAAGGATGGCAAAAGTCCGAGATGGACAAGCGCGAAACCATGCGCAAGCAGTTGCATCTGCTTGACGATATGGAGCAGTACAAAAATAAAGATGGCGATCTTCAGTCGGCTCGTGGTGCGGCCATGCAGACGGCCAAAGTTGCTGAACAATCGGGTCAGGCGGCGATCGATGCGGGTGAGAGCTATCAGGCCGGGATTTTCGCGTCGGCGTTGCAGGGACAGTGGTTCGTAGGTGCACAAACACATTCCGCTGAAGTGGCAGCCCATGCGGCCGACCTCGGTGTTCAGTCAGCAGCAAAAGCAGCCGCGCTAGCGCAGGCTGCGGGTAGAGAAAAAACGGCTAGCGACAAAGTGCTTGAAGGCATGGCGCAGCACGCCGGTGATGGCGCTGCGTTTTCTGATGCTGTCGAGGCATTAGCGGGTGTGACCGCGAACCCAGAAGCAGCCCAACTGCTCAAGGAGCATGCCAGACAACTGGGCAATGAAGCGAATGGGTATGTCCCGTTGATAGAAAACGCGCAAGTGATCAGTGAAGTGGCAGCGCAGCGCGTTGAGGATGCGCGCACCCATGTTCAGGCTTGGGATTCGATGGCATCGAACTGGAAGCAGGTGGCTAGTGTTGAGAAGCAAAAGGCGGCCTCAGCGACGGCGAAATTTGAAGGTGACGTGAAGGCCTTTGAGGAAAAGAAGGGCCAGTTGGTGACTGCATTAGGTGAGCGATATGGCGTCCAACAAATGGTCAAGATGGGGATCGAGGGGTATTTGGATAAAGCCAAATACGTTGAGGAAATTCATCAGGATCGCTTAACTGCTGATCAAGTAGAGAAGAAAAGGAAGAAAAATCAGCTTCTCTCAACCATGGTCAACATTGCTGCGGGATTGGCCGTCGCGGTTGTTGCGCCGTATTTGATTGAGTTTGTGGCGCCTGCAGCGGCGGGCACGGCAGCGGGTGGTGCGGCAGCGGTTTCGTTAGGGACCGAGATTGCGGTTTACTCCGCTACTGCTGCAGCGCTCGAGTCGGCGGCGCAAGGGATCAATGTGGCGGCGGGGTGGCAGGAAAATTTTGACCCGAAGATGCTTGCTGCAACAGCCTCTATGGGCGGGTTCATTGCCATTGCTGGGACAGTTTCACAGCTGATTGATGAGGCGTTTAAGGGAACGATATTCGCCAGGACGGTCGCTTCGAGGGCACCCAACCTGGCGGCGGGGCTTTCTGAAATTAAAGCGGTGGAGGGCGGCCCGCTTGCTTCTTTGGGTGGAGCGATCAGTTGGGGTACGGGCGCTACCGTGGGCGGCATAACTCGCACCGCGTTTAATGCAGCAACGGGATTGGAGCCGAATTTTTCTTGGGACTCGGTGGCAGCTTCTGTTGTTCAGCATTCCATTGGTG
>WBZQ01001932.1_pt1 | contig 13825 bp, 13 predicted proteins | sample 5204251 | NCBI WGS metagenome assembly WBZQ01 (sample SAMN12412402, study PRJNA552823) | activated sludge metagenome | isolation source: activated sludge from nitrification reactor of wastewater treatment plant... | place: USA: Virginia | collected 2017-09 | reverse complement strand
TCTCACGATTGACATAGTCGACGAGCGCCCGCTTCGCCTCGGTGTGTGCATTCCAAATGTCCTGCGCGGGAATGTTGATCGCGTATCGCAGTGAGAGTTGATCATGCCGCCAGTCGGGAAGATGCCGATCATAGAGCGTTTGAAATGAGGGAGCAGCCCAAGTCACCGCATGAACACCATTGGTGATTGAGTGAATCGGATAACCAGGGAAGAGACTCTGGGAAACCTCACCATGTTTCATGGCCACACCATTGACGAAGCGTGAGCCGCGCAGCGCGAGCTGCGTCATGTTCAGGCTCTGGTCATGCCCACAGGCTTTCAGCCACCCGCAGCGTCGATCACCCAGCACACGATGGGCGAGGTCGGAAGAAAATTGATCGTGACCGGCCGGCACCGGCGTATGCGTCGTGAACACACATTGTTCCCGAACGGCATCGATAAGATCGGCAGGGGCCGTATCTTCATGAACACGTGACGCGAGTTTCTCTTCCAGAAGAGCGAGCACAAGCAAGGCCGCATGTCCTTCATTCATATGGAACCGTCGAATATGCCCATATCCCAACGCCCGCAACAGCCGGAAGCCTCCGAGACCCAGCACGACTTCTTGGCAGAGCCGATAGTAGTCGTCGCCGCCATAGAGCGTATCCGTGAGCGTCCGGTCCCAGGGTTGATTCTCCGGGAGATCCGTATCGAGCAGATAGACCGACACCTCACTGCCCGACTCGCCTCTCACCTGAAACTGCCAGGCCCCGACATGTACCGTCCGACCTTCGATCTCGACAGCGACACGCCGATCCACCAGCTTGCAAAAATCGTTGATCGGCCAGGCCACCGGCTCTTCGTGCTGCCACCCCTGTTCGTCCAGCCGTTGATAGAAATAACCACGACGATGCAAGAGGGTGACTGCAACCATGGGAATTTCGAGATCGGCCGCTGATCGAATCGTATCCCCTGCCAAGACGCCTAACCCACCCGCATAGGTCGGCATGTTGGGATCGAGCCCGATCTCCATAGAAAAATAGGCGACCAGCGGGTCGTTGGTCCGGTCCGTCATGCTGCCCCCAGCACCCGCTTGATCAGTTGGAGCTCGTCGAGCACCAGCCGCGGCAGGAGAAAATGTTTTCGAACATGCTCGCGCCCGGCCCGACCGAACGCTCCCCGTTCGCCCGGTCGCTTGAGCAGGTCGAGGACCCGCTCCGCACAGCCTTCCACGCTGTTCACAAGGTTTGTCTGATAGGCCTCCGGAAACTGCATGGGAATCCCTCCGGCCTTTCCGGCCACAACCGGCTTTTCTTTCCAGAAGGCCTCGGATACGACCAACCCAAATCCCTCTCGGAGTGATTTCTGAATCACAATATCAGCCCCACGTTGGAATACGTTGACCTCCATACTGCCGACACCGGCCAGATTTGTGAAGACAAAGAGATCCGGGTCGTTTGCGGCTTGTTCTTCCACACGATCCAGAATTTCCCATCCTTCCGGATCATCGCCCGCCATCGCGCCGATCAGTACCAATTGAACCGTCGGGATTTCTTCTTTGATCAGACGGTATGCGCGCATCACCCCCAGAGGATCCTTCCATGGATCAAACCGCGACACTTGCACCAGTAACGGCCTTGTCGGATCGACACCAGAATCCGCGATCGCCCGACGGCACAGGTCTTCCGGCAACTCCATATTCTTCGTGGCCAAGGGATCGATCGCCGGTGCAATGATCGCCATATGTTTCGCCGCCAGACCTGGCAAGAGAAAGTCTGCCATCGTAAAAACGACGGCATCGTATTCTTCGAGATACGGTCGTAAGAAAAGACTGACATCCTTGTCCGGAGTGGAGCTATCGATATGACAACGCCAGATCCACTTCGCGTTGCGTGGCCCCGTGAAGTGCCGGATCGCCGCCGGCTGCGGATCATGCACGATATAGACATCGTAGTCGTTTCCCAGCGCCTTGGCGCTGCGCTCGTTCACACGGAGATAGAGTTCCTGCTCCGGCTTCAGCAGATCGTAGTGCCCGCCTTGCAGCGCATTATGAAACGCCTTGGTAATGGCAAAGAATTCGGGCTCACCGTGAATAAGCCGCCAGTCGGCGTGAACCCCGAGTGCTTGCAGCATAGGCACATACCGGGCTAACAACTCCGCGACTCCACCACCCGCCGCCGTCGAGTTCAGATGGCAGATCTTCACCCCTGCAAGTTCCTTCCCGAGGGCAACAAGTTCCTCATACACCTCATCAGTCATCAGAGCACGGTAGCGATCCACGTTGGCTTGAATCGCCCCGCATCGCCGCCCGATTCCCACTTTTGGTAACATCGACGTTCCGTCTAACATTCGGATCTCCTCCTCGCCCTGGTTCATGAAAAAGACGGTTCTGTGCTGTAATCAATCTTGTGAATCCAGCAACAAGCCAAGCTTACAAGATTTTGACTCCACCCCAGTCGCACATCAAGCAAAAGAACTCAGGTGAGAAGTCTCCGACAGATCAGACCTTCTGCTTTCGTACTCCTGGCATTGGGTGGAGTGCAAGAAGAAAACCGATAGGGGAGGGAAGCGCTCCAACTGTCTTCAGACTGAAAATGCTTAGGAGTTAATGTAATGAGTGGAGAGAGCCGACGGCCCAGGGGTATCCTGCTACAGGAAGCATTTCGTCTCTGTTGCAAGAGGCAACAGAGGGAGCCGGAGTCTTCCGGCATCGAGCAGCGTCTTACGTATGGCCCTGATACGGATCGTCAAAGATCGCTTGGCATTCGAGGCAGCGCACCTTGCCGCTTCGTTTCTTGCCTCTGGTCAGTACATCATCAATCGCCCGACTGTGGGTACAAGGATTTGTCGGGGTCGTTCTGCTCGCCGGTTGAACCGTCACGAGTTCCGTTACAAGTTCCATGGGGTCCTCCGTCAGGTGTGCAGTGACCGCATCCGTCTCTGAGAGATCATTGTCTTTCTCCATAGATCCTCCGGCCAAGAGTTGAGGTCTGTTGTGATCTCGCTCGCGCGGCACTATGGTCATGTACCTGTCACACTCAGTTCGTATTGACATGCCCGTGAGCTGCGGGCAAAGGACACCGCTCACGTATCTCTTACGAACGTGCCGCCCGGATCCAGTACATCCTGTTGCTATCCATGGTTAGGCACACCTGACCGCTTCTGGTGAGGTAGTCGATCGCCAGAAAGACTTGATCGTCCGTCAGGTCCGGACAGAGTTTCGTGACCTGTTCCATGAGATAGGGTGTCTCCTGTTGCTGGAGCACAGTCAACACCCGATCAAGGTGGGCCCGATCGACCGTAATGCACATTGTCATAAGTCATCTCCTTTGCATGATCGGGTACGACCCCGATCATCAGTCTCTCGAAGCTGATCAAGCGATCTGGCCATGCCCACTTCCACTCGTTCAGACGCGACCTTCTTAGGGCTCTTTGTATAGCGAGTTGCGAGAAGGAATGGACCTAGGAGATCGCTTGGGTCGAAGGAGAGGAAATCGCCTGGGAAGGACGGGTCACGAGCGCTTAGGATTCTACACTAACGAGGCCCTCGGCGATGGCGAATCGAATCAGGGCGGCTTTAGAATGGAGGTCCAGCTGCTCCATGAGGCAAGTCTTGTGAAACTCCACCGTCTTGACCGAGAGGTTCAGCAACCCGGCAATGTCCTTCAAGCCCTTGCCTTCACCGATTAGCTGGAGCACTTCCCGCTGCCGCGGGGTCAAGTCTTCCACCCCTTTCTTCTGCTGGTCAGATTGCTGGAAGGAGTCCAGTACCGGCTGGACAATGGCGGAGGTGAGATAGGTGTGCCCGCTCAGGACCGTCTCAATGGCCTGGACTAATTCGTCGGACGCGGAGTGTTTCAGGACATAGCCATGCCCACCGGCCTTGAACGCGCCAGTGACAAAGCGAGGGCTCGTATGCATCGTGAGAAAAATAAGTTTGGTCTCGGGACACGTGTTCTTGATCTGCCGCGCCGCATCGAGTCCGTTCATGAGCGGCATGGAAATATCGAGGAGAATGAGGTCCGGCCTCAGTCGCTCGGCCGTCTCGACCAAGGTCCGACCATTATCAACCGTCCCAACCACCTCACAGCGGTCCTCGATGAGCTTGCGCACGCCGGTGAGCACGATCGAATGGTCGTCGGCCATCAGCACACGAGGTTTGCTCACCAGTGTCATGATCCTGCTCCCCCTTCCTGTGAGGCTTCACGCGGATCCAGGGGAACCGACGCATGGATCTCAGTTCCATCCCCCGGCTTCGTTCTGATGCGAAACGTGCCCTTCAAGATCCCCACCCGTTCTGCCATGCTGCTCAAGCCCAATCCCTTTGATGGTGCAGTCTCCTGTTGCTCAAACCCCCGGCCATCATCATGCACACAGAGGACGACACCCTGTGGGGTTTTCACTAGCCGAACCAAGACATGGGTGGCATGGGCATGCTTATGGACATTCTGAAGACTTTCTTGGAGGACGCGATAGAGGCACGTAGCATGCTCGATCGGAATCGTCGGTGGGAGGCTTCGAACCACGACCTGTGTCGTCAGTCCAGTCCTGGCAGCAAATTCCTCAACATGTTCGCGTACCGCCTCTTCTAGTCCCAAGTGCTCGAGGAGCGTCGAATGGAGCTGATGCGACAGACTTTGCACGTCGGTCGTGAGTTGTTTGGCTTGTTCGTGCAACTGATCGAGGTTTCCTGAGTCCAACTCGTTCAAGTCATCCCCACGACCACGAAGGTTCCCGAGATCGATCGTCAGGGCGGCCAGCCGCTGCGTAATATCGTCATGGAGGTCACGCGCCAGCCGTTGCCGCTCACTGTCCTGAGCAGTGATGAGCTTGGCCGTCAAGTCTTGCAGTTGTGCTTGGGACCGCTCCAATTCCACCTGCTTCGTGTGGAGGGCCTCCTCTACCCGCTTGCGATACGTGATGTCTTCTGAAATCCCTAATAGATACTGAGGGTGACCGACAGGATCGAAGAGCGGGATCTTCTTCGTATGAAGGATGCGGATCTCCCCGTTGCGAGTCTTGATCGGTTCCTCGGGGATATCTAACAACTGACCATGGGTTAAGACTTCCCGATCTTTGGCCGTAAAGAAATCGGCCTCGTCTTCAGGAAAGAAATCATGGTCGTTCTTGCCGAGCAGTTCCCTCTCACTGTAGCCCAGTAGCCGTTCAGCCGCCTTGTTCAAACGAACAAACCGTAGGTCTTTCGCATCTTTGACAAAGAGCATGTTCGGCAAGTTGTCCACGACCGAAGCGGTAAAGGCTTCCGAACGCCGCAACGCCTCCTCGGCGTGCTTTCGGTTGGTGACATCAATCTGAAACCCAACGAGTTCGACGGGCATACCTGCCTGATCGCGAATGAGGCGCAGCTCATCGTGTAGCCACCGATAGGTCCCGTCGTGATGGAGGAATCGGTATTCGTGCACGTGCTGCCCTTCCTCAAACACGCGTGCGAGATCTGCGAGCACACACGGACGATCATCGGGATGGAGATGAGAGACCCAAAAATCTGAATGGCCTAGATAGTCCTGAGGACGATAGCCGAGCTGCTCCATGACGTTCTCACTGACAAACGTCGCACCATAGTCGCCAGTAGCTCTGCAGACATAGAGCACCACCGGTGTGGCCGTGAGGAGCTGCTGCTGTCTTGCTTGCAAGAGCTGGAGTTCCTCATTGGCCCTTTCGAGAACTGCGGTTCGCTCCTGAACGCGACGCTCTAAATCAGCATGGGTCTGCCATAACTGTTCCTGAGCCCTCGTGAGCTCAGTAATCCGGCGACCCTCGGAAATAATCTGTGTGACCTTCCCGGTGGCGTCGGTAATGGGAGTAAGTGAAAGGTCGATCTCGTCGATCGTTCCATCTTGCGCCCTGTGTTCTGCATTGAGGCGGATGAAGTGTCCCTGAGCCACCTGGGCAATCCCTGCCTTTAGCTTTGCTTGCAGCTCCTGGGAAACATCCCACCAAGGTGCCTCCCAGAAAAGTTTTCCAACGACATCGGACAATTGCATCCCTCGGAAGGCCAGAGCGGTGTGGTTTGCGTCAATCAATGTGCCGTCCGGATTGAGCAGATCGATGAATTCGTGGGTCTAGTCGTAGATCGCACGGAATCGTTGCTCGCTCGCACGTAGTGCTGCTTCGGCTCGCTTGAGCCCGAAGTAATGGCCCGTCGACTTGCGTGGGCGCACAGCCGTCCGTCTTGCCGACGATCGAGGCCGTTTCTGATTTCGCCGTGGCTTGCTCGATTTTTTCGATGGCATGGTAGAGACCCCGATTCTAGGCCTCTAGGAAAGACTCTCGCAAGGCTGGGGCACGACAAAATGGGTGGAGATCCCGCTTTTCCTGACGGGTGCTGTCGATCAACCCAGGTGAATCCCTAGATTGTCGCCTCTTGCCACGGCTCCACAGTACGAATGATGCCAATCTCCTCATGATCACCCCATTGTCCTCCAGCATTCCTATAGTCACATACCCGCCACCATTATCTTTTCATTCACAATTCTCAGCAGTTATCGATTAGCACCAACTGCGGCACGCCTGTTGCTCAAACACTGTGAAGCCAGCCTGACAAAACCACCCCGACTGGTGATTCCATGACCACCGGAGATGAAGAAAGGAGCTGCCTATGGGAACACATCGACATGCTTGTCCACGATGCAGCGGCATCATCGAGACGCAGGAATTCGGGATGGGATGAGGCAAGACTTGTGGTGCCACGCACAGGAGTAGTTTACTAAGAGGAGGACCTATGCCTGTCACCTATGACGTGATCGAGGACGGTACGGTCGTGCTTGAGTACTGGCGTGGCGCGGTGACCCGTGATGACATCATGGCGCACGAACACCGACATCTCATGGATGCTCGAATCTCACCTGGTGGCTCAGTCCTTGTTGACGCGAGAGAGGCCCACTTTGGAATCACTCATGAAGAGGTGCGAGACATCGTGGACGGTCTCTACGCCGGCTTTCGTCATACCTTGAGGATCAAGCAATGTGCGATCGTCGTGAACTCTCAGACCTACCCCGTGGCACAGGCCTATGAGAAGAGTGCACGCACATATGACATCCGTGCCATCGCCTTCAGTGATCTGGGTATCGCCTGCACATGGTTGGGACTCGATGCAATGATGATCAAGTCACATCTGGAGAGGATCAAGAAGGTGCCAGTCGCTCTCCCACAAGACATCTAGATAACCAACGGCCCCCCTCACGATCAGTATGTTTCTGGCCGTGGGCGTCCAAGACACCGATTGAACGTTGTAAGGGAAGCACCCTCCACGCGGCCCTTACTCATGAAATGTGCGACCGACGATCTCCCGCTCCGCGTCAAGCCAATCCTGCTCGGCATAGCCCTCACGGTATCCACGCTCCACGTACAGTTTGTAGGCTCGCGCCGTGATGCGCGCATGCACATCATCGAAGATCAACCGCTTCTTCGGTACTGGAACCTCGGTCGATGCTTGCTCCTGAGTTCGACTTGCCAGGGGAACAACTGGTGTAGGCTTTGCCTGCCTCCTTGAGGTATGGGCTTTCATCGTCAGTCTCCTTTGTTGTGCTGAAACGCACTGGGTGAATGTCGACGGATACAGCACTAGCCCGCATTATTCATGAACACTTCTACTGCACCCGCCGATACGCCGCTGCGACAAGCCTGGCCGCGGTCTGTCAGCGGCCAGGCGAGCAGGCTCGCCCTTCGTGACCTCGACATACTGTTTCAAGTATGCCTTGGTCTCTCAGCGCTCCGCGTGCCCGTCTCGCCTGGCGTGTCGTCGGTTTCGTCACGAACTGTCATGAATAATGTGGGCTAGGAGGCCATAACAGCCAGTGCCCCCTGTGACGCCTGGTCCAATACCTGTACTGAATAATGCCCTCCTCCTTTGGGTGTCAGCGTGACAACTCCCTCTCGGTTCAGCCGATCAATAGCCGTAAAGACTTGGTTCCAGGTGAGGTTGGGGCATTGAAACACGACGTCGTCGATCATGGTACCCGGCGAGCGGATGATGACCTCGAGCACGGGATGATCTGCTGTGGAATATGGTGGCATACCTCCTCCTTCCAATGAAGAGCGACACTTATACGAATCAGAATTGTGCAGGTTATGTGCCATCCCACCATACTGAGAAGTTTCAGTACCATAGACGCATGAGCCGGTCGTTCATACAGAGAGAAGCGTATGATTCTGCCTCTGTCTACCTGCCTGAGTGTAGAGGATCGGGACGGTTGTCGCGCATTGATGTCGCGACATGGGACTCGCCATGCTCGACGATCGAACAAGAGGCGATGCTTCAAACGAAAAACGTCGTCGACCTATATATGGCGTGATGACGGCTGGGGAACACAGAGACCAGACCATGCCACGATCGCACGAAACTGCACGGTACACGCGCACAATACTCAATGGTTAGACTTTTGATGGAGCCCCTCCATCCAACGAGTATCGGGAAATCCCGCGACCGACGAATTATCTTCCCAGTGGCAAAAAACGACAGGAAGTCCACTCAGGTTTCCCTCAAGTAACACGCTAGAGCCTAGCCTACTTTTTTACAGACCCATGCTCATTCATGAACGTGAGGTACTTGACCGCTCGTTTTATTCGGATGCCGATCCTTCGAGCGGCCTGCACAATATCCCGACGAGCCCTCACCGGCAAGGCCTCGGGGACATAGACACCAGTCAGTTCATGCGGCATGCACTTCACGAACATGGCCGTCAGGTGAGCAGTGCCCCAAGCGATCGGGGACGACGGAATTCTTCGTCGGCGCAACTCAAACATCGAGGGGAACAAGGCGTCCCAGCGGATGAGGCACGATCGTCCTCGCTTGTCCCCGTACACCAAGACCGCCAGGGCAAACCGCTCATTGTGCAGAATCCCTTGCTGCACCAAAGTAGTCATCGCGACCGGGGTCGGCGTTGCAGGAAATCGTTCAGGACTGAGCCCTTGAGACTGTCGCAATTTCCCCTGGCGATACCATCGCCGGAGACGGTCGATGTCCATCCCGCCGATTTTCGCATCCATCTGTTTCATGCTGATGGTTCGAGGAATCGTCACGACCTCATCTTGTGCCGCCAGTACGACCCCGACTCGTCCTATCGGCGCGGGGAAGCGAAAGAGTTCACGTTCCCCAAATCGTGCGCCGAAGCGAAATCGACCGTCACGATAGATACGGGGACGTGAAACCGCTTCGTCAAATGAGGACTCCGCCGACCACTGTGATACCGGCGCGTCGCTCGCCGTTTCCTCATAGATCCGCACCTCCACTTTGTCTACTCGATCAAGCTGAGCGGCAGCCTGTGCCGCGAAGAGATTTGTGAGTCCCGGCGCAGCACCTGCGTGAATGAGCGCCCAACGGCTGTTTTTCTGAAACTGTTGATCGAAGCGGAACTGCTCCGCTCGAAACGGGGCAGCTCGCAAGTGTGAGGCCGTATCGAGGTAGTGCGCCCTCAACTTCAGGGCTGCGCGCATCACGATGTTGTTGAAGACGGCAGGACAAGCATTGATGAGCAGCTGGCACCCTGCGGCCGCCTTGACGATACCACGGAGATTTCTGGCATTGACCTGCTGAACGATGAGGGCGGATTTTGCGCCGAGAAAGTCTCGCGCACGGGCCGGATCACGGTCGCCACACCAGACGTGGTTCCCCTGACGAGCAAGCAATTTCACCAGGAGCGAGCCGGTCGCTCCGACGCCGAGCACAAAGACCTTCATGGGGTCGCCACTGTACTATAATTTCCCTTCCGCATCGTGAACGCAGTTCCTATAACTAACACCAGTGTTGCAGACCGAGCCGACTCTTGCATACCAGGGAATACCGCCGTCTTCTGATTTAAGGGATGGAGGGAATGGCCGACTTCGCACTACCCTTGGATAGTGCGAAAGTAAAGGCCATGGCCAGCGCGGCTCCGCCCAAGGCAGCCGCCATGTCCTTCTGCGCATCCCACTCATCTCCTTGGGTACCGAGATAAGCGTTGCCGAGTTCTGGACTGACGAGAGCTGCCACAATCGATTCAATGATTTCGAACAGCCCACTTTGGGCGAGAATCGAACTGACCGATAGAGAGTAAGACCAGAGACCCCGCACACCGGCCAGACGTATGAGGATCTCCCGCACCGGATAGGCCAAGAGCGCCCCATAGGCGAAGTGGACGATTCGATCGAAGGGATTTCGGCTCAACGACAACAGGTCTTGGAGCCAAAACCCCAACGGCACCTCGGCATACGTGTAGTGTGCACCCACCGCATGAAGTGTCATAAAGAAGGTAATCAGGCAATAGGACAAGGTTGAAAGCTGAAACCGCCGGTAGGTCAGGGTCAATAGCAACACCAAGGCGAACGCCAGCAGATTCTCAAGGAGCCAATCTCTCCGATTGACGGGGCCGATGGCCAACCAGGTCCAGAGCAGTCCGTACCAGAGAAGAAGTCCGGAGAGCAGATGAGTACTTCTCGACTCCGCCCGTCCGAGACTTGGGAATCCAACCTTCATTTACGTGGATGAGTCGACGATAGCCGGCTGAGCCTGGGACGGCAGAAGTGTTCCTCGAACCCCACGGATCACTGCAAGGATTGTCACGCAAATCAAGGCTCCGTAGAGCGCGGCGGCAATGTCCTTCTGGGCATCCCAGACATCACCTTGAGATCCCAAGTATGTAACACCCAATTCCGGATGGAGGGTACTCGCCACCCATGATTCGATGATTTCCCATAGCCCGCTCAATCCTAGAACCGTCATGACCGGTAGATAATACAGCAGCCAGCCTCGCACCCCTGCACCGAGGCGGAATAATTCTTCCATCGGGTAGGCGAGTAAAAAGCCGAAGCTGAAGTGGACGATCCGGTCGAAATGATTCCGGCCGAGGTGGAACACCTGATCCATCCACTGACCAACCGGCACTTGGGCATACGTGTAATGAGCCCCAATCGCATGGAGGGTCAGGAAGAGGGTAATGAGCGTGTAAGAGGCATGGGACAGAGGAAACACACGGTGCGTTGCGACCAACCCCACCACGAAGGCAGCCGGTAACAGACTTGAGATCAGCCAAAACTGGGGATCGGTCGGCGACTGAGCCGTCCAGACTGAGAGGGCCAGGTACCAAAGCAGCAAGCCGATCAACAGAAATTTGTCACGCGACCACATCGTTTTTCCTTCTGGAGTAGATCAACGGAGAGTCAAGCCAGAAGCGTACACTCATAGTACTCTAACGGACGGATGGTGACCCTGCAAGCGGGTCTCTGAGGCCCACCTCAGGCCCATAGGTTCATGTGTGTGAGCGCATGCCGTCCCCGGAGTCACGCTGGAACAACCGGTGGAGTTGATCTCGAACAGCACAACATTTTGCCCAACCCTTCACCTCAACTGGCATGGGGTCAAACCTAACTACGCGCATTGGTCTTGTTCGATCACGCACTGATTCGCACATGGAACCGTGGTTCCAGCGCCTTTAGGTTTTCCATGATGCCGGTATACTCCAATTCCGCCATGGGCAGCATGGCCGCACCGAAGAAACCTTGGCGCCGCATGCCGATGGCTTTGTCGGAAATCGTGTCGCGGACTCGGTTCCAGAACGGATGGGCGAACGCATCCACCGGCTCGGTGAACCGTCCGTCGTGCATGGCGAAGGCGGCACAGGTGATCACCGGAGGACCATCGAAGTAGCTGATGCCAGACTGCAGTGGGACCGGCATCAACGGCATCTGATGAGAGCCCCGCATACCACCGGCCACATACGAACCGATCGCATAGGGCGCTAAGATCTCACCTGTCGCCGGGAAATCCTTCTGCACTCGAACCAACATCACGGGATCGTCCTTGCCGGTGTACTTCCCGGCAATGTTATGTAGTCGTGAAGTAGAAGCTACCACGGCTTGTTCCCCGCTGGAGACGGACCACACCGATTCAACGACGTACCGTTCGGTGTCCCGCAGCAGCGCGGCGATTTCGTACAACTCTTTTGGAGCACTGAGCTCGATGATCCGGTCACCTTCCGTATGATTCACATCCATGATGACGAACCGGAAGCCTTGCGCCATATTGGGCGCCAACATCAAGCCCGGCGTGTTCATCGGGTCGGCGAAAGCCAGGTACAGCGGGAGATTAAAGGCCCCGGGGTCAGTCTTGTCGGCAGCGAAAAACAGGAACGGCTCATTCGGCCGCTCGGTGAATTCCATCTCCGCCACGGCCGGCCCCATCCCGTGCACATTGCCGGAGAAGGCGTCTTTCAACAGATCCTGACCGGCCCCGTACAGCCCCTGCTGCTTGGCTACTTCGGTCCCCGCAAGGAATGCATCCCACGCCAGTTTATGGACTGGCTCATACCCCACACCATGCCGATGACTCATTAGGATCGCGATATCGTCACCAGTGCTGCTGACGTAATGGTCAATCAACATCGAGCTATGCTGAGCCACATACCGCTGAACGGTTTCCAATAGTTGCCGGGATGGACAGATATGGCCCCCGATCGAGCCGATATCGGCTTTGATGATGCTGAGGGTGACTTTCATGGCAACGTTCCTCCTTCATCCGACAATGAAGCACAATTCCTACTTCAAGCTGAGCAATCTCGATGCCACGGCGGTCACGGACGGATCTTTCGTCGATTTCCGTCCTTGGTTCAGGGAAATACGAAGCACCCACATCTGCCTCATCTCCGTAATATCGGGACAATTGCTACCGTCATCACCAGGATCGGCAACGGGTCATGCCGTCAGAGATGATGGCCACGTACTTGGAACGAGAGCGGGAAACCAGTCTTCGCATGCCGTTATCGCCACAGACGACTGGATCGTTTTGTCGCGGAATTCCCCAATCCTCCTAACTCTTCATTCCCAATCCGCTCACGAACCCTTGAGATATCGCCACCTTTCCCTACTGCCAACTGAATCAGCTTTGGCGTCACTCTTGCTGAACTATATGGAACAGGTATCTTGCTCGGAGATCGGTGAGTCATGAACCGCGCGGAGGCGTATGAATTGAAAGGAGTATGTCCATGTCTGTTGCCAAAATTATCGAGATCAGCACCGAATCGCCCACAAGTTTCGAAGATGCGATCGTCCAAGGAATCACTCGAGCATCTAAGACCCTCCACGGGATTAAGTCGGCTTGGGTGGCAGAGCAACATGTCATGGTCGAAAACAACAAGGTCATCTTGTATCGCGTGGGCCTGAAGGTCACGTTCGTCATGGATTGACAAATCGCGCAAAGAGCACCTGTCGGTATCGCAGCTAGTCTGGAGGGGGGTGCTGGCGGCTGTGCGGCAAGGAAGATCTATTACGATAGTAGTGGGGTCGTAGTGAGCTCATTTGTCGCCTTTGCAGCCGTGCCATATGGCTCCGAGTCTCCCACTGCTGAAGCAGTTCGTGGAATAGTTACTCGGGTGATCAGTAGTTTGGAATATCCGGCCAGCCTTATGCCCACGACCGCATGCTGGAACGTCAAAACGGGCGTTGGCAACCTACTGAGCTCGGTTGGCCGAGGCCCAACCTGTGCGATTCATCAAGGTGTTCAAGAATTTTCTTTCCCAGCAGTGAACAAGAGCGAGGAGATCCTTCGAGAAAAATCGACGACTGCCGCTAGTAATTTTAGGAGCTAGCCCCGGGTCAATGCCTAGCAGTGTGTTGACAAATCCTGTGACGACCTCGGAAAAGGCATCGGGTCTCAGATCACGGATGCCATCAGCGTGCCCCACAGGCTGTTCAGAAAGGCCGTCCAGCACGGCCAGTTAGAGTCCCCTCAAACTTCGATACCTGTGATGGCCGCAGGAGCCAAAATGAGTTTTTCCGCAACCTGCTAGAGCGCGTCGATAGCGTTCTTGCCCTCAAAAATATAGGATGTCCCAGAGCAGCCATACGAACACGA
>WBZQ01001930.1_pt1 | contig 13831 bp, 8 predicted proteins | sample 5204251 | NCBI WGS metagenome assembly WBZQ01 (sample SAMN12412402, study PRJNA552823) | activated sludge metagenome | isolation source: activated sludge from nitrification reactor of wastewater treatment plant... | place: USA: Virginia | collected 2017-09 | reverse complement strand
CTTGAGCGTGTTCTCGAGGAAACGCAGGTTCTCGTCGTGCGTGCCGAACAGGAGTTCTTGTCCCTTTTCCGGGACCGCGATGCGTCTCATGAGGGGATCAGAGCGGCAGACTGCGACGCGAGACGACGCGATCGGCGGCGGGCTCGGTCGACATGATGCGTCGAGTCTAGCACGAGCCCGGCGCCTCGGGCACGGGCGGCGTCCCGGGGCCGCGGCTCAGCGCACGTAGCCCAGGGCGCGCAGGCGCTCCTGCGCCTCGGCGTCCAGCTCCACCTCGCCGGCCTCGTCGGGCAACGGCGGCGCGCGGCGCACGAACGCGTCGTGCAGGGCGGCCAGCTCGCGCACGAGCTCGGGGCGCGCGGCCGCCAGGTTGACGCGCTCGCCCGGATCGCGCGCCAGGTCGAACAGCAGCGCGCCACGCCGGCTGCCCGCGATCAGCTTGAAGTCGCCGCGCAGCGTGGCCTGCAGCTCCATCAGCGGGCGACCGGGCTCGCGACGCCGCAGGTGCGCGAAGAGCGGACGTTGCGCACCGCCCGGCAGCGGCCGACCGTCGATCGCCGACAGCAGCGACACGCCCGTGGCCGCGCGCGGCGGCGCCAGGCCGACGAGCTGCGCCAGGGTCGGCAGCACGTCGAGATGGCTGACCCGCTCGATGATGCGCCGGCCCGCCCCGCGCCCGTCGGCGAAGTGGAAGAGCAGCGGCACGTCGAGCACTTCGGCGTACAGCGAGCCGCCGTGGCCGTGCAGGCCGTGCTCCGCGAAGCCCTCGCCGTGGTCCGCCGTGACGATCACGAGCGTGTCGTGCCCCCAGCCCGACTGCTCGAAGGCCCGCCGGAAGTGCTCGTCGAAGAAGCGCACCTCGCTGTCGTAGGCCGAGCGCAGGCGCGCCGTGCCCCGCGTGGCAGCGTCGAACCAGGGCGCGTTCTCGTAGTAGGGCTCGTGCGGGTCGAGATAGTGCAGGTACAGGAAGTAGGGGCGCGCGCGCTGGATGCGCGCGTTCCAGTTGAACAGGCGCTTGTCGAGCGCGTCGGCGCGATCCTCGCGCGGCAGGTTGCGGAAGCGCGCGAAGCCCTGGTCGAAGCCCAGCGCGGCGCTGACGTTGGGGTTCTGCGTGATGGCGAACGTGGCGTAGCCGGCGCTGCCCAGCAGCTCGGCGAGCGTGACGGCGGCCTCGGGAATGCGGTTCAGGCGCACGCGCTCGCCGCGCCGCTGCAGCCGGCGCGTGGCCATCAGCCCGCTGGTCACGCCGTGCTGCAGGGGATGCAGGCCGGTCAGCAGCGAGGCCGTCGCGGGCGCGGTCCAGGTGGAGGTCGAGTGCGCGCGCTCGCAGACCACGCCTGCGCGCGCCAGCTCCGACAGGAACGGAGCCGTCTCGGGGGACGACCCGTGGAACGGCAGGCTGTCGCGACGCAGCGCGTCGACCACGACCAGCACGACGTTCGGGCGCCGCGCGCTCTTACTGGCCGGCGCCGGCTGGCCCGCCGGGCGACAGGCGACGCCGGCGAGCAGGGCCGCGACCGCGAGACAGACCCGCGCGGCCCGGCTCAGGCGCGCGGCTCCTGCGCGGGCGGCGCGCCGAGCTCGGCCGAGAGCACTTCGAACACGTCGTCCGCCAGGTCGGCGCGCGCTTCGAGCGTGTAGGCCTGTACGCGGGCGGCCGCCAGGGCGTCGCCCTGCACGCGCGCGAAACGCGCCGCGCTGGCCGGGCTGGCGGCCACCGCCAGGCGCGCCACGTGCCGGCCGACGGTCGCGCCCTGCGCGCTCTTGGCCCGGTTCACGGCTTCGAGGAACGCGCAGGCCGTCTGGAACACGGCCCCGCCGTCCGCGATCTCGCGCAGCCCCGCGAACTCGTCCGCGGACGGCCACGCGGCGCGATGCACGCTGGCCGCCGCGCCGGCTTCGCGGTCGAAACCCCACGACCAGATCTCCTCGCTGACGTAGGGCAGGAAGGGCGCGAACAGGCGCACGAAGGTGCGCAGGCCGAACTGCAGCGCCGCGAGGGCCGAGCCGCGGCCCGGCGCATCGTCCTCGCTGCGCGCGCGGGCCTTGGCCAGCTCGACGTAGGTGTCGGTGAAGCCGCCCCAGAAGAAGCGCTCGCTCACGTCGAGCGCCACGGCGTAGTCGAACTCCTCCATGGCGGCCGTGGCCTGGGCCACCGTCTCGCGCAGGCGCGCCAGGAAACTCAGGTCGAGGTCGTGACTCACCGGCGCGGCCGGACCGCTCTGGCCGAGCACGTACTTGGCCGCGTTGTAGAGCTTGACCACCAACCGTCGACCGACCTTGAGCACCTTCTCGTCGAAGGCCGTGTCGACGCCCAGCTTGGCCGAGAGCGACCAGTAGCGCACCGCGTCGGCCCCGTACTGGTCGAGCAGGTGCGTGGGCGTCATCACGTTGCCCTTGCTCTTCGACATCTTCTTGCGGTCGGGGTCGAGCACCCAGCCCGAGATGGCCACGTGGCGCCAGGGCAGGTCGCCGTCGTGCAGGAGCGCCTTGGCGATCGTGTAGAAGGCCCAGGTGCGGATGATCTCGTGGCTCTGCGGACGCAGGTCCATCGGGAACAGGCGCGCGTGGCGCGCGGGATCGAGGGTCCAGCGCGTGGCGAGCTGCGGCGTCATGGAACTCGTGAACCAGGTGTCGAAGACGTCGCTCTCGGCCCGGAACCCGCCCGGTTGATCGCGCTGCGCCTCGACGTAGCCCGGCGGCGCCGCCTGCGTCGGATCGACCGGCAGGCTGGCCGCCTCGGCGGCGAGCGGCTGGTCGAAGTCGGTGCTGCCGTCCGCCGCCACGCGGTACCAGAGCGGAAAGGGCACGCCGAAGTAGCGCTGCCGCGAGATGCACCAGTCGAGCTGCAGGTTCTCGGTCCAGTTGCGGTAGCGCAGGCCCATGAAGGCGGGATGCCAGGCGATGCGCTCGCCGCAGGCGATGAGCTGGTCTTTCTTGTCGAGCAGGCGCACGAACCACTGCCGCGTCGTGACGTACTCGAGCGGCCGATCGCCCTTCTCGAAGAACTTCACCGAATGTTCGACGGGCTGGGGCTCGCCCTGCAGCGGCGCGTCGCCTTCCTCGGCCGAGGCCTGCGCGGGGTCGCGCAGCAGTTCGACCAGCGCGGCACGCGCGTCCTTGACCGCCCGCCCCGCGAGCCCAGCATACGCGGCGTTGGCGGCTTCGGGCCGCAGGCTCGCGAACTCGCCGGCGCCGAACGTGAGCGGCGCGAGCCGGCCGCCGCGGTCGATGACCTGGCGCAGCGCCAGACGCTGCTCGCGCCACCACACGACGTCGGTGGCGTCGCCGAAGGTGCAGACCATGAGGATGCCGGTGCCCTTCTCCGGATCGGCCAGCGGGCTCGGGAAGATGGGCACGGGCGCGTGGAACACGGGCGTCACGGCGTGGCGCCCGAAGAGCGGCCGGTAGCGCTCGTCCTCGGGATGCGCGCACACGCCGACGCAGGCCGGCAGCAGCTCGGGCCGGGTGGTGGCGATGACGAAGCTGCCGCCGCCCTCGACCCCGAAGCGGATGCGGTGGAAGGCGCCCTTCACCGGGCGGTCCTCGACCTCGGCCTGGGCCACGGCCGTGCGGAAGTCGACGTCCCACATGGTGGGCGCTTCGACGCTGTAGACGTGCCCCTTGGCGAGCAGATCGAGAAAGCTCAGTTGGGCGATGCGCCGGCTGTGGTCGTCGATGGTCGAGTACTCGAGCGACCAGTCGATCGAGAGGCCCAGACGCTGCCACAGCCCCTTGAAGGCGCGCTCGTCCTCCTGCGTCAGCCGCAGGCACAGCTCGATGAAGTTCTGGCGCGCGAGCTTGCGCGGCGGCTGCTTGCGACGCGCGTCGTCGGCCTGTTCGAGGGTCAGGCCGGGCTCGTAGGGCACGCCCGGCTCGGCGCGCACGTGGAAGTAGTTCTGCACGCGCCGCTCGGTGGGCAGGCCGTTGTCGTCCCAGCCCATCGGATAGAAGACGTTGCGCCCGCGCATGCGCTGGTAGCGCGCGACCACGTCGGTCTGGGCATAGCTGAACACGTGGCCCACGTGCAGCGAGCCCGAGACCGTGGGCGGCGGCGTGTCGATCACGAAGCGCTCGCCCGTGCCCTGCTCGTCGAAGCGGTACACGCCGCGCTCACGCCACAGGCGCTCCCAACGCGCCTCGGCTTCCTGCGACTCGAAGTGCTGCGGCAACGCCGACGTGTCGATGGCGATCACGGGACTTCGTCTCCTCGCTGAGGCGCCCGCCAGAAGCGCACGAAGCGCGGCGCGGGCGGCGCCGGATTATAAACGACCAGGCCAGCGACGGCGCTGTGCTATCGTGCCGTCGTGCTCGTCCTCGACCAGGTGCAGTTGCGGCGCTTCAAGGCCGCGTTCAAGCCGAAACCGATCCCGCTGAGGCCTTTCACGGTCATCATCGGCCGCAACGGCGCCGGCAAGAGCACGCTCCTGGAAGCACTGCAGTGGCTCGATCGCGCGCTGCGTCAGGACGCCCGCGCGGCTTGCGAGCGCTACAACGGCGTGCACGACCTCATCAACGTGCGCTCACAGGTCAAGCCGCTCTACTTCGAACTCGAGCTGCGCTGGAACGCGCCCCCGGCGGGCGGCGAGACGCGCTACCAGCTCCGCGTGGAAGAAGGCCGCGACGGCTTCACGCCCGTCGTTCGCTCCGAGTCGTTGCGCGTCGGGGGCGTGTCGCTTCTGACGACGCTGTCTGCGCGGCGTCACGAAGCTGGTCTGCGCGTCGTGTACCCGTCCACCCCCGAATATCGGCGCGAGTTCGCCGAGCCGGACAGGTTGGCGCTGGCGCGCGGCTCCGCCGGAACTCGCGACGACCCGTTCGCGCGGCTCCAGACCTTCTGGTCGCGCGCGGTCTTTCTGCGACTCAGTCCCAATCGGCTCGTGGCGGGCTCGCGACCAAAGCGTACTTCGTTCGAGCCCTTGCTCGACGAGGAAGGCCAGAACCTGCCGGCACTGCTGCTCGAGCTGACGACGCTGCAGCGCGCGGAGTTGGTGCGTCGCATCCAGGCCGTTCTCAAGGACATCTCGTCCGTCGACGTCAAGCGTCCCAGGGGCCAACGCGAGCAGATCATCCACTATTCGCTGAAGGAGCGGATGCCGTTTCAGGGGCAGAAGGGCCGCAAGACGTTCGACGTGCCGGCCTGGATGCTCTCGGAGGGTACGCGTCGCATCACTGCGCTCTTCGCCCTGCTCGCACATGAGCCGCGCCCATCGCTGCTGTGCGTCGAGGAGATCGAGAACGGCCTCGATCCCTGGACCGTCACGCACGTCCTGGCTGCCCTGCGCTCGGCGGCGGACCAGGGGACGCAGGTCATCGTCACCACGCATTCCCCTTGGCTGCTCGACGACGTCGCCGTCGAGGACATCCTCCACGTGCAGCGCGACGAGGGGGAAACCACGTACACGCGCTTCGCCGAGCGCAAAGACGTGCGGGCTTTCAGCGTCAACATCCCTCCGGGCGCGCGCTACGTGAACCTCGACGCCTGAGATGTCCCGCCTGCGCGTCGTGCTCTTCGTCGAGGGCAGCCGCGGCGTGACGGGGCGCGACGGCACGGACCCGTTCGAGCAGCTCTGGACCAACACGCTGACCGATGTCCTCGACCTCAGGCGCGTCGCGCGCGTGGTGCCCATCAGCAAGAAGAACCTGATCACGCCCGCCCAGGCGCCACCGCGACCGACGAGCAGCATGGCCCTGCCGCTGGACGAACTCCTGAAACGCGAGATCGCTCGCGGCCAATGCGACGCGGCAGTGGTGGCCTGGGATCTCCAGCCACGTTGGGACAGGCACGCGCCCGCATGCCGTGTGGCCGAGACGCTCGACCTCTACCGCATGCTGGCCACCAGCGCAGTGCTGCCGCCAGCCTGGCGCCTGGCGGCAGCAGACAGGCTTCGGGCCGTTGACGAGCGGACGCCGGGCGCGGCTGCTCGGACGCCAACACTCGCGCGCGGCGTCACGCTGGCCGTCTGCATGGAGCCCGACTTCGAGGCGCTCCTCTGCGACGATGGCCTGGTGCGCGAGGCACTCGGCCTGCGGGGGCGTCGCGTCGACGCCTGGCCCACGGACTGGACCCTGCCGGCGCCCACGCGCGGCGACGAGCTGCTGCAGCGCGCGGTGCTCGCGGCACAGCGCGCGCGCCCGCAGCCCGCCAGCGTGAGACGCGTGCGCGGCGACATGCGCACGGCCAAGCACGAATGGGCTGCGTACATCCTGCGGCACGCGCGGGCAACTCCGCACGCGCTCGCGCGCCTGCGCGCGCACCCCATCGCGCGGCGTCTACGCGTCTGTCTACCGGCGGGCCGCTAGAGCGCCGGTCCGGCGCGCGGCCTGTGACAGAATCGACGTCCATGCGCTCCCGTGCCATCGCCTTCTGGCTGCTGCTGGGCTGCGCCGTCGTGGGCCTGGGAGCGCGCGCCGTCGCGCTCGTGGTCGACCTGGTGCTGCGTCGCGAGAGCGCCGAGGCGCCCTTTCGACTGGCCATCGACGTCGTGCGCCGGCCGAGCGCCGCGGCCGTCGCGGCCGGTCTGCGCGACGGCGACCGGCTGCTGGCCGTCGCCGGACAGCCGCTCGACGGCGCGCGCGTGTTGGCGCTCGAGCTGCGCCGCCTGCGACCGGGCGACGTGCTCGACGTGGAAGTCGAACGCACGGACGCGACGCGCGCGCGCCTGCGCGTGCCCACGCTCGATCCGGCGGCGCGCGGACCGCTCGACGACTTCCTGGCGCTCGTCCTGATCGTCGTCCTGCCGCTCTTCTCGTGCACGCTCGGCTTCTGGGTGACCTGGCGCCGGCCCGACGACACGCGCGCCTGGCTGCTGCTGGGGCTGCTGCTGAGCTTCAGCATGCTCTTCAACGGCGGGGTCGATCCGCAGATCTGGACGGCGCCGCTGCGCGCGCTGGCGCTCGGCTTCCAGGGCCTGATGGCGCCCTTGTGGCCCGTGTTCATGGCGCTCTTCGCGCTCCACTTCCCCGAGCGCGTGGCCTTCGACCAGCGCCGGCCATGGCTCAAGTACGTGGTGCTCGGGCCGCTCGTCGCACAGGCGCCCTACAACATGACGATCGTGCTCGCGGTGAGCGACGATCTGGCGCTGGCGCGCCTGCTCAGCGACGCCCTGCCGGGGCCGGCGCGCAACGTCCTGGTCACGCTGGTGCTGACGGCCGTGAGCGCCTTCTTCGCCCTGCTGGGTTTCAAGTCCGGCACCTTGGCCTCGCCCGACGCGCGCCGGCGCCTGCGCCTGGTGTGGGTGGGCGCGGCGCTGGCCTTCACGCCGCTGCTCGGCCTGCAGATCTACGCCCTGCTCCGGCGTACGCCGCTCGGCGAGGGCCTGCCCCTGGCGGTCATGACTCCCGCGCTGCTGGCGTTGGCCGTCTTCCCGCTGACGCTGGCCTACGCCATCGTGGTCGAGCGCGCGCTCGACGTGGGCGTGGTGCTGCGCCAGGGGCTGCAATATGCACTGGCGCGCAACGGCGTGCTGGTCCTGCGCGTGGTCATCAGCATGGCCGTCGTGGCCGTCGCCGCCAGCCTGGCCGGCGCCCCGTCCGCCAACCGCCCGCGCCGCTTGATGCTGATCAGCGCCGGCGTGGCGTCGGTCTTCCTGGTGCAGCGCGCCGCCGAGCGCGTGCGCGTGTTCCTCGATCGGCGCTTCTTCCGCGAAGCACTCGACACCGAGCGCCTGCTGCACGGTCTGACCGACGACGTGCGCACGTTGGTCGAGACCGACGTGCTGCTCGACACGACCTGCCGGCGTCTGTCCGACGCGCTGCACGTGCCACGCGTGGCGGCGCTGCTGACGCGCGACGGCCTGCTACGCACGGCTCGCGCCGTGGGCTTGGGCGAGCCTGCTCCCGACGTGACCTTCCCCGAACAGGGCGAGCTGGCGCGACGCCTGCGGACGGAGGAGCGCCCACTGGTCGTCTATCCCAGCGACCCGCGCTCGTGGGCGCACGCGAGCGCCGAGCGCGCGGGACTCGAGCGTCTGCACGCCCAGGCGCTGGTGCCGCTGCGCTTCAAGGAGAGCCTGGTCGGAATGCTCGCGCTGGGGCCGAAACTGTCGGAAGAGGCCTATGCGCCCTCCGACCTGCGCCTGTTGCAGGCCGTCGGCGCGCAGGTGGCGTTGGCGCTCGAGAACGCGCGCCTGACCGCGACCGTGGCGTCGGAAGTCGCGCGTCGCGTGCGCCTCAACCGCGAGCTCGAGATCGCCCGCGAGGTGCAGGAGCAACTGCTGCCGCAACAGCTTCCGCGCCTGGCCGAGCTCGACTTCGCCGGCCGCTGCCGCCCGGCGCGCGGCGTGGGCGGCGACTACTACGACTTCCTGGCATTGCCCGACGGGCGCCTGGGACTGGCCATCGGCGACGTCTCCGGCAAGGGCATCCCGGCCGCGTTGCTGATGGCCAGCCTGCAGGCTTCGCTGCGTGGTCAGGTCACGTTCGGCAGGCGCGACCTGGCCGAGGTGATGGCGCGCGTCAACACGCTGCTGTGCGCCTCCTCGAGCTCCAACCGCTACGCGACCTTCTTCTACGGCGAGTACGAACAGGCCACGCGCCGGCTGTCGTACGTCAACGCCGGCCACAACGCGCCCATGCTGCTGCGTGCTGACGGCGCGGTCGAACGGCTCGACGCCGGCGGCCCGGTGGTGGGCCTGATCGAGTTCGCGAGCTACGCGGCGGCGGCGGTCGAGCTGCGCCCGGGCGATCGCCTGCTGGGTTTCACGGACGGCCTGTCGGAGGCCATGAACCCGGCCGACGAGGAGTGGGGCGAGGAGCGCCTGGCCCTCGCCCTGCGCACCTGCCAGGGCCTCGACGCCGGCGCCACGCTCGACCGGCTGATGGCCGAAGCCGACGCCTTCGCCAGCGGCGCCCCGCAGCACGACGACATGACCGCGGTGCTGGTGCGCGCGCTGGCCTGAGGGCGCCGCTCGCGCCGCGCTGGCTCTCAGACCAACGCCTGGAGCCTCAGCAGGGCGCCGCTCAGGCCCTCGTCGAGCAGCTCGTAGAGCTCTTCGGCGCGCTTCTCCAGCGCCTCGGCCGATTCGCCGGCGACGAAGCGGAAAGCGTCGTCGCCGTAGGTCGTCTCGAACGTGCGACCGAGCGTGTCGCCCTCGCTCTCCTCGCCGCTGTCGAGCATACCGAAGGTGACCACGGCCATGACGCCCGGATCGCGGCCGACGCCGTGCAGGCTGGCGATGTAGCGCAGCACCATCGAGCCGACCTGGATCCGGAGCAGGCAGTAGCCGACGTAGCCCGACAGGTCGGCGTAGTGCCCCAGCCGATGCGCCACGTCGAAGATCTGGCGCCGGAACCAGTGCGCCTTCGCGGAGGGCGGCAGCTCGGGGAAGGCCTTGATGCGCACGTCGAAGAGTCCCTGTCGGTTGAAGACGTCGCGCAGCTCCGCCTCCTGCCGCTCGAACCAATGCTGGACGCGGCCGGCGACCGCGACCGCGCGCGCCTGCAACTGCTGGCGCACGTCGGAGCGCTGCCGGTCGCGGGTCGCCTTGAGCTGCGCCGCCAAGGTGTGGGCCACCCTGTGCGCCGCGCCGCTCTCCGGCCGCCGCGGGCGCTCGAGCTCGCTGACCAGCGCTGCGCTCTCGAGGCGCACGCACAGGCGCACGAAAGGGGCCAGGTCGCCGGCGTTGGCCTGGTCGAGCGCCGTCAGGTAAGCGTCGCGGTGAAAGCGGTCCACGACCAGCGGCGCGTAGTGGTGCTGTTGGACCACGAGCAGCATCAGCGCGCGCGCCACGCGGCCGTTGCCGTCGGCGAAGGGGTGGATCTGCACGAAGCGGTGGTGCAGCCAGGCGGCTTTCACCAGCGGGTGCGCGTCGGTCGTCTCCAGGTCCGCGAACAACGCGACCAGGCGGTCCATCTCGGCCGCGACGTGCTCGGGCGGCGCGTACTCGAGCAGCGTTCCGTCGCGCAGCTCGACGTGGTTCGGGTCGCGCTTCCAGTCGCCGTGGAGCAGCTCGCGCTCGAAGGTGCGGCCCAGGGCGTCGGTGGCGGTGTAGGTGGCCTGCGTGCGCGTCAGGGCGTGGTGCAGCTCCTTGATGAACCCGACGCTCAACGGCCGCTGCTGGCCGGCGAAATCGACCACCATCTCCAGCGCGTCGCGCTGGGCCCGCAGCGTGGCCAGCACGTGGTCGTCCAGCCTGCCCTTCACGCGCTCCACGACGTCGCGCGCGAAGCCCTCGGCCACCAGCGTGAGCGTCAGGTCCCACTCGACGTCGTAGAGGCGCTCGAGGATGCCCGTCTCGATCGCTAGGCGCCTCAGGCTGCGCCCGCGGATCTCGGTGCGATCCTCCTCGCCGAGCGAGTCCTGGAAGCGCCGCCACTCCTGGCGCAGCGCCTCGAGAGCGACGAAGGCCCCATTGCTGGGAACGTCGGCATCGAGCGGCTCGATCGGTCTCCAGGCGATGCGCTGCTCGTGAGTCACGCGTGTCGACGCGTGCTCAAATGCCGGCGCGCGCGGCCTGGACTTCCTTCTGGAACTGGGGCAGTTGGCTGAAGCTGACGGTCTGGCCGCCGGCGGCGTTGGCGCGTTCGACGTGCCAGTAGCACAGCGCCAGGCGCGTAGCGCCGCGCGCGAAGCGGCGGCGAGCCGCGAAACGCGGGCGGTCGCTGAAGGACGAGAGCAGCCAGGCCGTGCGCCGCGCCCAGGAAGAGACCACGTCGGCCTGCTCGGACGTCAGGAGCCCGCGCGCCACCTCGAACTGCAACTGACGCCTGATGAGCTTCGACTCGCGCTGGCCCATCCACACCACCACCCCGAAGAAGCCCAGGAAGAGCGGCATCCAGAAGATGAAGTAGAGGATGAAGAAGCCGGCCCCGCCCACCACGCCGGCCAGCGTGTTCCAGAGGAAGTGCAGGAAGGCCGCCAGGCTGAAGCCGATCACCGGCGCGACCAGCTTGACCGCCGTGTTGTGCGACTGGCGCGCGAGTCCCAGACCGATGCCCGTCATGGCCGTGTAGACCGCGTGGCCGAAGGGACCCAGCACGCCGCGCAGGACGAACACGATCAGCAGCCCGCCGAAGCCCTCCTTGGCCACGGCCCGGCCGTAGTACAGCACGTTCTCGACCGTGGCGAAGCCCAGCGCGACCAGGCCCGCGTAGACGATGCCGTCCAGCACGCCGTCGAACTCGCGTCGCAGGAAGAGAAAGACCAGTAGCACGGCCAGGCCCTTGGTCGCCTCCTCGATGAAGGGCGCGGAGAAGCTGGCCGAAAGGAACGAGGCCAGGGCCGCGTCGTGCGTGATGGCGTTCACCATGCCGCCCACGAAGTCGTTGACGATGGCCGAGACGAAGGTGGCCGCGCCCGCGCCCCACACGAAGGTGCCCGCCAGCACCCAGGCCGGCTCGGGGTCGTTGCGGTCGAGCCAGAGCCAGATCGTCAGGTACACGGGCGCGGGGGCGAAGGCCACGACCGTGCCGATGATGGCCGCGACCGGACCCAGCGAGAAGAAGGTCATCAGCACCAGCAACAGGCCGAGGAACAGACCCGCCAGCACCATGCCGAACACGACCACGACGCCCATGACGTTCGAGGTGCGGCCCTTGTCCTTGGTCGGATCGTAGAGCCCGGCTTCGAGCAGCGACGAGCGCGTGCGGCTCGAGAGCGTGGGCTCGGACACCGGCGCCGGTTCGGGCAAGGCCTCGCTCAGCGGCGCCGAGACGGGCGCCACGCGCGCGGCCGCGCCCTCGACCCGTGCGCGCAGGCTCGGGCCTTCCGGCCCGAGCTTCACGACGTCGCCGTCACGCAGGCCAGCCAGACGCACCGGTTGGCCGTTGACGAGCGTGCCGTTGGTGCTGCCGAGGTCGGCCACGACGAAGGCGCCGTCCTGGAGGCGCGCCTCGGCGTGACGGCGCGAGACGCGCGTATCGCCTGCGAAAGGCACGCCGCAGCTCTCGTCGCGCCCCATGTTCAACGTGGCGGCCGGCGCTTCGAGCGTGAACTCGCGCCCCGCGAGCGGACCGTCCTGGACGATCAGTGTGAGCTTCAAGGGCGCCTCCTCGCGCCACCGCCGCCGCGCGACGCGCCTGCGCGCGACGCGCCGGGGCGGGCGCCTGCGGGATCATGCCCCGGCCCGGCGTCCGCGAGCAACACCCGGCGCTCAGCTCTTGGCGCTGCCGCCCGCGGCCGCCCGGGCGGCGTCGCCGCTGGCTTCCACCTTGCCGGCGATCAACGGTCGCAGGGTGACGAGCTGGCGCAGCGCGTTGAACCAGAACGGCGCGCCGAAGCTCAGGAAGACGACGCTGAGCAGCGTGCCGAAGCACAGACGCCACGAGCGCAGGTACGCGCTCCAAAAGGCCGCGCTCCAGAACGGCTCGGCAGCGAAGATCTTCAGGTTGTCGACCTGCAGCAGATCGGCCGCGCGGCCCACGCGCTCGCGCAGTTGGCCGAGCTGCTCGGAGGCCGCCGCCTGACAGGCGCTCTTGAACTCGTCGGCCAGGCCGGCCAGGGCCTGGTCGGCGCGCAGCCGCGCCAGGCCCTCGCTGCAGGCGGGAGCGTCGCGCAGGGCCGTTGAGATGGCGTCGGCTTGGTCGGGATGAGCCTTGACGAGCGCCTCCTCGGCCTGCTCCGGGGGGCGCGCGCCGAGCAGCTCGTCGCCCAACTGCAGGCTGTCGTCGGCGCGCGCCACGAGCGCGGCGCGCAGCGCATCGTCGCTGCTGATGCGCGTCAGCAGCGCCAGCGAGTCGACCTGCAGCAGCACGGCCACCGTCGCCGCCGCGGCCACGGTCCAAATGCGCATCTGCTTGTGGAACCAGTCGGAGCTGCGGTCCATGACCGTGTCGAACCAGCCCTCCACCTGCGCGACGAAGGCGCGCGTGCGCGTGGTGGCGTCGGTCACGGCGCTCTGCGAGGCGCGTTCGAGGGTGCGCTGCAGGGCCGCGGCGTCGCCCGGGAACAGGCTGTTCGCCACGCCCTCCGCGGCCTGCTTGACCTGGGCGAGGTACTCGCTCGTCAGGCCGGGCACCACGGCGGGCAGGGCCTTTGCCAGCAGGTCGCGCGCCGCCGGCTCCAGCGACTGGTCGCTCTTGAGCGCGTCGAGCAGGCGCACGACCTCGTCGGAACGCAGCGCCTTGGCCGTCTGCCAGTAGCCCGTGGCCACGATCGGATGTCGCACGAGCCGGGCGGCGATCGCATCGGCCTTGTCGGCCAGGTCCGGGTTCTCGGCGGCGGCCTGGCGGATGAGCAGCTTGACGGCCTCGATCAGGTTCTTGCCGCGCAGGTCGAGCAGGGCCGAGACCGCCTGAACGATGCCCGTGACGATCAGGCTGAGCAGCAGCATGACGACGGCAAACGCCAGCACAGTGTCGAACACTTTCGGCATGACTGACCTCCGCGCATCCCTTTCGTCACCTGGACGGACCGCGCGGCGCGATTCGCGCGCCGGAGACGTTTTCTCAGCGCGCGAGCGCCGCTTCGCTGCGACGCTCGATCACGGCACAGATGCCCGCCTGCAGGTCGCGCATGACGGCGTCGCTCCACAGCCCGGCGTAGGCGTTGAAGCGGGTCGTCAGGCGGTGCCGGCTCGACAAGCGCAGGCGCACCCGGCGCGGCCCCAGCGGTTCCAGCACGAAGCGCCCGTAGAGCACCTCGAAGTGCTCGCCGCCGACCTGCACGTGCTCGTCGAGCACGTACGGCGCGACCGAGCCCGGCACGACCGCGATGGAAAACCCGAGCGCCTCGCCGGGCCGCCATTCGTCCACGCGCTCCAGGAAACGGATGCCGCCGTGGAAGCTGGCCACGCGCAACGCGCCCGGCCCCTCGCCCGCGAGCGTCGCGGCGTCGGGGCGCGGGATGCCGATGAAGTGGAAGAAGCTCGGCTGCTGCTCCGCTGGCTGGATG
>WBZQ01001325.1_pt1 | contig 13831 bp, 9 predicted proteins | sample 5204251 | NCBI WGS metagenome assembly WBZQ01 (sample SAMN12412402, study PRJNA552823) | activated sludge metagenome | isolation source: activated sludge from nitrification reactor of wastewater treatment plant... | place: USA: Virginia | collected 2017-09 | reverse complement strand
CTCGATCAATTCAATGCCTGCGGCACGCAACTGATCCGACATAGGCGGATACACATTGGCATCACACCCGGTCACACGATGCCCCGCCTCACGCGCCAGCAGTGCCAGCCCCCCCATGAAGGTGCCGCAAATGCCCAAGATATGTAGATGCACGATGCAATCGCTATGAAAAACAAAGGGGGGCGATTCTATGTTGGGCGCAACGCACGCAAGGCCCTCCACACAAAGCCCTCAATAAACTGCCGCGCATGCCACACACACCTCCGTCGGGCCCACGCAGCAAAATCGCCGCAACCGCCGCGCACCAGATTGCCGAAGACAAACTCGACTACGCCACGGCCAAGACCAAGACTCAAGCACTGCAGGAAATGGAATATTTTTTACCCAAAGCAGGCGTGAACCTTGAAGCCTTTGAGCACTCCGATGAAGACCCTTATGAGCACCCTGATGCGGAAGAAGCCATTCAGTTTGTCGTCCTCCCCGAGCGCGTGGGTGTGGTGTTAGAAACTTTCACTCCCCACGCTCTACGCACGGCCCCCTGCACGGCCCCCCAGGGCACGACAGCAGTCCCCAACCTGCATCCCATAGCCACCACACCCGACACTCACTCAAAGGCCCCTGCATGACCTCGCAACGCCTGATCATCATCACCATGGCTGCACTGGCCCTCCTCGTCGGGATGGGGATGTCGTGGTGGCGCCTCAAGCCCCATGCACCACAACACCAAGCCGTCGCACAACTGTTTGCGCAGCGTTACCTGAACACAACCGGCGGGATACAGCCCCTGTCTGACTGGCGCGGCAAATGGTTAGTGGTCAACTTCTGGGCCCCGTGGTGCGCCCCCTGCGTGGAAGAAATGCCCGGCCTGCAACAGGTGCGCGACGAATACGTCCACCGCAACCTAGAGATTTTGGGCATCGGCATCGACAGCGCTGAACGCATTCAAACCTTTGCGCAAGCACACTCAATCCGCTTCCCGCTCTACGCCGCCGGACCAGCAGGCATCGAACTTGCCCAACACCTAGGCAACCCGACCCGCGCCCTACCCTACACCGTACTCATTACACCCACCGGTGAAGTGGCCCAACACAAGCTAGGGCAGATTCAACCCCAAGACCTACGTGACTGGCTCACCGCACAGCATTTGCGGCCATAACGGCCCATGGCCTTAGTGCAGCGAGCCTGCACCACTTCATGGCCTCGATGGACCACTCTTTTTTATTGCGACCCCTTTGCCCGATTGATCAATTGCTGTGCCGTGTAAGTCGCCTTGGTTAAAACCTGGTTTTCTTTTGCTTCGTCAAGGTTAATTAGTGCTTGTTGATAGTTTGAAAGGGAGCCACCTTCTTTCCGCCGAAGTTCTTGAACAAAATTTGTTGGGTTCCCTCCCTGTGTGGCGCGAACAAGCGCCTCGCCGTCACGGCGGTATTGCTTTAAAGCATGGCCAAGATCTTTTTCGGCCTTTTGTACAGCCGCGGCACCCTTCATCAGCAAAACACGAAGCTGCGCACTCGGCACACTCAGCAAGGTCTCCGGTAGATCTTTAGGTGAGTTACCCAGGCTCACACGATTAGCCCAGTGCTGCGTTTTGGAAAAAAACTCTTGGGCCGCCTTGCCCAAAAAATTCACTTTTTTTCGAGGGTCATAGGTCGTGCCTAAAAGACCCAGCGCAAATCCTAGAGTGGCCATCGTGTTACCCAAAGAAGTCTGCGCCGATTCATCTACAGGTTTCACCAAGGACGTCATACCCAGCGCACGCAACCAATCATCCCCTTCTGCTTTGGTTTCTAACGCCAGCTTATGCGCCAACTCTTCACCTTTGGCTAGCAGGAGGGAGGTTTTTGATACCTCAGGCGTGGCGTTGGTCACAGCAGCTTTAGCAAGCACCTCACGTGGCACCACGGCCTTATAGGATTTGTTATAGGACTGGTTCCAAGGAAACGACTGGGATTGAGTCAGTTGGGCATACGGCTGCTGCCTAGCCCTGATCCCGGCATGCGACACAAAATTAGCGCCGCACACGTTTGGAGTGTTCAGCATGGACCCGTACCCACCCGCCACGTTTATTTTTCCGATGTTGGACATCATTCCTCCTGTGCGCTCTTGCGCTCTTGGTTTTGTCCGAGAGCAAAGCTAACGGGGCTTCGTCAACCTCACAAGAGCCACGGCGCAGATTGCGATTAGAGCCACGCACTTTTTTTGGCCTAACCCATTGACTTCCCCCCACCCCGGGAATCCGTACCAAGCAAAAGAAACCGATTCAGCACAAAAACAAACGTGCACGGCTGGCTTTACAAATACTGCCGTATCCCAAGCATGGCCCGCACGGCCCCATCGCGTCGCGTCTCCACGCGTATTGAACGGTGTGGGTTCAACATGTAGTTGGCCTCGAACAGCCAATGAGACTGCCACTGCTTGGACTTGAATTCATAACGCCTTGAACCCTGCGCCTGGACACTCCATGGGCCACGACGCGCAAGCAGCCCTACATTGGGTTGGGCCGCAGCCCACCCACCTCCAGAGCGAATCACGCCATCGACCATGGCCCATCCCGTAACCTGCAAAGGCGCTTGCGCGGCAGAACCCAACAACACAGCGGCAGAGCCTGCACCAAAATGACCGAAAGCATAGGTCTGCGCCCGCTCGGAAGCACGATCCAGCACGCGACGCTCGGCGCCCACACGGACATGCCACGACAGCGCACTGTCGTCCAATTTGGAATCTGAACTTACATTGAGCCGTCGCACACGAATAACATCTACCTTATCCAGCACTGCACTCGCTCCGCGCTGAACATTCGCTCCGCGCTGAATATCGACCGATGTGTCCATGACTACAAGCTCTCCATTCTCAATGCCATGGCGCCCCAACACATCGTTTGAATAGGCCGCCCACCGCAGACTACCCACAACACCCACAGAGCGGCCATTGCGCTCACGCTCGCCCCCGATCCCCGCACCCAGCAGCATGGGCGCCGATCCTTTCGCGGGCGAAATCACCTCAATGGGCGCCGCCACAGGCGCATCCGCGACCGCAAGTTGCAACCGCGCACGCAACAACGCGTCTTTTTGCTCTCGCAGATCCACGCTGGGATGAGGCATCTGTGCGACCACGCGGTACTGGAAATACGCCAACAACGCATCGAGTACCCCTGTGCGCGAATCGGCATCTACCTGCGCCAAATGCTGGTGCAGCGTCCCCACGCCCTCCTCAATCACACGGTGCGCCACAGCCCGCTCATTGGGCTGGAGCAGCGCAAACTGTCGCTGCATCACGCGTTGGCTCGAAGGCACAAACCGCACCGACTGCACCAAAGGCATCGACCGCTCATGCCGGGCGTCTTCTAATCGATGAAACAATTCAACCGGCGTAAACCAAACACTCGACCCTGAAGTTAATTCAACACCCGTCACCCACTCAATTAATTCGGCCAATCGATAAGCACAATTTTTAGTTAAAAAGTAATATGTAAACTTCTTGCCCACCACCTCCCATAAATGCAAAACCAGACGGTGGCGCTCTTCGGTGCTCAACTCTAGGCGGTAGTCCCACATATCTCGGAACTCAGTGCGGGCGTACACCAAATCCTGCGTATAAAAATAGCGATCAGAAAATCCGGCGGCATACCCTCCCGTCAAACCTCGGTACACATAGACTGCAATCAATTCGTTTTCTGGCACCAACGCACCAAAGTTAAACGCCAGATCCAGTAACTGGAGCGAATCCACCGCGTCGCCAGTATTGAGCCGAAGCAATGCGTGCCCAAACGAAGACGCTGGGTTACCAAAGTAACCACTGACCAAGAAAAGACTCACCGACTCAAGTCGGTCAAATAAAGCCCAACGCTCTAGTTTCGAGCATCGCCGCTCTCGCAGCGCGTAATCCGGTAAATGTCTCTGACGCGCAAGCCATTCGTACCGCGCTGGGAATCGGCACCTGGCGTGCTGATTCGGGTCATCGGGCCATGGCGCTACGTAGGCCTGCAAAGTGGCTTGCAACTCAGCCCCGGCGTCGAACCGACCTTGCGGCGATAGAAAAAAATCTGGAGAAACAATTTCGCTCTGACGCCCTGCGGAATCGAAATGCAACAGCCTGAGCCAGTACGGGTGCTGAGCCAGCATCCGAATCTGAGCATCAAGATCCTGCTGCGGCTGCGCACCCACACTGGCGGCAAACGCAAACCAAGACACAACGGTTAGAAGTAGCACGCGCATAAAAAAACGCCCAACCTGAGTGTGTTGGGCGTTCATGGTGAGTCGGTAGTTGCCCCCATGACGAACAAGGGGGCAAGCCACCGCCCATGCAACGATTTAACTTGCCGTGCACACCGAGGCGAAGCGCCCCTGAACCTGCTCTGTCAACACGTTGTAGAGGGCCTGAGCCTGCTCAAACCGCGTCTGCGAGGAGTAACCCGCACCCATTGCGGTCTGCGCAAATTCGGCCCGAATCGCACCCGCCAAGTCTGCATGCACGCTTGATGAGCAACCTGAAAGCGTGAGCAACGTTGTCAGGTGGGGACCCTGGCCACGCGCGATATCGCTTTCCAGCTGGGTGTACGAGTCATGAATAAAGGCAGCCTTCTTGGCCTTACCCCCAGCACATGAATCCGGCGAAGAGATATTTGAACTGATGGCCGTAGTACCCAAGTCCCAGGTCACGTTCGTGACCGCAGCCACCGCGCTGTTATTGGGCGCAATCATGGCGCCCAACCCGCACTCGGTGTAAATGTCTGCAAATTCACGTGCCGCAGCGGGCTGCGCCGCAGTCAACGAAATAAGCGCTGCTGTGGCTACATATGACATCAGTTTTTTGTTCATAGCGGTACCGATCTCCATCAATGTTGAAAACGAGTTCCCAGCGAGGGGAACACTCAGAATGCCCTGCCACTTTGCTTCTAAAAAAGCGCGCCCTGACAGAGCCGAGCAATGGTAACTACCTTCAATGCCGTGCAGGGCAAAGGTGTTGCGGAAATCCAAATTCACTACGTTTATGCGCACTCACCCACCAAGGAAGAGGGCAAAGTCATCAGCACTATCCGGGGTTAGCTCGGATCCTTGATTAGGGACGCGGGGTTTTGCCACTGCTAAAAGTTTTTCGAACCCACGTCTTTATTGCGCGCCAAGAGTCCACGGCGCGCATCCCCGGTATTGGCGTAAGTCACACGGCCACTGTTGACCACCGCAACAACCATCTGTCGCACGCTCACGGCATCATGGTCATACTTGCTGAACGGTTTGATGTACTCCGTGATAACGCCAGGCACTGGTGAACGTAGATCTTCAAGCGCCCTTCTGACCGCACCGCCCTCGGTACTGCCTGCCTGTCGCATGGCTGCCGCAAGCAGGTGCATCCCGTCATAGCCCTGTGCAGCAGCCATGGGCGAGGCAATACGCTCTTCGTTCGTCAAACGTGCATAAGCCAGCAGAAACGCATTGCGATTGGACAGCCCCCCCTCTTGAATAAAAGTTTGTGTCATCAGTGTGCCCTCGGCCGCTGCCCCTGCACCCTCAAGAAAGTTGGACATAGAAAACGTCCACCCACCACAAAAAAGCACCGACCAACCCAACGCCACTCGATCACGGGCAATCTGCGCCATCTCCGGCCCAATACCCCAAACCAGCAGCGCCTGAGGCTTGCCCGCCCGCAGCCGAGTCAGTTGCGGGCGCGTGTCCGTGGTCCCGATGGCAAAGCGCTCAATACCGGTTATGCGAATGCCACGCACCGCAAGCCACTTTTCCAGATCTTGCTTACCCGACTCACCATAGGGTGTCGCATCAGCCAAGATGGCCACATCGCGAACGCCACGTCTCAGTAATTCACTACTTAACACTTGTGCTTCCATGTCGCTCGTGGGCGAGACGCGAAAAATGAAATTTTCATCCGCCATCGGTGGAGCAAACTTCCGCGTCAAAGCCGTACCCGTTGATACCGCCACCATGATGGGTATCCGTGCCCGTTGATAGTGGTCAATCGAACTCAAACCAACACCCGTGTTGACGATGCCAATGGATGCGACCACACGCTCCAACCCAATGAGCTCCTGAGCAATTTCACTGCCCAGCGCAGGGTTGGCTCGATCATCCCGCTCTATTAAGGCAACCGGGCGGCCAAACATCCCCCCCATCGCATTGAGTTCAGACACCGCAAGGCGCACCCCGTTACGCATGGATAAACCCATAGGCGCTGAGCCGCCCGAGAACGGACCCGAGAGTCCAATCTTCACTGCCCTGCTATCACTTTGACTTTGTGCGCTCACTCGGCCTGCCGCCCCTAGCAACGGAGATGCGAGTGCCGCAAGCACTCGGCGCCGGCACAGGCGACGATGACCCGGTACATCCATGCGCTCGAGTTCATTCCACACTTGCTGAGTATCGGCACGCCAGAGTTGCTTCATCATGGTTAGCTCCTACGCAAACAACAGGGTGAGCGACGAGAGAAAAAAGAAAAAAAAGATGGTCTGATCCTTGAGGCGCGCAGCCTAAGGTAGGCCAAATGGATGGCTAATCCCATCAACACGCAAAGCGCATCCCTCATCAACGTCGCGGTGCGTGCAGCTTTTTTAGGGTGCGGCGCTTTGTTTTGTCCTAAATCGCGCGGGCTGGGGGACTTGCTTAAACCTAGCCCGGATCTTTCATCAGGGACGCGGGCGTTGCACGGATGCAGGGGCGAGCGGGGTTGCACGAGAGGGGCGCAGACGAATGCCTCACCAAGGCTCTCTTTGGTGTATGGGCGAGCACTTGAGCACAAGCCAGCCACCCCTGTGCCGCGCAAGCCCGCGTCCCTGATGAAAGATCCGGGCTAGATACAACCAAGCAGGCAGTGGTGGTAACGGTGAAGCATCCGCCAGGGAACCGTTTTCGTTGCCCGCAATGCGAATCTGAATCATCTTTCAGTTTTAAGAATGGTCCCGATCGTTAACGTTTTGACATGGTATTTGCCTGGCACGTCGTCAAGCCTAAACAGGTTATTTCTAGCCATGATGACCCCCATCGTGGGTTCTTGTTGTACAAAAATAATGTCGCCCGCATTTGCAATGAAATTCAGCTCTGCCCAGTTTTCTGCCTTTGAATAAATTTTGTGTTGCCCAGGCGGGACAGTAAAGAAGATGTACTGGTTGGATCGCGTGTACCCCATTTCAGACTGCGCTTCTTGATCATTCAGAAAAACATTAAATCGGATCAGGCCTCCCAAAGACGAAGGGCGCACCACGTACACCATAGCTTTGCCAGCTTCAGGTAATTTAGGCAGCTGATAACTCGCAGTTTCCGCCTTCATAACCTCTGGAGAAGGTAAGGTTGCGCAGCCTGAAAGGGCGACGGCAGCGACAATGATGAGTAACGATCCAATCAGATTTTTTTTCTGCATTTCATGTTCCTGTACGCGGAGTTGAAAGATGTTGACAAAGAGAAAGTAACAAAGAAATTGCTAATTTTGACATAGCCGCCCGTCAGTCAAGCGACCATACCTACAACAGCGATCAGCGTCGCTTCAAATCGAGCCGGCGTGAACAGCGCAGCTGCCGACCATCGCTCCAACGTTCCTGTGCGAACCCCCATCTGCAATGACACTGCCTGCACGCTCAGGCTCGATGGGGGTAACAACCCCTACTGCTCACATTACGGAACATTACGGAACAATTGCGCAATCTTTTTCGCTCCCCTCGAAGCGCCAATTCACAATCACCTTACTGTCCTTATCCACCTCGAAAAAGACCATACATTTTTTACGAGCGCGGTACTTAACTTCAAAGTTTCCATTTGAAAGTTGGTCTCGCTGAAGAACGCGCTCCGGATATCGCATCAAACTGGCATCTGGGTCGTCGTCCCTCTTTCCGATATTCGAGGCCATATGCCCTTTAAAGTTTTCGTGCGGCGTTGGAATCGAGCAGGCACAAAGACAAAATACCGGCACGCACAAAGACAATGCATGTCGCGACAAATTACTTACGATTTTGATCATAAAAAACACCATACGTATAAAACACTGAACTATTCATCCAGCCACTCACTTGATTCCCAATAACAGCTGAAGCACTTATTGCCGCGGCAGGAATCATTGTTCCAACGTTATTAAAAGTACTAAATTCGATGGCGTCCGGCTTGTTGAACCAATAATCATGTAAAGCGGCCGTGGCATTGACGGTAGGAATCATATTTAGCGACCTGCTTAATACGCCACCTTGCTTAAGAAAATCTTCCGCAACGTCGCCAACCTGTTCCTCATTCAAGCCAATCACGTTAAGCCTGACATCCCAGGGCTCCTGTCTACCTGTTTTAGCATTCGGGTAGTAACGATTCGATTCCCGATTTTCACCAGGTCTCGGATCAGCCTTTCTTCCAACCTCTCCCTCGTAGTATTTAGACGCCTCGGCCATCATCTGCATAAACGCAAACGTTTCGGCGCCATTGGCAAACTTTCCTCCACCAACTTTTGAAACCACACCCCCAGCAACGGCAGCAGCCACTGTTCTTGCGACTGCTCCTTGTACACCACCTCCCTCAATGCCGCCCACCTTGCTCCCCGCATACTTCCCAAACGCCGCAGATGCTGCACCACGGCCGCACTTGCCACCACCTACCACCGCACTGACACAACCCGCCGCAGCGGTTGCAGCGTAGTTCGCGACCGATCCGGTTGTGCCCACCGTCCCTGCTGCCCCAAACAGTGCTCCGCCGATGGCACCCTGCATCGCGCCTTTGAGCGTGCCTGTCATCACCGCTCCCGATAAAAATCCCGCCACGGCACCATTGGCAATGGCCGCCATCATGGCGCTGCCCCCAAAGGTGGCGCTGGTAAAGAGTGCCGTGTTGGCCAGCGGCCCTAAGTACGCCGTAATGGCAATCGCTATAGCTATCCGTATCGCCTTCTTCAGATTGAAGTACCCACTCGGATCCGTATACGCCAGCGGGTTGTTCAGCACATACGCATACCGGTTGTAGCTCTGCAGGTTCTCCGGGCTCTGGATGAACGGATCCGCACTCATGAATCGTCCAATGAGCGGGTCGTAGATCCTTCCATTCATGTGGATCACGCCCACTTCGTCCAGGTGCTCGTGCTGGGTGTAGCCCCGATCCGTGTTGCGACTGGTCAGGGCGTCGAGCTTGTCTGATGTGCCGTTGATGTTTCTGCGCTTGCCCCAGGGGTCATAGGCCAGCCGTTCGACCAGTGCACCCGTGTCGCTGCTGATGACCGCCAAGCTCCCCAGGTGATCGTGGTGCCAGTAGTTCAGGCTGTTGGCCGGTTGGGTGCCCAGCGTGCCTTCGCGTTTGACGTACAGCGCAAAGGTGATGCCCCCCGCGTTGAGGAAGTGGCGGTGTTCAATGAGGCCGCTGGCTTTGGTCTCTTTCTCATACGTCAGGTTCTGACTGTCATTGCCGTTCAGGTAATACGTGCTGCCCGCTTCCATGCTGCTGGGCGCGCTGCTGGTGAGGGTGACGGTCTGCTTGATCCTTTGGTGCTCGGGGCCGTACAAAAAGGCCAGTGTGCGGTCGGCCGTGGCGTTGGTGGGATTGGTGGGGGTGGTGAGGTTGCCGTATTTGATTTCTTTGGGCTGGTTAAAGCTGGTGTAGGTCTCCCAGCGAACGGTGTGGCGGCCGCTGGCGTTGTCTTGGCTCACGGTGTACCAAAGGTTGCCGTTGCCGGTCTTGATGCCACTGCTCAGTGTCTTGGCGCTGGTCTTGGTGTCGTCAAAGGCGTAGGCGAGCGCTCGGGTTCCCGTGTTGGAAATGCTGACGCTGGCGCTGGCAGCCCAGTTCGATGGCTGCGTCAGGGTGATCTGGTTGAGTCGATTGGCGTGTTGGGGGTCGTAGTTGTAGTAGCCCACGTCGCTTTTGTATTGAATGTTGCCTCGACCGTCGTAAATCATTTGTACGGTCTGCGGGCCGCTGAGCCCTGCGCCTTGGGTCGTGCTCAAGATCAGGCGATTGAGCCCATCGTAGGCAAAGCTTTCAATCAGGCCCGTATTGCTGTCTTGGCGGCCAAGCAAATTGCCTAGCTTGTCGTAGCTGTAGCTGTGGTTCAGAAGGTTGCCCGCGCTGGCTCCACTGGCCGTGGCCTGCACGCTCAGGAGTTTGCTGGTGACAGCATCAAAGGTCTTGACGGTGGTGACGTTGTTGCCCTGGCGGTATTGGGTGATGCGGCCTTGGGGGTCTACGGCCAGGACTTCAAGGCTGGCGACTTTGGTGTCTCCGGTGATGCTGCCGGTGACTTTTTTCAGAAAACCCGCTGCGGTGTAGGTGTAGGTGGCCTGGTAGCCGGTGGGCCAGGTCTGGGTGGCCAGGCGTCCGGTGCTGGCGTTGTAGGTCTGGCTGACGGTGGATAGCACCGTGGCGCTGTCGAGGGCCGTGGCGGTGCTCGTGGGCCGACCCAGGCTGTCGTAGGTGTGAATGCGGCGGTAGCCGTTGTTGCTCTTGGCTTCGCACAGCTTGCCGATGCCTTTGCCGCAAGGTGCGGCGTCAAACTTTTTGTCGTAGCTCCAGTCGCTGATCAGGTCGGGTTCGGTGCGTTTGATGAGTCGGCCCAGTTTGTCGTAGGCCAGGGTGGTGATTTGACCCAGGCTGTCGCTTTGCCAGACCAGTTCGCCAAAGGCGTTGTAGGCGTAGTCCCATACGCCCATGGCGGGGTCTTCCATCTTGATCTTGCGGCCGCGCTGGTCGTAGGTGAGGGTGGTGATGCTTCCGTAGGCGTCGGTACGGATCAGTTGGCCTAGGGCATCGTAGGTGTAGCCGGTCTGATAGCCGAAGGTATCGAGGACTTGGGCCAGTTGGCCGCCGGCGTTTTTGTATTGAGTCTGGTTTTGTCCCTTGGCATTCAAAGTAGAGGTGCCGAGGCCGCTGTAGGCAAAGGTAGTGGTGGCGGTGCTGGCGCCATCGGGGATGGTTTCGGTGAACACGCGGCCCAGGGGGTCGTAGATGTAGGTGGTCCATTTGGGATCACCCCCGGCCAGCAGGTAGATGACTGATTTCTGGGTGGCCTGACCTTTGGTGTTGAAGACGGTGTCTTGCACTACGGTCGGGCCACTGCCAGCGCCATCAAAGCCTTGGGTCTGCACGCGCACGGCGCGGCCGAGCACGTCGTAGAACTGCAGCTTGGGCGGGGCCAGGGCCGCGCCGGTGCTACTGAGTTGGCTTTCAATCACGTACCAGTCGATGGGGGCACCGCCCACGCTGGTGGGGCAGGCCACCTCGCGCGGCAGGCTGGGTGGGGCGCACAGTTTGTATTGCCAGGTGGTGCGGGTGGTGTCGGCGCGGGTTTCCTGGGTTTTGCGGCCAAAACCGTCGTAGGTCCAGGTGGTGACTAAACCATTGGGGCCGGTGAGTTTGATGAGCTGACCTGTGCGCGGGTCGTATTGCTTGGTTTCGCTCTGAGCCAGGGCGTTGGTGCTGGTGGTGGCAAAGATGCCGGCGGGGGTGGTGTAGGTCAACCCGGCGACGGTGACGGTTTGTGTGCCAAAGGCGGCGGTGCTGGTGCGAGCAGCGGTAGCGCTCGATAGGGTGTGACCCGTGGCGCCAGCACAGGCGGCACTGCTGGCGCTGACGCGGTTGCCGTAGATGTCATACGCGTAGGTGGTTTGCAGGCAGTCCTGGGGACGGTCGGGTTCAATGGTCTCTTTGATGAGCAGGCCCACAGCGTCGTATTCAAAACTGCTGGTGCGGGTGAGGTTGTCTGGGCCAGCAGGGGCGTCGTCGGTGAAGCTGGCCACGCTGGCGCGCTTTAGGCGGCCGCTGATCCAGTTGCTGCCGGTCAGATTGGCCGGGTGGTATTGGTTGGTGGTGAGCTTGCGGCGCTCTAAGGTGCCGTTGTGGGTGATGTCAACTTGTAGGGCCAGTACATCGCCCAGCTGCATGTTCTTGCCCGTGGTGTCAGTGTTGCCGCCGTAGTAGCTGGTGGTGGTGGTGATGCTGGGTAGTACAGCGCCATTCAGATCCCAGCTGTATTCATTGGTGAGCCCCAGGAAGGCGAAGTACACCTTGCCGGGGGCGGGGCTGGCGCAGGGGGTGACGGAGCCGGGGGCGTTGGTTTGAAAGCAGTCGTAGCCATAGGTGGTTTGCTTGAGCAGGCCACCGTTGCCAAAGCCTGCAAGGCGCGTTTCGCTTTTGAGAGTCTGGCCGATGTAGGGCCAGTCTTGCCGAAATTCGGTGTAGGTCTCAATGCCGCTGAGGGTTTCTTTGGTTTTGATCCAGCGAAAACCCAGTAGGCCACGGCCCATGCCGGGGGCCGAGGCGTTCTCGGCTTTGAGGCCGCCGTAGGTGTAGGTGGTGGCATTCAGGCCGCCTAGGCCGTTGCTGCGAGCCACTTGGCTCACGGCAGGCATTGCAAACTGCACATCGGCCAACGGATAGCGCGCGGTGGTGTCTTTGATGTGCAGCCCGTCGCGGGTCAGTGCGCCGTAGGTGATTTGGGTGGCGTTGCCGGGGGTGGGGGTGATGGCGGTGAGACGGTCGGGGGCGGTGCCTTGGCCGAACCAGCGGTGGATTTCAGTCGTAGAACCGTTCAGCTCGCCTTCAGAACCATATCGATTCCAAGAGCTTAGAAAGATGAGGTCCTGCACTCCGTCTTGGTTGGCATCTAAGGCAATTGGTGTGAACGCATTACTGACCGTGGCCGACCCAGATGCCATTGCTTGTCGGCCCGCACCGAAGGTGCCATCAGGCTTACCTGGCCAGTAGTACGCCTTGTACGGTGTGCCTGGTGAAACGTAGTAAATGTCGGGTAGGCCATCTTGATTGATGTCAGCAACGTATGGAAGGTAATACGCCAAATTTCCGAACTCGGTTCCTGTCAGTACTTTTTTGCCGACTTGGAACGTGCCATCACCATTGCCCAGCCAAACAAAGGCATGGGCACCCGCGTACTCTGAATATGACAAAAGCACATCGAGTACTCCGTCGCCATTGACATCCACCAGATTGGGTTCGACACCATAAAAACCACCAAAATTGGATACATCAAACGCAGCCGTTGGTGCACCGTAGTTGCCCGACGAGTTTCCAAGACTGACATAGACGGCAACGCCACCGGTGGTCATGTAAAAGTCAACGATATCCACAATGCCATCGCCATTGACGTCAGCAGCGCGGACATGATTGTTTCCGTAGCAGCACGCTACGTTGAGTATCCGCGCGCCCGCCTGAAACGTGCCATCGCCCCGGCCTAACCAACGGTAAGCAATCAATCCCGCAGGGCCGGCGTAGGTATAAAGAATGTCAACAATGCCATCACTGTTCAGATCAAGCGCTCGAATGGCAAATCCGTTCTCGTGCATCAGGCCCGGCTGGCTCATCACTACCGTGGCGCGCTGGTAAGTGTCGTCCGGCTTGCCTAGCCATTGATACGCAAAAGCCCCCGTAGCCAAAGGTTGATCCCCATAACGGATTTCCCAAGGCGGAACACAAGTGAGCAGGAAGTCCGCAATCCCATCACCGTTGCTGTCCACCACATTCACTACGCAGCCTTCTATGCTGCCTGCACTGGCGTCTTGCAGTATCAGGCGCGCGTTTTGATAAGAGCCATCCGCATTTCCAAACCAAGCGTAAATGCGCGTCTCGGTGTAATTCGACACCATGCTGAGTGCATAGATATCCGCAATGCCATCACCGTTGATGTCAGCCAGCGCGGACTTGCCGATCTGCACCCCATCAACCGTACCGCCGTAATAGCTGTATCCGCCCAGCGCCCCCACCTGCCCGTTGTCACTCACATCAAACTTGGTTGGGGTAAGACAGGTGTTATCCGCCGCACACTGCGTGACCGACTGCACCATGGAGCGGCCGGTCGCTGCGCTGATGGTGTAGGCCACTTTGAGGCGTTGCACGGTGTTGCTGCCGATGCG
>WBZQ01001929.1_pt1 | contig 13835 bp, 8 predicted proteins | sample 5204251 | NCBI WGS metagenome assembly WBZQ01 (sample SAMN12412402, study PRJNA552823) | activated sludge metagenome | isolation source: activated sludge from nitrification reactor of wastewater treatment plant... | place: USA: Virginia | collected 2017-09 | reverse complement strand
ATAAAGTAAAGCAAAATCAGCCACTGCAAGTGCATATTCACGGTGATTTTCATGGGTTAACCAATCATCGGCATCGACAATGATGGCTTTTGAACCCACACCATCTACAAGCACACTCCCATTGGGCTGCAACCATTTTGAACCAGCTGGTTCAACGAGCAGAGCAGAATAAAAGCCATGCTGTTGTATGGAAGAAGGCGCAAAATGATCATGCGTAAAAACTGTACGCAACGTACGGTCGATACATTCCTTATCGGTTTGTATCCGACACGGTCTGTCCGGTGATGCTTTGCCATGCATGGTATGCATGGTATCTGTCGTATCTTTATCTCGCACCGTCAGCAATGGATCAGCAAACCAGCGTTGTACGGTTGTTTGATAATCGCCAACCGGTTGGCCATCAAAATCTCTACCTACGGTGAGTTGTTTCTGTTCGCCCTTGGATGTCATGGCAATGCCTTGGGCAGCGGCAATGCGTTCTGCAACGGCGCCACGCGAGAACGTGCCATCTTCGTAATTAAATCCATTCCCCGAACCATCAGAGGATGTCACGTCAAATTTAACCAGATGGATATGTTGACCGATGATATCGGTAGGTGTAGCAACCTGAAAATCGTCCAGTTCAAGCTCCTTATGCGTTCTATTCTGATGCTTGAATTCTATACATTCACCGGAAGCAGCTCGGAAAAAGAATGGTTCCATGTCGTGCCGTCGATGTCCTTCGATGCTTTCAGCATCTTTGGTCAGAACATTGATGCGCGCCTGTGGATCATGCCAGCCGGCACGATTTACCACCAGATTGAGTCCGACCGCCGACACCTCATATTGCCGATTCCCCGTTTTTGCGGGATCGTGACAAGGATCCGCGAAAGGTGCACCGGGTGCAGGTAAGGCGCCATTCACATAAAAATGTGCGGCTTTACCTTCTGGTGTCAAAGACGGATAGCCGGATCCGGTCGAATCATATGAAACATAGGATCCATCAGCAAGCCGGATTCTAATGGCTTTTCCAGCATGAAAATCCATTGCTTGCCGTTCTATAGGCTCGCCTTCGTGATTTAGCAAAGTGATGTCGGCCTGAGTTAATTCCAGACGAAAATCTCCTAACGCAAGGGATTTTCGCAAGAGTTTTGCCATGCGCGTATCCGGATCATCAGGTAACTGATTTACCGAGTCGTCAGGTAGAAAAACGGGTTTACGCTCGCCACTTTTAACTACATGTCTTGGAAGGCCGCCGTGCATCAGCGATCCATTCTCATTTTTAGCAAAATCCAGTGGAGGTTGCGGCGCTCTTCGGCCTGGCTCGCCAGGAATATAAAATGGGTACCCCGGCATAGCATATGACTCAGGTCTTTCGGTATTCTGAACCTGTGCATATGTGGGAAGTGGGGGCAGGCTTTGGCCGGGAAGTGGAAGTACTGCAGGAATGGGAGTACCGGCACCACTGACACCAGTAACTGGGTCAGTTCCAGGCCGTTTTCCATTCACCTCCAATCTCTCTATAGACAATGCCACGCTTGGCTGGCCGTAATAACGTACTTCAGGCTGTCCATCCGGCAATCTACGAGTACCATCCTCGATCACATCATGTACACGCCAGAGCGCCCACATACCTTGGGCGAAGTGGGGATAAAGATGGCAGTGAAAAATAGAATCTCCAGTAGTACGATTGCGATTACCGCTACCGTTTGTGTGAAAATTACCTTCACTTCCCCAATTAGATAGACCGCCATCGTAGATGGAGTAGTCAAATCCCTGCTGTGGCGCAATAGTTTGTGAATCAAGATATGTGCCGGTATTAGTATCTGCGGTTGACAGCCATTGGTGGGCATGCAAGTGAAAAACATGCGTTTCTTTCGGACCTGCATGCAAGTTCCGGAACTTAATGCGGTCATTTAAATAAGAGTGCGTGACATTGGAGGGATCATCGTCAAAATGCTCTAGCAGTGCGGGATCGCCATTCGCCCATGATTGCAGGAAAAATTCTTCATAGAAACATTCTGCGCATTCAGCGGCAGGTCCTATTTCCTTACGGTTCGCCAGTAATATAGAACCCATTCCGCTGGCGCCATAATTAATGGCGAATCCATCACCAACACCACTCAATTGCCGGCTAGTTGCCAATTCCTGGAAGTTTTTGGCATAAAAAGTTTTTAGCTCGTCATGAAAAACAACCGTAAACTCACGAAATGCCGGTGTATTAGGATTTTTAGGGGTTTCTTCCAAAATCACAGCATTTAGGTCGCCATAAATAAGTTCATAACGCATGGTATTTTTTGAATCGCCTTTTCCGGCTGCCTTAAGCATGTTCAGATAGGGAATACCATTCGCGTCGACCGCGTCATATTGCAATTTACCCTTGCGCGCACTGTCATTTTCCTGCTGGCGCAGCCAAACTTTATCGAAAACAGACGCGGTCACCTGGCTGCGGTACCATTTGCTGTTTCTAGGTTCGACAATGACTACACCGAATAATCCATGCGTCAGACTGCCACCATCACCTTCACCACCCGCAGGCGCACCAAGGCTGGAAAATAAATGCGTACCTTCCCGCTCAAGCTTCCACTGACAAGTGATTGATTCTCCGGGATCGATAGATTGCAATCCATTGCATTTCGGCTCGGAGCCCAACAAACTAGTCAAACCGGGAATAGCGATATTTGCCGACCGTGTTTTCGGCCAATCAGCCGGTGCCACATTTTCGGCCCCTCCTTTATCCGGACGCAGTTCATGTTCATCGGGATCAATAGCTTCGATTGGGTCGCCTACATTAACTAAATGTGCGTAAGGTGATTGTTTGTCGAGTAGTTTGCATTGACTGATATCCGGCTGCTGCGCCAATAATTGATTGGTAAAGGTGATTTCCAAAATATCCCCGACATTGCCACGCAATGTAAGTGGCCGGGGCCGTTTTCCTGTTTGCAGGCGTACTTTTGACGGGCAGGATAATCCAGGCAGCCATTCCTCGCCTTCCATAACTTCAGTGACATCTCGCTTCAATGCATAAATCATTCCATAAGGATTCACCGATCCAAATCGGTTGTAATAAAGCGGCTGCTCGAGCGCTACGACATCGACATGTACGATGCGTTGCACAAGGCGGCCATTATCACCACTATCATCGATTATCTTGCAGGCGGCTGTGAGAAAAATCAGTATACAGCTCAGGAATAAACGATTTAAGTAAGACATTGTATTCCTCCTGTTGACTAGCGAATGTCGATAGCATCTATAAGCAAACAGCCTGGCCAGGCAAAACGGGTGTTATCTGGTATTGCTCCTTGATCGCTTACAGAATGACCCGTCGAAACAACCCATCTGGCAGTTCCTTGAAAATCACCGCTGCAATCGACTGTTACCCAATCTTCGTTCCAGCCGGTTTGGTAAATGCCACCTTTATCTTGCTGCAGATCCTTAACACAGCAAATCCAGTGAGGTGCCAGGGGAGCATCGTTGGTGTTGTCGTTGGGAAAAAACAAAAGTGCGGCAAACGCATTAGTAGGTAGCGAAGCAAACCGTAAAAAAGTGTATCGAAACCACAATCGCTTGTTTTTTGGTATCCGTATATTCCTGCATTCCAGCCATGCACCCCTGCCACCATGTGTCAATGTACCGTCGGCGTGAGTACGCGGCAGCCAGTTTTTTTCGCCTACTAAGCTTATCGCTGCATTTTTGGCTTCAGGTAGTCTTAAGCCATCCGAGTCAATAGCGCGAGGATCGTCAATTCGAACAAAACAACCTTCACTAGACACAAGGGACTCGCCTGTTGCACTTTCATAGTGCTGTTCAATCTTTACAAGTGTGGATGAAGAGACATGAAATCCAGTCAGACCTTCATCACTAAAATTTGATGGAATTCCCATTTTTCTCACCTTGACATGCGTTAAATCTCTAGCCACTCTCTTTTTAACAGCAAGCTTCTGTATTTTTATTTATATCAGAAATCCGTAGAATATTTTGTGATAAATGTCACAAAATTGTTGGTGGATCTTCTTGTCAGTAAGTGTGCCACTTTATTAACTACTGACGTAAATATCACGCGCGCTATAAAGCATGGACGTTAGCTTACGTATCGCGTGCTGTCCAGTTGGCCGTCGCAGTATGTGGGCACTAAAAAGAAATGTGGTATAGGCATCCAATACCTATCGCCACTCATACTGACCAACTCTGAAAAACCCCTAAAAATCCTCAAAGCCAATGGATAGGTGGTAGCAAGAATAATAGCCGAGTCTTACACTTTGACTCTTTTAAGTTACTGCAAGTTAAACTAACTTCCCGGTATTACTCAGTGCTTGTTGTAAGAACACATGCAACTTCTGTTCAATCGGATGATGGCAGTACTCGGGCAACACATACGATGAAAGTAACTCAATATGTGAGTCGCCTGCTTCTTGCCACGATTCCGCTACCGCGAAGCCAACCATCTCGCCGTTAATGGAAGCAGATACACCCAGCAGTTCTCCGCGTTGCGGCTGCGTAAGCCAACGATTACGCAAACTGGGTTGGGTCATCGACTCATAAGCCAGAAGGTTCTCTGGCGTTAAATTAAGCACCTTTTGATATTTAATTTCGGGTTTCTCACCATAATCCAACTGCGAGGCACGCGGCACTCCAGGCTTCTGCACGAGTTGACTCAAACCAGGACGTTGCACCACTGGCTTAGTCGTGATGATACCTCCCGAACCGGGAAAAGAGATCAGCCGATCAATGTCGTCATTCTGAAAACCTAGAGCTTTAGGCCGGGATACGCCAGGTAACACCACCACATCAAATAGTTCTTCAACCACGCCATCAATCCGTAGCGTATGAAGTAAATTACCCCTGTTGAGATCAATGATCATCAGTCCACACTGCGATGTCATATGGCCATGTGCGAGCCGCTGTTCCAAAGCCAACCCTGTAAACACTTTCGAGCGCAGCTTGGATAAACCTACTAAAGCAAAATTTTTCCAGAATGCCAAACCACGCACAAAACCTGGACAAAAAATAACCGGCATAAACCGACCGCTGTCGAGATAACCAAATTCTCCTGTACCGGAATTGAGCAGCCACAATCTGCCTTGATACCAGCGCGGCGAATGCGGCATGGATAAACCGGAAGCAATAATTTCATTCGAAGGAATATGCACCACCACACCGCCATCCAAGCGGCGATCACGCCAGCCAGCGGCAACGTCGGTAACACTGCATGCCGTCACATATGCAGGCTCACCATCCTGCAGTGCCAATCCATTCAAATGACAACGATCTTCCGCAACAAGTTTAGTGATAAAAGGCGGTTTCCAAATAGGCGCAAAACTGTAACCGGCTTGCAATCTGCCAATACAACTAAAATTAGTATTAATAAACAAAATTTCTTGCTTATCCGTCACAGCAAGATCGTGCACACTCAAATCACCCGTGGTGTGCGACTGAGTAGGCACATACAAGCGATCACAATCTTGATACCACTCGCCCGTGGCCAAGCGATTTTCAAGTTGCCAAATCTGATAGCGTGTCGCCATGAAAAGTTGCTCGTGACAGGTATACAACCCCATCGGCTTATCGAACAAACGCTCATTGACGGCCAAACGGCCATTTTCTTTCCGCCCCACCAAAAACAATCGATTGGCCTGATAGGTTGTAAAAGCAAAGCTGATCTGTTCGCTATCCAACCATTGATAAAGATGATCAGATGCCTGCATGGTTACTGCAGGTGGGCTACTGACCTCCGATTGCTCTGTCAAGGGCTTATTTTCCACCATTATGTTGGGACAAAATCATCATTCACTCTTTTATAGTCGAGTAGCAGCCTAAAAAACCTTACTCTATAATGTATTGCTCGCTTTGATCAAGCATGAAATCGAAAAAAGAAAAAGGAAAAAATAGCTGATGCATATTTGTTGTGCATCGTGCGCCGTTATTAACTTTGTTGCTGCACTGCAGCGCAGTCTCTTGATGATTCTTTAACGGTTAATGACTTGCATGGCTTTTATTAGAACACTGGGACGATGAATTGAATCGTAAATTGGCAGTACTGTTTTATTGGTTGCAAAAAGTCCATAGACGGCTGTTTGAGCACTGCGTACCGAATATTCGACGGTAAATGCGCATTCCTCAGGCAATTCGGCAAACTGCCCGATAAAAGCGAAATTGCTGGCTCCCGCAGGTACGACGTCAGGACGATCCCCGGCTGATCGAGGCATGAATGCGCTATCAATAAATGGCATGGCTGTCGGGATACACCTAATCTTTCCAGAATCAGTTATCGGTTGCATGATTTCCAGTACTTTCAGGTGATGCCACAATTCTTGCAAAATTTCTGCGCCGCTGCATGCCGACATCGTTTTTTGCACGTAATTACCTTTGCGCTCCGGATATAATCCGTACCCCCAAAAAATCTTTACAGACTCCGGCTGATCAGGAAAATGAGGCTGGCGAGCAATGACAATTGACAGCAACCAGTTCGAATCAATCATCGTCACCAGACCACCTGTACCGTCGATATTCCCGCTGAACGCATGCATATGATCATGAAAAGTAGTGTCTTTCAATGTGACCGTAAATGAATACCATTTTTGCAATTCGATATGATCACTGAACACGCCGGGATTACCAAACGCCTTGTTTTTGCTGGCAATGCACTGCCACAACATCCAGCTTGCGGAAGATGATTTCTCTTTCAATACCGGCGCGGTTGTCCAGGTGCCCTGACTGGTGCTATCGGTAATTGAGCCATTGGTAATGAATACTACATCGTTAACACCCAAAACCACCTTGCTTGACAAGCCATTGAAATGGAGCAAGTGCAGAGCCGTTGCAGTTTTTTTGTCTGCGTGAAATTCAAAATCGATATCGACAACTTGAGTTTGCATTTGAAATTGCACGCCGTTTTTTTGGAGGTATCGCTGCAGTGGAACAATTACCGAATGATATTGGTTATAGCGAGTGCGCATTATGCCGCCTAAATGCCCCAAGCCTTCTACCAGATGTATGAAGCGCCGCAGATAACGGCGCATTTCCGCGAGCGAACTCCAACGTTGGAAAGCAAACATGGATGTCCACAGATACCAGAAAACGGTAGAAAAAAATGCTGCAGAAAACCAATCCTCAATTTTCATATTAGCTAAACCGTGTTCCGTTGTCAGAATCAATTGCAGCAAATCTATTTTATCCCGTAGCGACAATTCTAAGCGGGTAGTGTCAATTTTCTCACCGTTCTTGAGTAATCGTGCTTTGGCATTGGATACATAACGCTGATTAAAAGCAAAGGACTCATCCTTGACGGAAACATTGGGATCATCGTAAGAAGGGATATGGGATAGCATATCCCAATAACATACATAATGCGCTTCGTGCATTCTGCCGCCACGAATCACATAGCCCTGCTCCGCATTGCCAGAGCCATCGCAAGCGCCACCTATGACTGAGTCCTGCTCCAGAATGTGAATATTTTTACCGCTCACACCCGCATCGTTTATGAGATAGTATGCGCTGGCCAATGTTGCGATACCGCTGCCAACCAAGTAAACCGTGGTGTCTTTTGATAGTTTCCGTTTCACTTCATCACAAATAAGCAGAATTATTGCGAGATTCTTATCGTTGATAATGAATAAGCCAATCTTTAACAAATTTCAATGTTACTTTCCGGCTTGTGCAATAGCAAGAAGATAGGTTGTCGCCTTCCATTATGATTAGATTAGCCGGCAGATCAAGTAACTCATAAGAACTGAAGCCACTGCCGCACAAAATTAATAATATTTCAAGCTACTATGCCATTTTTAAGTTCACTATTGCAAAGTAAAGAAACAAAGAGCATGATGAAAAAAGGATTAGCTAACTAATCCTGTAGCTCAAGCAGTTTAATCACTAATCAAGAAAACCTGGCGATTCGCCAGCTATCTGTTGAAAAGGGAGTTAAACATCATGCATACACTTTTCACTCTATTCGTTGTTTTTTTTATCTCTTTAGTAGTGGCTGGCTGTAAAGATAATCAGCCGGCACCGCCGCAAGAAACGATTTGCGGCACGATCCAGGGATTAGCGTGCCCAGATAAACAGTATTGCGACTTCGGGGTGGGTCAATGCAAGGTTGCCGATGCGCAAGGCATTTGTAAAACCAAACCCGAAATATGCACAAAAGAGTACAAGCCGGTTTGCGGTTGCGATGGAAAAACTTATGGCAATGCCTGTGAAGCAGCAGCAGCGGGTATGTCCATTGATCACCCTGGGGAATGTAAAGCTACGCCTCAAGCGTGTGGTGGAATCGCAGGCATTCAATGCCCGGATGGACAGACTTGTATCGATGATCCTGCTGACGACTGCGATCCTGCACAAGGGGGAGCGGATTGTCCAGGAATATGTAAAGTCGAATAGATTGTCGTGGCACGTAAGGAAAAAGTACGCTAGGAAATAAGCGGTTGAATTTTATCTGACATCATCAGAAATGAGCCGCAATAGACCAGGATGAAGCAAGGTTGACGTGGTTATTGCGGCTAACTAAGCATACTTTTTATGTTTATGAGTACCTTCCTGAAAAGGAGATGTAGATCATGAATGTAAGGCATATATACCTCAAAATCGAAGCAATACCAAACTACAGTCCCGTTGCGCCTGATGATGCGGAACATCACAAGCACCGTCTTGATTGCATGAGAAACATGGAGCATAGCGACACGACCATTCCCCAAACGGAAGTGGATCGCCGTTCATTGGATGCCCTGGTTTACCACGAATACCTTGATGCCGCCTACACTGTCATAAAAAACACGCCGCTCATTGCGGCAGACATCAATGAGCCCCGTGTCGAACGGAGAATTCCCGGCACAGTCATCTATACACAACCTGGGGAGAGGCTTTATATCCATGTACTCAATGGTGACAGCAAGCCTCGCAGCCTTCATGTGCACGGTCTGCATTATGGCATCGACTCGGATGGCGCTTGGCCTTTTGGCGTGCAAGAACAGGATGGCCCCAATCGCAGCGATGCGATTTGTCCGGGCGATCAGTGGTGTTATATTTTTGATGTGAAAGAAGATACCATTGGCGCATGGCCTTTCCACGATCATCACATGCATATCGAAGAGGCCGTAAAGCGTGGACTGTTCGGCGGCATCGTGGTTCGCGATCCTCATTGCGATAAGGCAGACCTTGAAGTACCCATTTTTTTTCACCGCCTAACCGCAAAAGTCGGCAATGCGCTTTTCGATAGTGGTTCGCTTGATGCAGGCGATTTATTCACATTTACTTTCAATCAGGAAGGCACGTTCGAGTACTATTGCCGTTTCCATCCTATGCAAGGGCGCGTACGTGTCACCGCGGCCGGCCCTCTAACCGCCACGATTAATATTCTGGATACGCCGGCACGCTTCGAACTTGATGATATAACCGTTGGCGCAGGTGCTGTAGTCACTTGGAATCATGCAGGCAATCAACCCCATACTGTAACCGAGCGCAGTGGCGCCGGGCTGGAATCATATGCCATCAACGGGCGCACATTCTCGGGAAATACGCCTACCATCGTGGCTAAATGCGGAACGCGCGTGCGCTGGTATGTCTTCAATCTGGATTTGGGCATGTTATGGCACAATTTCCATTTACATGGACAACGCTGGCGATGGGGCAATGAATGGATCGATACCCGTTCATTCGGACCTGCCGAGTCTTTTGTCGCCGATACCATCGTACCACCGGTCATTCTTATGCCTTTGCCGCTTGACTGTGCGTGTAAACCGCATGAGGGGGACACGCACTCTCATTCATCCCCGACTGAGGAAGGAGGTGGACATGGCCCTTCCCATCACGGATCCGAGGGAAATTATCGCTCTGTGTCGGAAACTGAATCTAAGCAATCTCCCCATTCCTCCTCGTCAACATCCGATCATAAACAGGAATACCCATCGAACGGCGCTTGTTCCGATCAATATGGAAAAAAACGCAAGAAATATTGCTTACAAGGTGATTTCCTGATTCACTGCCATGTCGAGATGCACATGATGGAAGGCATGGTGGCGGTGCTCCGCGCCACACAGGAAGTCGAACTAAGCGATGAGGAACTGAAGCGAATTTGTTACCAATTGCCGACCGTGCATGCGCATCAATGCCCAGAAGTCGATCATCACCCTTGCGGCGGAGACGGCCAGGATAGCTGGGAACTGCTGAACCCATCACCGATTTTCGTTGTTCACGGCGCGCTATTAAACACAGGCCATGTATTGCTTTTCTCAGGCGCAACAGAAAGCCTTGATCGGGTTGCGTATCCGCTCGAAGCCCGCGTATGGGATCCTGCTACCAAGCAAATTATGCCAGGCATCATTACTTTGCCGGAAGATCTATTCTGTAGCGGACATACATTTTTAAGTGATGGCCGTTTGCTTGTGATCGGCGGAGACACAACACCAACTGGTCAAGGACATAGCAACAATCGCTGTTATATCTATACGCCTAATGCAGCGAATCCCGATGGCGGTACGTTTAGTCCAGCCACCAACATGACCAATGCGCGGTGGTATCCAACCGCGGTGAGTCTCAATGATGGGCGCATACTCGCTTTCTCAGGAGGGCACCCGGTTGCGGCGCAAGTTGAAATATTCGGCGGCGGAGCTTGGGCACCGATCGCCGGGGCAAGCCGTTCATTCGATGAATTGTATCCCGGCATGCACCTGCTTCCTTCCGGAGAAATTTTCTATACCCGCGCCGGTTGGGCTGGTGCAAATGGAACTCAGACCGCTTACTTGACCATGACCGGGCCAAATAGCGGTAACTGGACTGATTACGGACAGCAACAATTTTATGACCGCCAGGAAGGCATGAGCCTGCTCATGCTCGATACGACCGTAAATCCAGTGCGTACGCACTTGTATGTCTTCGGCGGCGGCGTATCCGGCCCTGCCACTGCACGCAATAACGCGACCGCTGAAGTAATCGAATTCAATGGCGGCATTGCGGGTGCGGCATGGACGCGTACCGCAGACATGAATTTTGGCCGCACGAATGTAAATGCCGTGGTATTACCCACCGGCAAGATACTCATCATCGGCGGACATAGCAATGGCCAAAAATGGTCACCGACACCCGTACTGGAAACAGAAATCTATGACCCGGCAATAAATACATGGACCGTGGGCGCACCACTGAATTTCCCGCGTCAGTATCATTCAGTGTGCATCTTGCTGCCAGATGGAAAAGTTCTTGCTGCCGGCGGGGTTGCGCCGGGTACCGCGGATCCGGATCAACACTCGGTTGAGCTTTATTCGCCGGGTTATCTTAGCCTGGGTACACGGCCGGTTATAACGAATGCGCCGCCCGCTGTCACGTATGCGAGTATTTTTGTGATTGAAACAACACAAGCGGCGGATATCAATGCGGTGGTGTTGATCGCACCCATTTCAGTGACACACCATACCGATGCTGGTCAGCGTTATATCAAATTGCCAATCAATTCGCGCACTGCTACCACCCTGGAAACTACTGCTCCAGCGCATGGCAATATCGCACCGCCAGGATACTACATGCTGTTCATAGTCGATAACCAGAACGTGCCATCGGAAGCGAGATTTGTATTAATTTCTTAGTCTTAGAAGGGAGGTACCGCAAAGAAGCAAGATAACAGCAATAAAACGTAAACTATAATGCCCTGTGGGGCGAGGAGGTTTATCATGAAAAAAAGTGCATATCAATCACGCTACAAATCAAATTTCAATACTGCAGGTGCAATGCAGATAGTTTCTCAACGATCTGTCAGGCGCATCACCATGCTACTCGGTTTAGCTTTCTGCTTCGGTTTCATCGCTATGCAACAGGTTGTGCGGGCGGAATCGGTGACCTACTCAAACACAATCAAAACAGAGTATCAATATGCGGCAAAAGTCGCCTGTTCGTTACTGCTACCGCACCAGGATGGAAGTTTAGCGAGAGGTACCTACCGTACCATCGTCAATATACACAATCCTGGTGATAAAAAGATCACTATTGCAGCTAAAGTTGCGCTTGCAACACAAATGGGGTCCGAACCGGGCCCTTTCGATGTTACACCATTCAAGGGAATTACTCTGCAACCGGATGGCGCAGTCGGGGTAAATTGCTTTGATGTTGCAGGCTACTTTTGCCCGATTGATGGCGTGTGTGTGGATTTCGCATTTTTGGAAGGATTTCTGGTGATAAAAAGCCCTGGTCCCTTGGACGTCGTGAGCGTATATACCGCTCGGCATACTGACGGGGACGTTGAATCGATCGATGTCGAAACCGTTCAACCGCACAAAATTCGCGATACTGTCAAATTGGGATCAACACAATCATCCAAACCAGGAGAAGGCAAACGCATCGATTATCCACCCAAAGGAAGCGCTGCTTACAACGACTATAAACCCAGACAAATGTGTGGTGGAATTGCCGCTTTTCCATGCCCTGAAGGCATGAAGTGTGTCGATGACCCCACAGATGATTGCGATCCGACTAAAGGCGGCGCCGATTGTGCAGGCATATGCGTGAAGTAATTGTAAGTACGCCTAAAATGGATTCTGCACGATGCGGCTGGTTGTTCCTTAGTTTGCTGCGTTAGAAAAAGTGCCATGAAACCATCTGCTGTGATTTTTATAGGTATTCTGATCGCAGCTGGAAAAAGTTCTGCTGTCTTGTCACAGGAGTATTTTGAAATGAAAAACATGACTTGTCATATCAGTTCAACGGAAACAGATGGATGCACAGGAATACCCACGCTGCATTCCGGAACACTGGCTATTGCCAAAGCAGGTACTTTTACACTGCAAGCTCAATATCATGGTTGTTTCATGGTCGAACAAGTAACCAAATCAGGTAGATTTCAGTTCTCGCGGTTTACCGAAGCCCTGAGCCTTGAATTACTGACTACCAAGGCAACGAAAATCAAAGACGTGGAGGCGGATTTTCCAAGAACGCTGGGATTTGCAAATATAAATTACGACAAGCTGGACGGTTTTTTGGTGGATATCTCGGCTGTGCTGCGCGGACACGGGCGCCCTATAAATATGATTACCACCTCTAAATTGCAGTGTGAGATAAATGATTAACACCGCAAGAAAATGCTATTCCAGTTTGTCACAATGAAGCAAAGGCTAACGTGGAAAAAGTTACCGTAAAAATTTTTTCTCCACAAAGAAGAAAAATTAATTTTCACTATTCATATAAGGAGTTGATAACATGGCACAACATACAGAAATTTTTGAAGGTTGCACTATCGTGATAGACGGTGCGAACCTGACAATCAATGGCAAAGAAATCGACTACCAGTATGATGCGGCAAAAGATAAATTTTCATCGAAATACATGCCCTATACTTTATATGGCTCATTACTGGAACTGGCTCGGGCAATCGCCAAAAACTCTGTCGAGTTTTCTCACGTACAAGAGTAGTTCACATCTATTAAAAGAGGAGGAAATTCTCATGGCTATCAGAAAAGATGCAAATACCCTCACTGCTACGGAACGCGCGGAATTCGTTGCCGCCATTCAAGCTTTGAAAGCGGAAGGTGTTTATGATCAATTTGTTCTCCGACATGCCAACGCTATTATGAGCGCCATTCATCGCTGCCCTGCTTTCCTGCCCTGGCACCGCCGTTTTATTTTTGATCTCGAACTAGAATTGCAGCGCGTCTCGGGCAATCCCAATCTTGGCATACCATATTGGAACTGGCCTTCAGGTGGTGCTAATGCTTCCATGTGGGATGACGATTTACTCGGCGGAGATGGCGATGCCGGTGGTGTTGTCCGCACCGGACCATTCCGTGCCGGTCAGTGGACCGTTATCAATTCCAGTGGAGTGCCAGCGGGCCCATTGATGCGCGAATTTGGCCAAAATGGATTGCCAACCTTACCTACTC
>WBZQ01000618.1_pt1 | contig 13844 bp, 13 predicted proteins | sample 5204251 | NCBI WGS metagenome assembly WBZQ01 (sample SAMN12412402, study PRJNA552823) | activated sludge metagenome | isolation source: activated sludge from nitrification reactor of wastewater treatment plant... | place: USA: Virginia | collected 2017-09 | reverse complement strand
CGAACGTCGGCAGGTCCGCGGAGGAGCCGAGCGAAGCGGGTGGCTTCTGCCACGCCACGGGTCGCACGGCGACGTTCGCGTCGGGGGTGTTCGGCTGCGGGCCGTCCCATGCGAAGCGAAGTTGGAAGCCCGCCGCCTGTTCGGCCACATGGACTTCGAGCGGCCAGTCGGCAATCTGACGAGCCAGGGCGTCCAAGACGCGTTGTGTCTCGTCGTCGGGCGGCGGCGAGGGGAGCTCGGCGCACTCCACGAGCATCGCCCGAAGTGAGTCGGCGGCGCCGTCACCCAATACCGCATCGATGCCGCACTTGCTCTTGAGCCCGGTCAACTCGGTCATGAACTCGACGTTCGCGACAAAGGCAGCGTCTGTCGCGTTCGCCGAGCCCGTCCATGTGGTGGCGTACCAACCCTGGTCAGCAACGAAGAGCTTGGCGTGGAGACCTGAGAGGAGGGGCGTCGCGATGTCGTCATCGGGTTCGGGCTCGAGCGCTTCGTCCAGACGGAACGCCGTCGTCACGCCGGTCGGCAGGCTCCCGCCAAATCGGCCCAACTCCTCGGGGCGGCTAACGAGCAGCGTCTCGCTGGTTCCCTGCGCGAGCGCGACGAGCTGGTCGGCGCCGACAAACGGCGACATGACAAGCAGGCGGTCACGTCGCGCAGGCAGTATCGGATGGTTGCGGTAACCAGGGATGCCGACGGGATGGAAGCGGAGTTCTGTGAACGGCTCTGGGGGTGTGAACAGCGTGAGAGAAACACCCTTGGCGATCTCCCGGACCATCTGGACCCGCTCCTGCGCGAGGGTGGGTGTGTCAGCCAACCACCTCAAGATGTCGGTGAGCGGTTTCGAAGTCGACTGTGACTCGCCTGTGGCTGTGCCTTCGAGGCTGAGGATGGTGTCCCATGAGCGGTCGGGAGTGAGGTTCCGGGACAGGCACAGCACTCGGTAGCGGTGGGTGCCGTCATCACCGATGTAGGCGGCCACCCAGAGCTTCGGATGAAAGAGCGCCCGCACGCGTGCGCCGGGCACCGCGACGACGGAGTTCTCGATCAGTGGGAGCAGGCCACCATGTTTGGCCGGCACGCCGACCTGCCCCCCTTGGTGGAAGACAGTGATCCGCTCGGCGGATCGCGCGACGGCGGCCAGCAGTTCGAGCGGTTCGCGCTCTGCAGCGTCGGTGTCGCCGTGGGTGCCAAACCACGTGAACGCCAGAGGAACGGACAACAACGAGACCAGGTCGAGCGTGAAGGTCGTCACGACCAAGTGATCGAGCTCGAATCCCAGCGGCGGGCGGATCGCATCGTGCAGCACCCGCATCGACTTCGGTTCAAGCACGAGCGCGGCCTTCAGTGAGGTCGATACACATCTGCTTGACGGCGACACTCCAGCGGTAATCCATGCGCGAGGCTCCGGATGCACCGCTCCACTCGACACGAAACGGGTTAGCGATCCGCGAACGCAGCTCGCCCTTCACCCGAATCTCGCGGCTACGCACGAAGGTCTGGGCCGTCACATTGGCGCTGAGCGGGCCGTCGGCTTGGCTTACGATCTGCTGCCATTGCCGCACGAACTCGCGGGCCCTCGGTCTGGAAGAGTGGGTGAGACGCCAGACTCGCTCGAGATCGAAGGTGGTTACGGCAACAAAATGCTGCTCCTGCCAGCCATCGACGAGGCCCCGGTAGACGTCGGCGCGATCGTCATTGCGTCGCGCCATGGCGATCAGTTGGTTGTAGAGCAGAGCCGCACCGTGTGCGATGAGAGAGAAGTGTTCGGCGACGGCGAGGTCCTCACGTACGGTCGACGGCATCGCCCCTGCCTCCGGGTGATCCCACGGGAACTCGACATCGTCAATCGTGGTACCCGCTGCCCAAAGCTGCCCGAGCATCGTCGGGTACGGAGTCGCAGCGACGGCGCGGTCGGCCAGGTACTGAGCCTCCTCGGAGGTCAACGCGAAGGATGTCCCTTCCGGGAAACCGTCAGGGACGGCTGGGACACGGTCCCACCAGGTCGTCGTGGCACCGGCGATCAAGTCGTGATCGTCGTCCCGTACCTGGTGACGTCGGCGCTCTGGGTCGTCGAGCCATCGGCAGTAAAGGGACAGCGGCCCCTGGCTCCGGCGAATCCCGAGCACGCCCAGCCCCGCCCAGTAGATGGAACTTGGCAGGCGAAGGACGAGATGGCTTCGCGTGCCGACCAACCCCCGCAGGTCGTCCGACTGGCGGAGATGCTCGATCAGCTTGCGTTCTGCCCAATCAGCGTTCTGCTGAGAGCGGCCCCCCGTCTTGCGTTCGAGCTCCTGGAAGATAAATGGAAGGAACAGGAAGTACCGGGCCCGTGACTGGATCGTGCTCGTTCCAGGAAACAGCCGGTCGGAGATCGCGTCGCGGATGGAGCCGAGGCCGAGTTCGTCCCTCGTTTCGCGCTCCGAGAGCAGGCTCGCAAGCTCCTGCGCTCGTTGCTGCTCCCGAGCGGAGTACGCCAGCCAGGTGAATGTGGACGCGACGTCTATTGCCATCGCGCCCCCGTCGACCGCCAGATATCAGCCGAGCGGCCGGTGGGGGTATTGCTCGCATATGCGGCATGATCGGCGGACCTGGGAGTCAAGCCCGACACCCGAGGATCCAGCCTTCTTCGTTGGCGATGGAGTGATCGGGGGCGGACGGCAGGACGGATGCATCGAACCACGCTCCGAGCCTCCCGGTCTCGTCCTGGCTCGCGGCCCAGCGACACATGAGTCGTACCTGTGCCTGGTCGTGGATCGCTCCGGTCGTGCTCTTTTCGTGCTCAATCTCAGCGCTGGGGACGATGCCCGGCCAGATTTCGGCATGCACTACCCACGGGCCACGGTCTCGTGACGGTTGCGATGTGAAGCCTGTATCGAACGGCCAGACACGACTGAGGGCCTGCAACGCCGGGTCGTCGCGAAGTGCGAGGACCCGGGGGATACCTAGGAGCGCTTGGCTGCCGACGCTGCCCGCGCCGAGAAGCTTCCAGGTCTCCTGGACTCCCGACATGGCCCGCTCAGTATTCCGCAGGCGGCTGAGCTGGCCGTTTGACGTCACAAACGGGTAGGAGAAAAGGCCCTTCATTCTCGGAGTGAGGCACGGATCGATTGGATGGGACGATGGGCTTCCCCAGAATGGTCCAGGCCCGTCGCCAACCAGGGCGTTGATCTGGCTGGCGACGGCAAAGCGATTGCTCCTGTTGGACTCGTCGTCATGGATCGCCGACCCCAGGAAGTTCCAAACCGATCGCCACGGGGCCGAGTCACCGTTCGCGAGGTGTGTCGCCAGGCCGGCGGGGTAGCCGTAGGGAAAGTCGAAGCCGACGAGCACTCGGCGCTCAGCCCAAACGTGGCTGAGCAGCAGGTCTTTGACGTAGGCGGTCGCTGTGGCACGTGTCCGCCAATACGACTCGGCCCCGTCTCCGCCGTGAGTCAACTCGCCCACCCAAATCGCATCCTTCGACGGCTTCACTCGCGTCGGGCCCGTCTTTGCGCTCCAGTCCACGAAGACGTAGGCGTCGAAGAGTCGGCTCATCCGGCGTTACGAGTGGAGGCGTCAATGGTGGACAGCCACGTCCCAATCCGGTGGGGACGGGCATTCCGGCCGGGCCTTCCGGTCCTGACAGTGCTTCCGGAACTTCTGCGCGAAGACCTGAACGGCACGGGGTAGCGGTTGCCGCGGCGAAGCTCCGAGAACAGGCTCAGCATGACGCTCCGTGCGACGCCGGTCGGCAGGCGTATACGAAGACCCATGACGACGATCGGGTAGTACGCGGCCAACAGCCCGCATGGTCACCCTCGGCAAGAAGCCGCTCGTCGGTCGCGTCGCGCTCGTCGGTCATCACAGCCCACTCAGTCGTGCGATGGGGGGATCCTACGGGGCCCGGATCGGCCGGGGGTGCCGCCAGTCGGGAAGAGACTTGCTACTATCGCAAGATACTGTTCATGGGGAGCGTCTTTCTTGCCGATGAATGATCACGACAAGGAGAGGTGGCGGAGAATGCAGACGACAGAAGGCATCGGCGGCCGAATCGCCGATCTACGTGGGGAGATGACCCAGCAAGATCTCGCTCAGGCGGTTGGGCTCGATCCGACCGTGCTCAGCAAGATCGAGGCGGGCAGACGTCCACTGCGTATCGCCGAGCTGATCGCAATCGCTCGGGAGCTGGGTGTTGATCCCGCGGCAGTCTTGGAGGAGGAGAAGCCGGTTTTTGCCCTTCGTGGGGATGCATCCGCGAACATCAGTCGGGCCGTCCAGCAGTTCGAGGGCATCGTGGACGCCTATCTGACGCTGAGCGCGCTCGCGGGGGATCGGTAGCGGCCGTGAGCAAGACGGCGATCCTGCAGGGCCTCGTCGCGGCCGGGGAAGCTCGGCAGCGTTTGGGTATCGGTCAAGACGGACCGGTCCCCGACCTCGTCGATTTGATCGAAGAAGCAGCCGGCCTTCCGATCTCGGTTCTCCCGTTGCCCGAGGGGATCGCCGGGGCCTACGGCAAGAAGAGCGGCTGTGCTTTCGTCTTCGTGAATAGCTCGGACTATCCGGTTCGGAGGCGCTTCACGCTCGCCCACGAATTCGGGCATCACTGTCTGGGACACGAAGGCGTGGTGGATCCCGAAGGCGACGTATTCGGTCGACCGCGTAACCCGCGGGAGGCGGCTGCCAACAGTTTCGCGGCGAACTTCTTGGCGCCGGCAACTGCGGTACACAACTGGCTCACGGCACGCGGACAGCCCGCGGTGGACCTAGAGCTTGTTGTGCGACTTGCCGTCTTCTTTCGGATCAGCGCGCAGGCTGCCCGAATCCAACTCCACGAGGTTGGCTACTTGCCGTCGTCAGCCCACCGCACGGGCCTCGATCGGCAGATCGCCGACGGCGAGCACAAGCAGTTGGAGCGATCGCTGGATATCCGGGAAGAACTCGACATCTTGAGCGTGGAGCGCATTCCACTGGGCGGGCAGCGACTGCCGGGTCGGATGATGCGAAACGCACGGACCGCCTACCAGGCAGGGTTGCTCAGCGCAGAACGGTTGGCGGAACTTCTTGACACCGACGCGGATACGGTGGTGGCAGACCTCGGGCCTGTCGTGACAGACGAATCCTTCGCGGACTACTAAAGCGGTGAACCTCGCAGGATCAGCCAAGCGGGTGATTCTCGACACATCCGTTCTTCGCCGGTTCTCAGAGGCAAGCCAGCTGCACGCGCTCATGGGGTTCCTCAAGAAGAGCGCCTACGTGACCGACGCGGTCCGGGACGAACTGGACCATGTCGTCGGCTCGTCGATCCCCGGTACTCAGGAGTTGACCCTTATCCTCACCCACGCGAATTGGCCGATTACCATCGCGACGCCGCAAGAGCTCTGGCCGACGGTGCTCAGGATTAAGGCCGAGTTTGACACTATTGGTGACGCGCCGTCCCGGCACATGGGGGAGATCACAACGGTTCTCGTCGCCGTCGAGGCGAACATCGACCTGGCCGCGATCGACGATCGCGGGGGTAAAGCCCTGGCAAGCGCGCGCGGCCTGCCGACAATCTCGACCGCGATTCTTGCCGCAGAGATGGTTGCCCGTGGCGTCCTGAAAACAGCCGAAGGCTTTTCAGTGTACGACCTGGCCACACCGGAAGGCGTCGGAGCTCGCCACTTCGCAAACGCGATAGACAGGGTTCGGGAAGAACTCGGTCAGTCGAGCGGGGGGATCCCGGAGCCGGTGGACTAAGGCTAGGTGGTGGGTGCCTCGCGAGGTGTCTGCCGTCGCGTCGGTAGGCAGAAGGCCAGGGCATCGTCGAGATACCGCCGCTCCGCCATGGCGCCGCATACCGGGTCGAGGCGGTCGAGTCGTGCTCGGCCGCGCGCCACAGGGGCCCGGTCGGTTGGGCATAGGTGACCCGCCCGGCGGCTGAGGCGACCGGCTCCAGGATCCCCGCGATGATCGTGTCGCGCGGTGAGAGGTTGCTGCACTCCTGCGCTGGGCGTCTCGCCACTTCGGCGATCGACGCCAAACCCGATCGGAGGTTCGGTCTTCACGACAGGTGCGCGGAGAACGTGACTGGTTCCTCGCACCGGAGGCACCACCCTGCCCAGCCGCGCGGCCGCAGAGCAACGTCCACGTCTCGTCAGGGCTCTCGAACCAGAACCACTCGAGCTCGTCCGTCGCGGCACTGCAGTTAGGAAAGGTTGACGCGCCTCCTGTTGGATCAACCCTCCGCGCGCTCGGCTACGCGGCGCGGCGGAAGGTAGCGAAACGCTCCTCGAGATAATCGCGAGAGGGATGATCGACCTCGCGGTGCGGGACGTTGATGCGAGCACCGTGGAACGCCTTGAGCCCCTGCTCGAGCATCGGGCCGTCCTCGTCCTCCAGCAGTCGGGGCGATAGCTGGACGGCGAGGTCGGGGCTGATGCCCAACAGGTTCGCGTCGAACGCGCCGTGGTGGATGCTGCAGAGCGACAAGCCATTCGGGATTTCTGCCAAGCCTCGCTCGTCGCGGTCCGGGACGATGTGGGCGGCCTGGAGCAATCGCATCTCGCGAAGACGACAGATCGTGCACCGTTCACGATAGGCACGCAGCACCATCCGCCGGAACTGCTGCTGATGCAGGCGCTGTCGGACCGCTCGCATCACGTACGTACGCTCGACCTTGGGCGACCTGAGTTCCGTCAGGTCCATTGCCGCTACTCCGACCTCCACGTGGATCAGCCCGGCGACGGGGTCGTCGGCGGTGATGAAGCACGGCCAGAGCACCTCGTAGAGCGCCGGCGCGATCCCCCGGAAGTAGATGAGCGGCGACTGATCGCGATAGGCCTGGCGCAGCAGCCGGTTGTCGAAGCTCTGCGGCCCGTTGTCGCGGTACCTGTAGACGAAGAAGGTCTCGTCGCTCGCGATCTCGTCGTCGTAGCGTGGCGGCCCGCTGGTCGGGACGACGGTTGAGATCGAGAGCGCGCCGCCCTTCATCTCTTTGGGTCGAAAGATGCCCTGTTGTGACCGAAACGGCAGAAACTCGTCGCGGAAGGCGAAGCCCCGCTTGATCTCCGCGGCCGGCACGCCATCAGGCCAGCGGCGCACCAGCTCCTCCAGGCGATCGAACGCTGCCAGTCGGATCGCCGAGTCGAGGTCCACGCCCGGAGTCTCTCGCGTGGGGAGAGCGAGCGCCAGTCCACGAGCATCACATGGGTGAGAGACGCGGAAAGGCCGAGGAGTCTGACTCTCCGATGCCGTGGGCCCTCACTGCAAGAGTTGATGTGAATCAATGGCCGGCGCTACGATCGATGCATGAAGGTTGACGCACGCACTGAGCTGGTGATCGCGGTGGACATCGCTCGGCGGCTTGGCATCTCGCCGCAGCGGGTCAACGTCCTCGCATCGCGGCCAGGCTTTCCCGCGCCCGTCGGGAAACTTGGCCGGTCTGCGGTCTGGCGCTGGACCACTATTGAACGGTGGGCCCGCGAGACCGACCGCCTACCTGTCGACCCCTCCAACGCCTAGACACACATCCACCCTGCGGGTGTTGCAGGCACGGCGCGTTCCCGTACCTCCGCAGGGTTGATCGAAATCAATCGAAGGAGGAGGGATGAACTACCGCGTTGACCGTCGCGCGCTCGCCGAGTTCGTCGAGCAGCAAGCCGACCTGGTGGAGACCGCACCGATGTCGGCGGAGCTCGTGGAGGTTGCGGCGACCGACTACGGGGAGATGACCGCGGACGGACTGCGGGCGGTGTGGCTTGCCGCCGGCATCGCCACGTTCATCGGTCAGGCGATCGCCGAGGAGCCTGAGCGGTTCATCGTCCAGGCGCCGACGCTCGTCGGCGCGGCGTGAGAGGAGGACGACCATGCTTGCCACACAGACCTCGCCGATGGGAATCGAGGAAGCGACCAAGCCGCATTGGTTCGGGTCGCTCCCGCGCAGCTGGGGCAACGTCGTGCGAACGATGCAGTTCCAACCGCGCAACGCTGCCGAGGCGATCGCAAGCACCGGGCTCGGCTGGACGGTCGAGCAGCACCCGCTCGAGGCCGTCATCGACGAGGGCGACGAGTCGCGCCGTATTCCCGTGCCGCGGTTCGTCGCGAACGTGCGCGCCGACAACGGCCGGGTGCTCGGGGTCGTCGGCGAGGGGTACGAGCCGCTTCAGAACGCGGCGGCGTCCTTGTTCTGCGATGCCGTCGCCGGCTCCACCCAGGAGGCGCTCGCATCCACGCGCTGATGCGCCTGGGTCACGAGATCCGGATCGGCGGCGCCGAGGGTGGGGATCTGCTCCGCTGCTCTTCCGTCGAAACGGCCACGAGGGCGGCCTGGCTATGACGATCTCCGTCACCCCGTTCCGGCTCGCAGACCCTGAGGGGATACCGGCGTTCCGTCGACGTTGGCTCGGCGTCGCGCACCGCTACTTCGGTCAGTTCAAGGCGCTGCTTCGCTGCGCCCCAACCCTCAGATCTCGTCCGCTTACTCACCCGAGTCGAGCGGCAAAAGCCAGTGCCCTCCGACAGACCATCCGAGGAGACGTCGCGCACCGGAGTCGTGGGTGCCATCCGCATCGAAGCGGCCGCCCCCGGCGACGAGCTGCAGACCGAGGAACGCAGGCCTGAACCGCTCTTGGAATTCGACCCTCTGCTGCCCGAGATGGTCATCCGCCCAAGGAACGAACTCAGTCACACTCTCCGGGCCGTCGAACGACAAGTAGAGAAGCATTTGCCGCCATGCGTAGGCGGTGTTCTTCACCGCTTGCATCTGTGCTCGCCAGTCTCTGACGCCCCGCTGCTGGACATTGCAGATCCACGTGAAGCACGCCCGTGCGAGGTCCGTCAGCGGGACGTCACCGTTGATCGCCAAGCCGCCCACCAGCTGGGCGATGTTGTGTGTCGTCAAGATCTGGGCCTGCTCGATGACCATTCCATTGCGCGCGACAGACCATCCCCCCGTGCGGTCGACACCAGCGAGCTCGTGGCATATCGCGGCAAACCCAGCCGAGGTGGGCGCCGCCCACTTCGATTCCTTGCGAACGTCATCGAGGGCGGCCACACGGGCGATCGGCAGACCGTAGTAGTGCTCGTAAACCGTCCCCGCAATCTGGGGCATGGCTTGGTGCGCCGCGCGAAGGAATGACGCCGAGAACGTGCCCATGAAGATGTCGGCTGCCAGTTCGTCAACGAGTTGGAGCCGTGCACCCGCCGTGTGCGACAAGGCGCGAAGTTCCCGAACAAGCTTGTTCGGGAGGATCGTCTGCGGAAACCATCGAAGCGCTGCCTGCGTCGCACGGACCAGTGCAGCCCTCGCCGCCTTCTGCGTGTCGCCATCCGACCCGATCCATGGCTGGATCGCCTTGAGCCACGGGAGCTCTTCGAGGCGGACCTGGCTTTCGAGATCGAGCAGCAGCAAGGAGCGACGGCGGCGAAACGCCACGTAACTGTCCTCGTAGATTCGTCGCAGATCTGGCGACTCGATCACGCCCGCCCTGACCTTCGCGGTCAACGGCGGAAGCAGTTCGGCGAGCACCTCGCTCGATCCAACCACACCCACCTCAAGAAGTGTCTCGAGCGGTGCCTCGAGGCATCGGGCCGCCTTCGCGACCAGGTACGGCGGCATCGTGCGTCCCTCTGCCGCGCCGATGTCGGCCGCCTCGCCTGCAGAGAGTGGACCGAGCTCCGCCATGAGCTCAGGCAGGCCGTCGGTCGCGTCGTGACGATCGATGCGATCAGCAAGCACTCGGGCGAGATCGACGTGTTCCGGCTGCGATGCGTTCTGCGTCTGTAATGACCGCTTGGCGTCATGCTCGACTGAGCCTGGTGCCCCGTGTTTGGTGACGTACGACGCGAGGATCTTTCGGATCATCCCGACGTCGCGACCTGTGAGAGATCCCCGGTTGTCGATGCACCGGGACAGGTAGCCGCGAAGAAGCGGGAAGTTCTCTTTCGGCTTGTTCGGCTTGCCGGAAAGTGAGTGGCTCGACCTGGCCAGTTCGTAGTCGTCGAGCAGCTGCTGTGCACGGATCGCCCAGTCATCCGCGAACACCGCACAAGGCCACCCGCCTTCGGCCACCGGTTGCCCATCATGCCGACGTTTGAAGCTGCCGTCGCTCGCCTGCGCGAAGCGCGGCATGTCCCCGCGAACCGTCTCGAGAAACAGGGAAGCGGCGCGATCGTAGAGGGGGGTCCAGATGTTGATCGCTTCCTTCATTGCCCGTACCTGTGCCTGCGGTCGCTTCGCACGCAGTGCGGCAACGACGTCGGGCGCGGAACGAACAAACAGAGCGTCGGTTGTCCGTCGCGGCTGCGTCGTCGGCGATGGATAGAAGCGGAGGCGGTCCCAGAACGGTGCGATGACCCTCAGCAACTCGTTCGCTCTCCGCGTCTCACCGCGCTCGATGAGCCACTGCACGACGGGGAGCGCTGCCTCCTCGGGGACGTCCACCCGATAGGTCGTTGCCGCGAGCATCTCGGCGAGGTCCTGACGACCCTCATCGGTGATGAAGTAGCCATTGAGCAGTGCTCGCTCGGACGCGTCGAGCGGGCCCTCGATCCGCTGAAGTCGTGCCTGCTCGTGCTCAAGCAACGGGCCTGCCGCAGCAAGCGCGCCGGTTACGAACCCGCCATGTATTACCTCCAGGGTGACCCAAGGAGGGGTATCGGCGATCGGGGTGCGAGACCCGATCCGGAGCTTTCCGCTGAACAGGCCCGAAATCACCTGTTTCCATTGCGCCGCCCGCCTTGCGGCGTTCGGGGAGTCGCTCTCGAGTGCTCGGACGAGCTGATCTAGGGCATAGCCGGGGTTCACCCGGATCTTGTCCTGGCCGTCCACCTCAGCGGTCGTCCCTTGCGTGCATAGACCTGGAGGCAGGATTTGAACCTGCGCCCTACCGGTCCAGAGCCGGTCACTCTGCCACTGAGCTACTCCAGGAGTTGGTCGCCGTGAGTCTACCCGGGTCGGTTTGTTCCCTCACCTCGTGCGGGGGTGAAGCGGGCTTCACCCCGGGTGCCGCCTGTCAGTTGGACCCCTGCAAAGCAGAAGGGAAGAGCTGGCCGATCGCCCAGCCGACTCGCTCGGGGCTTGGGACCATCGCGGTCTCGAGGGTGGCCTTGAGGCGTACGGGGGTGCCCTCCTCCATCGTGAGGGTCACCGTCAGATTCATCCGCGACTTCATCTCGGCGGACTTCACCGCACTCGCCGCGATCCACGTCGACCCGGCGCGCCTCTGGCCGGCATCCAGTCCCTCGCTCACAGAACGCTGAAGGCGGTCGGCTTGCACCTCAGTCTTCCGGCGCTGCTTGTCGGCCTTCACCACATCCTCAGGGAGCGGCAGGACGAGCAACCCAGTAGACCAGATGTGAACGTCGGCCTGGGCAGCCCACGATCCGGCGACGTTACTCATCGCTCCAAGCCACTGCGGGCGCAGCTCGTCCGCGCGCACCGGTGCCGCCAGGTCGACCCCCCGTTCGGTAAGCCAGGCGCGAAGCGCCACTCCCCCACCGTCTTCGACGGCTGCGTCGACCAGTGCCTCGATGTCGATCGGGTCACCCTCCATCGACACCAGACGCTCGGGCGCATCCCACCGGGCTTCGAATCGTGCCTTCCCATTGACCAGCAGCGCGTTGATAACGAGCGTCGACAACACGTAGCTCGCCGCTTCGTCGGCCTCGTCGGCATCGCCTCCCGTCAGCAGCGCTCCAAGGCGGCCGGCGGGCGGGAGGTCTGCAGTCTCGAGCAGCGCCACGGCGTCACTCAGCGTCCCGCTTCCCACTCCCGCGGCGGCGAGGGCCTCCGAACAGCGCACGGCGTCCGCGCCGATCGACTCCCGACCGGCTTGGGTGACAACGTCATCCCAGGTGGTGAGCGGAAGTTGCTGGACGAACAGCTGCTGCTCGTGCGTGCCAAGCCACTCAAGCCCCCCGGCGATCAACTCCGCCGCAGGCGCTTCACCGCCTGGCAGTGGCTGTGCCCCTTCGCCGCGGGCGTGGGCCGCTTCGAACGTGGCGATGCGCTCGGCGAGCGTCGGGTGGGTCATCGCGCCGCTGGTGCGCTCCTCCGTGAGCGCCTCTGTGGCGATCGCGCCGAGTTCCTCGCTGTTGGTGGCCATGAGGTGATGCATGCCCTCGACGAGCGACGCGCGTTTGCCGGCAAGTGGAAACAACCCGACGAAGTGGTGATTCAGCACGGCCCACGCGGCGTCGAGGCGGGCCATCGTTCGCATCGCGTCGGCGGCGACCTTGGGGCCCGCGACGCGGACAGCGACCTGGTCGGCAGCGCGTTCCATGTCACGCGAAGCTGGGCCAGCCGCATACGCGTAGAGCTTGGCGTAGGCGACGAGGAACCATCGGGTGATGAAGCCCGCTCGGGCTGGCAGCGCATACAGCGCATAGACCCGCCGCATGGTGCGCGCACTCTTGGCCGTGTCACCGCCGGCAAAGTGACCGAGTTCATGCGCGATGACCGATCGCAACTCACCGACGTTCATGCCACCGACGAGCGGCAGCCCGATGAGGAGCTCCCGCACGCCAGCCGCCTCGGTCACGGCGGCGTTCACCTCAGGCACCAACACGATCCGCTGCGGCGGAGCGGTTTCGGCCGCCTCCGCGAGGCGATTCACCTCAGCCCACAGTTTCGGGTGCTCCGCCCCGGTCAGTTCGATCCCTTCCGTGGGGCCCACCTTCAGGGACCGGACATCTTTAATCCCGTACCAGATCGCGGCAAGCACCGGCAACACGAGGAGCTTCGCGATCAGGGGTCCGCCCCCACCGAGCGTCGATGTGATCAACACCACCGCCACTACCGCCCCGGCGACGATCAGCAGGGTGAACACCGGGAACAGCAGTAACACCACCGCCGGCATCGCGCGCCGCAAGCCGTTCATGCAAGTCGCCCTTCCGTCGGACGGCAGACGAGTCGCTTGTGAGCGCTCACCCCGTTTCCGGCAACCTATCGCGCGGACGTTGGTGCGGGGGTAAACGTACCCTCACCCAAGGTGCCTGGCACCCGGAGGTGAAGCACCCGCCCTCGAACAGGAGGACGCCGTCAAGTTCGTCGCCGATCGCTGCGGCTACTCAACTGAGGCAACTGTCCGAGCCTTCCAGGCCCGCTACTGGCAAGAGCAACCTCACAACCGGACGCACGAACTCGACCTCTCACCTGGAGGACGCTGAGATGACCCACCGCCAGCAAGACCTCTTCCCACAGGTCACCCGACTACGCGACGCTGACCCGACCGTCGACGAGTTCGTCGGTGAATGGTGGGACCGCTATGCGGAGGTCGTCTACGCCCACCGAGAGCTCGTGGCCGCCATCCCCATGCTCGTGCGATGGATCCTCCCGTACCTCGGTCACGCCCGCGTCCGCGCACTGTCCGCCGAGACTCTCGCGATGTACTGCGACGAGGTTATGGCTGCAGGTGCGACACGCGCGACCGTCGACGCTTGCGTAGATGTGTTGGACGAGGTCATGACGTGTGCCGCCAACTGGGGAGCCATCCCGCGAATCCCGCCGGACGACCCAGGGACCGCGGTATGGCCGTGTCGCCCAGGCGGCGAGGTCATCGCCTTCCCAGGCCATCTGTCCGACTACCCAGACTCAGCCTGAGCGATGACTATGCGTCTCCTCACATACCGGCAGGCCGCGGACCTCTTGGCCTGCTCGCAGAGGACGATTGCCCGGCGCGTCCACTCAGGCCTGCTCACTGTCGTTATCGACGGGGGAATGCGGCGGATCCCGGAGCGCGACCTGGACCGTTACGTCGCGGCGCGGACTGTACGGCCGCGCCCTGGCGGGCGATCGATCGGGGTTGGAGCGCTGACGCACACGAAGGAGCACGTGTCGCGACCGACCGGCCGAATCAAGCGCCTCTGGGAAGAAGCAAGCGCTC
>WBZQ01000428.1_pt1 | contig 13844 bp, 12 predicted proteins | sample 5204251 | NCBI WGS metagenome assembly WBZQ01 (sample SAMN12412402, study PRJNA552823) | activated sludge metagenome | isolation source: activated sludge from nitrification reactor of wastewater treatment plant... | place: USA: Virginia | collected 2017-09 | reverse complement strand
CGATGCCGGTTAGTCACAGCTGAAGTTCCCGGTTGCAGGACGTACCTCTCGATCGTAGGCGGCAAAGCCGACGACCTGGAAGTACGCGGGTGCGGCGAGGGGCAATCCTGGCACCGGTACGCCCTCCGGATTCGGACCCTCGTAACCGAAAGAGATCCTGCTCTCGCCCGGCGGCGCGGTGAATCGGATCCGGCAACGGTGAGCTCTGCTCTCTCCCCGTACCACCAGTGTGCGAGCACCGAATCGAAGTCGGACGAGCGCGCCGGGAAGCGGCGGCAGTGTGAGCCCGAACTCCGCTTCAGCGGCGCGTGACCGCTTCGTGGGGTTTACGACGACCAGTGTCGCGTCGCGACCGGCACCCTCGTAGACAGGTTCGTCCGCGCCCGGATGCACCGGCTGGAACTGCTGTGTGGCGAGGATGAAGGGTGCCCGGGCAAATGCCACCGGCAACGCGTCACCCGGAGCGGGCGGTAATCCCAAATCGAACAGCGCGAGCCTTCCGTCCGGGCTCACGAGCAGCGGAGAGCCAACGATGTCCCGAAGTTCTGTCTCGAGACGGGCCCCGCCGTCGCCGTAGCCGAACCGGTCGACCCAGATCGCGCGAAACCCCAACGCGCGGACCGCCCGAACGAGCGGACGGGTCGGCAATCCCGAGAGGCGTAGCTGCCAATCATCGCGGCCCTTGACGGTCCCGTAGCTGAACCGAAGCGACCGGGAGTGGAGAAAGCCCCGCAGATGATCGTAGTCCTGCATCCGCCCAAGGGGCGGTGACTCCGGGAACGGAACGATTGGGAGCTGAAAGATCGGGGCCTTCGCCGGCAGCCGCGATTCGACCGCCGCCGTGAACGCAGCATCGCTGTGAAACGCGGCACTCGACTCCCGATAGTTCGACCTGAAGGCAGGCGTCTGATCCAGTACGCCGACAGCGACGAGCGCGACAGCGGCCCCGATCGCGACGATGGGCTTCGCAAGCCAACCTCGCCGGAGATGATCGAACCCGAGCCCGACGACGACCAGGCCGAGAAACCCGAGGACGACTGAGATCCGCGAATAGACCCGTATTGCGTCGACGCTGGCCAGGACCACGAACGTCGAGAGGCCACCCATCGCCGCGAGGAGCATCGCGACGATCGTCATCAGCGATAGGGAGGACACCAGCTGGGGTATCGGACGCTCGTCGCGACCGGACGCGATCTTCCAGGCGGCTGCCATGAGCAGCGCCGCCACGCCCAGCGAGCCGAGAATACCCAGCTGTTGCCCGCTCTCTGAACCCAGCGGAACATTGCGCGTATAAGCGGAGAGCCGGGCGAACAGGTCAATGCGATGGTCCGGGATCGGAAGAAAGAGCTGCGCGATCTTCAGCCCGTACACCTCGTTCTCGCCTACGGCACGAGTGAGTGCTGCGTTGGGGCCATTCGCTCGCCAGTGCAGAAGTGTCGGGGCAACGTTGACGAGCACCGACATCGCCGTTATCCCCGCACAGGTGAGAGCACTCAGAATGACCGACCAGCTTCGGTAGACAAGTGCCACGATCGCCGCGCAGGGCAGAAGGAGCAGTGCGAAGAAGCCCGCGTAGTAGGCACCGGTAAACCCCAGGCCAAGGCACACGGCAATAGTCAAACCTCCACGCCAGCCGAAACGCTCCGGACGCGACCGGGGGGCTACGAGCGCCGTTTGGGGGTTGAGCTGCCACAGCAGGACCACGACCGCGAGTGGAACGAGGAAGTACCCGGAGAGGAATAGGTGGGACTCTCCGCGCGCGAAGTGGTACGGCAGAAAGGCGTAGACGATGCTCAATGCGCTTGCGGCGACCCGCGAGATGCCCAGGAGCCGCAGGCCGGCGAACGCCGCGCCGGCGATCAGGGCGAAGGTGAGCAGGAAGTAGAGGTTCATCGCCTCTCCGAAGCTCCCGGCAACAGCGCCCAGTGCCCAGATCGCGAAGAGGTGGCCATCGTCGGACCCGAGTGGGATGTCGATGAGATCCTGTCCATCCGGCCAGCCCAAGCGTGGACTCGAGTAGAAGTCGAGCCCACCCATCAGGTTCTTCGCATGCAGGGCGGTACCCATCCCGTCTCCCGAATAGGCGAAGGGCACACGGAGGTCGGCGTGCCACAGCTGGAGGTAGAGGCATGCGATGCCGAGACTGACGAGAGCAACCCCCAGACCGACGGCGACGTCGACGATGAGTGGCTTGGCAACCCGCCGCCTGCGCTCGATGACGGGAGTCAACGTGCTGGTCCCGGTGACGGGTCCGCGCTCCACAAACCCGCCGGCTGGAGATCGTCCGAGCGAACCGCCGTCACCTCAGATCTGCTCGTCCCGCCGCCACGCCAGCGCTACCGTGCCCTCGACGAGTCCGACGTAGAACGCGGCGTCCATGGCGGGTTGAAGCAACGCGAGCGCGGTGAGGTCGGGAGACCGCAGATCAAGGTGACGAACGTACGGGCGAAAGAGCGCGGCCCGCGCCGCGCCCAGGCCTACCAGGCCGGCCAAGAGGCCGGCTCGCGTCCGTCCTCGAGCCAGCAGCGTGCCCGCCACGGTCCCGCCGGTAAGAAGCTGCAGCAGCCGCAATCTGGCGCGCCGTGAACGGTTCGCACCCGCCTGCGCTCCGACGAGCCCGCGGAGAGTGCCCGGTGTGCGCACGACGATGTACGGATACACCCGGCCGAACAGGCGGGTGTGGCGTACGAGCTTGCCCAGGGAATCCTGGTCCGTCGAAACCGAAAGGACGTACTCCTGCCGGGGCGCCTGATAGAGCCGGTACCCGGCGGCTCGAAGGCGCGCAGCCATCACCTGGTCCTCCCCGGCGCGTCGCAGGTCGGTCTCATAGAACCCCACCCGACGCAGCGCGTCCATCCGGAAGGCATCACACCGGCCCTCGGCGAAGCCGACATCTACGAGGTCTTCGTCGCTCTCTGCAGGGAAGAGGTCCATGAGGTTGGCAGTGAGGTAGACCTTCTCGACGCGGCTCGGGTTGGGGCGTGCTCTCGGCTGACCGGTGACGACCGCCGCATCCGGGGTTCGGGCGAGGAGTTCGAGCATCGTCGCAACGTACTCGTCGTGACCGAAGCGGCAGTCAGCGTGGCATGTCAGGACAAACTCGGTGCTTGTCATGCCCAGCGCCCGGTTGAACGAACGCGCAAGCCCCAGGTTGGTCTCGTTCTCGATGACTCGGATCGGGTACGAGGGAGCGGCCTCTGCAAGACACGCGCGCAGACGCTGTACGGTGTCGTCCTCCGACGCGTTGTCGATGAAGATGACCTCGAGCCAGTCCTCTTGAGCTGTGATTGCCGGGTGCGTCTGCGCGCAGATCGACGACACGAGGTCGGCAACCGCCTCCTCTGCGTTGAACAATGGGAAGATCACTGTGATCCGGCTCTTCAAGAGTCCTCCAATCGCATTCGACGGTCGATCAGCGGAAAGGTTCGATCACGCACGGACATGGTTTGCGGGGCTTCCGGCCATTCAATCGCGAAGGCTGGATCGTCCCACCGCACCCCCCTGGCGTGATCGGATGAGTACGCACCGGACATCAGATAGAGCACGGTGGTGTCGGGCTCCAGGGTAAGAAAACCATGCGCAAATCCCTCCGGGATGAGGAGCGATCGATGGTTGCCGGCGGAGAGAGTCTCGCCGTGCCACTCGAACCGAGTCGGTGACGACGCTCGAATGTCGATCGCGACGTCGTAGATTGCGCCGCGCACACAGGTGACCAGTTTTGCCTCGGCATACGGTGCAACCTGAAAGTGCATTCCACGAAGAGTCAGCGGATCGTTGTTGTGGCTCAGGTTGCACACCCGGACGTCGAGTTGACTCGTGAGCGACGACGCAAAGTCCTCGACTCCCCAGATACGCACGAAGTGCCCACGGTCGTCCTGCTTCGGATCGAGTTGGAGAACCTTGAGGTCGCTTATTCCGGTGGCGATCTCGTGCACGGCTATTGCCAGGTCCTCCACGGGGGATCTCCGGCACTCCAGAGATCCTCCAACACGCGAAGATCGCGTAGCGTGTCCATGCATTGCCAGAAGCCGGGATGGCGAAACGCGGCGAGCTGCCCGTCCGCCGCGAGGCGCTCAAGTGGAGTTCGCTCGAAGACGCTCCGGTATGGATCGATATAGTCACGGACGCCGGGCTCGAGGACAAAGAACCCGCCGTTGATCCAGCCCTCGCCTGCCTGCGGCTTTTCTTTGAAGCTGGTCACCTGATCGCCGGTGATCTCGAGCTCACCAAACCGGGCCGGGGGGCGAACCGCGGTCACCGTTGCCAAGCAACCCTTCGCTCGATGGAAGTCCAGGAGCTGCCCAAGGTCGATGCTGGCGACAGCGTCGCCGTAGGTCAGCATCAACGGGCGGTCATTGGCGAACTCGAGGAGCTGCCGCACTCGATCGCCCGTGAGCGACTCCAGCCCGGTATCGATCAGGTGGACCGTCCACTCCTCACAGTCATCGCCGTCGGCATTGACATCGCCACTGCCGACGTTGATCGTCAGATTGCGCGCCCGGTTGTGGTAGTGCAGGAAGTAATCCTTGATGATGTCGCCGCGGTACCCGAGAGCAACCGCGAACTCGGTGTGCCCCTGTTCCTCATAGGACTTCATGATGTGCCAGAGAAGCGGGCGCCCGCCGACTTCGACCATGGGCTTCGGACGCATGTCGGTGTGCTCCGACAAACGAGTCCCCAGCCCCCCTGCAAGTATGCCTACCAGCATCGTCTGCGCATTCCTTTCGACGTGGCCGCTCGGTCCGGGCGGAGACTACCAACGCGGTTACCCCCGCCCGACGGCACGCAGTAGCGGCGCGACCGTCGGTCAGGTCGTCGGGCACGTCCGACGACGCGCAATTCGCGGCGCACCGGTGCCGGTCCGTTGACAGAGTCACCTCGGTTGATGGCCTGTGCTGACGGCGATCATCGCCGCCTCCAGCCGTCCGATCACGTGCTCCCAGTCAAGCCCCCGCGTGAAGCTCTGACCCGAACGCCCGAGTGTGCGCGCGAGTGGGGGGATGTCACAAAGCACGCTGAGACACTCACCGTACTCAGCGGAGTTGCGGTACCAGAGGCCGGCGCGCGCACGCCGCGACTGGCCCACCAGCACTGGCGAGTCGGCCGCGCTGATGGTCGGGGTCCCGTGCGACCACGCCTCCAGGAGGACAAGCGACAAGCTCTCGTAGCGTGATGGGCAGACCAGGGCCACCGCATCAGACAGCGTGCGATGTTTCTCGTCCTCGGAGACGAATCCCGGGGCGACGAGCCAGCCCTCGTCGGGGAGGTTCATGGCGGCCCTGCCGACCATCACGAGGTCGAGCCCATCGGGAACGGCAGCACGATAGGCACGATGGTCCAGCACGAGCTGGTCGGATCCCTTGGACGGATCGATCCGACCCAGGCAGACGACATAGCGCCGAGGCAGCCAGTGAGGACGTTGCGCTTGGACGGCGGGCGGCGGATCCACCCCTGCGCCGACGATCGTAGAACGATCGTCGGCGATGCCGAACCGGCGCTCGGCGAACGCGCGCTCCTCAGGCGTGCTGAAGACGAAATGGCGGACCCGGTCGAACAGATCGTCGAAGATTGCGAGGCGGGCTGGCGGCTCGTCGTGGAGAGCAGGCACCAGGATGGCGCGGTTGGCCACCAACGGCAGACCACGCACCGTCGTCGCATACAGGTACGGGATGAATATGACGACGTCGTAGGAGGATGCGTCTGACAGATGCGCAAGGAGTGCCGAGCTCGTCGGTCCCTGCTCGTCCATCCATCGCTCCTGCTCCTCCTGGGCCGCGGGACTGGTGAGCACGCGTGCAGAGCATCGATCGAATGAGGACGGGTCCCGGGGAGAGTCGACCGGAAACCGCAGGACCCTGACCTTGCCATCGTTGGAAACACCCGGGGCAAAGTGGTCGGCCCACGTGCGGTAGTCGAGCGCGCACGTGGTGACGACGGTGACTGCATGACGAGCCGCGAGGCGCTGTGCGTACTCACGTGCGAGGCCTTCGGCCCCGCCCCCGACCTCGGGGCCGTAGCGCGGGCTGACGATCGCAACGTTCACCAGCCGGCCAGCGGGGCGAGCGCCGAGCGCACGCGCGCGCGCACTGTGTCGGTCGCGAAGTCCTTGAGGCGCGCCTTCGCGCCGGCCTTCAGCGCCTGACGGATCTCAGGGTCACCCATTACAGCAGCGAGCGCTTCGGCGGCAACCGCCGGATCCTCGTCCGGCAGGAGGAGTGCCCCACGTCCGACGGTCTCAGGAACGGCACCCGCCGCGCGCGCCACCACGGGAACACCACGCGCCATCGCCTCGACGAGTGGCACGCAGAAGCCCTCGTGCTCACTCATGCACAGGTAGACGGCGCTTTCGTCGTAGGCCTGGTCACGGACCGCGTCAGGCACCTGACCGAGGAACGAAACGACATCGTGCAGTCCGAGGGCTCGGATGAGTCGATCCAGGGCGACTCGGTAGCGCTCGAAGCCGCTCCAGCCACCGATCACGGTAAGCCGCGCATCTGGCACGAGGGCGGCACGAAGAAACGCGATCGCACGTATGGCATCCTCGATCCGCTTATTGGGAGCCACTCGGCCCACAGTCAACACGCGCTTTCCGACAGCGCGATCAGGACACGCGTCTGTCGCGACCGGAACGATGAGGGGCACGACCGTCACGTCTGCAAAGCCAAGTGCCTCCAACTCGTGAGCATTGAATGCCGAGACGGCGGCCGCGACCCCGACGCGTGTCGCGAGCCCAGCCAGCCGCTCGCGCCCCTCGTCGCAAAGCCGCGCCAGGACCGGGCTGAATGACGCAAGCATCCGTCCAGGGGTGATGTTGTGATAGTAGATCCCGAGACGGCCGGGGGGGAGCGACAGGGCGTAGTCGACGACGCGGCTTCCGATCGAGTAGTGGAGCATGGCCGCCTCGCGTGTACCGAATCGATGCAGTCCCCTAATCCGCGACACGCCGCGCATGCGGGGATCGACATCCGCTGCGAACACCTCGCTGTCGAGACCCATATCACGGACGACATCGCGCCAGGCGATCGCTTGAAAGGTCACCGCGTCGAAAGGGGAGGCGCTGGCGATCAGCTGGTGAACGGCTCGGCTCACCGCCCGTTCGTGCCCCCGCCGTCGGCGTGATCTTCGAGCGCCCGAACGCGCCGCTCCAGGTCTGCTCGCGCCGATGCCTCCACATCGATCCGCGCACTGATCGAGCTCAGCGCGGCATTCACCTGTGCGACGAGGTCGTTGAGGAAATGAATAAGCATTCTGGCGACAGTCCACTTGAGGCGGGTGATCGCCGGACCAACCCCCCGCTTGGCCGACCGGAGGAGTTCGGGTCGGAGTGCGACCGTCGGCTGATGCGGCACCTCCAAGGGCACGCGAAGGGTTGCGTCCGCGTAGACGCCCTCAGCGACACGCGTCGCGGCTCGGTGCTGGATGTCGGCGACCAGCGCGTCGACATCGACCGGCGACTCGGGGGGGTTGCTCATGACGATGGTTCCTCGCCCGTCGAAGGTGTGACGTGGGCAACGATGGCGTAGTCCTGGTAGCCGTAGAGAAGGGCGTCCAGCCGATCCACGAGGGCATTGAGGTACTGGGCATCGGGATGCTCACGAGTGACCCGCGGTAGCGCATCGGTGGCGGGAGTCGGCGACATTCGTCGGATTGCCACCTTGTCGAAGCCGGCGCTCTCAGCCATGAAGCACAGCGTGTCTGGATGGATCGGCCGCACATGCGTCGGATCGCGGTGAAAATTGATCGAGCCGGCGGTGAGCGACTCGGGATTCGGCGTCTCGATGACTAGGATCCCCCCCGCGTTGAGGGCGGCACGGGCCGCGTTGACAACCTCCGAGAGCTGGTGGCCAGGAAGGTGCTCGACGACATGGCTCAGCACGATTCCGTCCACCGCTCCGGAGTCCAGCGCCGCCAGGTGGGCAAACAGGTCACCGCGTTGAACCGGAAGGCCGGCCGCCTGCCCGAGTTCGACGAAGTCCGGTTCCGCCTCGACGCCGTAGGCGTCGACCCCTGCCTCGAGCAGCATACGGACCAGCTCGGCGCGGCCGCAACCGAGATCGACCACCCTGCGACAACCACGCAGCTCCTCGATGTAGACGCGTTGGCGATCTGCGATGGTGGCCTCGGTTCCGCGGAATCGGGCCTCGAACACCAGGTAGTCGAAGCCTCCTCGGCTCGGAGCGGGATCATCATGATGTGCAGCAGGCTCGAGAGGCGGTGATGGCGCAGGCGAGGATCCACCACGGGCGCGCTCGCGCTCCAGGCGAGCGAGGCGCGGACCCAGCTGCAGCTCTGCGACTTGTGCACGGGCCCCATCTACCAGCATGATCAGCCGATGCACCTCCACGGTCAGGTCGTCGATCCGTCGTGAGGTTCGGCCCAGCGCCTCGGCGTTGTCGACCAGGTCCCTCTGCACCCGCTCGCGTTCGTCGATCTCGGCGGCGAGCCCCCCCTCCAGAGCGGTCAAACGCCGACGAGGAGTTGCCGAGCGCGCCGCGCCAGTGACTGGAGCAGGCCCTGGCGCGAGCGTTCCGGGCTCATCCGAGCTCCCGTGTTCCGCCGACACTGCGTCCCTGTTCACTCATGACGGCCTCGGTCACCGACCACGATCCGCTCAGGTCGACAACCCCAATCCCAGTCGCGGACTGGAATACGTCGAAATCGGCGGCCCGATCCAGCCATTGGTACACGATCGACTCGTCGTGGGAGTGGGCGGCGGCGGTGACCTGGAATCGTCCGGCATGAAGGTGAAGACACGGAATGGAGAATCGAACATTGAGGGCCGACCCAGAGGTCGGCATCCGGAGGTTGTGCATGCGTGTATTCGTTCCGTACATCAGCTGCCCATCCACCGAATGGACTGCGATCCCAAACACCGGCGGCTCGTCGAGGACACCGACAATCGAGACGTCCAGTTCGATGTGGGCCGGCTCCGCGCTGCGTAACGACTCGGTCGGTTCACGGTCCTGCCCGAGGACACGAACCGCGTTGATGAGCACATTCGGCCCGCCCGCCTGGTCGGAGCGCGGGCTGGACCCGCTGTGGGCCTCGCGTTGACCACTCAGGGTGAACTGCTGATGGTAGGTGCTGAGCACGTCCTGCGGAGTACCGTCAGCAACGATGGCGCCACCCCGGACAAGCAGTACACGGCTGCACACGCGCTCAATCATCGTTGCATCGTGACTGACAAACAACAGCGTGCCGCCCTCGCGCTTGAAGTCAAAGATCATGCCAAAGCACTTGCGCTGAAACGCCTCATCGCCAACCGCAAGGATCTCGTCCAGGAGCAAGATCTCGCAGTCCACATGGATGGCGATCGCAAAACCCAGACGCATCTGCATGCCACTCGAGTAGCTCTTGACCGGCATGTCGATGAAGTCCTTGACCTCGGCGAAGTCGACGATATCGTCGAAGCGGTTTCGGATCTCGCGCTCAGACAAGCCGAGGATCGCCCCGTTCATGAAGATGTTTTCTCGCCCGGTGAAGTCGGGATGGAAACCTGAACCGAGTTCGAGCATCGACGCCACCCGCCCGCCGGACTCGACGGTCCCTGTCTGCGGGGAGAGAATCCCGGCGACAAGCTTGAGTATGGTGCTCTTCCCCGCGCCGTTCTGCCCGATGATCCCAACGGCCTCGCCAGGCGCGATGTCCAGGGAAACGTTGCGCAGCGCCCAAAACTCGGTCGCGGTCGTTCGGCCACGGCGTAGCAGAACCTCCTTGAGGGTCTGGTTGCGCTCGTGGATGATCTTGAATGACCGCGAGACCTTGCGCAGCCGGATTTGCCCGGGGAGGATGGGGGTCAGAGTTGCACCGCCATCTCTCGCTCGAGGCGACGGAAAACGGCGACCCCCAGCCCGATCATCGCCCCTGCCGCGACCACGCAGTAGGTCACGTCGCCTGGATCGGGCCAGCGTCCGAAAAAGAGCGGATCGCGGACCCCTTGCACAAAAGGGCTCACGGGGTTCAGGTAGTGGATCGCAAACCTCGCCCAGTCGTGCTCACCGCCAACCGAAGGGAGGTTGTAGAGCACCGGCGTCAGAAAGAACCACGGCATCGCCAGCGCAGACAGTATGTGCTCGGTGTCGCGCATGTAGACATTCACCGGTGCTAGCACCAGGCCGGCTCCCGTCGTGAACACCGCGAGCAGCATAACGAGCAGTGGGATCACGACCCACGTAAGCCGATCGCCATGGCCGAGGAAGGCACACAGCGGGAGCGCGATAAGCAGCATCGCGGCGGGTGTGAGCCAGTTCCCGCACATTACCGAGAGGGGGACGATCTGCCTCGGGAACTTCACCTTCGTTACGAGGCTGGCGTTCGCCACAAAGCTCGACGCCGCCGCCTGGGCACCGCCCATGAACATGTTCCACACGGTGAGGCCGACGAAAAGAAAGAGCGCGTAGGGGGCGTTGGCGCCGCTCGGAAAGACGAAGCGGAAGACGAACCAATACGCACCGACGACGATAACGGGGTTGACCAACGCCCAGGCGAGCCCGAATGCCGACGCCTTGTACCGCTGCCGTGCCTCTCGCCGGATGAGGCTGCGCAGCAAAGGCGCATGGCGATGCGCTGCCGTCAGTGGTGACATTGGACCGAGTCTAGCTGGTGACACCAACGGGCCCTTCGAACCCAGCTCGCCGAGGGATCCGCTAGGCCCAGGCTGCGAGGGCGCCCAGGAAACGCTCCCGAACCGCCTGCCAACTGAATTCGCTCAGGACGTAGCGCCTCCCCGCATCGCCCAGGCGACGACGGAGGGCACCGTCGCCCAGCAAGAGGTCGAGCGCGCCACAGAATTCGTCCTCGGATTGAAACCACAGACCACCGGCTGCCGACTGGCAATGTCGGCGGAGTACGACCGATTCGCCGTTCACGAGCGCAGGCGTTCCAACTCGCCAACTCTCGAGCAGGACCATACCAAGGCTCTCCATCGTCGACGGGTGCACGAAGACGGATGCCGCCTGATAGGCGAGCATCATGTCGTCGGCCGCAACGTAGCCAAGATCGATGACATGCTGGCGTATCTCTTCTGGTGGCTCGATCACTCCACCACCCATAAGGGCAAGCGGCGGTGCCGACGGCTCGGCCCTCCGGTAGGCGGCGTAATGGGAGAAGAGCAGCCCGATCCCCTTACCGACCTCGCGCCGTCCGGCGTAGAGCAGATAGCCCGGCGCGATGTTGCGCTCGGCACAGAAACGCGCCACTCGCTGGGGAGATGGCACAGGTTCTTCGTCGTAGCCGACTCCGACCACCCGAGTACGTGCGGTTGGTGCCATTCGACTGATGAGATCGCGCTCCCCGACCGAGTTGGCGAGGAGTCCACGGACCCCGCGGAGCATCCCCCGGACGACCGGAGTCCATCCATGCGGCTCGTCATGCATACACGGGATGGGACAGCAGCGATCGGGACGCGCAGCCGCAGTCCAGAAGGTCGTACCGAAGAGGTATGGGATCGGGATGACCCAGTCGAATCGCGATTGGTCGACGGCGGAGTCGATCAACTCGTCCGACGTCACGGAATTCGCCATCCACTCGAGCTGCTCGACATACCCCGTCGGCTGGCCCGCGCCGATCCGCTCGTGGAGCTCCAACCAGCGCTCGTGGCGGCGGCCGGCCGCCACGGGAAACCGGTGTACGGGAACGCCATTGTCCATCGACAGGCCCGGCGAGTGCTCGTTCCTCCAGGTGAAGTGGTCCCGCGCGCATGTGGTGAGCACCGTGACGTCCGCGCCGTGCGCTTTGAGATTCTGCGCGAGCAACCTGCACAGTGTCTCGGCGCCACCGAGGACGTCCGCGCCGTACCGGGGGACCACAAAAGCGATACGCGGACCAACAGTCACCCGATCACCAGGCACGACCAGGCATGACCCAGCCCAGATGACCGCTGAAGACGGCAAGGTTCCCAGGCGACGTTTCGTACTGACCATCCGATTGGTCCGGAGGATGACCGCGCCACGCCAGGAGCAATCGGGCCTCGCGATCCAACATCGATGGAGCGGCGATCGGCTCGCGAGGGAGCTCGACCAGGTCAAAGGCCGCTCCACGCTTTCGCGGACGACAGCCGCGGTGATCAGCTGCAGTCCGAGTGGTGACTGCAACGTCCTCGGAGGGCCTCGCGGCGGTCGGACAGTCCGAAGGAGCCATCTGACAAGTCGAGGAATCCGTCCAGGATGACAGGACCACCCTCACTGCCATCCCAGACTTCGAGCTCGGCCAATGGAGGGGCCGAGGCCCGATCCAGAAAGGTATCTCGCGATCACACCGTCCACTCGTCCGGTGGGCACGCGGTGTATTCGCCTGAAGGCAGGCCGACTGAAGATGTCAGGTATCCAGTGCCCATCACAAGAGGGCAACACGGTCGGACACAAACGCCGCCGGCGTATGTTCAGCGAATCTGCTTGGGATAAACAACGCGCTCGGCGCACAGATCGTGGAGGGCGGCCGTCGCTCGTCAGAAGGCGCCGACTCCCGGGACCACGTTCTGCAACTGATGGTACTCGCGGCTGCTCGCGCACACGGTCAGTGTAAGGCAGAAGCCCTGGGCCTTCGAAGATCGACGCAAAGTCGCGTCTCTCCCACCGCTGACACGCGCATCGCTTGGGACGGACATGTCGCGCCGTCCGCCGCTCTCGCTCTTCGCATGCTTGAGTCTGGTGCTCTCTCATCGAGCATCCCGCAAACTTCGCCGTCGAGTATCCGACAGAAGGATGCCCTCGGCAACGCCTTCGCCTTGCGAACCGCAAGTATCGGGAGGCATCGCCGTCACGTTCGTTTCAGCCGATTGCGCCCACGCGACTGGACGACCGCGATCACCCACCCCCCGACATCGCACACCGCGCCCGCCAGACGACCCCGCCACCCGGGGCGATGCAGGCGGTGCAGGTCGCCGATGGAGCGAGCCCAGGCGCGGCGCGCCTTCGGGGACAGGCCCGAACGGCCACCCAGGTGGGTCACCGTCGCGCCCGGCCAGTAGCGGATGCGCCAGCCCGCCCGCGCCACGCGCAGGCACAGGTCGATGTCCTCGCCGTACATGAAGAAGCGCTCGTCGAAGCCGCCGACGGCCGCCAGCGCCTCCGCCCGGCAGAACATCACCGCCCCGCTCACGGCCTCCACGTCTGCGGCCTCGTCCTCGCCCAGCCAGCCCTGCGTGTAGCGCCGCGCGCTGCGACCGGGCAGCCGGCGGTCGAGGCCGGTGACATGGCAGAACACGCTCCATACCGTCGGGAAGCCGCGCCTGCAGTTGGGATCCAGCCGACCGTCGTCGCCGACCACCTTCGGCGACAGGATCCCGATGCGCTCGTCGCGTGCCAGCTCGTCGCGACACCCGCGGAGCGCGCTCGCACCGATACGCGTGTCGGGGTTCAGGACGAGCACCCACCGGCCGCGCGCACGACGGATGGCGTCGTTGTTCGCGATCGCAAAGCCCGGATTGTCAGGCCGCACGCGCAGGTCCACCCAGGCGAAGCGCTCGCCCACCGACGCCACCGTGCCATCCGACGAGCCGTTGTCGACCAGCAGCACCTCGAGCGGCAGCTCGGCCCGCGCCGCGTCCAGGTCGCCCAGCAGGTCGAGCAACTCGTCCCGGCACTGGTACGAGACGATCACCACCGACAGCTCGGGCGCCTCAGCCACGCCGCCCCCGGCGCACCCGCTCGGCAAGCTCCAGGTAGCGATCGGCACAGACGTCCCAGCTGAATCGCTCCCGCGCACGTACCGCCGCCGTATGACCCAGCAGATCGCGCCGCGGCGGGTTGTCGATGAGCTCCTGCAGCGTGCGCGTGAGGCTGGGTGCGCCCTCGGCCAGGCTGAACGTGGCGGCGGTGTCGCCCACGACCTCGACATTCGGTAGG
>WBZQ01000999.1_pt2 | contig 13852 bp, 12 predicted proteins | sample 5204251 | NCBI WGS metagenome assembly WBZQ01 (sample SAMN12412402, study PRJNA552823) | activated sludge metagenome | isolation source: activated sludge from nitrification reactor of wastewater treatment plant... | place: USA: Virginia | collected 2017-09 | reverse complement strand
GTGGCCGTGCACGCGGCCGCACTTGGGATGCCCTGGCAGGAAGTGGGCGCAGTCGATCTCGTCGCGCAGTCCCAGGCGAATCTTCTGGCCCATGCCCGTCACTCCTTGAAGCGCTCGATCTCCACGCCCACCGCTTCACAGTCGGGGTAGACGTCGGGCTTGGCGGTGGTGACGCGCGCGCCGCGCACCTCGGGACGGGCCAGGCAGAAGCGCACGATCTCCTCGCACAGCGTCTCCTGCAGGTTGAAGTGCCGGCTGCCGGCGATGCGCACGATGCCCTGGCGCACGACCTCGTGGTCGAGCACGCGTGTGATGTCGTCCTGCGCGTCGCCGGGCTCGACGTCGAGCCGCACGTCCACGCGCACGCGCTGCGGCCCGTTGCGCTCGGCGGGCAGGATGCCGATGGAGCAGCGCACCTCGAGGCCCTGGACGAACAGGCGTTGCCCAGTTCGCGGCTTCAACGACCCTCCTCTCCGACCGGCGGCGGCTCTTCGGTGAGAAACACCACGTCGCGGGGCGGCGGCCGCAGACTCTGGCCGCCGTCGATGGTCAGCACTTCGCCCGTCAGGCTGTCGCTCGCCACGATGAAGCGCACGACGGCGACGATGTCGGCCGGGCTCGCGCCGCGGCCCAGCGGACTCAGCCGCTGCGCGCGCGCGAACCCTTCGGCCGTCTGGCTCGTGCTGGGCAGCGTCACGCCGGGGGCGATGCCGTTGACGCGCACGCGCGGCGCCAGCGCCAGCGCCAACACGCGCGTCAGACCGTGCAGGCCGATCTTGCTGAGCGTGTACGAGAAGAAGTCCGGGTTGGGCGCGGCGACCTTGTTGTCGATGACGTTGACGATGCAGGCTTCGCTCGCGGCGGGCAGGGCGCGGGCCAGGTCGCGCGCCAGGAGCGCCGGCGCGCGCAGGTTCACGGCCGCGTGACGGTCCCACGAGGCGGCCTCGAAGGTCGTGGCGCTGTCGTACTGGAAGACCGAAGCGCTGTTGACGAGCAGCGTGAGCGGCCCCGCCAGCGCGAGGCCGCGTGCGACAAGGTGCTCCACCGCGGCCGCATCGGCGAGGTCGGCCTGCAGCGCGTCGGCCCGTCCGCCGCCAGCGCGAATCGCGCGCACGACGTCGGCCGCTTCGTCGGCCGAATGGTGGAAGTGCACGAGCACGTGCCAGCCGTCCTGGGCCAGGCCCTCCGCGATCGCGCGCCCGATGCGCCGGGCCGCGCCGGTGACGAGCGCCGCCGACGTCTGTGTCAAAGCGGCGCCGGTGGCGCTTCGGTGTCGAAGCGGATGTTGTTTCGAATTGCCGTACGCAAGAACGATTCGCTCATCATTGCGACATCTTGAGCCCAAAAAAGCTTCTCGGCCGGGTCGGTGAGCGTGTGTGGTTGCATCTCGGCACTAAGCCAGATAGAGACGATTGGCTCGCCTTGGACAGAGGCGCGCTCATAGTGAGCCTTGAAACCCACCTGCTCGGCCCCACCAAGCGTGAATTTGAAGCAATCCTTGAGTCGCGCAATATAGTCTGTCTCTGCTGACATATCACGCACAAAGTATATGACAAAAATGCGCCTTACATTTATGCCGACCCACAAGCGCATTGTCACATCATCGCTGGTCAGTACGAAGTGTCGTCCGAAAATATCCCGGCGGTCACCCACCTCGCATCGGACGACGTGTCCATTACTCAGTGATACGGAGGCCAGCGCGTTGCGAACATGGATGGCGAGAAAGTCGTCCGAGCGACCCATCAAGTCCTTCACACTGCTGTCGCGTTCACCAAAAAAAATGATAATTGCAAACATCAGGCCCGTGGCAGCGAACTGCGTCCCGGAAAGGGCGAGCAAGATCCAATCGGTTCTGTCTGGAACACCGATGAATGACAGGCTGACGAATGTTCCGACAGCGAGCCCTCCGGCCAGCAACATGATGGCGATGAGCTTGACCCACAGTGGCAGATAGACAATTTGCTTGGAGTCGATCATTGTGGCGCACACGCTCCCAGAAGGTGGAATCTGTTCGACAATGGCGATTGTTTTCAGGCCGTCAGCTTGCGGTACTTGATGCGATGCGGCTGGTCCGCCTCGAGGCCCAGGCGCTTGTGGCGGTCGGCTTCGTAGTCCTGGTAGTTGCCCTGGAAGAAGACCACCCGGCTGTCGCCTTCGAAGGCCAGGATGTGCGTGGCGATGCGGTCGAGGAACCAGCGGTCGTGGCTGATGATGACGGCGCAGCCGGCGAAGCTCAGCAGGGCGTCTTCGAGCGCGCGCAGCGTGTCGACGTCGAGGTCGTTGGTGGGCTCGTCGAGCAGCAGCAGGTTGCCGCCGCTGCGCAACAGCTTGGCCAGGTGCAGGCGGTTGCGCTCGCCGCCTGACAGGTCGCGCACCTTCTTCTGCTGGTCGGGCCCGCGGAAGTTGAACGCCGCGGAGTAGGCGCGCGAGTTGACCTCGCGCTTGCCCACCATGATCACGTCCTTGCCGCCCTCGGAGATCTCCTCCCACACGCTGACGTCGCCTCTCAGGCTCTCGCGGCTCTGGTCGACGTAGCTCCACACGACGCTGTCGCCCACCTTGAGCCGGCCGGCGTCGGGCTGCTCCTGGCCGACGAACATGCGGAACAGCGTGGTCTTGCCCGCGCCGTTGGGGCCGATCACGCCCACGATGCCGCCGCGCGGCAGGATGAACTCCACGTCGTCCATCAGCAGCTTGTCGCCGTAGGCCTTGCGCAGGGCGTGCGCCTCGATCACCAGGTCGCCCAGGCGCGGGCCGGGTGGGATGGTGATCTCGGCGCCGCCGTCGCGCTTCTCAGCCGCCTGCTGTTCGGCCAGCAGGTCTTCGTAGTGTTGCAGACGCGCCTTGCCCTTGGCCTGGCGCGCGCGCGGCGCCATGCGCACCCATTCGAGCTCGCGCTCGAGCGTGCGCTGGCGGCGCGACTCTTCCTTCTCCTCCTGGGCCAGGCGGTTCTTCTTCTGATCGAGCCACGACGAGTAGTTGCCCTGCCAGGGAATGCCGGCGCCGCGATCGAGCTCCAGGATCCAGCCGGCCACGTTGTCGAGGAAGTAGCGGTCGTGCGTGACCGCCACGACGCAGCCCTTGAACTCCTTCAGGTACTGTTCGAGCCAGGCCACCGACTCGGCGTCGAGGTGGTTCGTGGGCTCGTCCAGCAGCAGCATGTCGTTGGGCTGGAGCAGCAGACGGCACAACGCCACGCGGCGCCGCTCGCCGCCCGAGAGCGTGGTCACGTCGGCGTCGCCCGGCGGCACGCGCAGCGCGTCCATGGCGACTTCGACCTGCCGATCCAGCTCCCACAGATTCTGCGCGTCGATCTGGTCCTGCAGCCGACCCAACTCGTCGGCGTTCTCCTCGGACCAATCGGCCGAGAGCTCCTCGTAGCGATTCAGGATGGCGCGCTTGTGGGCCACGGCCTCTTCGACGTGCTCGAGCACCGTCTTGTTGGGATCGAGCTGCGGCTCCTGGGGCAGGAAGCCGATGCGCGTGCCCTCGGCGGCGAAGGCTTCGCCCGCGAAGTCCTTGTCGACGCCCGCCATGATGCGCAGCAGGGTGCTCTTGCCCGCTCCGTTCTGGCCGAGCACGCCGATCTTGGCGTCGGGGAAGAACGAGAGCCAGATCCCGCGCAGGATCTCCTTGCCCTGCGGCGTGACTTTGCGCAGGTCTTTCATGGTGTAGATGAACTGAGGCATCGCTTGTGGGCCTTCCCTATGGGCGGCGTCGACGGACGCGCGAAACCGTGATTTTCACACGAAATCGGCAGCCGCGCGACGACGAGGGCCGCGCCGGCCTATGCTGCATGGATGGGCAGCTTCCGCCGGACGACGCGACTGCCGAGCAGCGCCGCGCTCGCCTTCGCGTGGCACGAGCGCCAGGGGGCCTTCGAACGCCTGGCTCCGCCGTGGGACCCCGTGCGCGTGCTCGAGCGCCACGGAGGTCTGCGCGATGGCGACTGGCTGAGGCTCGAACTGCGACGCGGGCCGCTGCGTCTGCGCTGGCGCGCCGAGCATCGCGACTATCGCCCGGGACGCAGTTTCACCGACGTGCAGACGCACGGGCCGTTCGCGCGCTGGAGACACGAGCACTCTTTCGAACCGGACGGCGACGACGCCTGCCGGCTCACGGACCGCGTCGACTACGCGCTGCCCGGCGGGGCGCTGGCGGCCGTGCTCGGCGAGCGCGCGCTGCAACGCCAACTCGAGCGCGTCTTCGCCTTCCGCCAGCGGCGCACGGCCGCGGATCTCGCGGCCCACGCCGCGTGTGACCTGAGCGCCGCGACGAGCGTGGCGCTCCTGGGCGCCGACAGCCCGCTGGGCGCCGCCCTCGGCCCGTATCTCACGAGCGGCGGTCATGCGCTCACGCGACTCGGGCGCGGGTTCTCGGCAGGCGACGCCGCGCGCCTCCCGACGGACGTCGAGGCGCTGGTCTGCGTGGCCAGCCTGGACGTGGCCACGCGCGAGATGCAGGCGCTGGCGCCGGCGCTGGCGGCGCGCGACCGGACACCGCGCGCCGTGCTGTGCGCGTCGGCCTTCGACTTCGACGGCTGCGCGCCTGCCGCGCGCCTCGACGGCGCGCAGAGCGCCGATGCCGAGCGCGCCTGGGAGCAGGCCGTCGCGCCGCTCGTCGCGCGCGGCGCGCGCGCGGCCCATCTGCGCTTCGGCCTCGTGCTGAGTCCGACCCACGGCGCGCTCGCCGGCCTCTTGCCGTTCGCGCGCGTCGGGCTGTGCGGCGGCCTGGGCGACGGGCGCCAGCACTGGCCCTGGATCGCGCTCGACGACGCGCTCGACGTGCTGCATGCGGCGCTCGACGACGACGACGTACACGGCTCGCTCGACGTGGCCGCGCCCGAGCGCGTCACGAGCGCCGAGTTCGCGCGCGCCCTGCGGCGCGTGCTGCGCTACCCGCCTGGCCTGGCGCTGCCCGCGTCGTGCGCGCGGCTGGCGCTCCGGACACGCGCCGAAGGCTTGCTCGCCGGCGCGCGGGAGGCGCCCCAGCGCCCGCTCGCGCGTCCGCACTGGCGCCACGCCATGCTCGACGACGCGCTGCGCCACCTGCTCGGCCGCACGGCCTGAGCGTCCGCCGACACCGCGAGGTGACGCCTCTCACCTCGCGAGCGTGAGCGCAGGCACCTCGCGCACGAGCGATTGCAGCTACTGTGCGCCGGTCGGCGCGTTGACGCGCCGACGCCGCCCGCCAGTGCCGCACATCATTCCCGTGGCACACGCGCGCGGCATACCCGACACAGACGTGCCATACGAGCCGTGGCCGGTCATTCATTCGAGCGCGGCGCCCACGGGCGGCGCGCGGAGGTTCAAGAAGCCATGACGAGTTTTCGCCTGCTGGCGCACGCCACAGTCGCAGTTGTCCTCGCCGTTCTGAGCGCAGCCTGCGGTTCCAACTCCTCGCCCGTCGCACCGACTTCATCCTTCGGCAGCACCGGCGCCACGATCCAGGGCGTCGTCAATCCCGCCAGCGCCTCCACGTCGGGCGCGCGCACTCTGGCCGGCGCGGGCATTCGCGTCAGCGCGGTCGGCACCAACCTGGCCACCGCGACCGACGCCTCCGGCCGCTTCACGCTGCAGGGCGTGCCGGCCGGCAGCATCACGCTGCGCTTCGAAGGCCCCGGCCTCGACGCGCGCGTCACGCTCTCCGGGCTCGTCGACGGACAGGTGTTGGAGATCCAGGTCCAGGCCTCCGGCAGCAGCGCGAACGTGAGCACCGGGCGCGGCACGCCTAGCCCTTCGCCTTCGCCCTCGCCGTCGCCTTCGCCGACCAGCGGTGAGATCGAGTTCTCGGGCACGGTCGGCAGCGTGGGCGCCACGAGCCTCGTGGTCGCGGGTCGCACCGTGAACGTCAATGCCGCGACCGAGATCAAGCGCGGCCAGACGCGCATCACGCTGGCGCAGATCGTTGTGGGCGAACTGGCCAAGGTCGAGGGCAGCGAGTCGGCTGGGGTCGTGCTGGCGCGCGAGATCAAGGTCGGCGAAGGCGCTGACGACGACAACGGCGAGTTCGAGTTCCGCGGCGCGATCGGTGCTCTCGCGCCTCCCTCGCTGACGGTCGCCGGGACGAGCGTGCTGACCAATGCCCAGACCTCGATCACGCGGCGCAATCAGCCGATCACGCTGGCCGAGCTGAGCGTCGGCGAGACGGTCGAGGTCAAGGGCTTCATCCAGTCGGACGGCACGCGCCTGGCGACGCGCATCAAGACCGACGACGACAGCGGCGACGACAATGGCGGCCACGGGGACGACGATGGCGACGACGACAACAGTGGCCACGGCGGCGGCGACGACGATGACGACGACGACAACGGCGGCAACAGCGGCAGCGGCGGAGGCGGCGACCTGTCCTGAAGCTGCACGACGCGCGTCTCTTCGCGCGTAGCGCAACGCGCCCCGCGGGCACGCCCCGCGGGGCTTTTTGCGCGCGTCTGCCGTGGCGTCACGAGCGTCCGACAACTATTACACACACGTGACAGACGCCGCCGAACACGGGTGCTACCGTGCCGTGTGCGTCGCAAGGGGTGCGACGTGACGGCAAGGAGGACGCGTGCGGCTGCGCTGGAACGGGCAGGGCTTCGACTGGGTCAACGTGGCGTACTTCGGCGCGCTGCACGCGGTCGCGGCCACGGCGCCCTGGCACTTCACGTGGCGCGGACTGGGAGTGGCCTTCGGGCTCTACTGGCTGTCGTGCTCGGCCGGCATCTGCCTGGGCTTCCACCGGCTGCTCACACACCGCAGCCTGCGCGTGCCCAAGTGGCTCGAATACACGCTCACCGTGCTGGGCACGCTCACCAGCCAGGGCGGCGCGATCACGTGGGTCGCCATGCACCGCGTCCATCACACGCTCTCCGACCGGCCCGGACGCGACCTGCACACGCCACGCGACGGCTTCTGGTGGAGTCACCTCGGCTGGGTGCTGTGCAAGCAGGACCCGGCGCGGCGCGAGCTGGAGCGCCGCGAGGTCGAGAAGAACCACGCGCCCGAGCTGGTGCGGGACCGCTTCCAGCGCGTGCTGAACCGTCTGCACGTCCTGCCGAACGTGCTGGTGGGCCTGGGCCTCTATGCCTGGGGCGGTTGGTCATTGGTCGTGTGGGGCGTGTTCCTGCGCGTGGTGGTCTGCCTCCACGCCACCTGGTTCGTGAATTCCGCCGCGCACACCTGGGGCTATCGCACCTTCACCACGCCCGAGGGCTCGACCAACCTGTGGTGGGTCGGCCTGCTGGCCTGGGGCGAGGGCTGGCACAACAACCATCACGCCTTCCCACGCAGCGCGCGCCACGGCTTGGCCTGGTGGGAATTCGACGCCACCTGGCTGCTGATTCGTGGGCTGCGCGCGCTGGGTCTGGCGCGCGAGGTGCAGGGGCTGCCCGCCGGGGCCGAGCGCTTCCGACTGAGCGAGCCCGCGCGTCCGGCGCTGCGCGCGGCCTGAGCGCCGCTCAACTCGAGAGCGGTCCGGTCAGACGCATCACCGCCTGGCGCCAGCCGGCGTAGAGTCGCTCGCGCTCGACCTCCGGCATGGCGGGCGCGAAGACCCGCGCGCCCGCCCGCGCGTCGAGCAGCTCCGTGGCGTCGCGCCAGAACCCCACCGCCAGGCCGGCGAGCTGTGCCGCGCCCGCGACGGTGGCCTCGACCGAGGCCGGCCGCACGACGGGCACGCCCAGCAGGTCGGCCTGGAACTGCATCAGGAAGTCGTTGGCGGCGGCACCGCCGTCGACGCGCAGCTCGCGCAGCGGCACGCCGGCGTCGCGGTTCATGGCCTCGATCACGTCGCGCGTCTGATAGGCGATGCTCTCGAGCGTCGCCCGCACGAGATGACGGCGGTTGGCGCCGCGCGTCAGTCCGAAGACGGCGCCACGCGCGCGCGCGTCCCACCAGGGCGCGCCGAGCCCGGTGAAGGCGGGCACGACGTGCACGCCGGCCGTGTCGGGCACGCTGCGCGCCAAGGCGTCGGTCTCGTCGGCCGTGCGGATCAGCTCCAGTTCGTCGCGCAGCCACTGGACGGCCGCTCCGGCGACGAAGATCGAGCCCTCGAGCGCGTAGGCCGGCGCGCCGGACGCGTCGCAGCACAGCGTCGTCAGCAAACCGCTCGCGCTGCGCGCCGGGCGCGAGCCCGTGTGCAGCACGACGAACGCCCCGGTGCCGTAGGTGTTCTTGGCCTGGCCGGCCTCGAAACAGCCCTGGCCGAAGAGCGCCGCCTGCTGGTCGCCCGCGATGCCGGCCAGCGGCACGCCGTCGAGCAGCTCGCGCGCGTCGCCGCCCTCTTCGGCGAAGACGCGCCCGTCCACGGGGGCGAAGACGCCCACGCTCGGGCGCAGCTCCGGCAGCAGCGCGCGCGGCACGTCGAAGAGCGCCAGCAACTCGTCGTCCCAGCAGCGCCGGTGCACGTCGAACAGCAGCGTGCGCGAGGCGTTGGTCGGCTCGGTGACGTGCACGCGCCCGCCGCTGAGCTGCCACGCGAGCCAGGTGTCGATGGTGCCGAAGAGCAGCTCGCCCGCGCGCGACCGACGCCGCTCGGGGTCGAGACGCTCGAGCAGCCAGGTCAACTTGGAACCCGAGAAGTAGGGATCGAGCAGCAGTCCGGTGCGCTCGCGCAGCAGCGGCTCGTGGCCGGCGGCGCGCAGGCGCGCGCAGACGTCCTCGCTCTGCCGGCTCTGCCAGACGAGCGCGCGGTGCAGCGGCCGGCCGCTGGCGCGCTCCCACACGAGCGTGGTCTCGCGCTGGTTGGTGAGGCCCACGGCGCGCAGCTCGCCGCGCCGCAGCCGCGCGTGACGCAACGCCTCGGCCATCACTCTCCGGCTGACGCGCCAGATCTCCTCGGCGTCGTGTTCGACCCAGCCGGGCTGTGGGTAGAACTGCGTGAACTCGGAGTAGGCCCCGCCCAGCGCGCGCCCGTCACGCCCGAAGACACGCGCGGTGCAGCCGGTGGTGCCCTGATCCAACGCCAGCACGGCCTCAGGCATCGATCTCTCCGCTCACTCCACGCGGCCGACGAGGCCGGCCGCGAACGTGCGCGCGTCGACGCGCGACAGGCGCCGCTCCTGGGCCGGCGTCAGCAGACGCCGATGGCGCACGTGCACGAGGTGCTCGGGGATCGCCCAGAGATCGTCTTCGCTCGTCATCCACTGGAGCCGGTCGAAGCGCGCCAGGGATACGGCTCCCGAGTAGCGCCGCAGGGACTTCTGGCCGCGCAGGTTGAAGTACGACTCGACGTAGGAGAGCGCCAGCGCGCGCAGGCTGGGATAGACCGGCTCGCGCCCCCGCAGGCCCGAGTAGTTCGAGCGGCCCAGCGCGCCCCAGCAGCCGTCCACGCGGTACAGCGCCAGCACGTGGTCGTCGTCGCGCTCGGCTTCGAGGTCGAAGACGAGCGGCGGGTGGCCCTGGAGGCGCAGCGCGGCCGCGGCCAGCAGCGCGCCGTCCAGGCACTGCACGCGACCCTCGCGCAGCGCGCGACGGGGCGAGCGACAGCTCAGGCCGCGCGCGTCGTAGTCGAGCCCGTCGAGCAGACGTTGGATGCGCCAGGGCGGCGTCAGCGCACGCAGCCGCGCGGCCTCGCGCGGGGTCAGGCCGTAGTCGGGGGGCGAGCAGCGCATGGGCCTCCTGGGCGCCCCGATCGCCGGCGCCGCGGCTCGCCCATCGTACCGCTGCGCGCCTCAGCGCAGGGCGTCGGCGTGGTCGCTCGCGAACTGCTCGAAGCGCAGCGCAGGGCGCCCCGTGAGCGCCTGCACCTCGCCGCGCACGCTCGACGCCGCGCCGCTGCGGTACATGCGCGCCAGGTCCACGAGCGCGTCGGCGTAGGCCGCCGGCACGCCGGCCGCGACGGCGCCGGCCTTGTACGCCTCGTCGGAGATGGGCACGTAGGTCACGACGCGCCCGAGCACCGACGACAGCGTCGCGGCCATTTCGGCATAGCTCAGGCTCTGCGGCCCCGAGAGCGTGTAGGCGCGCCCGTCGTGGCCGCTCTCGCTCAGCACGCGCGCCGCGACCGCGCCCACGTCGCGCGCGTCGACGTGGCTGATGCGCGCCTCGCCGGCCGGCTGGTAGAAGGCGCTCTGCTCGCGGATGGTGGCGCCCATGTAGGTCACGACGTTCTGCATGAAGCCGTTGGGGCGTAGAAAGGTGAAGGCCAGACCGGAGTCTTCGATGGCGCGTTCCACTGGCCTGTGCCAGCGTGCGAACTCGAAGGACTCCTCGTCGGCGCCCCAGACCGACAACTTGACGATGCGCCGCACGCCCGCCGCCGGAGCGGCGCGCACCAGGTGCAACTCGGGCGCGACGTCGTTGGAGAGCAGGAACACCGTGTCGCAGCCTGCCAGTGCCGGAGCAATGCTCTCCGGGCGCTCCAGGTCGAGCGGCACGCCCTCCAGGCCCTCGAGACGCCGATTGCGGTAGGCCACCTTGAATGGGGTGCCAGCCGCCTGCAACTCCCGCACTACCTCTCGTCCGATCGTGCCCGCCGCGCCCGTGACCAGAATCATCGCGCTCGCTCCTTGGCTTTCGTCCATGCAAGCTACGCGCTCACGAGCTGTTTGACAAGTACCTACTGTAAGGTATGGTACGCACCCAATGGTGCGTAAAGCCGACGTGCTCGACGCCGACTGCCCGTCGCGGCAGGTCCTCGACCGGCTCGCCGACAAGTGGACGACGCTGGTGATCCGCGTGCTCGACGGCGGCACGCTGCGCTACGGTGAGCTCCAACGCCGCATCGGGGGCGTGTCGCAGAAGATGCTGACCCAGACCCTGCGTAGCCTGGAGCGCGACGGCCTGCTCGAACGCCGCGTCTTCCCCGTGGTGCCGCCGCGCGTCGAATACTCGCTCACGCCGCTCGGCCGTTCGCTGGTCGAGCCGCTGGACGCCGTCTGCCGTTGGGCCGAGCGCCACCTGCCCGAGCTGCTGCAGGCCCGCGCACGTGCGGCACGACGCGCCGAGCGCTGAGGGGCACGCACGGCAACGGCCGGCCCGGACGCGCGGCGCGCCCGGGCCGGCCGCCAGCGACGGCGCGCGCGTCAGCGCGGTCCGATGAGCTTCCACGACGGCGCGGCAGGCGCGGACGGCGTCGTGAAGACGCCGCTCGTGCGATTGCCCGCGCGGTCCATGTACCAGATCACCAGGTTCCCGCTGTCCGCGTTCTGCCACACGACGTCGGCCGTGTCGGCCAGGCCGTTGGGCCCGACGCCGTAGTCGGCCGTCGCCACGACTCTCCAGTTGGCGTTGCCCGCGCTGGGCGGATTGGCGAACTGCCCCGTGATGCGCCGCAGGTTGGCGTCCATGAACCAGAAGACGATGCGGCCCGAGGTGGGGTTGTACCAGAGCAGGTCGCGCGCCCCGTCCCCGTTGAAGTCCTGGGCACCCACCAGGTTCCACTGCGCGTCGACGGCGCGCTCCGGAGTCGGCACCAGTTCGCCGGTCACGACGCCGGCCTGCAGCGTGCGGATGCGAAGCTGCTGCGTGAGCGTGTTGCGCCACACCACGTCGGCCCAGCCGTCGCCGTTGAAGTCGCCCGTGGCGGCGATGCGCCAGTCGGGACCGAGCGCGGGCGCGCCCGTCACGACGCGCGTGCCCAGCAGGCCGGCGCCGTCGAACTCGTAGATCACCGCCGCGCCGTCGAGCGTGCGCAGGTAGAGCAGGTCCGACTGGCCGTCGCCCGTGAAGTCGTCGCTGCCGCCGAACAGCGTCGTGGGCGAGCAGACGTTCACCAGCGCGCGGCTGTCGAGCCGGCGCGCGTCCTCCATGAACCAGGCCTCGTACGTGGCGCAGGCTGGATCGCTACGGTCGACCAGCAGCAGGTCGGGCAGCCGGTCGCCGTTGAAATCGCCCCTGGCGACGAGCGGCTCGAAGGCCACGTCGTCGAGATGGATCTCTGACAGGCCACCGTCCGGCGTGACGCCGCCGTCGAGCCGGAACTCGAGCGTGCCGGTGCGACCGGCCAGACTGCGCAGGTCGATGCGGCGCGCCTCGTAGCCCTCGTCGCAGCCATGGGGCAGCTCGTCGAGCGCCTCGCTGAGCAGCGTCGTGGTCACGCCGGCCGAGATGAAGTGCGCGCTGAACGTGCCGCCGAGGCAGCGCGCGCGGGCGCGCTGGAACTTCAACACGTGGGCCGGCGGAATGGTCACGTCCCCCTGCGCCAGCCGCGTCGCTCCGCCGCCGTAAAGCCACGCCCAACCCGTGCCCGTCGCCGGCCCGTAGCCCTCAGGCGGCTGACAGGCCGGGCCGCAGATCACCGGCCCGAGCTGGCTCCAGGCTTGTGCCCCGGCTTCGAAGTCCCCGTTGCGCACGGCCGTGGCCGCACCGGCCCGGGTCGCCGCCGCCGCCAGCAGCAGCGCTCCCACCAGTGCCCACCCGCGCCCGATCCGGCTCCTGCTCGCAGCCTGCATGAGTGCGCCTCCCGCACGAGACGCGCGCTCGCCGGCCGGAACGGCTCAGCGCGCCTGCGCGCCAGGGGGCGACGAGGATCTTGAAACTCGATTTCATTTTTCTTGACAGCCGCGCCCGAGCGCGCTAGCATGCCCCTCCAAAGATGAACTTGGAATTCAAATTCATCTTTGAATTGGGCCTGCCGGCGCGCCGACGCGCCGGGGAAGCAAGACGCCTGCCGGATGTTGCGAGCACCCGGCAGGCCGATCGGATCTCGGTCCTTGGGTAGAGCCGTCGTCCAGCGCCGTGGCGCGTGACACGATCCGACCGCAGGCAGTGTAGCGGGCGGGCGACGCGGCGCGCAACGAAACGAGGAGCGCCATGACGCCACACGTTCGCCTGTTTCCTGCTGCCTGCGCGCGCGCGGGCCTCGTCGCCTGTCTGCTGGCAGGCTTGATCGCGCCTCCTGCCGCAGCCACGAGCCGACGCCTCGCCGGTCAGGTGCTCGATCGAAGCGGTGCCGTGCTGCCCGGCGCGGACGTGGCGCTGCGCCACGCCGGCACGGGCTTCGAGCGGCTCACACGCGCCGACCAGGCGGGACGCTTCGTGTTCGAAGGCCTGGCCGACGGCCCCTATCGGCTCGTCGCGCGCGCGCCGGGTTTTGCCCCGGCCGAAGCGCACGTCAACGTGCCGGCGGCGCTCGAGGCGCTGCTCACGCTGGCGCCGGCGCAGGTCGTCGAGCAACTGACGGTCGTCTCGGGCTCACGCCAGGCCGAGCTGCGCGACAGCCTGCACGCCGACGTCGAGGTGCTCTCGCGCGAGCGACTGATGGACGGCGGTGCCACGACCGTCGGCGAAGCGTTGCGCGAGCTGCCCGGCGTGCTGACACGCCGCGGCTCGGAGACGACCGGCGCCGCCGGCGAGCAGGTGCAGGGGCTCGATTCACGTCAGGTGCTGGTGCTGCTCGACGGCCAGCCGCTGGTCGGCGCGCGCGGCATCAAGCGCGGCGTACTGAATCTCGATCGGCAGTCGCTCGGCCGACTCGAACGCGTGGAGGTGGTGAAGGGTGCCAGCTCGAGCCTCTACGGTTCGGACGCCGTCGGCGGCGTGATCAACCTGGTCACGCGCGATGCGGCGCGACCGTTCGAGGCCGCGCTCTCGGCCTCGGCGGGCAGTCTGGGGTCGTTCGAGACGCGCGCCGAAGCGGCCTTCGCGCGCGGCGCCTGGCGCGGCGTGGCGGCCGTCGAACGTCACGGCCACGACGGCTTCGACCTGTTCCCGAGCACGCCCGACACGACCGGCGCAGCCTTCCGGCGCGACGACGGCTATCTCAAGCTGAGCTTCGCGCCGGCGCCCACGTTGAGCCTGACCGCGTTCGCGAACGGCTACTGGAATCGCTCGAACGCCGTGGTGGTCGGCGAGGCCGGCCTGCAGCGCAGCGCGGTCGAGGACGACGCGCAGAACTACGGCCTGACGGCCGAGTGGCGGCCGGCGCCGCG
>WBZQ01001926.1_pt1 | contig 13854 bp, 10 predicted proteins | sample 5204251 | NCBI WGS metagenome assembly WBZQ01 (sample SAMN12412402, study PRJNA552823) | activated sludge metagenome | isolation source: activated sludge from nitrification reactor of wastewater treatment plant... | place: USA: Virginia | collected 2017-09 | reverse complement strand
ATGCTGGGATAGCTTCTCCTGCGCGTCCACCCAATCTTCTACAGTCACCACCGGAAAACTCGCTCCGTAAGGGTTACCTGTTTTACTATCTATGCTTGTCGGCCCAGTCGACCCATGGCATCCACCGAGATTATTCACACCAATTACAAAAAAACGCTTGGTATCAACTGGCTTGCCGGGACCCACCATGTTGTCCCACCAGCCAAAGCTTTTTTCTTTATCCGCATACACACCAGCAATGTGATGATTACCTGATAATGCATGACAAATCAGAATCGCATTGGATCTAGCAGCATTGAGCTGCCCATAAGTCTCGTATACCAGATGATAATTATCCAGCGTTGCACCACTTTTTAACTGCAATGGCTTGTCAATGTGAACATACTGAGGTGTTACTACACCTACCGATTTTGTATCTTGCATGAGATGTCAGGAAGAAACTCCGAAGCAACGATTCCGTTTTAGCTGAATATTATAGCGTCAAAGATCCACTCAGACTAATTATTCAACTTTGTTAACAAAGCCTTTATCTTGTCGGATTCATCGGCTTTGACGATCTTACGCACTAATGGAGCAATATCGGGCATATGGCTCTTGAGAATTTGATCTTTCACCGTCAATACCTGAGCCGGATACATAGAAAATTGCTGTAACCCAAGGCCGAGCAAAAGACGCGTAAATCGTTTATCTCCCGCCATTTCCCCACAAACAGAAACCGGCTTATTAGCACGTTTGGCACTTTTGATAATATGCGAGAGCAACCATAAAATGGCCGGATGTAACGGATCGTATAAATGCGCTACGGTATCATCGATACGATCAACCACCAGGGTATATTGAATTAGATCATTGGTGCCAATCGATAAAAAATCCAATTTCCGCATAAAAATACCTAAACTCAAGGCCGCTGCCGGAATTTCGATCATGCCTCCAACTTGAATCCGTTCATTAAATGGAATTTTCTCGTCACGCAAACTGTCTTTGGCCATCTTAATCAGATTCACCGTTTGATCAATTTCTGCCACATGTGAAATCATAGGAATCAGGATGCGCACATCACCATAATGCGAGGCCCGTAAAATAGCTCGCAATTGCGTATGAAACATTTTCGGCTCAGCCAGGCTCATGCGAATTGCGCGCAAACCTAGCGCGGGATTTGTGGCTACATGTACGGTATCATTAAGCGTTTTGTCGGCACCCAGATCATAAGTACGGATAGTGACAGGCTGTTGATGCATTTCTGTTGCAACAGTTCGGTAGGCCTCAAACTGCTCATCTTCAGTCGGTAAATCGTCACGATTCAAGAACAAGAATTCGCTACGAAACAAACCAATCCCTGTTGCCCCGCTCGCTTTAACCTGTTGCATATCTTCGGGCAATTCGATATTGGCATATAGCTCAACCGGTGTACCGTCGAGTGTAACTGCAGCCACGCTTTTGAGACGGCCTAGTTTTTTCTTTTCTAGTTCGAGCTGCCCTTGCCGCAGCCGATACTCATCCAGAATGGATCTATCTGGATTGACAATAATAATCCCTTGCGTCCCATCGACAATCAGATAATCATCTTCCAGGATCAACTGATGCGCATGATGCAATGCCACGATAGAGGGGATATTGAGGCTACGGGCCACAATCGCGGTGTGTGAAGTCGGGCTACCGAAATCGGTTAGAAATGCGACAAACTGATGTTGCTTATAATGCATCACATCCGCAGGACTCAGATCGTGCGCAACCAGAATACTGTCGCCCGCGTGTTTTGGCGCCACAGGCAAATAACCTGAATGCCCCATCATTGCTTTGAGCACACGTTCGACGACCTGCGTCACATCCGCTTTCCGCTCACGTAAATAGGCATCCTCGATTGCCTCAAATTGCGATATCAATGCGTGCATTTGCTGTGACAACGCCCATTCGGCATTGCAATAGGTTTCTGCAATCATAGTATGGGCTGCTTCGGATAACGTCGGATCATCCAGAATCATCAAATGCAACTCTAAGAATGCCGTAAATTCGGCACGCGCCGGCCCGTCAGGGACTGACTTCTGCAACGTTTCAAATTCCTTGCGAACAACCGAAAAAGCGCTATTCAAGCGCGCAATTTCTTTTTCAACCTGCTGACTGGGAACCAGATAATGGATGACTTCCAAGGCCGTTGGCGTTGCCAAGTGCGCGTGCCCAATCGCAATGCCCTCAGATACACCGATACCTTGTAGGATAAAGCTCATTCACCCTCACCAAAATAGTCTTCAATCAAGTCCGATAAAGCTGCCATCGCTTCCACCTCGTCGTCGCCAATTGTTTCTAATTGTATGCGTGAACCCTTATTGGCAGCGAGCATCATCACCCCCATAATACTTTTCGCATTGACACGACGGCCATTGCGGGTCGCCCATACCTCGGATTTAAATTGACTCGCTAACTTGGTAAGCTTTGAAGAAGCTCGAGCATGCAGCCCTAATTTGTTAATAATTTCGACTTCTTTAATTTGCATGATCAGAATCCGAATTGACATGAACCACACCCTGCTGCCCGCCGCTAAGCGCTTTTTGAACGACCACCGCCAAAGGCTCATGGCGATAGGTCAGAACACGCACCAACATAGGTAAGCTTGCACCGGCGATACACTCCACTTTGCCGGATTGCGCTAAACTTGTACCGACATTGCAAGGCGTAGCGCCATACATGTCACTGAGTACCAGCACGCCGTCTCCACTATCCAATTCATGAATTAATGCGCTTGCTTTAGCAAAAATAGCATCGGGTTGATCTTGTTTAAACACACCCAAGTGGTTGAGTTGCGGCAATGGCATTCCCATGATGTGCGTAGCGCAACTAATCAAGTTCTCCCCCAGGTTTTCATGGGTAATAAGTAAAATGCCAATCATTTGCGTTAAAAATTGTGGGAATTATTTACGATACTAAAACTACAACAGGATAGCAGTATTTCACAAGGCAATTCGTTATTCAAACGTAACTAAGATATATCAAAGAAACAAACCCATCATCAGGCTCCCGAATCGCCCGCTTTTGCATCGGTAAAAACAGGGTAAATTTTGACGGTTTTGACCACACGATTTTTGGTTTGGATAATCTCCATCGGGTAATTTGCGATGCTTAGGCTCACCCCTGCCTCGGGTATATCCTGGAAGTGTTCTACAATCAAACCATTTAGTGTTTTTGGTCCATCCAATGGAAACTGGAAATTCAATTTCCGATTCAAATCTCGCAATAACGTACTCCCCTCGACAACGATACTGCCATCCTCTTGCTTCAGAAAAGTATTCATCTGAGTCGGCGCTTGCGTAGTAAACTCTCCGATAATCTCTTCCATGATGTCTTCTAAAGTCACTAGCCCCAACCATTCACCATACTCGTCCACCACCAGTCCGATACGCCTCTGATTTTCCTGGAATAATTGCAATTGAGAAAACAAGGGTGTCCCAGAAGGAATGAAATAAGGTTTATGTAGGACTTTCTCAAGTGTTTCCACTGTGATTTTGCCATTTTGCATTTGATTTAATATCTTGCGCACATGGATAATGCCAATAATGTTATCCATCCGCTCCTGATACACCGGAAGCCGTGTATGGTGGCACGTTAACAACTGAGTTTGAATAGTTTCATCATTGTCACTCATATCAATGGCCTCAACCTGACTCCGCGGCACCATGACATCATCGACCGTGATCGTTTCTAAGTCGAATAAATTTAGCAGCATGCTTTGGTGTTTATGTTGAATAAAATGCCCGCCTTCCAACACCAAGGTTTTAAGTTCTTCAATACTGATTTTCTGCTCTAATGCATTTCTTTCCGGATTTAAACGAAACAATATCAGTAAGCCACGCACAAACAAATTAACGAACCAGACAATGGGATAGCAAATGATCAATAAGGGTGTTAACACATAGCTTGCAGTCAAGGCGATGCGCTCAGGATATGCTGCTGCAATGACTTTTGGCGTTATCTCGCTAAAAATCAGAATGGCAAATGTTACTGCAATCGATCCCAAAAATAATGCCAAATCGTCATGACCAAATAACATGGCAACAATAACCGCCACAAGCGTCGCTGAGGCAGTATTGAGCAGGTTATTACCCAGCAAAATAACACCCAGCAATCGATCCGTATGATCAAGTAGCCTGATGGTCAAACGCGCACCACGATGACCTTGTTTTGCGAGATACCGCAAGCGATAGCGATTGATCGCCATCATGCTGGTTTCAGATAAGGAAAAGAAACCAGATAGAATAAGTAAAAAAACCAATGCAATAAGCATGGTATACAACGATACGTCTTCCAAGAAGCACCTTTATACTATAATAAGGCTGTTAGTATTAAAAATCACAATGAGTTACTATGGGTGATATATTTAGGGTGCTTACTACTGTTTGTCAATCATAATCAAAAAATTAACAAACGCGTAATGCGAACCTTCAAAGCATGAATCATTCGATCCATAAGAACAAATAAACAATCATTATAAGACAATGCGTTAATATCCTATATCTCATTACTCACTGAACGCTTTCGCTCTGATCAAAGTATCCGTCATCAACTTTTGCTGGGAACAAGAATCTACTGTGATTTGTTACGAACATCCACTTAATGAACGTATACGCACTTTGCTGCGGCTTGAAAATTTGTTTAGCAAAATTGACTTCTTTTTGACCAAAGACACACCTGCTGAACACCACGCTGCGCTAGTTGCCTTATTTGAAGCTTTAGAGATCACTACACGCGCTGATATCAAATCCGACTTGCTACAAGAACTTGAACGACAAAAACATCTTCTTGAGGCACTACGAAAAAACCCCAATGTTGATGAAACAACACTGAACACCGCGCTAGGCAACATAAGGAGCACTTTTAGAGAAATGCTGGATTTACCCGGCAAAGTTGGTGAACATTTGCGGGAGAATGATTGGCTCATGTCCATCAAACAACGCATGGCCATACCAGGTGGTTGCTGTGTTTTTGATTTGCCTTTCTATCATTATTGGCTGAACCTCGACACCGAAAAACGCCATCAAGACTTTAAAGAATGGTTGGCGCCATTCCAGCCGGTACGCAACGCATTTGAAATCGTACTATATTTATTAAGAAAAAGCGGCAGGACGATAAAACTCACTGCTAATCAGGGTGTTTTTCAACAAACAGGCGCAGAGTATGCCGCCCATATGCTGAGACTCAATTTAAGTGACGAGCTTCCCTGCATACCCGAGATCAGTGCCAATAAATATGCCTTAAATATCCGTTTTATTCCGATCAAGTCAACACAAAAGAATAAGACTTACGAAGGTGATGTCGCATTCGAGCTGACCTTCTGTAATCTATGACGATATTTCAAATCATCCCATCCAGTACACCGTGGGACTAAACAGCTAGCTGTATATATTTTGCCATCCTGAAAAATATTATCCTTCATGTCGTTTAAGGTCACGGTAGAAGTTTTCGTGGGGTCCGAAAGCCAGTAGCTTCAGGCTATCCTTGTCAAGGATACGATATGCCAGCATGCACAGCTGGTTTGATGAACGAAACTTGTAAATTCGGACGCCAAGTAGATCGCCAACTTTTGCTTCACCGCATTCCGGATTCGCTGCAATGGCACGCACAGCTTCATCAAGGTCGGCTTTTTGTCGTGTATGCAGCTTCTTTACAGCCCGTTCAAATGTTGGTGTGACATATAATCGCATCACTCGAACTGATATTCATTGAGGGACTCTTCCTGTTCAGCGATCAGTATGTCGCGGATCATACTAAATGGTAAATCTGGGTTCTCCTCAGCAATTTTGCCAATCTGAGACCAGTATTCGATCTGCTTTGGAACCGACCGATGTTGAATTTGCGCATGGCGCTTGGCTTGAGCAACAAGATTTTCCGAAAGTTTTACGTTTATTGGCATAGTAATCCCCAAATCAAAGGACCATTTTAGCTCATTTGACTCCCAAAAAGATCCTTTTCCATAAGGACCGATTGGATTGCTAAATATGCACTTGTTACAATTAAAGTCCTTGAATCCAACTTTGATCATAAGCCACAACTATTGAGTAACTACATAAGTAGCTATATGGAATTGATATTTGTGAAACGCATTAAAAATAAGCTATTCTGAAAGTATTATGGTTTACCTTCTGTAATCTATAACGATATTTCAAATCATCCCATCCAATAGCACCTAATAACTCAATTATGGGAAAATTAACTGATATTCAAAGAGGTCAGATCAACAACAGCGCCAATCCAATCCCAACAGCAGTTGCCAGCATACCCGAAATGCATTGCTTGGCGAGTAACGTGCTGCCGATGAAGCACACAAGACCGAGTTTGAAGCCAATATTGGAAAGTATACCGAGCGAGATGGCCATTACGGTTTCGGTTGCTTGCAGTTTACCCATTTCATATAAGCGCAAACTCGACAGAGTAATAGCATCGACATCAGTTAAGCCAGAAAGGAGCGCAACGGTATAAAGTCCCTTGCTACCGGCAATATCGGATAGCCATGCAGAGCAAAACAAAATGATACCGTAAATCAATCCGAAAGCCGCTGCTGTACGGATTTCGGTGGGATTCTTGATTTTAGGCAAGGTTAATCCGTTGTGGTGATTGAGTTGACGCCACCAATAGGCCGTGACAGCAGATCCGAGCACAAGGCCACTACCCAGCACCGGTAACAATTGCAGAAAAATGGTAGGAGACGCGACTGCACTGACAATCGCCAAACGAATTAGTACGGTGAGATTGGCGATCAAGATGACGACTACGGCCAGGTGTGAGAAATCCTGGTTTTCAACGCTGCGGCGCGCATACACCAATGTTGTCGCAGTGCTTGAAACCAAACCGCCGAATAAGCCCAGTACTGCGCCGTGATGATGGCCGATCAGTTGCAAAGCGACATAACCCGCCAGGCTGACGCCTGAAATCAATACCACCATGAGCCATATCTGATGAGGATTGATGGCATCATATGGGCCAAAGTTCTTGTCTGGCAGAATGGGCAAAATAATAAATGTCAACACGGCAAATTGCAGTATGGAAATCAAATCCCGTCGGCTTAATTTCTCGGTAATGCCGTGCAACTCGGCTTTGAAATACAACAATACCGTGGTAATGATTGCCAGCATGATGGCCAGTGTGTCGTTGTGATACCAGACCGCTGCGCCCAAGCCATAGCAAATGAGGATAGCGACTACCGTGGTGGTGCCGGGATCTGCGTTTTCATCTTTAACACGCAGGTAAGCCGCAATGGTCATCGTGCCGACGATCAGCAACCCACTCAACAGTAACCAAGGCGTGGTCTGTTGCGATAGCATGGCGGCAAGCGTGCCAAATAGCGCGACCAGGGCGAACGTCCTTAACCCGGCCCGAGAACCCGGGCTGCGCTCGCGTTCCAGCCCGATCAGTAAGCCAATGGCTAAGCTGGTTATAAAATGCGGCAGCGCTGCTAATTCTCCGTTTGGCGTGAACTCAGTGTGCATGACGGGTTACCGCGGGACCAACCTGAGAGCTGAGAGCAATGTTCAAGGAAAAATTGCAGGGTCGTTTTGCCATTATATTCGTTGATTTGTAATCGATACACCGCATTGATCAAATCGGGTAGCGGATCGCTATGAAAAAACAAGATGCCACCATAGGATATCTCAGATTGTTGCGCGATGGGTTGTTGGCTATCGGGAATCAAACTTTCGCAAGTTTAGTTTCAAATGCTTTTCACCGATGATACGCTGGCCTCAATTCTCCACAATAAATGACTGCCATATTGTAATTAAAATGCGGATAAACCCCATTCTTTGAATCCATTGGTAGTATTTGAAGCGATGATCACACCATGTTTGTCATCGTAATATTCCGCCCTGATTGCAACAGCAGTTTTTATCGTGGGAGATATCTCAAGATCGTCGTAGGGTTAAACTATATACTTATTTCTGAATCTTCTAAGCTTCCGTCGAGTATTTCTCTGGAGGTTGATCTAAATCGCTTTTAACGCATACCTAAATTTTTTCTATATGAAAAACCGGCTTTTTAACAAGCCACCTGAACTAATGCAGATTAGGTCTGAACTAATCCAACTAAAGATATCTCGTTAACAGTAAAAGATGCATCTGAGAAACCACCGTATGCGTTACCTTCCGAGTCTACAATAGCTCCGCTAACCATCTGCGCCGTATAAGTCGTGCCAGGCACCCAATCAACCGTTGGATCAATAATGACACTTCTGCCACTGAAGATAACTTGGCTACTATCGGTCATAGCAATACTCCGATGATCGGTTTCATTACTGAGAACAAGATCGCCACTTCCAGCCATAATTTTTTCATCAAATCTTAATACGATAGGCTGATCTGATTTAATGTTCCCACCATCAATTGGATAACTGCCAACAATCAATGGTATGGAATTAGTTGTTTCCCAAATAACCTGATAATTTTCTGTCGATAAAGAATTCCCTTGTGTGTCAGTAATTGCACTTTGGGGAATTTGTACCAAATATGTCGCGTTTGGGCTCAAATCTGTAGTCGGATTAATCGATAAAAGACCTAAATCAAAAGTTACTTGATCAGTATCTTTGATATCAATCATCCACATATCCAAGCCATCGCTAATAATGATATTCCCGCTTCCAGGGGCGATCTCCTCATCAAAAGCGAATCTGATATTTTGATCAGTTTTAACATGACTGAATCGATGGCCTGATTCAAAATATGGATAAGGCCCAGAATCAATCGTTGAAAAGATAGCATCTGAAAAACCAGCGTATGGTGTACCCGTTTTATCGGTTATCACACCACTTGCCATTTGTGCTGTATAGGTTGTTCCAGAAACCAGATCTTCTGTCAGATTGATAACTACACTACGGCCATCAAACGTAACTTGATTTTTATCATTAATAGCGATTATTCGTGTATCTATACCGTTACTAAACACAAGATTACCGGTTCCTGCGTTAACTGCCTCATCAAAACGTAGCGTGATGTTATTATCTGCTTTAAAATCTGACGAGCCTTCTCTAGGATTACTATCAACAAGTAGCGGTTGAGAAATTGGAGTCGCGGGATATGTTCTGTAAGATGAACTTAATAAGCCTTTATTGGGATGGCCTTCCTCATCCTTAATGACTCCACTTTCTATCTGCAACACATACGTCGAATCCGGTAACAAATCATCTGCAAGATTGACAGTTACCGTATCTCCTTCAAAAGTAACTTGGCTTGTGTCATCGATTGCAATCGTTCTGACATCGGTACCATTACTAATGACAATCTCACCTGTTGCCGCTTTGACGGCTTCGTCAAAATGAAGTTGGATATTTCCATCAATTGGAATGACCTCATTAAAAACATAAAAATTTGGAGAGGAATCAATCGTCTTTAAGACCCCACTATTAAAGCCAGGTTGAGGATTTCCTTTGCTATCCAGAAAAACACCCTCTGCAACTTGGATGGTATAAACAGCATCCAACAACAGATCAGTGGATGGATTGATAGTGACCACACCAAACTCTTCTCTATTTTGGTAATACGCATTACGGGAATGATAACCAGGTGCGCCAAATCTCACTTGATCCGTGTCATTCACATCGATGACTCGTGTATCGGCATGACTGCTGATCACGATATTACCCTTTCCGGCACTCACAGCTTCATCAAAATAAAACAATACAATGTCATCATCGATTTTAAAAGTGGACTGCACCCGAGTGAATCCACTATTAAAGTTTGCATTCGGAAAAAGATCCGTTAAAAAAGGAAGCATCTGCCCCGTAGGCTCTGCGCCAAAGATAGTATTTGAAATACCGGGAGTTAACAGATCATTCACAATAAAATCGAAATCAACGTCATTGAACATCACGATTATCCTTGATCGAGATTAGTATCAGTTTAAAAATTCTTATAAAAACAACCAAATAAGTGTTTAATCATATTATCAGCGAATAACTCCTACCTCAATATTGCAATCGACTAAATAAAATCCGTCGTCACATTAATTCCAACCAATATTATTGCTGCATCTTGCGCGTATACATGGTAATCACCACTCATCCCGCCATCGTTCCAACCGCTGCCCAGTCCAGTGATGGAGTCGCCTGTATTACCGTCTATTTTTAGAGTATTACTGGTATCAGACAAATTAAGTACATCCATCAGGTTTACATTCAATGTATTATTTCCGCTTCCTGTTAAGTCGATGGTTTCGATACCATCGATCTTGCCGCGCATATCAGCCAGCTCCAGATTCAAGCCACCTCCAGTGAACGCCAGGGTATCGGTACCAGCACCCCCATCCACTAACCGGAAATTGAATTTTGGCACCTCGATCCGATCATCGCTTGCGCCGCCATGAAATACATCTAGTCCACCCCTACCGATCATCACGTCATTGCCATCACCGGCGACAAAGCTTTCTGCTGCTGTCGTACCAACCAAATGATCCCCTTCGTGCGCTCCCGGAAATGTCACTGTGTCGGTATGATTTCCACCCAGTACGACATAGCTTGAACCAAGATCTAGCGTACCGTTATCTAGATTGCCCATTGAAACGCCCATGATCAGATCATCGAAGCCATCACCGTTTACATCGCCAGCATCACTGACAAAACGGCCCACCTCAAAATCAAGATGTAATCCCTTCAGAATTAAGCCATTATTCCCATCCAGGTTAGACAGCTTTAATGAAGGGTTAAAACCAGCAGCCTTGCCAAATATCACATAACTGGAACCGGAAGCATCCCCGTTCGGACTAGCAAACGGTACACCCACAATCACATCATCAAACCCGTCTCCATTGACATCGCCGGCATTACTGACCGAATATCCCTCATCATTTCCTTTGGCTACACCATTTAAACGAAAACCATTGCTTCCGTCCAGACTCGATAAATCCAATGGCGTATTGAATACCTGGGCTGTACCAAATATGACATAACTTGAACTAGAATGACTGCCGTTCGGACCGGCATGATTAGCGCCAATGATTAGATCATCAAACCCATCCCCATTGATATCACCGGCCGTACTCACAGAATGGCTCGCAGCAGCCCCATCCAGCCGAAAACCTTTATCGGCGCTAAGATTTTTCAAATTCAATACAGGATCAAACCCGATATCTTTACCAAATACCAAGTAGCTGACCTCATCCAGAGGCGATCCAATGATAATGTCATCATAGCCATCTCCGTTGAAATCTCCCGCACTGCTGACAAAATCTCTCGGATCTTCACCTAGATTCAATCCATCCATACGAAAACCATCATCGCTGCTTAGATTCGATAAATCGAGTGGTACATTGAAAACCGCAGATCTGCCAAATATCACGTAAGCCGCATCTGCGCGATTGCCTCCTGAACTATAAGACGTAGCAGCACCAATAATCAGATCATCAAACCCATCCCCATTGATATCCCCAGCATTACTGATTGAGAAATTATCGTCACTGGTCTCTGTAATTCCATCAATGCGGAAACCATTGCTACCTGCCGCATCCGACAAATCCAGCGTGGCTCCAAATCCTGAAGACTTACCAAAGACTAGGTAACCCGTGTCAACTGTTAAATCATCAGCATCATGATGATCTGCGCCAATGATCATATCGTCATAGCCATCACCGTTAAAATCTCCGGCGCTGCTTACCTTATAGTCTGAATAATTAGTCAACGCTGTCTCATTCAAACGGAAACCGTTGTTACCATCCAGGCCATAAAGATTGATTTCACTTTTAAGAAAATTATCGATTGCAGCTTTAGCGGATTTAACGGAATCAATATTTTCAGTAACCCCTGACAAAATCGATCTCAGAACCGCTGAGCTTTTGGCTGATTCCGGTGCAACACCAGGCTCTGATCCTAACAACGTTACCGCATATTTCACCAATGAACTCAGCGTTTCTCCAGCCTGCATCGTGGTCAGAAGATATTGCAGCATGAAGGAGCTTGGGACTGTACCGACCTTATCGACCGAGTAATAGCGCGAAACCTCAACACGGTTATCGAACAATGCGGCTGCATCGCCCCATGTGGGATCGGAATGATCAATGTTGTCCAGAGCAGTGATCGCCCATTCGACCATTGCGCCAATCGTCTGTCCAGAAGCTATCTGATCCAGGATGTAGTTAACCACAGGCTCTGCTTCCTCGGCTGTAATCGTATTGCCAGACAGCCTGGATACGATTTTCACGGCGATGCGGGTATTATGGTACGTTGAAGCTTGCCCCCAATCAGGATCTGATTCGGGAATAGCAGAAAGCGCTTGAGTCAGTTCCGCAACCACGTCAGCCTGTGTGGCTCCTGCCGATATCCTGTCGGAAATATAATTCCTCGCCCAGATTTTATTCTCTGCAGATACTCGATCACCTACCAAATTCTCAACAAAGCTTTGTGCAAACGAACCTGGAAATTCATCGTTATACATATCTCCAAAGAACAAGTTGGTTCCAGATAAAAATTGCGCTAAATCCGATAACGATTGTCCATTTTTTATGTGTGTTCCCAACACATCCAGGAAAATTGCCCCAGGAGTGGTATTAAACATGACCTGGGTAAGCTGTAGAATGGAAGTTTGTTGCTGAGTAGTCAATGTCATACAAATACTTTCCTTTGGTTGAATCAACCCGGGTTTGAACTACTCTCCAGAAGTTGAGTGTTTAAAGAATAGCTGACTGCGTTGTAAACTATGACCTATAGTCTACCTGACTCAATCCGTTCAGTTTGAGCTTTTGAGGTATTCTGATTTTCATGGAGTCCGAAGTTTCATAAAATGAAGAGATGAAATGGAGGATGGAGATGGAATTACCCCGCACACAATATTGGAGTTGTCCCCTTTAAACAGAACATAATGTGTCCGTTCAAAGGGGACAACTCCAACTCCAAAATCTTCTATAACAGGCAGCGTAAGCAGGAAAGATTAAGTTATCTGTCACCAGCATAATTTACGCAGCGATACTATGCAAATCTAGTCGCCGCTTAAGCACATGGACTCCAGTTTTGACAGCACACCTCATCAGATTGGTACACTTTTATTCCGCGATTGCCGCAAAATTTAGTGCGCCTCAGTGGTACATTTTTACACCGCTATTTACACATGGGAAAACTAGCTGATATTGAAATTTGGAATTGGGCCAAGATGGAAGAAACCATCGCAAAAGCGGATGAAGATGGGTTTACCTTTTACTTTGTCGGAGAAAAACACTGCCTTATGAATATTACGTACCACACAGCAGGAAGGCTCTTGGTGTGGTTGTATGATACGAAATTGTTTCTTGAGGCAGTTTAGTAATGTCGGCTTCACTATTCAGTTAACCCTGAACCGTCCAAAAACGACAATCATGGCGATTCCAATTGCACCCACGGCACTTTGCATCAAGTCGTTTAAATGCAGCGGGGCCAGATGTAATAACGAAGCCAAGGCTGGAAATTGTACCAATAGTAAAGTCAATGCGATTGTTGCTCCCACCATGATACGTGAAATAAAGTTAGACAGGCCGCTTAGAGCAATAGTTAACATGGCACTTGCAAACGTGAGAGTGGCTAAGGCCATGGCTCGTGCATGGTCAACCTCGTGACCTATGCCAAGGCTGTGTTCATAGCCATAGATGATGATTAATGTCAGCAAGACCCCCACAATACCAATCACTCCCCACTCTCGCAGGTTAAAAAATCGAGGGTGATGCGTTTTTTGAATTAGGCTCAAACGTTCATTTGTTGGCAGTTCTTGGAAGACCAGTAATGCGGTTGGATGAATGATCAGCTCAAGCCAGACAATATGGATAGGTTGATAAAGTAGAGGGTAACCCGCTAAGGGTATAAGGGCCGCAGTAATAACCAATGGAATATGGATCATCAATAGGTAAGCAAAGCTTAATTTC
>WBZQ01001922.1_pt1 | contig 13865 bp, 13 predicted proteins | sample 5204251 | NCBI WGS metagenome assembly WBZQ01 (sample SAMN12412402, study PRJNA552823) | activated sludge metagenome | isolation source: activated sludge from nitrification reactor of wastewater treatment plant... | place: USA: Virginia | collected 2017-09 | reverse complement strand
GCCGGGTCCGAAAAGGGATGGCGAGGTTGCTCGAACAGCTGACCGTCCCGGCGCGGGCCGTGGGCGGCTTCATGGAGATGTCCCTGGAGACGCTGCGTGAGACCTTTCGTCGGCCCTTCCACTTCCGGGAGTTCCTCGACCAGACCTGGATGATCGCCCGGGTCTCCCTGGTCCCGACGCTGCTGGTGGCGATCCCGTTCACCGTGCTGGTCAGCTTCACCCTCAACATCCTGCTGCGGGAGATCGGCGCGGCGGACCTGTCCGGCGCAGGCACCGCATTCGGCACCATCACCCAGCTGGGCCCAGTGGTCACCGTGCTGGTGGTCGCCGGCGCCGGCGCCACCGCCATCTGCGCGGACCTGGGTGCGCGCACCATCCGCGAGGAAATCGACGCCATGCGGGTGCTGGGCATCAACCCGATCCACCGGCTGGTGGTGCCCCGCGTGCTGGCGTCGACCTTCGTCGCGCTGTTGCTCAACGGGCTGGTCTGCGCGATCGGCCTGGCCGGCGGCTACGTCTTCTCGGCGTTCCTGCAGGGCGTCAACCCGGGATCGTTCATCAACGGCCTGACCATCCTGACCGGCCTCGGCGAGCTGGTGCTCGCGGAGATCAAGGCGCTGCTGTTCGGCATGGTCGCCGGGCTGGTCGGCTGCTACCGGGGCCTGACCGTGCAGGGCGGGCCCAAGGGCGTGGGCAACGCCGTCAACGAGACCGTGGTCTACGCCTTCATCTGCCTGTTCGTCATCAACGTCATCATGACCGCCATCGGTGTGCGGGTGCTGGCGCGATGAGCACCTTCGGCGACTTCGACGCGACGCTGAAGCTGCGGCGCGCGCTGGCCTGGCTGCCGCGCGGCTACGACAGCTTCGGCGAGCAGGCCCTGTTCTACGGCGAGACCTTCCGGTACGTCCCCAACGCGCTGACCCGATACCGCCGCGAAACCATCCGGCTGATCGCCGAGATGACCATGGGCACCGGGGCGCTGGCCATCATCGGCGGCACCGTCGGGGTGGCCGCGTTCCTGACCCTGGCCTCCGGCGGCGTGATCGCCGTGCAGGGCTTCGCCTCCCTGGGCAATATCGGCATCGAGGCGCTGACCGGCTTCCTGTCGGCCTTCCTCAACGTGCGCATCGTCGCCCCGGTGGTCGCCGGCATCGCACTGGCCGCCACCATCGGGGCGGGCACCACCGCGCAGCTGGGCGCCATGCGGGTGGCCGAGGAGGTCGACGCCGTCGAGGCGATGGCCGTGCACGCGGTGTCCTACCTGGTGTCGACCCGGCTGATGGCCGGCCTGATCGCCATCATCCCGCTGTACTCACTGTCGGTGCTGGCCTCGTTCTTCGCCGCCCGGTTCACCACGGTGTTCATCAACAACCAGTCCTCGGGCCTCTATGACCACTACTTCAACACCTTTCTGATCTCCACCGACTTGCTGTGGTCGTTCCTGCAGGCGATCGTCATGTCGCTGGCGGTGATGCTGGTGCACACCTACTACGGGTACAACGCCTCCGGCGGGCCGGTCGGCGTCGGCAGCGCCGTCGGCAAGGCGGTGCGTACCTCGCTGGTGGTGGTCGTGGTCATCACCCTGCTTATCTCACTCGCCGTCTACGGCGGGTCCGGCAACTTCAACCTGGCCGGCTGAACCGATGGTCGGGCACCCACACCGCAAGCGCGGCGCAATGCCGCACATCGTGGCCGTCCGGCTGGCCGGCGCGGTGCTGGCCGCCATCCTGGTCGCCGCGATCGGCATCACCTACCTGTCCTACACCGAGGCGTTCAGCCGGACCGACGCCGTCACCGTGCTCTCCCCGCGCGCCGGCCTGGTGATGGAGACCGACGCCAAGGTCAAGTACCGCGGCATCCAGATCGGCAAGGTCAAGGACATCGAGTACGACGGCGAGCAGGCCCGGCTGCAGCTGGCCATCGACTCCGAGCAGCTGGCCCACGTGCCGGCCAACGCCGGGGTCCAGATCGCCGGCAACACCATCTTCGGCGCCAAGTCGGTGGAGTTCATCGCGCCGGACGTCGCCGTCGGCGGCGCCATGGCCCCCGGCACCACGGTGCGGGCGTCGGCGGTGCAACTCGAGGTCAACACCCTGTTCCAGACGCTGAACGACCTGCTGCTCAAACTCGACCCGGTGGCGCTCAACGGCACGGTGACGGCCCTGGCCGAGGGGCTGCGCGGCAACGGCGACAACCTGGGCGCCACCCTGGCCGGCCTGAACTCCTACCTGGGCAAGCTCAACCCGAAGCTGCCGACGCTGGAAGACGACGTGGTCAAGGCCGCGACACTGACCAACATCTACGGCGACGCCGCACCGGACCTGTCGACGGTGTTCGACAACGTGCCGACCATCAGCGCCACCATCGTCAGCCAGCAGCGCAACCTCAACCGGACGCTGCTGGCGGCCACCGGGCTGGCCAACAACGCCCATGACACCCTCGCCCCGGCGGCAGCCGACTACATCGCGGCCATGCAGCGCTCGCGAGCGCTGACCAAGGTGCTCGGCGACTACTCGCCGGAGGTCGGCTGCATCCTCAAGGGCACCGCGATGGCCGTCGACCGGTTCGCGCCGATCATCGGTGGCATCCGGCCGGGCCTGTTCGTGTCGTCGAGCTTCATCCCGGGTGTGCCCGCGTACACGTACCCGGAGAGCCTGCCCCTGGTCAACGCCTCCGGCGGCCCCAACTGCCGCGGTCTGCCCAACATTCCCAGCAAGCAGTTCGGCGGTTCCTGGTGGCGGGCCCCGTTCCTGGTCACCGACAATGCCTACGTGCCGTTCCAGCCGAACACCGAAGTGCAGGTCGACGCGCCGTCGACGCTGCAGTTCCTGTTCAACGGTGCGTTCGCGGAACGGGGCCGGTACTGATGAACCAGCGCGCAACCCTGATCAAGGTGTCTGTCTTCACCGTCGCCATGCTGCTGGTGGCCGCCGGCCTGGTGGTGGTGTTCGGCGAGTTCAAGTTCTCCACCGGCACCACCTACCACGCGAAGTTCGCCAGCGCCTCCCGGCTCAAGTCCGGTCAGGACGTCCGGATCGCCGGCGTGCCGGTGGGCACCGTCAAGAGCGTGAAGCTCGCCGACGACAACAGCGTCGATGTCACCTTCGACGTCGACAAGCGCTACCAGCTCTACACCTCCACCAAGGCCGCCATCCGCTACCAGAACCTGGTCGGCGACCGCTTCCTGCAGATCAGTTCCGGCGCAGGCGATCTGGTCAAGTTGCCGCCCGGCGGCTGGATCAACAACACCGAACCCGCACTGGATCTCGACGCCCTGCTCGGCGGCCTGCGCCCGGTACTCAAGGGTCTCGACGGCGACAAGATCAACGCCATCTCCGGCGCCATGCTGGAACTGCTGCAGGGCCAGGGCGGGGCGCTCTCGGAGATGCTGGCCAACACCGGCTCGTTCACCGGGGAACTGGCCCGTCAGGACCAGCTGATCGGTGACGTGATCACCAACCTCAACACCGTGCTCGGCACCGTCGACGCCCGCAGCGCCCAGTTCGACGCCACCGTCGACCAGCTGCAGCAGTTGATCAGCGGACTGGCCAAGAGCCGCGACCCGATCGCCGGGGCGATCGCCCCGCTGGCCACCGCCGAAGCCGGCCTGACCACCATGCTGCAAAAAGGCCGCCGGCCGCTGCAGGGCGTGCTGGAGAACCTGCGCCCGCTGGCCGGCAAACTCGACGAGCGCAAGGAGGACGTCAACGGCGTCATCGAGCGGCTACCGGAAAACTACCTGCGGCTCAACGGGCTCGGCGCCTACGGCTCGTTCTTCAACATCTACTACTGCTCCATCCGGATCAAGATCAACGGCCCGGCCGGCAGCGACATTCTGATCCCGTTCGGTGGTCCGGCCGACCCGTCCAAGGGGAGGTGCGCTCCTGCCCCCGAATGATCGCCGCGAACCCAACCCGCTGCGCACCGGCGTTTTCGGCATCACCCTGGTGGTGTGCCTGATCCTGGTCGCCTTCGGGTACACCGGGCTGCCGTTCTGGCCGCAGGGCAAGGTGTATCAGGCGTACTTCGCCGACGCCGCCGGCATCGCGTCCGGCAACGACGTGAACGTGTCCGGAATCAAGGTCGGCTCCGTCGGATCCATCGCGCTGGCCGGCACCGCGGCCCGGGTGAGCTTCACCGTCGACCGCACGATCCGGGTCGGCGACCAGTCCCTGGCGTCGATCAAGACCAACACCGTCCTGGGCGAGAAGTCCCTGGACATCACCCCGATGGGATCCGGCAGCGCCGACGTCATCCCGCTGGAGCGGACCACCACGCCCTACACCCTCAACACCGCGCTGCAGGACCTCGGCGGCAACGTCGGGGCGCTGGACAAGGCGAAGTTCACCGAGGCGCTGGCGACGCTGACCGACACCATGCGCGACGCCACCCCGTCGCTGCGCGGCGCGCTGGACGGCGTCGCCGGACTCTCGCGCACCCTCAACGCCCGCGACGAGGCGCTCGGCGAGCTGCTCCGGCACGCCCAGTCGGTCACCAAGACGCTGGCCAACCGGGCCGGTCAGGTCAACCAGCTGGTGCTCGACGGCAACCAGCTGTTCGCCGCGCTGGACGCGCGCCGCGCGGCGCTGAGCCAGCTGATCGCCGGCATCGACGACGTGTCGGTGCAGCTGTCCGGGTTCGTCGCGGACAACCAACGCGAGTTCGGGCCCGCCCTGACCAACCTGAACAAGGTGCTGGACAACCTCAACGAGCGGCGCGACTACATCAGCGAGGCCCTCAAGCGGCTGCCGCCGTACGCGACGGCGCTGGGCGAGGTGGTCGGTTCCGGACCGGGCTTCCAGATCAACCTCTACGGCCTGCCGCCGGCTACCATGAGCGAAATGCTGCTCGACGCGTACTTCCAGCCCGGCAAACTGCCGGCCAGCCTGTCGGACTACCTCAAGGGCCTGATCGGGGAACGGCTGATCGTGAGGCCGAAGTCGCCATGACCGCACTGCTACGCACCCGGGGGATGCGCCTGGGCCTGATCGCCGCGCTCGTGGTGGTGCTGGTGGCCGGGCTGGTGCTGCTGTGGCCCGGCCGCGGCAGGTACCAGATCACCGGCCTGTTCACCTCCGCCGTGGGGCTCTACCCGGGCGACGAGGTCCGGGTGGTGGGCGTCCCGGTCGGCAGAATCGACTCAATCGAACCGCGCGCCACCGACGTCAAGGTCACCATGTCGATCGACGACGCGGTGAAACTGCCCGCCGACGCCAACGCGCTGATCGTGTCGCCGAACCTGGTGGCGGCCCGGTTCATCCAGTTCGGCCCGGCCTATGACGGCGGCCCGGAGCTGGCCGCCGGCGCCACCCTGGACCTGGGCCGCACCGGGGTCCCGGTGGAATGGGACGAGGTCAAGCGCGAGCTGACGAAGCTGTCCGCCGAACTCGGCCCGGGCGCCGGCGGCGTCGCCGGCCCGCTGACCGGCTTCATCAACCAGGCCGCCGACACCTTCGACGGCAACGGGGACTCGTTCCGCAACGCGCTGACCGAACTGTCCCGCACCGCCGGCCGCCTCGGTGACTCCCGCACCGACCTGTTCGGCACCATCCGCAACCTGCAGGTGCTGGTCAACGCGCTGTCGTCCAGCAACGAGCAGTTGGTGCAGTTCACCGGGCACGTCGCCTCGGTGTCCCAGGTGCTCGCCGACAGCTCGACCGGCCTGGACTCCACGCTGGCCACGCTGAACACCGCGCTCACCGATGTGCGGGGTTTCCTCAAGAACAACAACGACGCCCTGATCGGCACCGTCAACAAGCTCACCGACTTCACCACCGTGCTGTCCAACCAGTCCGACGACATCGAGCAGGTGCTGCACGTCACGCCCAACGGCCTGGCCAACTTCTACAACATCTACAACCCCGCGCAGGGCACGGTGGCGGGGTTGCTGTCGCTGCCGAACTTCGCCAACCCGGTGCAGTTCATGTGCGGTGGCACCTACGACGTCGGCGCCACCCCGGACAACTACCGGCGCGCCGAGATCTGCCAGGAGCGGATGGCCCCGGTGCTGCGCCGGATCACCATGAACTTCCCGCCGTTGACCTTCCACCCGATCAACACCATCACCGCCTACAAGGGCCAGATCATCTACGACACCCCGGAGACCGAGGCGAAGGCCCAGACGCCGGTGCCCTACCTGCAGTGGCAGCCCGCTCCCGGCGTCACCCCGCCGGTGATCCCGCCCGGAACCACCCTCGGCGACCTGGTGCTGCCGCCGGCGGAGAACCCCGGTCAGATCTCACCCGGACCGCCCTATGTCGTCGGCTCCGGCCCGGCGCCCGGCCCGGCACCGGCGGCACCGGCGGCACCGGCGGCCGCGGACCCGGCCGCCCCCGCGCAGGGGGGTGGCGGATGAGAACCGCGAAGCTGGTGAAGCGCGCGACGGCGCTGGGCGCGGTCGCGCTGGTGGCCGGCGGCTGCTCGTTCGGCGGCCTGAACTCGCTGGACATGCCCGGCACCAAGGGCCACGGGCCGGGCTCGTTCACCATCACCGTCGAGCTGCCCGACGTGGCGACCCTGCCGCAGAACTCGCCGGTGCTCGTCGACGACGTCACCGTGGGCAGCGTCTCGGGCCTGACCGCCCGGCAGCGGCCCGACGGCAGCTTCTACGCCGCCGTCCGGCTGTCCCTGGACAGCAACGTCAATTTGCCGGCCAACGCCACCGCGCAGGTCGCCCAGACCTCGCTGCTGGGCTCCCAGCACGTCGCGCTGTCGGCCCCGGCCACCGGCGCCGAGGACCGCCGGCTGCAGCAGGGCGACGTCATCCCGGTCAGCCGGACCGGGCGCTACCCGACCACCGAGGAGGTGCTGTCCTCGCTGGGCATGGTGGTCAGCAAGGGCAACCTCGGCGGGCTGGCCGACATCACCGACGAGGCGTACGCCGCGGTGGCCGGCCGTGCCGGCGGGTTCGCCGAACTGATCCCGCGGCTGACCGAGCTGACCGCCTCGTTGGCCCGGCACACCGACGACATCATCGCCGCTACCCGGGGCCTGGACCGGTTCTCCGCCACGCTGGCCCGCAACTCCGAGAACCTCGGTCGGGCCATCGAGTCGATGCCCGCCGCACTGAAGGTGCTCAACACCAACCGCGGCGAGATCATCGACGCGTTCACCGCGCTGGGCGCCCTCGGCGTGGTCGCCGCCGACGTGCTGGACAAGACCAAGGACGACTTCGGGGCGAACCTGAAGGACCTGTACCCGGTGGTGAAGGCACTCAACGACAACTCCGAGGAATTCATCAAGGACCTGACGTTCCTGCCCACCTTCCCGTTCCACTACAAGTACCTGCGCCAGGCGGTGCGCGGCGACTACCTCAACGTGTTCGTCACCTTCGACCTGACGCTGCGCCGCCTCGGTGAGACGGTGTTCACCACCTCGGGCCTGGACCCGAACATGCCGCACCTGTCCGAGGTCCTCAACGCCCCCGACTTCGTCATCGGGGCGTCGGCCAACCTGTCCGGGCAGGCCGCCGACCCGTTCAAGATCCCGCCCGGCACGGCAACCGGCCAGGAGGCGGGCCGATGAAACTCGACCGGTTCTCCCGTATCCAGCTGGCGATCTTCGCCGCCGTCACGGTCATCACCGTGACGGCCATCGCGGTGGCCTACCTGCACGTGCCGGCCAAACTCGGCCTGGGCAGCTACCGGGTCAGCGCCGAGTTCGTCACCGGCGGCGGCATCTACCGCAACGCCAACGTCACCTACCGCGGTGTCACCGTCGGCCGGGTGGAGTCGGTCGGCCTGACCGACACCGGCGTGGTCGCCCAGATGCGGCTGAACACCAACACCGCGGTCCCCGGCAACGTCACCGCCACGGTCAAGAGTGTGTCGGCGGTCGGCGAGCAGTACATCGACCTGGTACCGCCGGAGGGGACGCCGCCGTCGGACCTGCGGCTGGCCGACGGCGCGGTGATCGGCACCGACCGCACCGCGGTCGGCCAGGACATCGCCGGCATGCTGCGCGAGGCCGACACCCTGGTGTCCACCATCAACAACTCCCGGCTGCACGAGCTGCTGGCCGAGGCGTTCACCGCGTTCAACGGCACCGGCCCGGAACTGGCCCGGCTGCTGCGGTCGTCGCGGCAACTCGTCGACGCGGCCAACGCCGACGCCGACACCACGATCGCGCTGATCGACCAGGCCGGCCCGCAGATGGACGCCCAGATCCGCAGCGGCGACAGCATCCGCGCGATCGCCGACGGGCTGGCGCGGTTCACCACCGAGCTGCGCGGCGCCGACCCGCAGGTGCGTACCCTGTTGTCCAACGCCCCGTCGGTGGCCGACGCCGCCAACACCGCGTTCACCGGTATCCGGCCGAACTTCCCGATGCTTGCGGCCAACCTGGCGAACCTGGGCCGGATCGGGGTGATCTACCACAAGTCCATCGAGCAGGCCTTCGTGATCTTCCCGGCGCTCATCGCGGCGCTGAACACCGTCGCCGGCGGCGTGCCGGCCGACGAGGGCGGCAAGCTGGACTTCAAGATCGACCTCGGCGACCCGCCGACCTGCAATGTCGGGTTCCTGTCGCCGACGGCGATCCGCAGCCCCGCCGATGAGACGCTGCGCGACCTGCCGACCGACATGTACTGCAAGGCCGCGCAGAACGACCCGATCGTGGTGCGCGGAGCGCGCAACTATCCGTGCATGGAGTTCCCCGGCAAGCGCGCCCCGACCGTGCAACTGTGCCGGGATCCCAAGGGCTTCATTCCGATCGGCGCCAACCCGTGGCGCGGGCCGCCGATCCCGTACGGCTCGACGCCGGTCACCGACGACCGCAACATCCTGCCGCCCAACAAGTTCCCGCTGATCCCGCCGGGCGCGGACTACGACCCGGGGCCGCCGGTCACCCAGCTGCCGCCCGGCGTGCAGTCCGGTCCGGGCCCGGCGCCGAATGCGCCGTTCCCGCTGCCGGTTCCGCCCAACGACAACCCGCCGGCGCCCAACGGGCCGTTCATGCCGCCGGCCGACCAGTACGTGCCGCCGTACGCGCAGCAGCCGCAGGCCGCCGGGCCGCAGTACCGCAGCTACGACAACCAGGGCCGGTTCACCGACGCCGGCGGCCGCACCGGGATCTTCGCGGCCGGTGTCGAGGGAGCCGCCCCGGCGGAGAACTGGGTCGATCTGATGCTGGGGCCCACCGCGGCATGAGCGAAACCCAGCCACCCGGCGGCAGGCGGCGCCGGGCATCGAGGGCGGCCGGCCCGGCTGGTACTGCGACCACGGTGATCGAGCCGATCGCGGTCGCCGACGAACCCGCGACCTCGGCCGTCACCGTCTCCTCCGGCACAGGCCGACGCCCGGCCAACCGGGCGCGGGTGCTGGCCCTGGCCGCGGTGCTCGCCGTCGTGCTGGCCGGTGCGCTGACCGCGCCGGTGGCATTGCTGACGACCAACCAGCGCGACGTCGACCGGGTCGCAGCGCGCCAGCAGCGGTTCGTCGACGGCGCCACCCAGGTGGTGGTCAACATGTTCAGCTACACCCCCGACAGCATCGACGCCAGCGTCAACCGGTTCGTCACCTCGACCAGCGGGCCGCTGCGCGCCCAGCTGGACCAGGCCAACAACGTGGACAACCTCAAGGCGCTGTTCCGCGACACCAATGCCACCTCGGAGGTGGTGATCAAGGGCGCGGCGCTCGAAGACATCGACGAGGCGACCGACAACGCCTCGGTGCTGGTGGCCGCCCGGGTCACGGTGACCGACATCGACGGGGTCAACAAACCGTCGCAGGCCTACCGGCTGCGGGTGATCGTGCACGAGGACGCCGACGGCGTGATGACCGGCTATGACCTCAAATATCCCGACGGGGGCAACTGATGGGCCGCGCGAGGTCGGTGGCCGCCACCGCCGGTGTGTTGGTGGTGGCCGTCGCACTGGTGGTGCTGGCCGGCTTCGCCGGCGCCGGCTACTACAATCTGAGCACTGCCGAGGCGGCGCAGCTGAGCAGGGCGCAGTTGCGGCAGTTGGCCTTTGACGCCGTGCCCAAGGTGTTCGGGTTCGACTACCAGACCGTCGAGGCGTCGATGACCGAGGCCGAGGGGCTGCTCACCCCGGCGTACCGCATCGAGTTCGCCGAGCGCGCCAAGACCGACATCATCCCGGCGGCCCGGGAACGTCGGCTGGTCACCCAGGTGACCGTCACCGGCGCGGGAGTCCTTGACGCACACCGGGATACCGGTTCGGTGCTGGTGTTCATGAACCGCACCGTCACCGACAAGTCGAAGAAGTCCCAGTACGACGGCAGCCGATTGCGCGTCGACTTCACCCGCGTCGACGGCCACTGGCTGATCAACTACATCGTGCCGGTCTGATCCGGCGCACCGGTCCGGGTGCTGGCCAGGCAGTCCAGGAAGGACCGCGCCCACAGGTCGACGTCGTGGGTGAGCACCTGGCGGCGCAGCGCCCGCATCCGCAGCCGGCCCTCGGCCGGCGACTGGTTCAGGGCGGCGCAGATCGCGTCCTTCACCCCCACTAGATCGTGCGGGTTCACCAGATAAGCCTGATGCAATTCGGCTGCCGCACCGGTGAATTCGGACAGCACCAAGGCGCCGCCGAGATCGCTGCGGCAGGCCACGTACTCCTTGGCCACCAAGTTCATCCCGTCGCGCAACGCGGTCACCAACATCACGTCGGCGGCGACGAAGAAGGTGATCAGCTCGTCGCGGGGCACCGGACGGTGCAGATAGGAGATGACCGGGTGGGCAACCCGGCCGAACTCGCCGTTGGTGGCGCCGACCTGGCGCTCGATCTCCTCGCGCAGCAGCCGGTAGGCGTCGACCCGCTCGCGGCTGGGGGTGGCCAACTGGATCAGCACGGTGTCGTCCGGGTCGACCCGGTGATCGGCCAGCAGTTCGGTGAACGCCTGCAGCCGCACATCAATGCCCTTGGTGTAGTCCAGCCGATCCACCCCGAGCAGGATCTTGGACGGATTGCCCAGTTCGGCGCGCAGCGCCCGGGCCCGGGCCCGGATGTCGCGGCGCCGGGCCGCCGCGTCGAGTTCGGCGGCGTCGATCGAAATCGGGAACGCGCCGACCCGCACGGTCCGCGTCCAGTAGTCGATCTCGCCGAACCGCCCGCGCACGCCGACCGCCCCGCGCGAGGTCGGCACACCGAGCAGCCGCCGGGCCAACTGCATGAAGTTCTGCGCCCCGCCGGGCAGGTGGAAGCCGACCAGGTCCGCGCCGAGCAGGCCCTCGATGATCTCGGTGCGCCACGGCAGTTGCATGAACAGCTCGACCGGCGGGAACGGGATATGCATGAAGAAGCCGATCCGCAGATCGGGCCGCAACTCCCGCAGCAGCCGCGGCACCAGCTGCAACTGGTAGTCCTGCACCCAGACAGTCGCGCCGTAGCCGGTGACCCGCGCAGCGGCCTCGGCGAAGCGGTGATTCACCCGGACGTAGCGATCCCACCATTGCCGGTGGTACTCGGGTTTGACGACGACGTCGTGATACAGCGGCCACAGGGTGGCGTTGGAGAAACCCTCGTAATAGTCGGCGACGTCGCCGTCGTCCAGGCGCACCGGCACCATCTCGATGCCGTCGAGGTTGACCGGTTCGTCAATTTTCGCGGTGTCCGTCGCGGCGACACCGGGCCAGCCGATCCAGGCGCCGCTGCGTTTGCGCAGCAGCGGTTCCAGCGCGGTGACCAGCCCACCCGGGCTGCGGGTCCAGCCGGTGGACCCGTCGTCGGCGACGACCTGGTCGACCGGCAGCCGGTTGGCGACCACCACGAACTCAGCGGTCGCTCCCGACACGGTCAGACCTCGGTTTTGGCCGCGCCGATTCCGAGCATGGACAGGAAGACCCGGCACTCGTCGGCGTCGGTCGCGTACGCGGCGACGACCCGTCGGGCCTGGCTGGCGGTGTTGTCGGCGACCGGCTCGACGTGGTCGAGGTCGGCGGGCGAAGTATTGGCGGCCATTTGTCCAGGATAGGCGATCACCGCGACCGGCACGGCTTCGCGACCCCGGCATTGACACATTGCCGGTAAGACGTAATGTTTGCGGGCATGGCAGCCGAGTTCGTCGAATACGAAACGCTGGATTCCGGGCGCATCGCCCGCATCTGGCTCAACCGCCCCGAGGCGCACAACGCCCAGAACCGCACCCTGCTGGTGCAGCTGGACGAGGCGTTCAAACGCGCCGAGTTCGACGACACCGTCCGGGTGATCATCCTGGCCGCCCGCGGCAAGAACTTCTCCGCCGGGCACGACCTCGGTTCGGAGGCGGCGCTGGCCGAGCGGACCCCGGGCCCCGGCCTGCATCCCAGCTTCACCGGCAACGGCGCCACCCGCGACGGCATGGCCGAGAAGCTGATGATCCAGGAGTGGCACTACTACTACGACAACACCATGCGCTGGCGCAACCTGCGCAAGATCACCATCGCGCAGGTGCAGGGCAACGCCATCGCCGCCGCGCTGATGCTGATCTGGGCCTGCGACCTGATCGTGGCCGCCGACGACGCCCGGTTCTCCGACGTGGTCGCGGTGCGCCTGGGCATGCCGGGTGTGGAGTATTTCGCCCACCCGTGGGAGTTCGGGCCGCGCAAGGCCAAGGAACTGCTGCTCACCGGCGACGCCCTGGACGCCGATGAGGCCTACCGGCTGGGCATGGTCTCCAAGGTGTTTCCCGCCGACGAGCTGACCGAGAAGACCCTGGAGTTCGCCCAGCGCATCGCCGACCGCCCGACGGTGGCCGCGCTGCTGGTCAAGGATTCGGTCAACGCCGCCACCGACGCTATGGGCTTCTCCGAGGCGATGCGGCACTCCTTCCACATCCACGAACTCGGCCACGCGCACTGGGCCGCCCTCAACGAGAACGGCTTCCCGGTGGCGCTGCCGCCGGAGGTCGAGGACTGGCGGACGGCCCGGCCGACCGAGGTGGCCCGCCGCGATACGCCCTAGTTGACGCAGGGGATCCCGTCGCCGTTGATCGGCATACCGGTCGGCGGCGGGGCCTCGTCGCTGCTGGTGCTGGTGCTCAGCGGGGTGACCTCCACCGTTTCGGTCGCGGTGTCGGTGTCGGTGGCCCCGCTCGGGCTGTAGTCCGGACCCAGGATGATCTCGATGTGCCCAGTTGCCAGCGAGGACTCCAGCATGGGTTCGGCGGTGATTCCCAGCAGAGCGGCGGCGCTGCGGGCGGCGGACTCCGCACCGCTGCCGTAGCGCACCGATGTCACCGTCGGATCCCCGGGCTGCGGGTCGCGCGCCTGGTCGGTGTGGAAGCCGCGCGCGGCCAGTTTGGCCGAGGCGGAGGCGGCCAGCCCGGAGATCCCGGCGGCGTTCACCACGTCGACGACGGTGTCGGCCGACGGCTTGGCGGTGGTCGCCGTGGTGGTGGCGTCCTTGGTGCCGAAGGCCTTGGCCACCTCGGCGCGGATGGCGGCCGGGTCGATGATGTTGACGTCCTGGCCGTTGATGTTGTCGTACCGCACCACCGGCAGGGTGCGGAATTCGACGTCGCCGCCGGCCAGCGCCTGCATCCGGCGGAACTGCTTTTCATCCCAGCCCGCCGACAGCACCACGTCCTTGTGCGCGACCTCGATCAGCGCGTTGAGCTTGGACAGGTCGGTGAAGGTGCCGGTGGCGTCGAGCTGGTGCATCACCGAGATCAGGAACGCCTGTTGGCGCCGGGTGCGGTCCAGGTCGCCGTTGTCCCGCATCCACGCGAGCGTGTCAAGTCGGGCGCATCACCGTGGCGCGAGCACCGCCACGAATAGTCGCGGTGCCAAGCCTGGAATGACGAAGCCTCGCCCGACGACCCTCGCCCCCTCAGGTTCGGTCGTCGAACGAGGCCCCATCACCCTTCGTCCCGCTCTCCCACGGGACGGCCTCCCTCCCAGAGGCCAGCCGGTGCGTCAGGCCA
>WBZQ01001920.1_pt1 | contig 13867 bp, 7 predicted proteins | sample 5204251 | NCBI WGS metagenome assembly WBZQ01 (sample SAMN12412402, study PRJNA552823) | activated sludge metagenome | isolation source: activated sludge from nitrification reactor of wastewater treatment plant... | place: USA: Virginia | collected 2017-09 | reverse complement strand
TGCCCCATCGTTCCTTCAACTTCTGGGTGGCCTTGGTGGCCGATCATGATAATTTCTTTACCTTCTTTGCGCATTTTTGCCACTTCAACGTGAACTTTGGTTACTAGTGGACAAGTTGCATCAAAGACTTTTAATTTTCGATCGGCTGCTTCACGGCGTACGGCATGCGACACACCATGCGCACTAAATATCAAGATGCTGTCTTGGGGTACTTCATCGAGGTTTTCTACAAAAACTGCACCTTTCTTTTCAAGCCCCTCAACAACAAAACGATTATGCACGACTTCATGCCGAACATAGATTGGCGCGCCATGCATTTTTAGCGCACGTTCAACGATTTCAATGGCGCGATCAACGCCAGCGCAAAAACCTCTTGGATTAGATAGTAAGACTCTGATCATATTTTTCCCGATGCAAAGAACGTCTAAGAATAGATTGAGCTAATTGGTAGCAAACCTTTTTATTATTAAATAAGACTTTAATTAAGCGTTGATTGTTCCAAATACCGTTGAGCCAGAGCGACGCGCTTCTCATACGTTTCCCTAACCAACTGAATATCCTCTAGGAAATGTGGAAGTTCTTTCATTAGAAGCGCTTGCGGCCCATCAACCAATGCTTTACTGGGTGCTGGGTGAAAATCAACCAACACCATGTTAGCACCGGCAATAATACCTTGCGCAGTTGCCTGCATGATATCCAATAAACCATCCGGTGATTCCGCACGCGTTCCAACAGAATGTGAGGGATCGATGCACACAGGCATACGTGTTAAACGTTTGACTACAGGTACATGCGAAAAATCGACAAAATTTCGATGAGGATCCCCCATATTGGTTTTCATTCCACGTAACCCAAAAATTACTTTGCGGTTTCCTTCCGAAGCCAAATACTCGGCGGCATTTAATGATTCATCCAAAGTAATTCCAAAGCCACGTTTTATCAGAACAGGAAAATCTTGTTGTCGGCCTACAATTTTGAGTAATTCAAAATTTTGTGTGTTTCTCGTGCCAATTTGTAGCATAACACCGGTTGCATTACCGGTTTGAAACAGTGCGTTACGTATTTCTTCCAAATGAGATTCATGGGTTATTTCCATTGCGATCACTTTAATGCCATATTTCCCCGCCAAATCGAACACATAGGGTAAACAAGCTTTCCCATGTCCTTGGAAAGCATAAGGACTTGTGCGCGGTTTATAGGCCCCCATCCGGGTGCACACTTGATTATTTTCGCGTAACGCTTTCATCATCATCTCTACATGTTCTAGCGTATCGACAGCGCACAATCCGGCAAATACATTAAGTGTATCTTGACCAAAATTCACGCCGTTGTATGTGAAATATGTAGGCCGATCATCATCCTTGTGGCGCCCTAGCACGCGATATTCTTCAGAAACACGGACAACACGATCAACACAAGGAAATCCGCTTACATCTTCGATCGATAAAGCTTTTGTGTTGCCAATCAAATAGACTTCCGTGAGAGACTGCTCCGCGCCCATTTCTTTATGAACGCGAGTGGATATACCAGGAAGGGCATCCAATCGACACATCAATTGTTTATATTCCGGGCTATCCGGTTGCGTATTGGGAACAAGAATAAGAATCATAGGTTATATTTAGAAATCTGAATGCTAGCTTACTATTAAAAATAATTTGTGATTCTAACCCAAAATATTGCCGGCTACTATGTTTGCCGGTAAAAGCAAATCTTTAGTGCAAGCTCTTTTGTGTCTCATCATCCTGTTTGTCTATTAATTAACGCCATTGCGCCCCAACAACAGTGCAATAAACTTTTCCCGTGTTTGCTTAGATGAATCCCGATAGAGATTATATTTCGCGTGTTGATCGGGTTGTTCTGGATTGATTTCTATTCCCCACAGCGGTGCAAATGTATTGGGTAAGTTGGAGTAACGTACATCAATGAGTATATTCGGTTGTTCGGGGCGAATTGCAATCAATCCGGCAGAAAAATGACTAAAGCGCTCGATATCCTTTGCTAATACCGAAGAATCTGGGACAGCGCTCAGATCGCGCGACCGATCAAATTGTACAATTGATTCCCCTGGGTAAAGTTGCGGTCCTGTTATTAAACCGACGCGAATAGCGTCCACATATAATGAACCTTGATAGCGATAAATTGAACGCCACAATATTATATTTCCAAGCGTCGGCTTTACTAATAATGTTTCGGCCGTTTGTCCTCGTTCAGCAATGATTGTCTTGGCAAAAGTTTCGACGCGTTGGGATTGCACCCAACCGAGTGTAAGATAAGTAGCTGCTAGAAATAATCCCAGATAGGCGGCTAGTCGGTTGGTTTTTTTGAAGGCAATGATTGTGGATACTAATAAAATCAATGTGAAAATTGGATCGATGACCGATATGATGCTCCATGCGATACGTTCATTACTCAATGGCCATAGCAAGTGGGTGCCATAGCTGGTAAAAGCATCAAGCACGCCACTCAAACAATATCCTAGGAGTGTAAAAAAATACAGTCGCGCAAAAGATAAGCGTTGTCTTAATAAAAACCAAAGCACCAGCGTCACAATTAAAGCGCCGAATGGAACAAAAAGTAACGAATGCGAGAAATGGCGATGGAATTCGATATTTAACAGTGGATCTTGTTCTGATTGAATCAAGATATCCGCATCTGCAGCAATTCCTGCAACAAAACCTATGCCGGTAGCAATACGAGTTTCCCGTTGCTGAGCGCCAGCTTGCGCCATCGTGGCACCTAATAAACCTTGTGTGAGCAAATCCATAATAATTGAAAATCAAAAAGAGGAGAAAGATTGTTCAGTTATGATATCTCTTTTGTAATCACCTACCAATACAAAGGAATCCAGTAAAAATCGATACACGGCTGAATTTATGAACAACGCGATGTCAGAAATTAGGGTACCTAATCATCAATGGAAAATCCGATTTTCAATGATAATGATTGTGTTGCTTTTAATCGGTGCCGGGTTTTATCACTCTCGCAATTATTTCGTTGAGATTTTTCTCAGTAATCAATTGAGTAAACTGGGATATCCACTGCAATCCATCGCTGTAATTGATCTCACGATAAATCAACTTACCATACGTAATTTAATCGCAGGCAATCATAAGGAATTACGTTTGAATGAAATTCGCGGGAGCTGGAATTGGCAGGATTTGTTAAGTGGTAACCTTGATTCATTAACCATAGATGGCTTATACATTGCACCCAATCTACAGCCAGTAAATATAGAGCCTACAGCTTCAAATTCGCAATCTTTGTCTTTATTCAATGAAAAGGCTATTCACATACCGAAACTGCCAGTTTTATCTATTAATGATTTAGTTATCGAACTCAATGATGGCAACCGTGCTATCACGATACTTTTATCGGGTCAAAGCCGGCCTCATGAGAATCCAAAAATGCAAGCCGTTGATTTGAGTGTTGCTGCTTTGGGGGCGCCGGGAGAGATAAGAGGACAGTTACAAGCGACCTTAGATGCACAAGGTAATATACAAGGCCATATTGTGGTTTCTAAGGGAATCGTTAATTTACCGCAAGTCCAAATCGCTGGTTTGACAGGCCATGCGGCATTTACTTTGATAGGTCTGAGGTTGCAGCAATTACAAGCAGAGTTGATCGTGGCTGGTACCCAACAAACAACATTATCAAAAGCTTCACAACTCAGCCTGCTAAAGGCGGATGAATTCATTATCAAAAGTGATATTCGACAAATCAATGAATCCTGGCAAGCTAATTTAGATTTGCAACTTAATAAAGGGCAGTTTGTTGCTGACAATAACCTGAGTATAGGGAAAATTTCAGTGTCGTTACCTCTCCACATTAAAAGTGAACGGGATAGCTGGCGCATTGCTCTGCGTAATGCCGGACAAATACATTTTGACGAATTAAACTCCAATTTTCCTATCGTTATCAAAAAACCGTTATCGCTTGAAATTACCCGAGCGGATATTGAATTAGAAAAAGATATACCAGGAATCAATATAAAGCACGATATTTTAGTCAATCTGAACAAATTTTCTGCGTTTTATCAAGAGACTCATTTACACAATAAAAAATCAACTGCTCGTGAAATTCAGCTTGAAGCGGGATCAGTCAATGTCGCCGGTGCGCAATCTTTTAATGATGGGTATCGTGGCAGCATCTTACTGAATGAAACCACATTAATCTTGCCGGAAGATCGACTGAAGCTGGGTGGTATTTCTGCACATTGGCTGGTGGGATCATCCACTACAAAACGGATTGCGGATTTTTCGATTAAGCAAATTAAGCATCTTGCTCAAGATCCTTTGTTTGCGCCCTTATCTCTTTCCGGAAATATTACGCAGCAAGCCAACGTGAATAAACGGGCATCATACTTGTTGAGTCTTATTGCCGGCACATCATCTTTAAGCTATCTAAAAATGGATGGCGAATATGCAATTGAAAATGGCGATGGTCAATTAATCTTACAAATCTTACCCATAAAATTTGCCAGCAGTAAATTGCAACCAAAACAGCTTTTTCCGTCATTAGCCGCATTGGAAAATGTAAATGGCCAGATCCGCGGCAAAACAACTATTCGGTGGTCGAAAAAGGGCGTTTCGAAAAGTAATGCTGTGATTTCTGCAAAAGATTTTTCTTTTGCGTATGGTAGTACGCAAGTAAAAGGTCTGAATACCAAACTCAGTTTAAATAATTTATTGCCAATCCGAAGCGAATCCAAACAAAATATTTCTATCCAAGTGCTCGATTTTGGCATACCGATACAGGATTTTCTCGTTTCTTATCAAATTAATATACGTGATACTCCGCAGGTTTTTCTGGATCAGCTACATTTTCTTATTTTGGGGGGCGAAGTGACAATAAATCCGGCTGTCATCAACCTTGATCCTAATGCAGGGGCATCTCAAATCGAGGCACATCTCAACAATATCGATTTGAATACATTTTTTAAATGGATCGAAATAGATGGATTGACCGGCGATGGGCGACTATCAGGAAAAATCCCGCTGACTCTGGATCACGATAGTATTGCCATTACGAATGGGTACCTTGCAGCCAAGGAAGCAGGAACACTAAGCCTTCAATCAGAAAAAGTAAAGGAATTACTGGCAAGTCAAGGAGAAGAAGTCGATCTGTTGTTGCAAGCAATCGAGAATTTTCATTTCAAAGAATTAACATTGAATCTTAATAAATCCGATGTACATGATCTGAATGTTAAGCTTTCTTTACTGGGCAACAATCCAAATGTCAAGAACGGACAAGATTTTCGCTTGAATATTCAATTGGAATCCAAAATTGATAAGCTTTTGCATGCTATTCAGCAGGGATTGGCATTTTCAAACAAAATGTTGCGCGATTCGCTGCAAATAAGCAACCCCTAATAGGATGCGATTACAAAGTACCAATTTCCTGCAGACAATATTGAACCAGTAACTGCGACAATCTGTCACATTCTCAAAGCCTATTGATTAGTTCATAATGCTACTCAGATTGATTACTACCTGTCCCTCGTAATCATCCGCGCCGCCCCTCCTTACTCCTCCTCAATTACGGCGCGGATGATTTTTTCGGAGTTTTGTTTAAAGCTGGGCTTTCAAAATTGCCTTCTCAGCACTTAGTGCTTTTCAGAAATCCATCGGGTAGCGTAACGTATCAGGTCAGCACCGTCCTTTAAATTTAATTTGGTTCGAATATTGAATCGATGTGTTTCAATGGTTTTAATGCTGCGACATAGAAGATCTGCAATTTCCTGACTGCTTCGTCCTTGTCCAATCAAATGAAGAACTTCAAACTCACTCGGAGTGAGCGTGTTGATTAAATCTTCAGGTGTAGCGCTTCCTCCCGAGACGAACCGTTGCAACATCTTTTCATTCATTTGCTTACTCAGATAAACATTACCTTTTAGCACATCACGTAGCGCAGATAGCATTACATCGCCGGCTTCTTGTTTCATCACATATCCCCGGGCGCCAGCCCGTAACGCGCGTTCTGCATATACAGATTCGTCATGCATAGAAATGAATAACACTGGAACGGTAGGGATCAATGCATGTATGCTCTTTATGACTTCGAAACCTGAAACGGTTTTAAGCGTCACATCCAAGGAAATCAAATCGGGATGAGGATTTTTCTTCAAATAAGCGATCGCTTCATTACCATCGCCTGCTTCAGCGATAACCTCCATATCCGGTTCCATATTAATCAACATCGCCATACCGTGACGGAGCATGGCATGATCATCAATCAACATGATTTTGGCTTTAGTTTTCATAAAATACTTTAAGTCATTGGCATTTCTAGCCGGATTTCCATTCCATTTTCATTCGGCTGTAAAATTTCGAATTTCGCACCCAGTTGCTTAGCACGGTATTGCATAATCTTAATTCCCATTCCTGAAGTTGACTGATGGCTATCCTGTGGATTAGATAAACCTATTCCATCATCACGGATTGATAAACGCAACATATCATCGTCAAGTGCCAAGGAAATATATACATGTTGCGCTTGGCCATGGCGAATGGCGTTATTGATAGCCTCTTGTGTAATCCGATATAAATTAAGCGATAAAATATTATCATCAATCATGATATTACCTTCGCAAGTAAAATCACAAACAATCTTATAAGTTGTTGTTATTCTCGCTGCTAAAGTCCTTAGCGCTGGAATTAATCCATTGGCTTCTAGTTCAAACGGCAGCAAACCTTGCGCAAGCTGTTTAATCTGTATGACAGCCGTTTGTGCTTGTGAGGCAATCGAGGCGGCAGTAGTCGACATATTGTCATCGCCTATCGCAGCAATTTGCTTTTCAAGCGCTCGTGTTTGATAACTAATCGCAGCAACCTGTTGTCCGAGATTGTCGTGTAACTCTTGTCCAAGAGTATGCGCTTGCTCTTCTGCAACTAAAACCAGTGCTTGTTCAAGTCGCTTGCGTTCAAGCCAGCTCTCCAAATCACTGGCGATTGCGTTAACCAACTTTTGCTCTTCCGGGAGCAATAAAGGCTTGTCAATGGGATAGAACACACGCAGTTGACCGTATACCTTGCCATTGACGCTAATCCTAGACCAACAAGTGCATGCAGGATTTCGTTCCGCACGCCTAGGTCGCGATTGTTGTTCGACTAGTTTAGTTTTGGAAAAAATTCGTTGTGCTGTGTATTGATCATGCTTTCCTGAGGTAAAGCGCCATCCATTCAATTCAATAACAGCCGTCGCAATTTCAGGAAATTGTAAAGCAGGTATCAGATGCGTAAAAATATTTTGGCACACATTATCGATTAGAGATTCAGCGCCAATTCCTCGACGAATTTCGTACAAGCAGGTCATTTCTTTTAACCGCTCATGCAATAATTCATCTACTTTTTTGCGTTCTAACCACTTAGATAAATCGCTCGCAATTGCATCGGTCAAGTTTTGCTCTTCTGATACCAGATACGGTTGGTCATCAGGGTAAAATACACTTAAATAACCACAAAACCTGTTATCCACTATAATCTTCGACTGTAGAGATGACCCAACTACATCACTTTCCCTATAGCATTCAAGGCATACTTTTTCGTAATCAGGTAAAACCGCTAAGGATTTGCTGTCAAAACTCAAGTGATAATCTTTAGAGTTAAAACGTTTTCCATAAATTTCGATGATCACTGTAGTGATCTCAGGAAATTGTATGGCAGGAATCAAAAATTCAAAAATATTTTGGCACACACTTTCTATTGACAAATCATGCGCCAGACCACGCCTGATTTTGTATAAACACGTGATTTCTCTTAGGCGTATATGCAGTAATTCATCGACTTGCTTGCGTTCCAACCATCTTGAAAAATCCGCTGTAATCGCATCAATTAGTTTTTGTTCTTCAGTAAGAAACTTCTTATTCTGCGGATAAAAAACTCTGAGCTGACCACATGTTTTGCCATTGATGATGATGGCAGAATTTAATTCCTGCAATAAGCTTTTGATATCATAATTGACTGATGCAATCTGCTTTCCGTCTAACTCGATTATTGCTGAAACATCCTCGGGGTATTGTAGAGCGGGAATTAAGTGCTTGAAGATTCGCTGACAAAGATCATGTACGGGTAATTCCAAATTAATATTGCTGCGTATTTCATACAAACAAGTTATTTCTTTAAGCCGTTCTTGTAGTTGATTTTCTTTATGGCTTAATTCGGTAGAGAATCTCTCGGCTATTTCTTTAGCGTTGCGCGCTTTTTGTTCGGATGTAATGAGTTTGCCTACAAACCAGTTAAGCAGCAATATTTCAGCGATGATTAAACTGGCAAGATAAAGAATAATGATTTTTAATTCTTTATTGATGGGTTTGAATAACTCTGCTTCATCCAGTTTTAAAACCATTCCTAAGCCAATGGTGCGAAGGGGGTGATAAGCTTCGATAACTGGAATATCGCGATAATCTCTTACAGCAACGACACCATTTTTTCCCTCGAATGCGAAACTGATTGGCTGTATTTCTGTTGTGGCGGATTGTTTTAAGCGCTTGAACTTCACGCCATCCGTTTGGCTGAATAAACAAGGCATTTCACTATCTCCCTGATTGGGGGGTGCACATAAAATAAATTCCCCTGTTTCGCCAACTAAACGAATTTCGCCGAACCGCCTGGTTAATTTTGGTAACGCAATCTCTACTGTTACTCTGGCAATACGGCGTTTTTCTTGATCCAAGATGTCTTTGCTTGTATGCAGAATGAATTGCTCATCCCAAAATAAAAAAGTCTTGTTGCCTTTATTTAGGGTGAGTGATTGTTCTTTGTTGATCGAAAAATGACCGGCTTGTGTTAATAAAGTATCGTTGGCGCTATGTAAGGTGACACCCAAAAAACCTGATTTAAGTAGCGATTCTGTACTGCGCTGTAAATTTTCCAAGGTCTTAGTATCATTGGGCTCTATATTCAGCTTTTGTAATGCCTGGTTCCAAAAGGGACGAAGCGTCAAAGCACGTGTATCCGTAAGCGCCTTTTCTACCTGGTTTTCAAGCAGTAATGCTTTGCCCTGTAAAGCAACGCTAAGTCCGCGGCCTAGTACTGATTCAATTTGTTGCCGCATGGTATAGTACACCGCAAGTCCAGTCGTCAGAGTCAATCCTAATAACAGAAAACCACTGATAATGCTGATTCTGCGATCGTCACGTAATAAAAACAATTGTATACTCCGTAATTAGGTGCTTAGATCATAAGCGACAATTGACTTGGCTGGAAGGTTGAAAATTGTATCTAAGCCATTTTGCGACGAAAAGCCGAAACAATCATGGGTGTAGCCATTACAAATTTATATCCATCTTTTTTTTCTAAAGAAAATGAGCATGCCGATGCCAAGGAAAATAAAAATTACCCAAACGGCTGGATAACCCCAACGCCATTTTAATTCCGGCATGTATTCAAAATTCATGCCATACACGCCGGCAACAAAGGTCAATGGTATGAAAATCGACGTAAAAATGGTCAAAATTTTGATGGTTTCGTTCATTTTGTTACTGATATTGGATAAGTAGATATCATGCATATCAGAAGCCCTGTCGCGAAAAGAATCCAATGAATCCATAACACGTAGCACATGGTCGTACACATCACCAAAGTAGCGAAAAGTTTTTTCGTGAATCAAATCAGAGCCTGAGCGTTGCACTGTGGCGAGCAATTCCCGCACAGGCGAGATATTACGGCGCATGAAAATCAAGTTTCGCTTAATTTGCTGAATGGTTTGCAAAAAATTTGTGTCCGAATTAAAGAAAACATTGTTTTCTAACGGCCCCAACATTTCATCTAGATATTCTTCGATAGCAAAATATTTATCGACGATGGTATCAATAATGACATAGGCTAAATAGTCGCTACCGTATTGCCGGATACGGCTATTCCGGTTTTTTAAATGTCCGTATATGGGGGTAAATGTATCGTCTGTTTTTTCTTTGAAAGTAATGACAAAATTAGCCAATAAAAGCACGCTAATCTGCTCATATTGCAAGCCAAATTCCTGATCTGAGTCTATTTCGATATCTTTGATAACAAGATATAAGAAATTATCATATTCTTCTATTTTGGGGCGTTGATGCGTACTTAAAATGTCTTCGAGCACGAGTGGATGAATACTAAGGAATTGTCCGATGCTTTCGATCGTATTTATATCGCTTAAACCATCTACATTGAGCCAAGTAATCAATTGGTCATTTTTGAATTGCTCTAATTCTGTAATCGAGCAAATTTCACGCTGTATCAGGGTATCTTTGGAATATTGCGTGACAGATATTTTGCAACCTAACTCATGCTCCTTGCCGACATGAACCAGTGCGCCAGGTGGCAATCCGGCTTTTTCTGAGGCACTCCTGAAAATTCTTTTTTGAACCGACTCATCGGTTGGGGGTACGTTGAGAGGACTATCATTCATAATAACTAACTTAAGTTAACGAGCAACGATTATTTTAAACCCAGAAATTTCAGTTAATCGTGCGAGTGAGTATTGTGCATGGTGAACGATTAACTGAAAAATTAAGATCAATCATTCAATCAGCGAAATTTATTTTCAGCTCAGATAACTACGCTTATCCCCCGCCAGCTTTTGACTGGCGAAGTATTTGCTCTGGCATCAAACCGTTACGCCATTTGGAATGAGTCTTGGATTCATCCGGTCATAAGTCACAGAACGATTGCTGTTTCTTTGATCAATTTGTCCTTCTATCTCTTTTAGTTGGTCTCTGAATCGTTCGATTACATCGCGTGCTGCTGGATCAAATCGCCGTAATGGGTATTGACCGATGCGGTTGACGGTGAAATTTGTCTGAAAGTAGGTCCAGGTTTGCGAATTAGCTGCACGAAATGCTGGTTGAAGTTTGAATAATCCAGCGGCATCGATTTTAGTATCTTTCCCCATCGGTGGCGGCGCATAAGCGGAATGCGGCATATTGGGAACAAATCCCGGATATTTGTATTGGTTGAAGTGAATGCACGAATGAAAAGCCGTGCATAGAAAAATGACATGACCTAGCGTTTCAGCCAGTTCCTGTTTAGATTCGAATCTGCCAGGAAATCCAGGTATTTTGCCACGATCCTGCGCGCTGATATCGTTTGCCCATGCTTGGATTTCATAATCTTCGATAACATCTGCATCAGAGCGGTAATAGACATCGATATACTCTTTTGCAAAACTTTGAATTGCATCCCATAACAACATACCATCATCTCGAAAGGGGTAGAAGAGCGCAGGATTATCGACTTCTCTTTTTGCAATATCATTAGGAAAAGCTGATGCCTTAAAATTGAAGCTTGTCATTGCATTAGCCATGCATTGAGTCGTTGCATCATAGTCTCCAGCGAATAATTCGCCGTACCGGCCAGGCTGGCCTTTTTGATTCCGCAAGAAAGTATGCTGATGATTCACATTGAGTGTATGTTGCAGATGTGGATTTAAGAGCACAGAAAGCGGATGGGATTTATAAAGCTGTCGGCGTGACGCCATAATGATGGCCTCCATGACATAATGAATACGGGTGGCATGGGTATACAGGATGTGGTGATTGCCATCAGCGACTTGGGCGAACATTTTTGCTGCCAACCAAAGATTGCCATCCTTTGGCATATAGACTGGATTATCAGACCTGGCATCTTGGTATAACTGTATGGCAAGCGGTTGCAACAAGCCATCCGATTGCAAAAATAACACCACGATCGGGGTCGTGACATATTGTTTGTGGCCGCCGTCGATAGAGCCGGGGTTTTGCTGTAATATCTCCAAGGCTGCATAATCCAGGACGTACACGCGCTTTTGTTCAAGGGCAGCCGCATAATCAACCTCGGTAATTTGCTCTGCAAAAATGTGCCGTATCTCAGATTCCGGCAATGCTGCCGGTAAGGGATTTTGGCGGGTAACTGCGCGCAACACTACAGGATTGACTCCAATGACACGTTGCAAGCCGAATGTCAGGTCTTGCTGAAAGGTATCGACCAGCCTCGGGTTTGGTGGGCTAAACGGGTAAAAAACATAATCTTGGTAATTTTCTAAGGGCTTGCCTAGCAAATAGCGCGAGAAAGTAACCAATAGACTCGGCAAGCTGGGAATCAATTGCAACAGATTTAGTCCTCCACGCAACCAATAGCCAATGCCAGGTACTTCACGACAGGGCAATTTTCGGACGACGGCAATCGTATGGGCATACTCATAGGCGTATTGATATTGAGTCTGCCTATGCAGAAGATAACTTTTCCGGTTTTCTATTGCATGACTATTTTCTTCATGTTGTGGTAGCTTGTTCATGATGCGGTACCCCTCTACAAAAAATAAAATCCATCGGGTTACTGGGATTATTTCTTCGTTTGCTCGTTAACTTACCTATTTCGGCCATACGATTCTTAGTTAGCCGATGGCCGCGTAGATGTTCTAAAGCTGGCAACGACCTTATCGCTGTCCTTGACATTACGTTGCACGATATCTGCAAGTGCGTTTGTTTTTTCGATAACCAACTGTCCAATTTTCGAGAATGTCGCTTCGTTGTGTACGTAAGCCGAGACCAATGGGTTGGTCAAGGCATGGGTAAACGCATCGTAACCGACCATGCGCACCATCAGGCGGCCAAGGCTAAAACCTTCATCATGATCTTCGGCAAATATGCCAACCTGCCATTCGAGATCGTCGATACGATCATGATAGAGCTCCTTGAGTTCTCGCTGCAGTTCAGCATCGCTTGTTAATTCCTCAAAGCTTCCCAAGCGCGGCATGCTGAATGCTTCGCGGTAGTCATTAAATGAGCGCAGCTTGGCCTGCCGTCCCATCTCAATGGTGCGCGCCATGACGCTTTGACTTTCAGTGCCAAAGGGCAGCGGTTCGAAAAAGAAATCGTGGGTGTTATACAAGCCAATGCGCCCGGCCTTCTGCGTCGAAGCTGCTGTTATCAATGTCCCAATGCCGTAGTGCATTACCAGGGGTATATTGTTGCGAAATTCATCGAGCGGGTATGAATTATTTTCGACTAGGTAATGCTCCGGTACCATGGAGTGCCATCGGTAGAGGAGGTTAAATTCTAAGGAAATCCAATTGGTGCGGTACCAACTCTGCCTTTCCGCCATGCCCGGTGTAGGATCGAGGGTGAAATTAAACTGTGTAAAGCGCGAAACGTAATCCTTTAAGACGACTTTAATCAGCAATACAATCATGATGTTTCTAGCGGTCTGAAACAAGCGCTCATCATCCCATTGTGAATAGGCCTCTTTCAGTAAATCGCAAATTCGATTGTGCTCGCGCAGCATAATGGTATTCATGATGGTATAGCCAATCGACGAGTTGCCGTGCTCCAAACCAGTGGCAAACATGCGTTTCAATCGCTCTTCAGGAACGTTGTTAAAAACGAAATCCAAGGCAAAGCGGGGGTGTAGTTTCTCAAATGCTTCACTTGCGAACACCCAGTTACCCTGAGTCGTTTCTTCAACGTTAAAAAGGAAAGGCGGATAAATTTCTCCATCAATCATTTGATACTTTAGCTTCCCCTCTTTTTTTAGCCGTAAATGATTGGTGACTTCTTCACGCAAGCCATAGATTTGGCAAAGATCAATCTCGTGATTTGATGTGTTTTTCCGCCGGTCGCGAAAATCTGTCCTCAGAAAACTATCTGTAAACCATTGAGCAAAGAAAGAAAATAATATGCTTGTGTCAACTGAAGGTATTTCCTGATGCTCTTTTCTCTTCCACAGATTAACGACTCGCTCCAGATTCGGGAGGTTTTGGTCACCTTCTGCTTCTGGCAAATGCCGCCCGGTGAATGTTCTATCCGTCAATGACTGCCATGTGGTATACGGCGAAGCCATCGAGAATGGCCTGGGTCGCGGGTTTGTAGCATAGGCTTGCCAATTGACAAAAATGTCACTAATCAATCGTCGCA
>WBZQ01001919.1_pt1 | contig 13868 bp, 20 predicted proteins | sample 5204251 | NCBI WGS metagenome assembly WBZQ01 (sample SAMN12412402, study PRJNA552823) | activated sludge metagenome | isolation source: activated sludge from nitrification reactor of wastewater treatment plant... | place: USA: Virginia | collected 2017-09 | reverse complement strand
CCCCCACAGACAAAATCTCACGACGACTCCGCCACGCTGCGTAACGTTGAAGGTCGTCGGCAGAAATGATGCACAGTTAGCCGAGAGGGTTGAATGGCGCGAACGTCCGAATATAGTTCAACACATCCCGAATTTCCTGATCGGATAACCGATCCGCCCATCCGTGCATCGGGCTAAAGAGCACTCCCCGTTTGATCCCAAGATACAGATCCATATCGGTCTTGGTCCTATATTTAGGCGCCCGAAAATTTGCCGGTGGCACAATCAATTCTTTGATCTCAGGCCCAAGCCCATCACCGGTGGTGCCGTGACATCCAGCACAGTGTTGTTGAAAGATTCTCTCTCCGTTCTTCGTGTTTCCAGAATAGCTCTGAGCCAGAGCCCACGATACTGATAACCCAACCACTACGACGCTAAGCACAAGGCGCACGAACATATCCCCTCCCTCAATAGCTGGTGAACACGAAACCAAACAACACAGTGATTGCTTAAACGATGGCGGCGCCCAGTTCGCTCATGAATTCCATCGCCACTTCAGACGCGGCTTTTTCTCGCTCGGCTGTGTCGTCGAGAGCTGCACCAGGTGAAGGGATTAGGAAAGGGATCCACATCACCAGGCCTAACCTCACCGCACGGCTCCATGACATCGTGACACCTCCCAGATGATCCGAGCGCACGATTTTTAGTGTTGGTGTTCCTGAGCTCCGTCGGATCCTCCACTCCCGTGATCACCACCGTCATGTCCGCCCTGACTGCCGCCCTGTCCTCCGTGCCCACCGCTCCCCTTCATACCCATGCCACCATGCCCACTGTGCCCGCCCTTTCCACCGCCGCCCATGCCTCTCATCATTCCACCACCGCCCATGCCGCCCATCCCACCACTGTGCTCTCCATCATGATCATGTTCGCTCTTCATCGCCTCGCGATGAGCACGGTCTTTTTCCCGTTGATCGGGAGTCAACAGGGCCGTGGCGGTGCGCTTACTCTTGATCCCCTCGAACAGACAGGCCGCTTCTGCTTTTTTCAGTTGCTCGACTTTTGCTTTGATCGCATTAAGGTCGGCCCGCTCATCATCCAACAGTGCGTCCAGTTCGAGTTTTGCCACTTTGGCGTCGGCTGCCAATCGGGCTTCTGAACGGTTGAAGTCGAGCTGAATAGCCTTGACCTTGCTGATTTGTTCTGGCGTCAGTCCGATCTCCTTGGCATGTTTCAGCAAGTGTTTCAGGTAATGCCCGCTATAACCGTCCTGTTCCTCTTGATCGTGGCTCCCATGCCCCATCTTCCCGTGGCCTTCGTCAGCGAAGACAGGGAACACGGTTATCGCAATAAGTAACCCAACTGTTCCGAATCCGGCACCTAATCCTCTCATCATGATGACGACCTCCAATTGTTTAACGATCCCCTTTGGTACGATCGATAATATGTGCAGCATTTCTCGTTGGCCAAGAACACAAGGCAATCTACTCCCTTCATCCAGCCATTAAAATCAAATCCTTCTGACAGCCTAGCGCTAGTACCGCTTGAACCTGAGTCGCACGATCCGGAAAAGAAAATGGTCGCTGGAATTAGACGTATAGTTCTTCTAACCGGGCTGTTTAGATCAATACCGACAACAACCGTGCCGAAACAGTACGGGAGAGAGCGCCTGAGGCGCTCTCTCTAAAAGTCTCCGAAGAGGATAGGGTCCGTTTTGCTCCCTCACGCCTCACTTCGCCTCAAGGCCCCTTCCGCATAAGTTCGCGGTGCTTTGCAGCCAATTCGCGATTCTGTTGCTCGGCCTTCCTAAAGTCTTCCGCAATGGCTCGGCAGTGCGCTACATGTTCAGCTGCAGACTCTCCCTTTCCGGCAAACTCGCCTGGGAACTTTTGGTAGTAATCGGCTGCAAATTCCCAATCTTGCGCTTTTGTTTTGTTGATCTGAGCCTGTTCGTCGTAGTACATCGCGAGTTGGTGATGGTCTCCAACTGCTTTACCACCCATGCCCTCAATGTGAGGTGCCCCCCCCAGCGAAGCTTTGGTTGACAATGAGAAGACCCAGAACCATAAAAGCGACCACCAATTTGATGGTACTCATGACATGCCCTCCCTCGTTGGCAGTGAACCAATTTTCACTGCTGACGGGATTCCATGCGCAAGACTTGTTCCAGAGACCGATGCCCCCATTTTCTCACGCACTTAGTCGTCATGAAGCGTGGGCCTTTCTGAGCAATAGAGCATGTTGTGGAGATGTGCCACGAGTGCTTCCGATCTCCTGTCCCCAAAGGCACCACTTACCGCTCTATGCGTCATATGGAGACCATGAGGGTCCGTGTGTACGGCTTGTCTTGTTTTTAGAAAGAGTCACCCGATGTTCTCCCCCAGGCATGTCGCCTCTCCTTACCTAACTGCTTCCGTCCTAGCTGCCGGTTGGCCGAGCTCACTTCGGCAATTTTGGCATTTCAAACTTGATCGGCGCACCACTGAGCGCTTTGAGGAACGCGATCAGATCGGCTTTTTCTGGTTGGGTCAAACCGAGGGGTTTCATCAATGGGCTGAGATTCGGGTTCGTCCCACCCCCTTGATCAAGAAACTCCACCACCTCTTCGAGTGTCTTGAAGGCACCGTCATGCATGTAGGGCGCGGTCTCCGTGATGCTCCGCAGTGTGGGAGTCTTGAACGCGCCTTTGTCCCGCTCAAGCCGGGTGACATAGAAGCGGCCATGATCCTCTTTCATCGGTCCGACTTGCGGCACGCCCAGATTATGGAACTGGTTATCGGTGAAATTCGGCCCGTTGTGACAGAGAATGCAGCGGGCCTTGCCTTTAAACAGCGCCATCCCGCGGACTGCCGCCTCGTCCATCGCCTGCGCGTCGCCCGACACGTACTTGGCGAAGGCGGAGTTCGTTGAGACGACGGTGCGTTCATAGGCGGCGATGGCTTCCGCAATACCTTGGAGGTTCACATCCGTGCCGAAGACGGCTCGGAACTGCTGCTGGTACCCCTTGATCTTGCCAAGTTTTTTGACGACGTTCTCGTGCGTTTCGGCCATCTCGACAGGATTGACGATCGGCCCGATGGCTTGTTCTTCAAGCGAGCCGGCGCGGCCATCCCAAAATTGGAGCGGAAGGAATCCTGTGTTATAGACGGTCGGCGCTTGGCGACCTCCAATTCCTCCCCCCACCCCGATCGAGGTCTGGCGCGGATCGGCAAAACCCGTAAAGGGGTTATGGCAAAAGGCACAAGAGATCGCGTTGTTCTTTGAGAGCCGGCCGTCGAAGTAGAGTTGTTTGCCCAGCTCAACCTTGGCTGTGTAATTGAGGTTCGTGGGTGGAATCGGGACCACGGTCGGCAGGGGACCAATGTCTGGCACGGTGGTACCGTCCACGGTAACTGTTGTGTCGCCCGTTAGTGATTGGGCCAGTAAGTGAGTCGAAAAGAGCCCGAGGCTCAGCATCATGCTGACTGCAAGACAGCCCACGATCAGAAATCGCTGCGTCACCATCACGTATCCTCCCTCCGTCGGATCCATTGAATCCTGTTCCGCTCGTCCGTCATAGCCTGATCAGCTCTCAGCCAATACCGCCCTCATCGCGTCAAGAAACTGTTTGTTGTCTTCAGGCAACGCCGTCGTCACACGCATGTACCCTGAACCCAGTTGCGGATTGTTCAGAGGCTTGATGAGTATCTTTCGCTGCCGAAGCCGAGCCGCGACGACTGTCGCGTCATGGGGTGCCACATCGGCGAGAAAAAAATAGGTTTCCGATGGAAATGTCTTCGCTCCGAGTCTCTCCAATTCATGGGCAAGCTCTCTTGCCCATCCATGGAGTGTTCCTGCCCGTTCCCGAATCTTGTCCTCGTGACGGAGTGTGGCGATCGCGGCAGCCTCGCTCGCCCTGGCTAACGGATAGGCATCGTTGTTCCGATTGAGATCGTCGGCCAGCGATTCAGGAAGAACGGCATAGCCCACACGGAAACCGGCCAGGCTATGGGCCTTGGACAGCGTCCGTGTCACCAGTAGATTTCTATGGCGCGGAACCCACGAGGCCACCGACTCACCGGCCATGCCCACGAAGGCCTCATCCACCAAGAAATAGGTCTCCGGATAGCGCACGAGCAACTCGGACAGCGGCGTCATGTCGAACGTGCCGCTGTTCGGATTATTCGGGTTGACGATCGCAACCAGCGTGGTGCCCGATGGAACTGCAAGTTTCGTCAAATCAAATGTGAAATTGTCTTGCGGCAACAGCGGCGTTTCGGTGTAGGAATCCGCAATCTCCGGGAAGAGAGCGTACGTCGGGGTCAACAAATGCACGCGCTGGCCGAGCCGAAGGAAGAGCTGGCGGAGAATGAGTTCAGAACCGGCATTGATGTGAATCAGCCGCTCCGAGACAGTAAGCTGTTCGCTCAGCAGTCGCCGTAGTGGCGCAGAGTAAACCTCCGTATAGTAGTTGCTCCGAGCGAGTTCCTCCTGTGCCGCGACAATTGCCTCATCCAATGGCGGTAAGGGGTTCTCGCACAACAGCATCTTGATGCCTGCGAACGTCCCGCCGCCTTTTTCAAGCAATGACGTCACGTGATCCTCCCCCGGCGGCGGAGCCGACGCGAACCGGCACCAGCTCGTATCCCACTCGGAGGGACCGCGCCCAACACCCCCTCGGCCTTCTCACCTCGTGCCACACAACGCTGGAACGCGGGAAGATGGGCGTCTCGAGATCTGGCTTGCAGCCGTTGAAACAGCGCGTGAATGTCCGGACTCTCGGTAGCCTTCAAGAAACGGTCATACATGGCGATATTTTCGATCTCTCCCTCGACACCAGCTCGACAGGCTTCGAGAACCGAAGCGGGCGGCTGCAGCGTACGATCCCACTCATCTGCCGGAAGGGGAATCCCATATCGCTCACAGAGTCGTTCAAGCGCGCGGGCATGTGTGTCTTCCGCATCGACGATATTGGCGAACGGCTGGACGGGGCCGAACGTTTTGATCACCAGCCGATAGAAGGCCCGCGCCTTGTACTCATCGTTGAGAGCATCGAGGATCATGGCCTTGGTCTTCTCGTCAAGCATGATTCACCGTCACAACTTATAGGCTTGGTGGCACGAGACACAGGCCCCGATCGTCCGCTCAAGTTGCGGCAGAATCGCCTTGAGGTCCTTCGAAGGAAGCACCTTGGCCAAGTCCTCTGCCGCCTGATGGTGCGCCATCGCGAGTTCGTGATACTTTGAAGGAAACGTCGCTCCGCCTTCGCGTTGCATGGCCTGGTGATGCTTGGGAAAACCCAATTCGTCATGGGCGACTTTGGCTGCCCGCTCGAAATCTTGCAGTCCTAAAGCGCCGACGAGGTCGCGGATGGCCTCCAAATGTTCCCGCATAGTCAGCTTCAGACCGGCTTCTGCCGCAGAGCCGATTGTCAGCGCCACACGCTCGTCCCGCTGACGCTCGACAGAAGATCCGCCCTTGGCCGTGGGATGGTCGTGCTGAGGCTGAACTTCACCGACAACGGCCAGGCTAAGTACGGCAGCCAATCCACTCCCAAACAACGCCACCCTGGGATTCCTCATTCTTCACCCTTATTATTTGCCGACTACCGGCTGACCAGCAGGGAACGCGACAGTTCGCGTTCCCTGCTCCATCTTGGCTCCCTCATCTTACTTATGTTCGGCCATGCGTTCTGCCATACGCATCGCATAATCTAACGCTCCCGTCGTCGGAGACTCGGTGTCACGGGTGCCATGCGCCGCCCGTAGCAGGACACCGAACATGCGTGCCTGCTGCAGGACCAATCCGGGTCTCCGCTCCACATCAGTCGACAGCTTGCCGTGGTCGATGGCGGCACGGATGTATTCCAGCGTGCTTTCGATCGCATCGCAGGTCATGACCGGCCCGCAGCCTTTCAGGAAACCTTGTGCCTCCTGGAGATACTTGATCACCCCGTGGCCGTCGCCCGGATTTTCGACATCCTTATTGAAGTCTGGACTGCCTTCCCCCACGAGGATATTGATGGCTCGCTTAACGTGCGACCGGTGCCACTGATGCCCCGGTTGATGGGGCGCCACCGCCAGCTCTGAATAATGGAGCGCAATTTCCAATTGTTCGTGGGCCTTCATCAATAGATCGCGACCCGCCGCCGGTCCCTTCGCCGGTTCTTCGCTTTGGGCCGGATTTGGACCGATACATAGTGACGCCATTGCAAATATGACAAACGCAATAGCCCCTCGCCTGACGGACAATCGTTTCACCAGTGACATCTTCATAGTCTGCCTCCTTGCGAATGCGTTCTGCCGGCCCCAGAGACGCGGTGTGTGTTGGCCACTCACTCGGATGCTGGAATTGCAATCAGGACTCCGCCCAGCACATCGTTGACCTTATAGTCACGCTTCGCACTTCGAGGGTCGGCGTTATGACAGGCCACGCAGCTTTGAGACACGGCATGGTCAGCGTAGACAGCTTGGAAATATCGCGCCTCTCCCTCCTTGACGAGGCCCTTGTACGGCTGCTCAGGGTGCGCCATCACCGCTTCGAGCGCCTTCTGTTCAAACTCGGTTCGCGGGCCGTTCTGCTTGTTGATCGGATTGAGGCTGATCAACCGATACCGCACGGAGCTTCCCGTCAACTCAGCCAAATGCGACGACTCCTGAATAAATTGGGCCGGAAGAGGGAGCGCGCCTTCCGAACGCCACTGCTCCGATGATGCGATCACACCCCTCCGCTGCATTCGCTCTACCACGTGCACGGTGTAAAATGTCCGGTCGGCCGCCAGGACTGAATGGAGATAGTCTGCAACCGTCTCCAGTGGCACACTCCCCACTGAGCCTCTTGAGTCTTTTCCGGACAAGCCGGTGCTACAGGCTCCAAGAAAGCAGAAGATGACTATCCATACTCCAACCCGCCACTTCAGAGATTTCATCGTACCCTCGCTTCAGATTGTCCGATATCCAATCACTCTCGACGCATGCCGAATTCCTTTCGAGCTCTTTTCATGGGGCGGTGGACGTCCCTTTCTTGAAGATCATCCTCGGCGCCTGCAATTCGCCCATCTCAAACGCCACAAGCTCCCATCCTGTATGACCGTATTCGTCGAGTGCTTTCTGGATACTGCGCGTGTCCGGAGGAACCTCAATCACTCGGTATTCGAACCGCAGTTGAGTCGAAGCACCCTGTGACACTACCGGAGTTGCGCCCAGAAAGACGAAGAACAGGAGCGTGAACGATCCGGCTCCCAAGAGGAACCATCGCTGCAGATCTATCTTGGTCATCTCTCTCCTCATAGTGAGTTACGACTGGATCGACCGAATGTAAGCGATCAAGTCGTTCAGTTGAGCCTCTTCAAATGCTCCCTCGAAACCCACCATGGCAGACCCCGGTCGCCCTTGAAGAATAATCGTTCGTAGCTCGACATCAGTCTTGGCCTGCGTAGGTTTGGCGCTAAGATCGGACGGCGGTGGCGTGAGATATGCAGCCATGTCACTGTCTCCCTTGCCCGTGGGACCATGGCAACTCTGACAACTTTCCAAATAGATCTTTCTGCCTGATTCCGGATCACCTTGAGACGAAGCAGCTATCGCGAACGAAGACATCGCCGCAACCACGAGAATTACGACAAGACTGAATGCCTTTCTCACCGGCATGGCTGCCCTACTCTCCGTTTGTCACGTTCACCTGTGTCGCATCGCCTCACACTGTTACTTGAAGATCATCATGTAGGCCGTGATGGCATAAATATCTTCATCCGGCAGCGGCGGCTTCGGGATATAGGCTCCACTCTCCGGCTCGAAGTCGTCGGGATTCTGATTGAAGCGATAGACCCAATCCGCATGCAGACGCTCGCTCAATTTGATGAAAGAGGTACTGGACGTACCTCCCACGTACCCTTTGGGCGTATTGGCCGGCGTGAGATGGCAATTCTGGCACCCATGTTCTCGATACAGCTTTTCCCCGTGAGCCAGCTGCTCTGGTGTGCCTGGTTTCATCACGCCGACTTTGATCCGTGCGTCTTTCTGTTTAGCAAGAAACTCGGCCGCCGCCTTTGCCTGATCAGCGAGCAATGCTAGATGCGGCTTCTTCCGTTCCGGACGAAAATCGTAGCCGATGGGATAGTGTTTGAACTCCGGCTTCTGCAGCCACGCGACCAACCACTCCGGCTGATACTTATTGCCGGCCCACATCAGATCCGGTGCGCTCTTCGTCTTGCGTGGCGCCGGCTTGCCCTCGATACGATGACATTGCACGCACATCGACTTGACCGTCTTCCCACCTAAATCTGCGGCGATGGCTATCCCGCTCATCCAAACAGCCGCCACTCCAACTATTGAGACGGTAACGCGTATGACCGCTCTCGTGAATATCTTCAGGCGCAAGTCGTTCGGTACCATCTCGTTCCTCCAGAATCTGCGCTCCCCGTCTCTCGTTGATCAGCTCTTATGAACGACCAGACTCTTGCATCCTCAGCCAGCTTGATCCTCAATGGACACGCCAAGCCCGATCCAGGCTCTCAAGAGGTCGTGACGTGTGATGGAGTACGCCACCTTGCCGTTCTTCCTAACAGGAAGACTCAGGAGCCGCTTCTCTTCCATGAGTTTCACGGCGTCATCGATGCTGGTCTCGTCGGTCACGGCAATCCGATCCTTGGCCATCACGTCTTCGGCCGTCAGCCGGTTGAGATCCTTTCCCGCTTCCAAGGTACGAAGAATGTCAAACTCGCTGATGAAGCCGACGAAGTCGCCCCCTTCGTCAACAATCGGCGCACCCGGCATATGGGTCGTCAGCAGCTCGACCGCAATGCCCATCGCATTCTGATCACGCTGAAAGACGAGACTATTCGTCGCGCGTATCTGCCCGACCGTCTTGAACCCTCCGACTGGAACCCCTGGCCTGACTAACGTCGTCATTGGAATTCCTCCTGATAGATGGTTGATCCCGTTCCTTTACTTCGTTCGTCACTCTCCATTGACTGAGAGTCGTTGCGATCAGATTGGATTCGTGAAAAAAGTTGGTTGCGATTCTGATGCCGCCATTCCGTTTGATAGACCTGTGCAACGAATACACCGGGTAACAACAGCTTGAGGCCGTTAAACCAAACAAGAGCACTGCCGACGTGATGCAAGAATACTCAGAACCTGTTCTATAGACGGGGCAAAATGCAACAAGGGACGGGAGGAAAGGTCAAAAGCTTCTGTCTATGAGAGCATATTTCCCAAAGAACCCTAGATCTCATTCTGACCCGCGAGAAGGGTCCGGCAGGTTGTGCGAAGTCGTATCGATTCTGGACCAAGATTATGCGTGGGAAGGTCATTCATTGTAACCCTGGTATAGATCATGAGGGAAGGGGAGTTGCTGCTTGTGGAAACGCTTTACGTATGACATCGGGGCGAAGGTCTCAAGTGCGAGGATTGCTCGGGAAGGGCATGCAAATTGTGCTTCAGTGATCCACTGTTCAACGCGAATCGTTGGGTTGAAGAGCGCCAGGCCTATGGAGTCCCCTCCCGTGCCTTTCGACGTAAATATCAGGCCGGCTACTGGCCGCAGCCATTGCCCCCGCAGCCATCGCCCCCACAGCCGTCGCTTTCGCAACCACCCGTCCTACCTTTCGATCCGCCATGTCCCATGCCGCCCATCATGCCATGTTGCCCCATCATCGGCCCGCCGTGCCCCATACCACCCATTCCGCCATGTCGCCCCTTCATCGGCCCCATACTTTGGCCCTGACTCGTCCTGTCTCGTCCAGGCCCCCTGGCGAAGCCGCGCAGATAGCGGACAACCGCCCAGATTTCATCATCGGACAACACCCGGCCGAACCCGATCATGGCGGTACCCGGCGAGCCATGTTTAATGACCCAGAAGAGTTCGCCTTCGGTGCGATTTTGCCACAATACGTGGTGATGAAAATTGCGAGGCGAGGGGTCCAACCGGGAGGCCACAGGTCCATGCCCGTCTCCGTCTGTTCCATGGCAATTAAAACAGGTCCCTTTGCCGTTATACACAGCCTTGCCCTTCCGAAGAATCTCGGGAGAGTCCGGCAACGGGTTGGTCATGTCACGCGCCTCCGCGAGTTTCTCGGCAGGAACACGGGGCTGCCTGACGTCGTGCTCGGTGGCTCCGGAGTGAATTCCCAGGGAGACCATCGCAACCGTGAGAAGAACTATGCTCATTTTCATAATTACCTCCATTGAGCATCCGTTGCTGAGATGTGAACCAGCAACGCTATTCTGTCGAACGCCGAACTTCTGTGGCAGACCACCCTAGTTCCGATTATTCAACTACGCACTGCCGGCCACTCATACTAGTATGAGAGACAGAGTCCTTCACAAAGGATTCGTCGCTGGCCAGCACTTGCCATGTGCTTCCCGTAGTCCACTCTTATACAGTCTAGAATGTGCGCTTCGTACTGGGCTGCTTCGGGAAGGCGACGCTCATCGCACAAGGAACAGCTTCCCCTTGGCCTCAACCACAGTACAATCTCAAGTTCATGATAGCTTTGCGGTCGTGTCGAAAGCCACACCTGGAATGGAAAGAGCAATGAAGGCTCTTAGTAACCACGTACCGAGGCGGACTCACCTGACACCCCGTCAAAATCCGATGGACAAACCTACCGTGCCGGTGGTGCTAAAATTCTTCACCTCTCTATTTGGCATATGGAATCCCCCATCTATCCTGCATTTCTTCCCAAGCAACTGGTCGATCCTTACTCCGCCAAGGAGAGCATGTTTCTGCCACAGGTTTGCTCAGCAGCGGATTAACCCATCGAGTCCGGTCCGTCGTTCTCCTTCTGAGGGTTCAGGATCCTGCCGTCCTGGATATCGTACAGTCGATCAAAGCCTTCGACCATCCTTCGATCATGCGTGACGACGATCACGGCGGAACTTCTTTCCTTTGCCAACTTACGCAGAAGAGCCATCACATACCTGCCCCGCTCAGTATCAAGCTGCGCAGTGGGTTCGTCCGCAAGAATGACTTTGGGGTCGTTGGCCAACGCACGCGCGATCGCCACTCGCTGCTTTTCGCCGCCGGAGAGATGCTCCGGATAACTCTCCAGGCGATGCCCGACCTGCAGATAGTCCAGCAGGGCAACGGCCTTGGCTCTCGCCTCCTTGCCTTTATTTCCCAGCAAGTCCATGGCGATCAACACGTTCTCCAGAGTGGACAAAAACGGGATCAGATTAAAGGATTGCAAAATGAAGCCGATCTTCTCGCGCCGAATTCTGAGGAGATCCTTTTCTTGCCAGCCATTGTCGAACACCACTTCGCCATCAATTTCGATGTAGCCACTCGTAGGCTCTTTGAGGCACCCGATGCTCGTGAGTAAAGTCGTTTTCCCCGAACCGCTGGGTCCCAGGACGGCCACGAGTTCGGCAGGATGTGCCTCGAGGGTTGCACCCGTTAAAGCGGTGACCGCCGTTTCTCCCTTCCCATAGACCTTGGTCAGATCGCGCACGCGGACTGCCGGCTCCATCTCATGCTCCCAACACGACCGACGGATCAACTTTGAGCGCGGTCCGTACCCCGTAGAGACTGGCCACCATGCAAATCGCCATGACAATCAGGAACAAAATTTCCAGATCGAGGGGGACGAGGACGACTCGCTTGGGGAATTGGTCATAGATCGCATAGATGAAGGCGGCGCCGATGAGATAACCCAGAGCTCCCATCGCAAGGGATTGCTGCATAATGAGTCCGACAATCCGGTGATTCGGCGCGCCGATCAGCTTGAGCGTCGCCAGCTCCCGAATCTTGTCCAACGTGAGCGTATAGACGATGAGCGCGATGATGACTAACGACACAACGAGCAAGATGATCCGGAATAGGCCGATCTGCCGTTTGGTTCGGTCGATGACCAGTTTGGTGAGGATTTCCGTCTCCTGCTCCTTCGTCAAGGCTGCATAGCGGTTCCATCGAGCGATGTGAGCAGCCACGGTCTCGGCGGCTGTTCCAGGATCGATCCGGACGAGGATGGCATTGACGACGTGCGTGTCACTCACAATGCCGTCAACGGTCTCTTCGATCGTCTGCGCCAACCCAGGCAGCCTGGCCCGTAGGTCCTTAAGCGGCACGGCCAAGCGAGCGCGGACATTTCTGATGGCCTCGTTATTTTTTTGGAACAGCAGTTCCTGCGCGTCGGGCAAAGAGGCATAGATCACAGGATCGCCGTTTGGAGAAACCATATCCTCGATCAGCCCGACCACAGTGTACTCATGCAGACCGAGGCGGAACGTGTCGCCGAGCTTCACGCCGAGCTTTTTATCGGCGACAAGCTCGTAATGTTTCTGTGAAATGGGGCGCCCCGCGGCCAGGTGACTCGGCCCGCCTATGCCGTCCCAGCGATAACCGATGAGATAGAACCGGAGGTTGCGTCCCTGATATTCGAGTTGCATGTAACGGAACGTGATGGGGCCGGTCTCTACAACTCCTGGAACCGACCGGATGGTGTACTGGAGGTCCTCAGGGATGCGGGAATCTTCTCCAAACGGCCCCAAGGTATCCTTTTGTACGACCCAGAGATCGGCCTGGACGGCATTGAGCACCGCCAAGCCCTCAACGATGAGTCCTCGGTAAACACCCCCCATCGTCATGACGACAGAGAGGAGGAGTCCCAGCCCCAGACAGGTGAGGGCAAACCGGCCTTTGTTATACCTGACATCGCGAAGAGCCAGGTTCATGGCATTCCCTCTATCACTGTTACTCGCGCGTTCTCACTGAGCCGCGTCAGAATCTCTGGTGATGCGACGGCGACCCTGTCGGTTTTCTCTAGTCCACTGACAATTTCGATCCAGCCGGATGGATCCGAGATGCCGATCTGCACCTCGCGCCGGTGGACACGGCTGCCTTGGATGAGCCAGGTCCCGTATGATTTGCCTGAGGGGACGAGTGCTTGCCGTGGCAGAGCAGGAGCACGGGCCTTTTGAGCGGTGACGATGTAGACCTCTGCCTGCTCGCCAATGGGCGGGTTGGTAAAAGGAAAGGACGCAGTGACATCGACCACCTTCTCCTCGGTCACCCGATCGCTTGCGACTTCCACTCTGGCCACATGGCCTGGGTAACTCTGCGTCGGCTGGGACCGCAAGACCACTCGTGCAGGCTGGCCCACGCGAATGGGCCCGGCCACCGTCTCATCAATATAGGCCCTGGCCCAGACGCAACCGGTGTCGGCAATGAGGAAAATCGGGGCACCCGCGACCACGGCATCCCCCTCCTCGGCTTCACGACTCACCACAATTCCGTCACAGGGAGCATACACATTGGTGTCTGCCAACTTGGCCTTGGCAAACTCCACAGCGGCCTCTGCGGCCTGCTGCCGTTTCTCGAGTGATTTCCGCTCGGCAGACAACACGCCGACGGCTTCCCGTGCAACAGCTAACTCAGTTCGCTTTTGATCGACTTCGATTTCCGCAACAGCCTTCTCCGGGAGTAGCGCGCGATAGCGTTCATAATTTTTCTGCGCGAGCTCATGGTTAGCGTCGGCTTGCCTAATGGCAGCCTGGTTGGCCACTAAGTCATGGCCGGCACGGATAAGGTCTCGCTCCACTTGGGTGACCTGTGCCTTGAAATCTTCGTCTTCGAGAAGGGCCAGAAGCTGACCTTTCCGGACTTGATCGCCCTGGTCGACCGTGAGCTTCGTGATGCGGTTCGTGATCTTGCTCCCCACACTGACCGTGACCTTTGTCTCGATCGTCCCCACACCAAACGCCTCCTGCCGCACATCATGAGGAGTCACGCTAGTCGAGCTGACCTGGTAAGGAGCGAGCACAGTGAGCCACAGTCCGAGAAGAAGGACTAGGGCCCGTTAACACTATTAACGCTGTTTATGCGATACTGCGCCCATGGAACTCACCGAGGCTCAGTATCGTCACATTGAACGATGTTTGCCGACCCAACGCGGCAATGTCACACTCGACAAT
>WBZQ01001918.1_pt1 | contig 13868 bp, 12 predicted proteins | sample 5204251 | NCBI WGS metagenome assembly WBZQ01 (sample SAMN12412402, study PRJNA552823) | activated sludge metagenome | isolation source: activated sludge from nitrification reactor of wastewater treatment plant... | place: USA: Virginia | collected 2017-09 | reverse complement strand
CCGGGTGCGCCCCATGAGGTGCTGTTGGTCTTGGATGCCACGGTCGGGCAAAATGCCATTGCGCAAGCCCGGCAGTTCCACGAGGCGGTCGGGGTGACCGGCATTGCGTTGACCAAGCTTGATGGCACAGCCCGCGGCGGCATCGTGGTGGCGATTGCCGATACCCTCAAGATTCCGGTCCGGTTGGTTGGGGTGGGGGAATCCGTCGAAGACCTCCAAGACTTCAACGCCAAGGCCTTTGTCGACGCGTTGTTTTAACGTGCCTGCTTGATCGACCCCTCTGCTGCCGATCCTGCACTTTCCTTCAATTTCTTCTCATCCCGCCGACCTCATGCTAGGCTGTTTCCTGAGCCTGTAGTCCAAGAGTGGGCCCTTACAGCCACGGCCTCGCACATGAATGAGAAGCCACGATGACGACCTTATTGGTAATCGACGATGACCGGTTGCATTGCGATCTCTTGCAGATGGCGTTGTCTCGCCACGGGTATCGAGTCAGTACGGCGACGAGCGGGCGTGAGGGTGTCGCCCTGTTCCGGCAGCTTCGGCCGGCCGTCACCCTGCTCGACCTGCGCATGCCGGAAATGGACGGGCTGGCCGTGCTCAAAGAGATTCGGACGCATGATCCGCGCGCAGGGGTGATTATTCTGGGTGGCGGCGCCACCGAGGAGTTGGAAAATCTCGCACGAAAATTACGCGTCACGGATTTCTTCCGAAAAGGATTATCGCTCGATGTGCTCGTGGGCGCGGTGCATCGGATCGCCCAGCAGGCACGGCGTGAGGCGTCATACCCGCAATCTCTGGCGGGCAGTGAAACCGGCCAGTCACCCGAGGAGCAGATCCTCGTGGTCGATGACGATGTGATGGCGCGTGATCTCCTGATGCGTTTTCTCAGTCTGCGCGGGTACTATGTGCGCGGGGCCAAAGATGGCCGCGAGGCCTTGCGAATGATTGAGAAGTCCGCGCCGGATTTGGTGATTCTTGATCTTGTCATGCCGGAGATGAACGGCGTGGAATTGTTGAAGGTCTTGGCTGAGCGCGACTATGCCGGACGGACGATCATTTTGAGCGGCCATCACAACGATCCATTGTTGGCCGATGCCTGGGCCTTGGGCCCGCAAGAAGTGCTCGACAAACCTCTAGATTTAGAGCGCGCCTTGATGGCGATCCAGCTTGTGATGGTCTGTCGGGAATGTTAACCTCCATCGTCAACCTCGGGGTGCCGGTGAAGGGTGAATTGTTTGCATCGCCTCATCCGTTTCAGTCTGCTTGCCGGTTGTCTCGTTCCTGCGCTGGCAGTTGCTGAGCCTGGTTCGTCTCCCCCAACGATCGAACATCACCGGCTGACGCTCGAGCTGTTGCCGGATTCCCATCAGCTCATTGCGACGGATCGCGTGACCCTGTCGGGAGGCGCTGCCGGGCAGATGCTGGCGTTTTCCCTTGCCCCCGCGCTCCATCTCGAACACATCCGGGATGTCACGCACTGTCAGGATCCCTGCGAAATGGCTCCCGAATTGGCCTTCGAGAGGGACGCCTCACCAGGCCGGTCCGAGCCGCAGCGCGTGATCTTGAAGCAACCGGCTACGGATCGGACAGACGGCGCGATCGCACTGCAATTTTCGTATCGAGGTGTGGTCGACGATCCGCCGCGAGACCCCCGGCATCTTCGTTTTGTTACGCCCAGCGAAACCTCCGGCCACATCGGCCCCGAGGGCGTGTATCTCAGCAGTGAAAGCCAATGGTATCCCGATCTGGAGGGGTCGCTCGCCACCTATGATGTGACCATTTCCGTGCCTGAAGGGTGGGCTGCGGTCACGCAAGGCGCTCCCCAGTCTGATCCGGAACACTGGGTGGTTCCCACCAAGAGCGAAGCCTTGACGGTGGTCGCCAACCGTTTCGTGGTGAAGTCCCGCTCCTGGAAGGCGAAGTCGGGGCAAGAGATCCGGCTCGCGACCTATCTGTTCCCGGACGAAGCCGCTTTAGCCGATGAGTATTTAGACGCGTCGGCGCGATACCTCGATGCGTACATCCCTTTGCTCGGTCCCTATCCGTTTTCTCAATTTGCCGTCGTTGAGAATTTTTTCTCCAGCGGACTCGGCATGCCTTCCTTTACCCTGTTGGGGAGCGGAGTCATCAAGCGGCACTATACCCAGCCCTACGCGCTCGGCCATGAGATCGTGCATTCGTGGATCGGAAACGGCGTGTTCAACCGGATCGATCGCGGCAATTGGGTGGAAGGGCTCACGACCTATCTCTCCAATTATTATTACCATGAGCTGGTGGGCGATGAGGCGCAGGCTCGGGAACAGCGACGGTTGATGCTCATGGGATATGCCGTCTACGTTCGTCCCGGTGAGGAGTATCCCGTCATCCAGTTTGCCCAGAAGCATGATGAGAAGGACAATGCCATCGGCTATCAACAATCCGCCATGGTGTTCCATGCGTTAAGGCAGGAAATCGGCGAGGCCTTGTTTTGGAAAGCGCTCAAACAGATACCGGAGCGATATCTGGGAAAGGCTGCCGAGTGGCGTGATGTGGAGCGAGTGTTTCAGGACGTGGCCGGGCGGGATCTTCGTTGGTTTTTTGCTCAGTGGATCGAACGGGCTGGCGTGCCGGAGATTGAGGTGACTGGTTTCGAGGTGCAGCCGTCAGCCGGGCCTTCAGGGGAACTGAGCAGGCTGGAGGCGATGGTGCACATCGCCCAGCATGGTGCTCCGTATCGCATACCCGTCGATCTGGAATTTGTGCTCGACGGAGGACGGACTCACCGAACGCGCATTCATCTGATGGATGCAGAGCAGGATCTGATCGTGCCGCTTACCGAACGCCCGCTGGCGGTTCGGCTCGACCCAGGTCTGCATGTGTTTCGCCGCGTGGCGCGCAATGCATTGGCACCCATGTTGAATCTGTACGTGACAGATGCTCAACGCACGGTGTTGTTGCCCTCCGACTCTTCAGCGCAACCGAGTCCTTTCGCCGACATTGTGCAACGCATCGTCGCGCAAGAGGCGTCGAAGCCCGAGCTGTCGCGCACGACCGTGAGACGGCCGGAAGAAGGCAGTTCGGCTGTGCCTGCGGGCTCCGTGCTCGTGCTGGGTGGACCGGGGGAGAATCCGGCTGCCACAGACATGCTGCGATACTGCGGCGACCGTCTTCGGTTCACCGAGCAGGGGTTTGCCGTGCAGGGGAAGCTCTACGAAGGACCGACGATGGCGGTACTGCTGTCATGCCGGCGCGACGATCACCCGGGGAGCGTGGTGACCATGCTCTATGGAGTGACGCCGCAGGCGCTGACTCGTGTGGCCCGGCTCTTGTTTTTTTATGGATGGCAGAGTTATGTGGTGTTTCACGAAGGCACCGTGGTGGCACGGGGCGATTGGGAGGATCGGATGAGTACAGAGGTGCGAATTGAAACACGTTAAGCAGGTGATGGCGGGAATGCTGGGGCTGGTGGTCTCTCTCGCCGCGACGAATCACGCGGCCGCGGCCTCGAAGGCGGCCGCGCCTGCGGTGACGCCGGCGGCTTCGACCGAGCGGCATCTGACCAATATCAAGCAGTTGACGTTTGGTCGGCAAAATGCCGAGGCGTATTTTTCGTTTAGCGGCGACAAACTCATTTTCCAATCAACGAACAATTGGATGAAGGATACGTTTGCCGCGGCGATGCATCCGGCCGACATCCCGCTCGGCTGTTATCAAATGTATGTGATGGATCTCGGCAGCGAAAAGATCCGGATGGTCAGTACCGGTTCCGGCACGACCACTTGCGGCTATTTCTTTCCCGGCGATCGGCGCGTCTTGTACTCGTCTACTCACCTGAGAGGCCCCAATTGTCCTCCGAAGCCCAAGAGGGAGGGAGGCGCCTACCGGTGGGCGTTGGACGACTATGATTTGTTCTCCGTTCGGATCGACGGCTTGGACCCGCAGCGACTGACGAATACTCCCGGATATGACGCCGAAGCCACGGTGGCTCCCAACGGGAAGACGATTGTCTGGACATCGATGCGTGACGGGGATTTGGATATCTACGCCATGGATCTGGACGGCACGCATCCCCGCCGGTTGACCCAGGAAATCGGGTACGACGGCGGGGCGTTTTTCTCGCCCGACAGCAAGCGGATCGTGTATCGCGCCCAGCATCCGAGTAATCAGGAGGAATTGGACCAGTACAAAGCGCTCCTCGCTCAAAACCTCGTGGAACCGGGCCGCTTGGAAATTTTCATCATGAATGCCGACGGCTCGAATAAGCAGCAGGTCACGAGCAACGGCGCCTCTAATTTCTCTCCCTACTTCCATCCGGATGGACACCGCGTCATCTTCTCGTCGAACGTGGAGACGCGCAACGAAGGGGGGCGGCCAGAGTTCCATTTGTACCTCACCAATGAGGACGGCTCCGGCCTGGAACGATTGACGGCGGACGGCAAGTTCAACAGCTTTCCCATGTTCTCTCCGGATGGAAAGCACCTCGTCTGGGTGTCCGACCGGAACGCGAAAGAGCCGGGAGAATTCAACGTGTTTCTTGCCGACTGGGTTCCATGAACGAAGCAGGTGACGGGCAGGCTGCGCCGATGCCGTCGCAGCCTGCTCCCCCACCGGATAGCCCGCCTGTCCCGGCGGTGGTCCTCTCCGCGTTGGTGGTGCTCGGGTCGTTCGCCGCGCTCTTTCACATCGATATTCCCATCCTGCTCTTACTCCGCTCGCACAATTTGTCGTCGCTCCAATCCTTGGGTGATCTTGGCGAAAAGCTGGGCAACGGGGGGACGCTGATTACCATCAGCGTACTACTCCTGGGGACCGGCTATGTGCTCAAGCGACAGGCCTGGATCCGTACGGCGGTGGATAGCCTGCTTGCTCACGGGGTGGTGGCGTTGGTGGTGAACAGCCTCAAACATATCATCGGCCGTCCCAGGCCACGCCTCACCCATTCAGGCGGATGGCAATGGTGGCCCTCGTTGCAATCGGGCTTGGATTCATTTCCCTCTGGCCATACCTCCGCGACGGTCGCCGTAGCGACGGTCTTGGCGAGAGCGCTGCCTCGGCTTTCATGGGTGCCATTTGTCCTGGCCGGATGGGTGGGAGCCAGCCGGATCTGGAGAGGATCCCATTTCCCCGGCGATGTGGTAGGCGGGATGGTGTTGGGGTTTATGGTGGGATCAGTCTTTAACGGGCCGTTGCGGTGGTGGGGAAGATCCTGCGCCCAGGCACTCGTTCGTATCGCCCCCGTTGTATTGTTACTGACTGGCTGGTTCTGGGTGTTGACGCATCGCATTCTTGATCCGATGACAGATCACGTGCTGGTAGCATCGGGGGTGCTGCTGGTGCTCGTAGGGTGGGTGCTGCAGGTGATGCCCCGGTGGCGGTCGGCAACAGGCGGTAACATTGCGGCGATCGTCACTTCAAAGAGCTTGTTGCTGTCAGGGGTAGGGCTGGCGACCGGAGCCCCGATCGTCATCGCATTGACCGGTCTGCTCTGCGTGGCACGATGGACTGTTGCGGCACACCGTCTCGATGCGGTTGCTCAGCCGTCCTGGCGCAGGGATGGATTGTACGCGGCAGCAAGTCTCGCGGGCGTGATTGCCGTCCAGTTCCTGAAAGGCCTGGTGCCGTTACAGTGATGGACGATCAGTGGCCGGGAATCCGAACCTGAGGTTTCTCTGCCTCTTCGGGGACATGAATCATGGATTGATTGGCCAGGAGAATGTAGCCATACCGCTCGAGCATGACCGGGTATTCCATGGTTTCAAACGGCAATCGATTCCGCATGGCTGCCGGTAGGAGAATCAACGTGCGACCCGGCTGGGTCAAATAGGGCTTAATGTTGGCCTCCTCACCCTTGGGCACGACGATGGCTTTCCGTTTGGCATAGAACACCAGCGAGGGGCGCGGCTGTCCGTAGAGAATCAGCCGGTCGTTCGGGGCGAGATTCAACCCTGCGACATCGGCCAACCGCTGTGGCGGATCGATGACAAAGTGGTGGACCAGCGGAAACGTCAGTTGCGTGACGGCCAATACCACCAGGGCCAATGATCCCCCCGCGGCCCAGAAGGCGGCCGGCCGCCGCGTCTCGCTGAGTCCGAAATAGGCGACCAGACCCATTCCCACCAAAAAGATCGAAGCGATGGTATAGGGACCCGGTCCGAGTGTCACCTGTCCCGCCAGAGGAAATTCATCCACCAGCTTGACGGCGAACTTGGCATACAGGGGCGGAAGTGACGCAAATGCCAGCGCCAGAATATAGCCGACCGCCGTCATCATGTGGATAGCGCCGCGCAAGTGCGGCGCGGCATGGTCGGTCACGCAGCGATTCCAGAACGACGCCGTCAAGATCGCCGCGGCGGGAAACAGCGGACCGATATAGTGCGGCAGGCGGGTGGAAGACAGGCTGAAAAACACGAGCCCACCCAATACCCAGACGGCGGCAAACCACTCGAGGGCCTGTGAGGACGATGGGGGATCTGCATTCGGAGCCGGTGTGAATGCCCCAGCCTGTTTGGCCTCACGCCAGCTTCGATAGGCCTGATACCAGGCAAAGGGCAGGAGGCCGCTCCAGGGGAAAAATCCCAGGAGGAACACCGGCAGATAGAACAGCAGCGTGCCGCCGTGTCCTTCCATGGCGCCAAAGAACCGACCGATCGTATCCCCCTGCGCAGAGGTCGTGTACCGTTCCCCATGCAGGTTCAACATCATGAGATACCAAGGGAGGGCCAGGGCAACGAAGAGCAGCAGGCCTGGAAGGAGACGTCCTTCGCGGCGGAAGAGCGGCCAGGAGCGAGTCAGCCAGAGATAGAGTCCCACCGCCAACAGCGGAATCAGAAAACCGATCGGGCCCTTCGTCAGCGTGGCCAGCGCCATGCCGATGTAAAAAACCCAGATAGCGTAGCGCTCGCGTCCCTCTCCGTAGAGGCCGAGCCAGAACCCGTAGAGAGACAGTGTGGTAAAGAAGATCAACACGCTGTCGGTGAGTGCCATGCGACTGAGCCCGATGATTTCCAGATTCAGCAGCAACATGGCCGCGCCGAACAGGCCGATGACCGGCCCCCGGCAACGGGTCAGAAACAGATATTGGAGCAGGATCAATCCGAGACCAAACAGGGCAGAGGGAAATCGTGCGGCGAATTCATTCACCCCGAAGGCGTGGTACGACAGCGTCATCAGCCAATACACGAAGACCGGCTTGGCAAAACGCGGCTCATAGTTGAACGTGGGGCTGATGTAATGGCCCGTTTCAAACATTTCCCGGCCGGCTTCGGCGTTGCGCCCTTCATCCCGATCGGTCAAACCGAGAGACCCGAGCCCGACAAAAAACAACACGGCGGCCAACGCCAGCAAGATGACGAGCGTGAGCGGCTGAATCGACCGGTCGATCGGCGCCGGCGTCTGCACGGGCGGGACTTCTCCGTTCATATGCGGTTCCATTAGGATTTGATCGCCGGGGAGGCCGTGCCGGAGTCGGCCGAGTTCGGGCGGTGAATGAGCATGAGGTTGCGGAGATACACGATGCTGCCGATGCTTTGTCCGGCAATGAAGACCGGGTCCTGCCGATAGATGGCATACGCGAGTGTGATCAACCCGCCGATCATGCTCATATACCAGAATGCCGTCGGCACCCGGCTTTCGGCATGGCGTTCGGAGGCGATCCACTGGACGACCCAGCGCATAAAGAAGATTCCCTGCCCGAGGAATCCGATGATCAGCCAAATGGTATCGAGTGTCATAGCGGTACGGAGGTCGAGGTCGAACGAGGAGGGGACATGGCGGCGATACGGTAGTGATACCGCAGGCAGCGGTGCTGCATCCATCGGACAGCCACCAGATCGTACAGCCCCTTGAACAGACGATTGCCCACGCCGTATTTTGAGGTGCCGCGCGTGCGCGGATAATGGCGGACCGGCACCTCCGTGACGGTGAATCCGTGCATCAGGGCCAAGGCAGGGAAAAACCGATGCATGCCCTCAAAGAGCTGCAGTTTTTCCACCACCGCTCGACGAAACAGCTTGAGGGAACAGCCGGTATCGTGGACACGATCACCCGTGACGGCACTGCGGACGCTGTTGGCAATACGGGACGAAATTTTCCGCGTCAGATTGTCGTGACGATCTTTGCGCCAGCCACAGACGAGGTCGAAGGTCTTGATGTGCGGCAGCAGCGTGGCGATATCCGCCGGGTCGTTCTGCAGGTCGCCGTCGATGGTCATCACCAGGTCTCCTGTCGACTGCTTAAAGCCTGCATCGAAGGCCGCCGATTGCCCGTAATTCCGATCGAAGTGAAAGACCTTGACCGTCGGGTATCGGGCGGCCAGGTCCTCCAGCACCACGGAGCTGCCGTCTGAGCTGCCGTCGTCGATGAAAATCAGCTCGAACGGGGCCGATCGCGACTCTTCTCGGCCGTCCAAGACCTTCACCAATTGCTCTGTCAGGGGGACCAGATTGTCGCGTTCATCCTTGATCGGGATGACAACGGAAGCCCATGGGCGGGTGGCCACAGTCATGGAGCGGGATCAGTTCCTTCACACAGTCGTTGATCAGTCTGCACGGCGCCCATTCTACAAAACGCACGGAGGGGTGGTCAAACGATTCTGTCTTGGTCAAGGCGGTTGGCGATCAGGGCGAAGCAGGAACCGTTATTCAATGATGATCTGCCGATCGACATGAGTCGAGAAGGTTGGATCGTTCGAGACGAAGATTACCGACCAGGGCTCGTCTTTCGCGCAGAGCCGACGGAGCAGCCGTTCTCTTGTGGCGGGGAGCATGTTGTGCAGGGTGCCATCGAAAATTAAGAGTTGTGGGCGGCTCACGATCGCGCGGGCGACGAGAAGGCGGAGAATCTGACTCATCGAGAGGTGGAGCTCTCCACCGGAGACAAGGGTATTGAGGCCCTGCGGCATCGCATCAATGTCGTGGTCGAGCTCCACAAACCGCAGCGCCCATTGAAGATCCTGATACTCGATCGCGGGTCGACCCAGCGTGATGTTGTCTTCCAGCGTCCCGTCGAGCAGTGTGGGATGCGAATCCAGGATGAGGCCGCGCACCCGGCTGACGGAGTCGCGCCTCACCTCGGCCAGGTTCATGTCGTTATAGCGGACAAATCCGGCCGAGGGCGGGTGAAGACCGGCCAGGACTTTCGCGAGGGCGGTCTTGGCTCTGTTGGTGCTGCACAGGATGGCGACTCTCTCTCCCGGAGCCACCTCCAGGGACACGTTCCGAAATACCGGCAGGCCATCCTGCCAGCTGTAGGAAAGGTTCCGGCACGTCAGGCGAATGCCAGAGCCGCCGAACTGTGTCGCCGGCACGTCTTCCTTCGCGCCGTCGTCTTCGGTCGGCAGCGAGAACACGGCGGCCATTTCCCGGCAGGACACGAAGGTAAAAAACATGGCGACCATGCGCCGAGCTAAGGTGTCCATATTCAGCAGCAGGTTGCCGACCAGCACCTCGGCGGCGGCAAACTGCCCGACCGTCAGTTGTCCATCGACGACCAAGAGACCCGCCGTAATGAGGAGCCCGCTGTGCCCGGCAACTTGCCAGAGCGCCGCCGCTTTGTATTGCCGGCCGGTGAGCGTATCCGAACGACGTTGCCGGATTCGGGCATAGATGCGAGTCAGCGTGTCGGTTCGGTCCAAGAGGTACGGGCTCTCCCCGGCCGCCCGCAGGTGCGGAAGATTCTGCGCGATATTTTGAATCCAGCCGAATATCTCGTAATGCAGCCGGGACATCTCCAGTGTGATGAAAAACCCTCCGCGTCCGAAGAGGGTAAGCAACCCCACAAACCCGAGGATCAGCACCAAAATGTAGAGCACGAAGTAGGGATGAAAGAGGATGAGCATGGTCATCCCAATGGTGCCGACTACAGCGACATTAAAGAGATCCGCCACCATTGCGACCAGGGCGCGCGTCAGGAGATCGGCTTCCATGAACCGGTGGGCTTGCGGCGTGGCAAACGTATCATCGCGGAGCTGAGGCAGAAGGCGAGTGAAGGCGATGGCAACGCGCGTGTAGATCCGCTGTTGTAGCGTCTCTACGGCGCGCGCCTGCAGCACCCGAAAGGCCGCGACCCCGGTCAAGGAACTGGCGACGAACAGCGCCAGTGTAAAGATCATGCGAGGTTCCATCGAAAAGGAGAACGTGCTGACGAGTTCCTGGACGGCAATAGGAACACAGAGCAGGAAGAATCCAATCGCTACCGCATACGTAGCGATAATGCCCAGGATCGATCGCTCCAGTTTCAGCAATATGCCGAGGTGGGCGAAAATATCGCGGAGGACTTCAGTGAGCTGATACTGGGGGTAGCTCTGGGTGGTCGTGGGGGACTGGGTCACAGCAACTCCTACCGCGTGGGCGCTGGTAGGAGTTATCAGCCGTGCGGGGATCGCAACCGGCGGTTCTCGGTGAACTCCATCACCTGAGAGATGCGCAAAGCTGGGCAAAGTCTAGACTGAGAGCCGGTCCGTCGTCAACACAAGGCCCCGTCGGGCACGAGACGATCCGGGGATCGTCGGAATGCCGGCGGCGCAATGGTTCCCCGTCCGGTCAGCGAAGGAAGAGAGATTTGAAGATCAAGGCCGTGCCGGACAGAAAGAGAAAGGCGGCGAACGTGGTGCGGTATCGTTCCGTGCTCATCTTGCTATAGAGCAAGAGCTCGGTCGCCAGGAACATGCTCACCCCTACGGCCATATACAGTGCCGTGGTGGACGTGACAATGGCCGAAGGTCCCAGGGACATGCTCAGCGTCATGAGCTGAAACAGCGCGAAGGTGCCATAGGAAACTGCCGTTGTCGCGCGGGTTTGATCCTTGTCATAGGGCTGGCTGTGGATGATGGCCGTCAACAGCGAGCCCCCCAGATTGGTCAGGCCGTGGACGATGCCCATCACGGTGAAATACGTGCGCTCGTATCGCACCAGCGATTCGATCAATCGGTTGAAGGGCCCATAGACGCTCTTGAGCGCCGCGACGATCAGGAACAGGCCTACGATGCTGCCGATGTTCAGCTTGAACGTCGTGACCAACAACAGACAGAGCACCACGCAGGGGATGGACAACGTCAGGATCTGCCGATAGAGCGGCCAGTGAATGGACCGATAGTCCTTGCTCACTTGCAGCACATTGATCGTCAGCGAGATCGGAAGCAGAATCGTCAGCGCGGTGATGAAGTCATAGCCCAGCATGAGGAGGATCGGGGTGCCGAAGAGCAACACGCCCACACCGAAGAGCGACTGAATGGTGGCCGTGAGGAGGATGGTGGCGAGAATATCCCACTGCATGGCGACAACGCTCCTTTCGACCCGACTGCGCTCGAACGGCCCAATGCTCAGCCTTTGCGGCGGCAGACCGGTATAGCCCGGCGCTGGAGCGGTCGTCAATCGGTCTGAAGCGTGCGGGGTTGGTCACCGGCTCCTGGTAGGGATGTCCGATTCAGCGGCGGCGAGAATCGTGAAACGCATCGTGCCCATCAGGCTCATGTCGTTGATCTGCTCACCGGCATGGATTTCCACCTTATAGCGTCCTGGTTTCCAGCTGCTGTCCGGGGGGAATAACTTCAGATAGCCGGTTTGATCTTCCAACGCGATGTACATGGCATCTTCAGCCACTATCGATCGCCCATCCAGCCCGGGTACCTCCTCGGGATAGCACCGCCCGAATAGTTGAAAGGATTGGTAATGCTGGTGCAGCTCAAACACGATGAAAATAGGTTTGCCGGCGGCCGAGAATTGGTCGGTCGGCTTGACGGGAACAATTTCATGGGTCCGTTGAAAGCCCATCTCTTCATCGAACCCCTCGGCGAGCACGATGCGACGAAACATCCCTTCCGGAGGGGCGTCGAAATTGTAGGGTTTGGCGCTCTCGGTCCGGTTTTGAAAATCGGGGACCGGGACATTGCGGGTCAGGGGAAGGTCTTCGGCCCAGGCGAGGGCGCCGGAGAGAAGAACGAGGAGACACCCAAGCGCAGGCACCGATCTCATCCTGTCTTGGTACACTCCGCCCAACAGGCCTGTCAAGGAAGGTCCAGGGCCAGAGCTCGCGTCGGCGCGTTCGGCCGAACGGCAGCGTGGACGATGAAGGGGGATTCGTCCGGGAGAGGTTGCGGGTGAAAATTGCTTCCTGTTAGACTTTCGCTCTTTCTACAGGGGGACAGCATGGAACAGCACCTCATGACACCCGTCGAGGATCCCGACGCGTTACCGCAACCCATCGGGGAATACAAGCCGGTCGATTATTGGCAGGCGCATATCAATACTCTATTTTACCAACTGCGCGGGGACCAACAACGCAGCTTCTACCAGACCTTCGCCTCGGCTGATTACCGATTGGCCCATGCGTTGGCGGCCGACTATTTCGAACAGGTGGTCAAACGGGATAAGAAAGCTGCGGCGAAATCCGCAGCATCCGGCGATGCCGCTCCCAAGTCATCTTTGACCGTCATGGAGTGGGGCCCCGGCAATGGCAACCTCGCGGCCTGCTTCCTCAGCCATTTGCAGCATCTCGACAAGGCGGGACAGGTCTATCCTCGGGTGCGGTATGTGTTGGTTGATTCTCACGCTCCCGCGCTGGAACGGGCGCGCGCGCATCCTGACTTGGTCGCGCATCTGTCCAAAGTCGAGTCCCTGTGTGCCGATGGCGAGCACATGCCGACGATTGCCGACGGCACCGTGGACCGGATCATCTGTAATGAGCTGTGGAATGAATTGGCCACCAAGCTCATTGTGAAGAAGGGCGGGGAGTATGAGGAAGAGCATCTCCGCCCGAACCTCAATGAACGCAAGGCGGCGGCGATTGCCGACTGGTCCGGGTTTGTGCGCGCCTTCGACGCCAAGGACATCGAACAACTGAAACAATTCCCGCCTTTTCTGGACGATCTGATTTGGGAACGCGAATATCACAAGGTGGATTGGAAGGACGTGCCCTATCGCAAAACACTCACCGAGTTTATGAAAGCCATCGACGAGGAAGTGTTGGTGCCGGTGAATCTGGGCGCCTGCGCGTCGATCAAGGAAGCGAAGCGGGTGCTGGCGCCGGACGCCGTCGGGTTCAGCAGTTTCGACGCTGGAACGGCGGATATGCAGGTGCTCAATGATCCCGAGAAGCCCTGTTATGGCCAATTCGGCGGCCAATACAGTTTCATGGTGAATCTAGCCCTCATCCAAGCTGTGGCGAAGCATCTCGGGATCACGACCACCGTCATTGAGACCCAGCGGGAATTCGTGGGCAGTCGACTGGGAACGAATGTGATGACGCTGATGGATCTGCTCGCCTGCCATCCGACGGTGGGTTCCAAGGTTCAGCCATGGCAATTGGATCAGCTGACGCTGAAAACCATTCGTACGCTGAATGACATCTACGAGAGCCCGTATCAACGCAAGATCGAGTTCCCCCTGCGCAAGGAAATGCCCGCAGAAGAACGTGAAGCGGCACAGGGGACGCTGCTCTCGATGAAATCGAATGGGATTCCGGATACCATCGCCTACGTCACCGAAGAAGAGTTGAGTCAGGCCCAGGGTGAATTGGAAGAACTGGGATACGAGCGGGAGTCGTGGTTGATGGCGCTTGGCGCACCTCCGAGTCCGGTCGAGTACTATCACTTCGCGTTTCGGCCGTAGACGCCGGTTTCGTCTTGGAGGGAAAGAGACGTAAGGGGGCACCTGTAGGAGAAAGAGCTTGACTAATTCCAGTCGTTTCTATAGCCTTTCCCGCGATTTCCGATAGTCGCCCCGTCCTTCGCCCTGCGTGGCAAAAATTCAGAAGAAGATGGGGTTCGCAGGAAGACCTTCTCAGACGACATACTTCACGAGAGGCAGTTCGGTCGCCGGTGCGTGAACATTCTGTCGTGCGAATAATCGCACAGCTGTAACAAGGAGCATACAGTACCATGTTTGGTTCGT
>WBZQ01001916.1_pt1 | contig 13872 bp, 13 predicted proteins | sample 5204251 | NCBI WGS metagenome assembly WBZQ01 (sample SAMN12412402, study PRJNA552823) | activated sludge metagenome | isolation source: activated sludge from nitrification reactor of wastewater treatment plant... | place: USA: Virginia | collected 2017-09 | reverse complement strand
TACGCCACGAAAATTGAATTTAACTGTAATGAATTCGAGATCGAGCAAGGTAGTAAATATCGTCTGCACAACCTTATTATCCATAGTTCCACCATGCTGGGGATGCGGGTGTGCAATGACAGCAATCCCTTGAGGGATTGATTGGGGCTCTCCAATAACGGTTTCTAGCTTTCCAGCAGGCCCATCAAGGAAACATCTGTTCAGCACGAAGGTATTCACGCAATTACCTTAAATACAGAAGTCATGACGTGCGGTTTTAAATTTTAAGACGCTCAACAATTTTTCCTTTGATCAAGTGTTCATCAATAATTTCGTCAATGTCTTCTGCATCGATATAGGTATACCAAGTTTCATCTGGATAAATAACGATAACTGGGCCTTCATCGCAGCGATCAAGGCAGCCTGCATTATTGATACGAATCTTTTTCTTCCCATCCAGTTTTAGCGATTTAATGCGTTGCTTGGCATAATCGCGCAAATCTTGTGCACAAAAATTGTTACAACACTTGGCATTGCCTTCACGCTGGTTGGTACAGAAAAAAACATGGTATTGATAGTAGCTCATAATAAACGACGACAGAATGTAAATTAATAAAATATGGATTAACGTAATTTGATCTCAGTCCAAATACGGCTAAGTATCCGCCGTTGTTTTCGGTTAAGATCCGTGATCATTTGCAATCGCGACAATGTATTTTCGTCTGGAAATATTGCCTGATTGTGCATTAATTCCCTTCTAATAAATGGTATAGCATCCAGATTAGGGTTACCTGATCCGATCATATTTGTCAGTTCAGCAGAATTTTTGCCATCAAGCATGAAATTAATAAATTGGTGAGCTAAGTCTGGATTCTTCCCATTTTTATGCAGAACCATACTATCCAAGGACATAACCGCACCTTGTATAGGGATCGTATAATCTATTTCGAAACCACGTCCGGTTTTTTTTGCATCCATCGCAGCCTGATATAAATCGTTTGAATAACCATGTACTACCCATAGATCGCCGATGGCTATTTCACGAATATATGAAGTATTGCTAAATGCCGCCCAATATGGTTTTGCTCGAATAATTAATTCCTTGGCTTGATTCCAATGGACTTCATTTTGATCATTCGCTGCATAACCCAAGTATAACAGTGCGGCTGCCATTAATTCACGCGGGCTATCGAGTACAGTAACGCGGCCTTTTATTTTCTTGAGGTATTCAGGTTCAAAGATAATCGCCCACGTATCAGTCGGTAGCTGAAGTTCCTCGATTTTATTTTTATTATACCCAAGTAAAGTGAGTGTATAAGCATAAGGCACAGAATACCCGTTGGCAGGATCGAATGGTGTGTTGAGATAAACGGGATGAATATTCTTTAAATTCGGTAGCAATGTCTTGTTTAAAGGGAGCAGAACATGCTGACGTATCAGAGTGTCCACGGCATTTCCTGTGGGTATGATTAGATCATATCCAGTGGCTCCCGCAGCAAGTTTTGCCAACATTTCCTCATTATCGGAGTAGTAGTCTTGTTCAACCTGACAATTGCAAAAATTCTCAAAACGTTGAATAGTTTCGGCAGCGATGTAATTGTTCCAATTAAATACCTGCAATATGGGTGGAGTAGCTTTCGATGCATGATTTTGTTTGTTGCAGGATATGATTGAAATTGTGAAGAATAGCACTAAACAACACTGAATCAGTTTTCGTAATGAATCTGGCATATGACTATTTTGATTCACTACGCAACACACTGGTATCAAATCGAGTTGCCACGATAATCAATGTCAATGTCAATAACATGAGTAATGTTGAAACAGCATTGACTTCCGGAGTGATAGCAACTTTGATCATGGTGTAAATCTGAATGGGCAGAATAGGTTCGCCAACACCCTTGGTGAAAAAAGTAATAACAAAGTCGTCAATTGAAAGGGTAAATGACATTAAAGCACCAGCTATGATAGCCGGTCTTATTAAAGGTAAAGTAACATGGTAAAAAGTTTGCCAGGGGGTTGCACCCAAATCTCTGGCAGCTTCAAAAATTAAATCATCCATTCCCTGGAGGCGCGCGCGCACAATAATAGCGACAAATCCAATGCAGAAAGTTGTGTGGGCGATAATAATCGAGAACATGCCCAGCGTCAGGTTGAGTACTTGCAGGAAAAATAACAGCAGTGAAACACCTAGCAAGATTTCAGGCATGGCAACGGGTGTAAATGCTAGTATTGGTAATACTTTCAGCTTATAACGATGAATTGCCAGGCCCGCCATGGTTCCCAGCAAGGTTGCCAAAGTACTGGCGCTAATCGCGATGATTAATGAATTACGTGCAGCCAATAGCATTTCATGGTTATGAAATAAAGTCTGATACCAATGTAAAGTGAATCCAACCCATTCGGCATTAAGTTTCGAGTTGTTGAAAGAAAACACAACTACAACGATCAGCGGTATATACAAAAAAGCGTAGATCAGAATGGATACTATCCACAGAGTGGTCATGCGACGCTGCATGTTAACTTTTTGAGAAAAGAATTTGACATGGTTTATGCAAATTTGCCAGCCGGTCTGGCAAACCAGGAAAACAATCCGGTGATACTTAATACAGCCAGCGTCAACATGATTGAAAGTGTCGCACCGAATGGCCAATCTCTCGTTCCGAGAAATTGATCTTTAATCAGATTACCGATCATGATATCGCCTGTTCCACCCAGAATATCCGGAATTGCAAACATCCCCAAGACCGGAATGAAAACCAAAGCTGATCCAGAAAAAATTCCAGGCAAAGATTGTGGCCAAGTAACATACCAGAAGCGCTGCCAAGCATTCGCACCTAAGTCTTGTGCGGCATCCAACAAAATAGGATCATGCTTTTCCAAATTGGTATAGAGCGGCAAGATCATAAAGGGTAGGTGGACGTAAATCATTGCGATGAGTACCGCGAATGGAGAAAATAGTAATGTGACTGGCGCAATGTCAAAAAAAGCTAATGTACTATTGATTATGTGACTTAAAGCCGATTCCGGGCCAAGGATAATCATCCACGCATAAATGCGGATCAGGAAATTACTGGCAAAAGGCAGGACAACGAGCATGATCATTAAATTACGAAATTTTCTTGGGCTGCGTGCGATCAGTAATGCCAAAGGATAAGCCAAGGTAATGCAAATGATTGTAGTAAATATTGCAACTGCAAAAGATTTTAGGAAAACCTCCACATAAATAAAATCGCTGAAAAAAAATTGATAGGTTTCAATCGTCAATCCAGAATCTGTATTTGCCTTGTCAGGCAGAATATAAAGGGGAGCCAATCCGCCAAATTCACCTGGAAGGCGGAAAGAGGTAAGTATCATGATTAGGCTCGGCGCTACAAAGAAAATCAACAAAAATAAAAGCGGAGGGCCGCTAATCAACCATTTAACGAGATTTCTGGAAATCTGCATGCCGATTAATGTAATGGTGAGCTAATTAGGTAAGAATTGTGCAGATTGTTCTTGCCAACTGACAACTACAGTATCGCCGATATCAAAAAGCTTAGCATGGCCTGGTTCAGAATTGGGAAGTAACGCTTCAATCCACGTATTATTAGGGAGCTCGATATTATAGGTGGTGACATCGCCGATATAAAAGAACCCTTTTATTTTTCCCATAAACTGCAATTCGCTGTGTATTTCTGATGTTTCAGGCGCAATGCGAATTTGCTCGGGACGCACAGCCAGAACACCTTGGTCATTAATTTTTATGCAAGCTTTCGCCGGTACCGTGATTTCTCCCAGCCCTGCGACTCTTAATTTTAAATGGAAAGTAGATACTTCAATGACCGATGCATCCAGCATATTTATTTTTCCAATAAAGTCGGCGACAAAACGATTCATTGGAAAATTATAAATTCTAGCGGGTTCGTCTACTTGTTCAATTTTCCCTCGATTCATGATAGCAATGCGATGCGATAAAGCTAATGCTTCATTCTGGGCATGAGTGATATAAATGAACGTAACACCGGCTTCGGCCTGTAAATTAATTAATTCCCGTTGCATATTTTCACGCAATTTTTCATCCAGCGCACCCAAAGGCTCATCCAATAACAATAAGCGTGGCTGATTGATAAGTCCCCGGGCAAATGCTACCCGTTGTTTTTGACCACCGGACAATTCGTGGGGGTAGCGATTGCCAAATTGGGAAAGTTCAACTTCTTCCAATGCCTTGGTTACAAGCATCATGATTTCATAGCGTGCTTTACCTGCCACTTTTAACGGAAATCCAATATTGTCGGCCACCGTCATATGGGGAAATAAGGCGTAACTTTGGAAAACTGTATGAAACGGGCGCTTTTCAGGGGGAACATCAATAATGTCCTTACCCTCCAGTAGAATTTGACCACTATCGGGTGCATCAAAGCCAGCGATCATACGTAACAGCGTTGTTTTACCACATCCAGATGGGCCGAGTATGGTGAAGAATTCGCCAGCTTTGATTTCAATACTGACGTTATCAACGGCAATAAAATCTCCAAACCGCTTGGTTACATTCCGGATTTCAATGAGTACCATTACTTTTCCCGCTGAAGAAGTATCCGATTTGTCAAAATATACTGACACATTCAGTACATTAATTTAATGCGCTGCTACAAATTTGTAGTGGCGGCTAATTAAATATTTGCCAGAATAACAAACCAGCTAACAAAATCGCAATGAGAGCCAGTAGCCGGTTTTGGCGTTTTTCTTCAGCAACCAGATCTGCCATTTTTTTTTCTAATGCATGATTTCTATTTTCAGAAAAAGCTTGATGGATCAGGCGAGGGAATTCCGGCAGAATAATGGCCCAATTCGGAGCTTCTTTTTGTATGCGACTGGTAAATCCCCGCAAACCGATTTGTTCGGCCATCCAACGTTCTAGAAAAGGTTTGGCTGTCTTCCAGAGGTCAAGATTGGGGTCAAGGTCGCGACCCAGACCTTCAATATTGAGCAGTGTTTTTTGCAGCAATACTAATTGTGGCTGTATTTCTACGTTAAATTGTCTTGAAGCCTGAAATAACTGCATCAGAACGCGCCCGAAGGATATTTCTTTCAGTGGCTTATCAAAAATAGGTTCACAAACGGCACGAATAGCTGCTTCAAAGTCATCGACTCGCGTATCTTTAGGTGCCCATCCTGCCTCAACATGCGCCTGTGCAACACGCGCATAATCGCGGCGGAAGAAAGCTAAAAAGTTTTGCGCCAAGTAGTTCTTATCCTGGTCGCTCAATGTTCCCATAATGCCAAAATCAACGGCGATATAGCGGCCATTTTCACCTACAAAGATGTTGCCGGGGTGCATGTCGGCATGAAAATAGCCATCGCGGAATACTTGGGTAAAAAATATTTCTACGCCAACACGGGCTAATTGAGGGATATCAATACCTTGTTGTTGCAAAGTCTCAACATGGCTAATGGGGATGCCCGTGACACGTTCCATCACCATTACGCCGTTACGGCAATAGTCCCAATATACTTCGGGAACCAATAGCAGCGGCGAATTCAGAAAATTACGCCGCAATTGACTACAATTCGCGGCTTCGCGCATCAGATCAAGCTCATCATCCAAGTGGCGTGCGAATTCAGATACGACTTGGCGTAGTTTTAAACGCTTGCCATCGGCCCAAAGTTTTTCAGCTAACCATGCACCCGTGTCCATCAATGCAATATCATGTGTAATAACGGGTGCCAGATTCGGGCGCAATATTTTTACAGCCACTTCGGTACCATCATGTAATAGCGCTAGATGTACTTGTGCAACTGACGCACTGGCAATTGGTATGTCATCGAATTTAAAGAATACTTCATTGATTTTTTGGCCAAATTCTTTTTCCAAAGTGGATAGTACAAGTTTTGAAGGAAAGGGTGGTACTTGATCTTGCAGCTTGGCTAACTCGTCGGCGATGTCTTGTGGTAGAAGGTCGCGCCGAGTGGACAGCATTTGACCAAATTTGACAAAAATTGGCCCCAGTGTTTCCAGTGCACGTCGTAATCTTTCTCCCCTAGGTTTATCGAGTTTTCGCCAGAAAGTGAGGGTGCGTACAATTATTCGCAGGAATTTCAATCGGCTGTGACTCAATACAAATTCATCCAATCCAAACTGAAAAGCAACCAATTGTATTTTTAATAAGCGAAATAGGCGCATGAGTGATATAAATTTTCTGATTGATGTTTGAATTTAATTAGTGAGATTAAACACGGTTGATTTATGGTTATTGAGTATGTGGATAATTGCCGATTCTTCTGTTTATACGGGAAAATGAATTGCGTTAAATAGGTGCGAGTTATGGTAGCGATTGGGTTAATTTATTTAATCGTTGTTCAAGTTTCTCAATATTTAACTGCAAGTTTTTAATATCTTGAACCCATTGATTCATAGCAGTGTGTTTTGTTAAAAAAGTATTTTCTTCTGTCCAATATTCAGCTAGAGCATGAGAAATCCGCTCAAAATTTTCAGTTTGCCATCGTATAAGATGTTCACTTGTATTGACGATGCGATGAGCTGCCAAATCTCCCATTACTTGGCTCAGCTCTTGTTCAATAATCATGTTGACATTAATTTGCTTGCCGATAGTGATTAATTCATCAGCAAAAGATTTATCGCCGGTAACAGTCATTTGTTCAAAAGCAACCGCTTTCTGGGTGAGCAATCCGGGCAAAGCAAATGGAGGCAAAGTAATCGTTGTATCCGCATGATAACTATCATCTACACTTTGTATTTCACCTTTTTCGTTAATCAGGGTTTTGCAATGAACTAAGAAAGGAATTTGAATGCAAAAAATTCGGCCGGTGTAGATTTTAAGCCGTTCACAAGGCCACCCTTCGCGACGCAAAGCATGGTTAATGGGCATTATTACCGCAGATGTTAGCATTATTATTTTTTAACTTATTGATTTTCGCAGTTACACATAGATAAAGTGATATTCATTATTGTGGGGAATATATGACCATAAAATTGATCTTTCTTGCCGATGATAATCACGTTTGAGTATAGCACTATCATTTGAATCAAATATATGGCTTGATGCATCTTTTCGCAGGACGACTTGAGGAGTCAAAATACAATCTATGACAGTTTTTGGGGTGCAGCTAATATGGATGCAGCAGAAAAATGCTTGATTTTGAGCATGAACGTGCGAAAAGCCACAGTCATTCATTGGATATAGGGGTAAATTAATGCTCTGTTTTGCGCTTCATAAGTACTCGGTACGTATTATAGTGAAAGCAGATTATCGCAATCTTTCTTAATTTCGAATGTGAGATGTGAATACGATGTAATGCCGTATTGAAAAAGGTGCTTTACATTGATTTTGGGTTGCGATTGACGGTTCTATGACGAGGCCCTTTAATCCCTATTGCTTGCAATAGGGATTTTTTTTGGCTCTAATCTATAACCAAAAGGGGAGTAATGGCTAGCTGCTGAGATATGGTGGTAGCAGCTTGCTTGGCGATAATTTGGTTTGAGTAGGGGCCTGCATGAATTTTATACAAGCCATTATTTTTTGTGATATTCATAGAATTGTTGAGCGAAGGGATTTTCTTCCGTACTTGACTGAGAAAATTATGTGCATTATCGGAAGAACCAAACGCTCCCAGTTGCAGATAAACTGCTGCAATTTCTGCAGTGTTGTCAGTGTTGTCAGCAATAGCCGGAAGTGAAGTTGTCAATTGATCAGCCATAGGTTTGATCGGATTGTCACCCGGCAATATACTTTCAACTTCTACATGACTGCTACCGCCTGCAAGTATTCCTAATTTATATGCTGCGGTATAGGAGAGATCAATGAGACGGTCAGATAAAAAAGGCCCGCGATCATTGAGACGTACAATAATTGATTTGCTATTTTCCAAATTGGTTACTCGCACATAACTGGGTAGCGGCAAAGTCGGATGAGCTGCCGTCATGGCATACATATCGTAAACTTCCCCGGATGCAGTATTGTTACCATGATAACGTCGGCCATACCATGAAGCGATACCACGTTCTTTGTAAGCACGAAGCTCAGTCATCGGTTTAAAGTATTTTCCCAATGCCATGTAAGGTTGCATATTTGCTGCACGAAGCGGCTCGGTTCTGGGAGTAGCATCAGGAACCAGATGTAGGTTAGGCGGAGGATTATCTCCAGGACCATCATCCAGATAGTAACCCCCACCCTTTCTGGTGACTGATCCTAAACCAGAATGAGTAGTAGCCGAAGTCGAATGTTTCTTCTGCTGCAGCGTACTATTGTGTTGGGGTGTACTGCTACATGCGGATAACATTGCAAAAATTACTGCGCATGCCAATGCAGCAGGTAATGATGTTGTTACAGACAAAGAATATTTATTGGTGCGTGATGATGTAAGAAATAAAATTGTCATGTCTTTATGAGCTTAGGATGTGTTTGAATACTCATCAAAATACCAAAACCGAGCAGCATTGTCACCATTGATGTGCCGCCATAACTAATGAGTGGAAGTGGAACACCCACAACTGGAAGGATACCACTAACCATTCCCATGTTAACGAAAATATAAGTAAAGAAAGTCAGTGTTATTGATCCGGCAATCAAGCGTGTAAACTGCGTTGAGGCATTCGCCGTAATGACTAGGCAACGTCCGATTACGATGAGATAGAGCAGTAGCAATAACGTATTGCCAATCAATCCAAATTCTTCTGAGAAAACGGCAAAGATAAAGTCTGTACTTTGTTCTGGCAAAAAATCTAATTGGGTTTGTGTCCCATTTTGCCACCCTTTACCGATAACACCGCCAGACCCAATGGCAATGGACGACTGAATGGTGTGGTAACCGGCACCGAGTGGATCTTGCGATGGATCCAATAATGTCATAATCCGCTGACGCTGATAGTCATGCATGGTCGACCACAATATCGGAAAACTGCCTGCTGCGATTGCAATTAATCCAATAATAATACGCCACGACAATCCTGCTAAAAATAATACATAAAAACCGCTAGTTGCAATCAGAATTGCAGTACCTAAGTCAGGTTGTTTTAAGATCAAGAAAACAGGCAGCATTAATAATATTGTTGCCCCTAGATAATCCCGTAAACGCAAAGTGATTTCATGCTTGTCGAAATACCAAGCCATCATAAGCGGAATAGCAACTTTCATCAGTTCAGAGGGTTGAATCTTCGTAATGCCTATATCTAACCAACGCCGGGCACCATTACTGATTTCTCCAAATAAAGCTACACCTATAAGCAGAGCTAAGCCCATCATATACATTGGAAGCGCAAGCCGCTTGATTTGTTGTAAAGGGATATTGGCAACCATCCACATTACCACCAATGCAATCGATATATTAATGGCTTGATGACTGACTTTGCTGATATTACCTCCCGTAGCACTATATAGTACGGTTAATCCCACTGACATCAGCGCAACAATTCCAATCAATAAAAAGCCATCAATATAGCGTACAAAATAATGCCAAATTTTCTTTATCTCAATCATAAGCTAAGCTAATGTGGGTTATGAGGTATGGATGAATGGATGCTGTTTTTTAAAGATGTTCATGCTCATGATTGTCAACAGCTTCAGAAAATTGCGCAATTGTTGCTTCCGGTTGCTGGCCTAATAAAAAATAATCAAATACTTGCCTGGCAACGGGCGCTGCCGTTGAGCCACCCGTTCCGGTATTTTCAATGAGCACGGCTAGTGCAATTTTAGGATCCTCTGCAGGTGCGTATGCAATAAACATAGCATGGTCACGATGGCGTTCATTAATAGATTTTTCGTTGTAACGTTCGCCTTGTTTTATACCAATCACTTGCGATGTGCCTGTTTTGCCTGCAAAGGTATAGGCAGCATTGATAGCAGCCTTTGCCGCTGTACCACCAGGGCGCGTGACATCTACTAATGCATTTTTGACGACTTCAAGATTGTGAGGTTTCAGCTTGAGTTTTTTGAGTAATTTCGGGGGAATTTCCTCGATCGTGCCTGTTTGGCTATTTTGAATTTGCTTAACCAAACGTGGAAGATACGCTTTACCATTATTGGCAATAATCATGGTGGCAAAAGCAAGTTGTAGCGGGGTTGTAAGATTATAACCTTGGCCGATTGCCACAGAAATGGTGTCGCCTGCGTACCACTTCTGCTTGAATTGCTTCATTTTCCATTCGGCTGAAGGCAGTAATCCGGAAACTTCGCCTTCAATATCGATGCCAGTTTTCTTACCTAACCCGAATTGACCGATAAAGCTATGGATGTTGTCGATTCCGAGATCGTTGGCAAGTCCGTAGTAATACGTATCGCATGAGACAACCAATGATTTATGTAAGTTGACTCGGCCATGTCCGCCTGGCTTCCAATCGCGATAGCGACGATCAACACCGGGGAGCGAGAAATATCCGGGATCATTAATGCTATATTCTGCTGTACGTTTGCCAAGCTCCAACGCAGCTAACGCCATAAATGGTTTAAAAGTGGAACCTGGCGGATAAACGCCGCGTAATGCCCGGTTGTTAAGCGGCCGGTCTATCGAATTGTTAAGTAAGTTCCAATTTTCCTGATCAATCCCGCCGATGAAGAGATTATTATCGTATCCGGGTTTGCTGACAAAAGCGAGTACTTCGCCGTTATTGGGATCGAGTGCGACCAATGCGCCACGCCGGTCACCAAAAGCTTTTTCTGCTGCATCTTGTAGACCGAGATCAAGTGAAAGAATTAAATTATTACCGGAGACCGGAGGCGTACGTGAAAGAACACGAATCGAGCGTCCTGCCGCATCAGTTTCAACTTCCTCAAAACCTGTAATACCGTGAAGTTGTTTTTCATAACTTTGCTCAATGCCAATTTTACCAATGTATTGAGAGCCGCGATAATTATTCAGTTCTTCATTTTGTTCCAGTTGCTCAAGATCACGGTCATTGATGCGGCTGATATAACCAATGACATGCGATACCATTTCTTTTTCTGGATATTGGCGAAAAACACGTGCTTTGATTTCGACCCCAGGAAAACGGTATCGGTTAGTTGCAAAAGTTGCAATTTCAACATCTGTCAGACGATTTCTGAGTGGCAAGCTTTTGAAGCGCTTGCTTTCTTTCATTAATTTTTTAAAACGCTGCCGGTCAGTCGGAGTAATTTCTATAATAGTTGCCAGTTCGTCGATCGTCGATTCAATATCCGCAACTTTACTGGGTACAATTTCAAGTGCGTACGCTGAATAATTCTGCGCCAGAACCTTACCATTACGATCATAAATTAAGCCACGATTGGGAACAATCGGCAGAATAGAAATTCGATTAGCTTCAGCTAGCGTATGGTAATGATCTTGCTGGGCAACTTGTAAGTAATAAAATCGCGCATACAATAACATGAAAAATATTACGACAAATCCTGCGCTTATACCAAGACGCAAACGAAACTTGCGTAATTCTGCAGGATGATCGCGCAATTCTACATTATGTTTCATAGTGCATTCGGATCAGATTTTTGTTTGAGTGGAACTTGTAACAGCAGTGAAACAGGAGCCCATAACAAGGAGCCGGTTATCGTGGCAAAATAATAGGACCATGCCGGCGGATCAGATCCACCGGATGCAGCAACTAAAACAATGACTATCTGCATTATGAGTAAAATAAAACCTATCTGCGGTGCTTGCTGCATTGAATTGAAGATTCGCAATCGCCGCCCAAATATAAGCGTGAGATACACAACTATGCAATAAGCTAAAGCATGTTGTCCGAGAATGCCCGTGTTACCAACATCCATCATTAATCCCATGGCAAAAGCAATGCTCATTCCCATTTTGTGTGGATGAGTAATATTCCAGTAAATAATTACGATCGCTACGAAATCAGGGCGGAATACCACGAAATTCGCATGAAACGGTATGAAATTGAGAATGAGTGCGATCGCCAGCGTTATGGCAATATAGCCATTGCTTGGGGGTATATAAATATCTTCCCCAAAATATTCATCAGGACTTAAATTTTTATTTTTAATCGGCTTGGGATTCAATTTGAGGCATCTCTGTGGATTCAATTGGTGTTGGCGGCAGTGCTAGAATCAGAACCTGCCGGTTTCTGTCAACACCAGCAATTGGCGTACTGATGATTTGCGCAAAATCATTCGTCGGATCTCGTTCAATTCTGAGTACTTTAGCCACGGGAATTCCTGGAGGATATACACCACCAATGCCTGAAGTGACTAGCAAATCATCACGCTGAATATCAGTATTGATCGATAAATAACGTATTTCCAGTTCGTCGTTTTTTCCTGAACCGGAAACTACTGAGCGCAAGCTATTGCGCAACACTTGTACGGGGACAGATTGATTCTTATCAGTCACCAAGGTGACTTCTGATGACCACGGATACAGTTGAGTGATTTGCCCTACAATACCTTTATCATCGATTACGGCCTGACCCAGTTGTATACCGTGATAGCTGCCTTTATTCAAAGTAATTTTGTGATTGAACGGGTCACGGGGAGTATATAGGATTTCAGCAAGAACAGCTTTGGTCTGAGTACTGACTTCAATCTGCTGCATAGCGCTGAGTAATTGACGTAATTGCTTATTTTCAGCTTCTAAGGCATACAATCTTAACAATTGTTCACGATCTTCAAGGTATCGCTGTTTTAATCTGATATTTTCTTCAAATAAGTTGAAATTGGCAATTAGTTCATTGACTTGATCATAAATCTCAATGGGAAAATAAGCAATTTTTTGCAGCGGAAAAATAATGATGCCTATCGTTTGACGCAATTGCGGAAAATGTTTGAAGCGTAGATCTTCGGTAATTAACAAGCAAGACAGCAATACGAATACAAACAGCCGTGCAAGTGGGCCTGGTCCATGTCTGAAAAACTGAGGTGCGGTTTTCATTATGTCCAGTATTCAATAATCTAGTCTTGCTTCCAAATTCAATATATCCGTGAAAATTCGTTAGCTGCGATGATTTAATCACGAGCAAAAATGCCAATGGTGCGATCCATATTTTCCAGGGCAATACCCGCGCCGCGCACAACACATGTCAAAGGATCATCTGCTACGATGACTGATAAGCCGGTTTCTTCCATCAACAGGCGATCAACATCGCGTAATAAAGCACCGCCACCTGTCATGACCATGCCTTTTTCAGCGATATCCGCTCCCAATTCCGGCGGTGTATGCTCAAGTGCGGTTTTAACGGCGCTGACAATGCTGTTCAACGGCTCTGTTAATGCTTCTAAGATTTCATTACTGGAAATGGTGAAACTACGTGGAATACCTTCCGCTAGATTGCGCCCTTTAACTTCGATTTCGCGTACTTCTGAGCCTGGAAAAGCCGAACCAATTTCCTTTTTGATAATTTCTGCAGTGACTTCACCAATTAACATGCCGTAGTTGCGGCGGATATAATTAATGATGGATTCATCAAATTTATCGCCACCCACACGTACAGAGTTGGAATAAACGATACCACCGAGTGAAATGATTCCGACCTCTGTCGTACCTCCACCAATGTCAACTACCATCGAGCCGGTTGGTGATTCTACGGGAAGATCGGCCCCCAAAGCGGCGGCCATGGGCTCTTCAATGAGTTCAACTTTGCGCGCGCCAGCACCATAAGCCGCCTCACGAATCGCGCGTCGCTCCACTTGCGTAGAACCATAAGGCACGCAAATGACAATTCGTGGATTAGCTGACAGGAGGCGCGGCGGATTTACTTTTCGAATAAACATCTTGAGCATTTGCTCGGTTACCGTGAAATCTGCAATCACACCGTCTTTCATAGGACGGATAGCGGTGATATTACCGGGTGTGCGGCCAAGCATTTGTTTAGCTGCAAGACCGACTTGTTGGATCATTTTTTTGCCGTTGGCGCCACTTTCTTCGCGGATTGCCACTACCGATGGTTCATCCAATACGATACCCTGACCA
>WBZQ01001914.1_pt1 | contig 13876 bp, 11 predicted proteins | sample 5204251 | NCBI WGS metagenome assembly WBZQ01 (sample SAMN12412402, study PRJNA552823) | activated sludge metagenome | isolation source: activated sludge from nitrification reactor of wastewater treatment plant... | place: USA: Virginia | collected 2017-09 | reverse complement strand
CATGTTCGAGAACGGGAACGTCACCACCAGGATGTGCAGCACCTGCATCACCCCGGCGATCACCGCCTGGAGCCTGCCCGAAATCGACCTGGGCTACTCCCGGTGACCAGGTCAGCTCCGAGTACCCCTGGGCCGCCGAACGCCGCGCCGCCTGATACGCCTTCACATAACGCTGCACCGGCGAGCACGAACCGGCACTTTCCGGTTCTCCCCTCGCACGCCCGCCGCGAGGACCGCAGCGACACCGCAGGAAAACCTATGGGTGGGTTTGACCACGCCACCGCAGCGCACCAACACCGGACTGGCCGGATTCTTAGCGCTCACATGGCCGGAAACCAGCCACCGAAACGGCAGGAAAGTCCCGCCGACACGGCCTACCTACATGCGATCACAGACAGGTGCCTGGTGCCGTTCGCCGCACCCTATGAGATGGACCAGGTATCCCGGGTGGCTGCCCTCAAACTGCTCAACGAGATCTTGGATGTCGGCGCCCACGCCATGCCCGACCTCGATGACTGGACCGCCGGGGTCTCCGAAACCGCAGCTCCGCCGGTGCCGGTCAGCGACGAATCGTTCCTCGAACGCGACTTCTACTCATCGTTCATCGGACGGTTGAAGCTGATGGGTGCCGCCATCGTCGAAAAGCCCGGCACCTACGCGCCGTCGGCGGCCATCACGCTGCAGGGCACCAAGGCGCGCAGATGGTCATTGAGGCAGCAGGTTTCGCTCGATTTCGTGCAACCCGACTTCATCTTGCAGACCGCCGACCCCGATATTCCGAAGATCGCGATCTTCGCAGACGGGCGGGCCTTCCACGCTGCCGCTGGCTGCAACCGTGTCGCCGATGATGCCGACAAACGGACCGCGTTGCGCAAGATGGGCTATTTGGTGTGGTCGTTCAGCCGCGACGATCTGCAACGGTTCAAGGCATCCGAGACCGTCGAATCGAGCTGGTTCGACCCGCATGCCGCCAACCTCATCAACACAAACTTCTCGGTGCGTCCCGCGCTCCTGAGGTTGATGACCAAAGATCCCGTTTCCCAACTATTGGACTTCCTCGGCGACCCGGATATCGAAGCGTGGAAGTACATGAGTACGTGGATGCCCTACCTGTTCGTCCGGAGCGACAACCGAGTCCACGCCGACCACTCCACCGCACCGACGGCCGCGGCCGAGATACTCGATGGCAAGACGCCGTTCACCGCGGCCGGAACCGACGTCTGCTGGGCATGGCGAGACGGGGACTGGCGGTCACCGCGGGAACCCGAAACACGAAACAACGGCCCCGGGTAGTGCTGGCCGTCGACGACCGAGACACTCACATCGAGGAACTCGGAGGCAAGGCATGGAAAGAATGGCTGCAGCTGTCCAACTGGCCGAGCCTCAACGACCCAGAATGCGTCACCGTGCGCAGCAAGCTCTCCAGCGCGCCGCTGGCCACCGTCGAGTCCCACGCGTCGCTGCCGCCGCAATGGCAGGCTCTGATGGACGACGCGGTATCCGACGACGAGCGTGAGCTGATCCGCGAACTCGCCAAAACCGTTGTCGCAGTACCGATCCTGGGCTATGAGACCGATGGCGGTGAAGTGATCGACTTCGCCTGGCCTGATGTGCATGTCGGTGCGGTGTGGAAACTCATCGAGGCATTCCGGCGGCAAAGCCAGATGGACGCGACGCTCAGTTTCCCCGAAAACATCGCCGTCTTGATCCGCAGTCAAGACGAACGTGACCGCTTTGTTCGGGGTTTGGGGGAACGCGGCGTGCAGGCCCGTGCGCTCGACAAATCCGCGGCCATCGCCGGCCAGCCGGTGGTGCTCACCATGCACTGTGCCAAAGGCATGGAGTTCTCCCGGGTGATCCTCGTCGGCGCCGACGACAAACACGTTCCCTCACCGGCGACACTGCGCTCAGTACCCGAGGAGGACCGCAACGAAGCGATGCTCCGAGAGCGCTCGCTGCTCTACGTCGCGGCCAGCCGTGCCCGGGATGCGCTGGTGGTCACCTGGAGCGGGAAGCGGACGGCCTTGTTGGGGGAGTAGCGGACTGTACGTCAGACCCGGCCGCCATTGGCCATGAAGCTGCGGTGTTTGATCGCGGCCTTGCGGGCCTGCTTGGCGAGGGTCTTGTCCGGCAGATGTTTGCCCAGGGCGTCGAGAACCACGGCGGTCTCGGGGATGGCGGTGCGCCAGATGGCCTCGATAAATTCGTGGTGGGCCGGGATGTCGTCGCACTGTTCGCACAGCGCTTGCGGGTCGTCGAGCAACTGGTACAGCAGGTCGACCAGCGCGACGGGGGTGAGGTACTGTGCCATCTCGTCGGGGGTCGCCAGGTCGTTGTCGACAAGCCAGAGTGCGGCGTGGCCGCGGGCGTCGGTGTCCAGCAGTCGTCGCACTTGCGGTTCGGTGACGGCCGGATCGAACAGCGACAGCATGTGCACGGCCATCAGTCGATGCTCGGTGGTCTCGCCCGAGGCGAGCACCTGCACCAGCATCCCGGCCCGCTCGGATTCGGGCAGCTGCGGCCGCCAGGCATCCAGGAGCGCCGAATGCTGTTCCGGCGGTGCGCTGCTCATAATGTCGACGAGTCGATCCATGTCGGCCTCGGCCACGTCGCCGATGTCGAGCAACCTGACCCCGGTGGCCTTGAGCTGATCGGGTAAAACCCGCCGGCCGAACGCGGTGAGGATGACCGTGCCGCCGGTGTAATACCGGTCACCGATCAGGTCTTGATTCTCCACACGGCCGCTCCAGGTGATCGCCCCGGTCAGTTCCACCACTTCCAGGATTCGACTCAGGTCCGAATGCAGCGGTCCGGAGCTGACGTAGTGGTCGACGAGAGTGTCCTGGACGAACTCCTCCGATAAGACTTCCGCGTTCATGGCGACGATGTCGTCGAAATCCAGCGTGGACTCCGGGAGCAGCAGTACGGCGAGCCAGTGCACCGTGTCGGCTTCGACTATTTCTCGGGGTGCATCGAAAAGCGGTAGGCGGTAGTCATCGGGGGAGAGGATTGCGTGTTCGACAACCGCGTCGAACAGTTCGGTTGCTGTCTCGACCGGCCATGCCGTAGTTGGCGGGGTCGGCCATCCGTCGGGTCATGAGATCGGCGGAGCCGCAAGCCACCCGGGCCAGCTTCTGGCCGGTGTTGCGCAATGCACCGGTTTCACCGAGGAACTCGATGAATGCCGCCAGCTCCTGGCAGAACCGCGTCGATTCCTCGGCGGGCATGGTGAGCTGGCGCGGGCACCAGTACACCAGGAACTCGGTGAGGTCGCCTTCGTTCAGCGAGCGCAGCGGCCGGTCCGCCTACCAGTCGAGGAATGTCTCGGCGGTGAAGCGCGCATCATCGGCGCCTTCGCAGCCGTTCAGCCAGCCGGTGAACTCCTCGACCAACTCGTCAGACATGGCGTCCATTGTGTGTCACCGGGTGGGTCCGGGTTCCAGGGGCCTACTCCATCGAGCTGGTGACCGCGGCCCGGCCACGGTAGCTGCCGCGCGGCCAGATACCGCCACAACCCGACCGGGTCGCTGCGCGGACTCGCGGAGCTGCAGAATCGGATACGTCTGGTCCTCGCGGTTGTCCGCCCCGATCAACCAGGTGTCGTATCCCAGCTCGGTGAACGCGGCGTGGACATGTGCCGGCGGCAGGTAGCCGGCGCCTGTTAGATATCGACCGCCAAAAGGCGGTTCACCCGGTCGGCGTCGAAGGGCACCGGTGCCCATTCCTGCGGCTCGACGTCGGCGCCGTACATGGCGGCGAAATGCTCGCGGGCCTCGCGGTGGTCGGGGTGGTCCGGATCGTTCGCCACGACCATCAGCTCGTAGCCGGGGACCCCGCCGCAGTCCTCGGCCGGGCCGGGGCGGTCCCCGTCGGTGCAGATCGCCTGCGGCGCGGACTGCGCACGCTCTGACACCGCCTCGACGGTGATCAGGTGAAGCCAACTGTCGCCGAAGTCGTATTCGTAGAAGAGCTTGTCACCCACCTTGACCAGTACCTCATCGAGCCGGACGTCTTCCTCGGGCACTCCGTTGTCGCCGTCGTCGGCCGAGAACGGGCACAGGTAATATACCGTCTTGGTGCTGTAATACGAAGGCCCACAGCCGAACCGGTGCAGGTGCGAATCGGTCCAGCCGAACGACGCTTGAATGACCTGGTGCACCTCGTCCAGGTGCAGGTCCGAGGACAATTCAAGCCGGCGCCACAGCGGCGGTTCGGTGTAGGACAGGTCCACCCGGACCCGCAGTGTCACCGGCTCGTCTCGGCGCGGTCGCCGCTGCACGGGTCGCGGCTTTCGGTAGGCGTCCAGGTCGATGATCGGTGGCGTGCGGCCGTCGGTGTTTCCCACGACGGTTACGGTAGCCGCCCGCGCGGCCGAAACATCCCGTCGAAGCCCGTACTACCGTCCCTGATGTCAGATCCGCCCGACCGGAGGGAACACGACCAATGACCGAACTGTGGGTGGAACGCACCGGGACCCGTCGCTACACCGGGCGCAGCTCGCGCGGCGCCGAGGTGGCGATCGGGTCGGTGGACGTCGAGGGGGTGTTCACCCCCGGCGAGCTGCTGAAGATCGCGCTGGCCGCGTGCAGCGGCATGAGCAGCGACCAGCCGCTGGCCCGCCGCCTCGGTGACGACTACCACGCCCGCATCGACGTGTCCGGCGACGCCGACCGGGACAACGAGGTGTACCCGGCGCTGGCCGAGACGCTGCGCATCGACCTGTCCGGGCTGACCGAGGCCGAAGCAGCCCGCGTGCACACCGTCGTTGCCCGGGCCATCGACTCGGTGTGCACCGTCGGGCGCACCCTCAAGTCTGGCGCCGAGATCACCTTCGAGATCGCCGACGGCCGCTCTTGACCACCGACGTCCGGCTCACCGCGTGGGTGCACGGACACGTCCAGGGCGTCGGTTTCCGCTGGTGGACCCGGGCCCGGGCGCTGGAACTCGGGCTCACCGGCTACGCCAAGAACCAGCCCGACGGCCGGGTGCTGGTGGTCGCCCAGGGACCCCGGGCCGACTGCGAATCACTGCTGGAGCTGCTGCGCGGCGGCGGCACACCCGGGCGGGTGGACACCGTCGTCGTCGACTGGGGCGAGGCCGGGAACGGCATCGAGGGTTTCGCCGAGCGATAACCGGCGATATCGCTGTCGTTCGTCACCGCCGGTAAGCACAGGGCGATTTTCGGGCGGTTTTCCGCCCTGTGCTTACTGGCGTCGGGGAAACGGGCGGCCTGGCGACCAACGGGCGGGTTACGCACGGGTAATCTGGCACGCCATGCACCTCAAGAGTCTGACGCTGAAGGGCTTCAAGTCCTTCGCCGCGCCGACGACTCTGCGTTTCGAGCCGGGCATCACCTGTGTCGTCGGGCCCAACGGCTCCGGGAAATCCAACGTCGTCGACGCGCTGACCTGGGTGATGGGGGAGCAGGGCGCCAAGGCGCTGCGCGGCGGCAAGATGCAGGACGTCATCTTCGCCGGCACCGCCAACCGGGCACCGCTGGGCCGCGCCGAGGTCACCCTGACCATCGACAACTCCGACAACGCGCTGCCCATCGAATACTCCGAAGTCTCCATCACCCGCCGGATGTTCCGCGACGGCGCCGGCGAGTACGAGATCAACGGCACCAGCTGCCGACTGATGGACGTCCAGGAACTGCTGAGTGACTCCGGCATCGGCCGGGAAATGCACGTCATCGTCGGCCAGGGCCGGCTGTCCCAGATCCTGGAGTCCCGCCCCGAGGACCGCCGCGCGTTCATCGAAGAGGCCGCCGGCGTCCTCAAGCACCGACGCCGCAAGGAAAAGGCCGTCCGCAAGCTCGACGCGATGGCCGCCAACCTGGCCCGGCTGACCGACCTGACCACCGAGCTGCGCCGCCAGCTCAAGCCGCTGGGCCGCCAGGCCGAGGTGGCCCGACGGGCCGCCACCATCCAGGCCGACCTGCGCGACGCCCGGCTGCGGCTGGCCGCCGACGACCTGGTGCGACGCCAAGCCGAGTTCGCCGGCGTCGGTGATACCGAGGCCGCGCTGCGCCGCGACCACGACGAAGCCGCCGCCCGGCTGGCGATCGCCGCCGAGGAACTGGCCGCCCACGAATCGGCGGTGGCGGCGCTGACCCGGCGCGCCGAGGTCGCCCAGCAGGCCTGGTTCCGGCTGTCCGCTCTGGCCGAGCGGGTCAGCGCGACGGTCCGCATCGCCAGCGAACGTGCCCAGCTGCTGGAGGCCGAACCTGTTGCGCACACCGGGCCGGACCCCGACGCCCTGGACGCCGAAGCCGACGAGATCGCCACCTATGAAGCCCAGCTGCTTGCCGAACTGGCCGAGGCGCGCGAACGCGCCGAGTACGCCCGCGCCGAGCTGTCCCAGGCCGAGGCGATGGCGGCCGAGGCCGAACGCGCCCACCTGGCGGCGGTCCGGGCCGAAGCGGACCGTCGCGAGGGGCTGGCCCGTCTCACCGGGCAGGTCGAGACCATGCGGGCTCGCGTCGAATCCATCGATGAGCGGGTCGGTCGGCTGACCGAGAACATCGAGGAGGCCGCCGATCGGGCCCAGGCCGCCCAGGCCGAGTTTGAGACCGCCCAGAGCCGGGTCGGTGAGCTCGACCAGGGCGAGGCGGGCCTCGACGAACAACACGAGCGCATGGTCGACGCGCTGCGGGTGGCCGACGAGCGGGTGGCCGAACTGCAGGCCGCCGAACGCGCCGCCGAACGTGAGGTCGCCTCGCTGCAGGCCCGGATCGACGCCCTGTCGGTCGGGCTGGACCGCAAGGACGGCGCGGCCTGGCTGACCGAACACCACGGCGAGCCGGGCATTTTCGGCACCTTGGCGACGCTGGTGAAGGTGTCCGCCGGTAACGAGACCGCGCTGGCGGCGGTCCTCGGGTCGGCCGCCGATGCGCTGGCCGCCGACGGCGCCGAGACCGCCCGCTCGGCCGTCGCCGCGCTCAAGGCCGCCGACGGCGGACGCGCGGCGATCGTGCTGGGCGACTGGCCCGACGTCACAACCACCGCCCTGCCCGCCCTGCCCGCCGGTGCCCGGTGGGCCCTGGATCTGGTGGAGGTCCCTGGGCGACTGCGCGGCGCGCTGACCGCGATGCTGGACCGGGTGGCCGTCGTCGAGGATCTATCCGCCGCACTGGCTCTGGTCGCCGCAGCGCCGCAGCTGCGCGCGGTGACCCGCGACGGTGACCTGGTGGGATCCGGCTGGGTCAGCGGCGGTTCGGACCGCAAGCCGTCGACGTTGGAGATCACCTCCGAAATCGACCGGGCGCGAACACAATTGGAAGCCTCCGAGGCGCAGGTCGAGCGGCTGGCGGCGGCGCTGGCCGGTGCGCTGGCCGAACAGCAGTCCCGTCGGGACGCCGCGGACCAGGCGCTGGCCGCCCTCAACGAATCCGACGCCGCGATCTCCTCGATATACGAGCAGCTGGGCCGGCTCGGCCAGGCCGCGCGTGCCGCCGAAGGGGAGTGGCAGCGCCAGATCCGCAACCGCGACGAACTGGAGGCCGGGCGCGCCCAGACCGTCGCCGAGCTCGCCGAGCTGGAGGCCCGGCTGCACGGCGCCGAGACGCTGCCGGCCGAACTGGACGACGAACCAGCCGACCGTGAGCAGCTGAGCATGGTCGCCGACGCGGCGCGCGGCGCCGAGGTGGAGGCCCGGCTGGCGGTGCGCACCGCCGAGGAACGGGCCAATGCCGTTCGCGGCCGGGCGGATTCGCTGCGCCGACAGGCCACCGCCGAGCGTGAGGCGCGGCTGCGGGCGCAGCGGGCCCGGGTGGCCCGCGAGCGGGCCGCCGCGGTCGCCGCGGCCGTCGCCGACTCCGGCCGCCGGGTGGCCGAGCGGTTGGCCGCCGTCGTCGCCGTCGCCGCGGCACGCCGCGACCAGTGCACCGCGCAGCGCACCGAACGCGCGGCCGGGCTGACCGCGGCCCGCGCCGAGACCGACTCTCTGAGCGCCCGGATCGCCGCGCTGACCGACTCGCTGCACCGCGACGAGGTCGCCAAGGCCCAGGCCGCGCTGCGTCTGGAGCAGTTGGAGCAGATGATCCTGGAGCAGTTCGGGCTGGCACCGGCGGACATGGTCGCCGAGTACGGCCCCGACGTCGCGCTGCCGCCGACCGAGCTGGAGATGGCCGAATACGAGCAGGCCAAGGAGCGCGGCGAGCAGGTCACCGCGCCGGCGCCGATGCCGTTCGACCGGCCCACCCAGGAGCGCCGCGCCAAGCGCGCGGAAAAGGAGCTGGCCGAGCTGGGCCGGGTGAATCCGCTGGCGCTGGAGGAATTCGCCGCCCTGGAGGAGCGCTACAACTTCCTGTCCACCCAGCTGGAGGACGTCAAGGCCGCCCGCAAGGACCTGCTCGACGTGGTCGAGGAGGTCGACGCCCGGATTCTGCAGGTGTTCACCGAGGCCTACGCCGACGTGGAACGCGAATTCACCCAGGTGTTCGCCTCGCTGTTCCCGGGCGGGGAGGGCCGGCTGCTGCTGACCGACCCGTCGGACATGCTGACCACCGGCATCGAGGTGGAGGCCCGCCCGCCGGGCAAGAAGGTCAAGAGGCTCTCGCTACTGTCCGGCGGCGAGAAGTCGCTGACCGCGGTGGCCATGCTGGTGGCGATCTTCCGGGCCCGGCCGTCGCCGTTCTACGTGATGGACGAGGTCGAGGCCGCCCTCGACGATGTCAACCTGCGCAGGCTGATCGGGTTGTTCGAGCAGCTGCGGGAGCGTTCGCAGCTGATCGTCATCACCCACCAGAAGCCGACGATGGAGATCGCCGACGCCCTCTACGGCGTCACCATGCAGGGCGACGGCATCACCCAGGTCATCTCCCAGCGGCTGCGCGGGCAGGACCTCGTGCCGTCGGGTACCGGGGGCGAACCGGCCGCGTAGCGACTGGAACAATATCGGGATGCCAACGCAAGCGTGGATTGCCATCGCGGTCGTCGCGGTCCTGATCATCACCGTGCTGATCGTCGGGCTGGTGCGGTATCGCAGCCGGACCATCAGCCTCGAGCCCCGTCCGGACACCCCGATCGACCGCTCCGGCGGCTACCAGGCCGGCACCGGCTTCAGCTTCAGCGAGGGCACCCGCGACGGCGCGGCGGCGACCCTGGAGCCCGCCGGGCTGCCCGGGGTCGGTGACGACGCCGCGGTTCCCCGCGATGCGCCCAAGCGCACCATCTCCGACGTGCGGCTGCCCGAGCCGGAGGTGGCGGAGCCGGTCGTGGAGCCCGAAGCCGTCGACACCGAGGCCGTCGAGACCGAGGCCGTCGAGACCGAGGTCGTCGAGACCGCACCCGTCGCGCCGGCACCGCAACTGGACACCATCGCCCCCACCGAGGGCCGCCTGGACCGGCTGCGCGGGCGGTTGGCGAAGTCGCAGAACGCGCTGGGCAAGAGTGTGCTCGGGCTGCTCGGCGCCGGGGATCTCGACGAGGACTCTTGGCAGGACATCGAGGACACCCTGCTGATCGCCGACCTCGGGCCCACCGTCACCGCCGCGGTGGTGGACGAGCTACGCGCCAAGTTCGCCGCCAGCGGTGCGCGCACCGGTGCGGAAGCCCGCGCCGTGCTGCGCGAGGCGCTGATCGGACAACTTCATCCCGAGTTCGACCGCTCCATCCGTGCGCTGCCGCACGCCGATGCACCGTCGGTGCTGCTGGTGGTCGGCGTCAACGGGACCGGAAAGACCACCACCTGCGGCAAGCTGGCCCGGGTGCTGGTCGCCGACGGGCGCCGCGTCGTGCTGGGCGCCGCCGACACCTTCCGCGCCGCCGCCGCCGACCAGCTGCAGTCCTGGGGCTCGCGCGTCGGGGCTGAAGTGGTCCGCGGCGCCGAGGGCGCCGATCCGGCCTCGGTGGCGTTCGACGCGGTGAGTTCGGGGATCGCGGCCGGCGCGGACGTCGTCGTCGTCGACACCGCCGGGCGGCTGCACACCAAGACCGGGCTGATGGACGAGCTGGGCAAGGTCAAGCGGGTGGTCGAGAAGCGGGCCGTGGTCGACGAGGTGCTGCTGGTGCTCGACGCCACCATCGGCCAGAACGGACTGGCGCAGGCCAAGGTGTTCTCCGAGGTCGTCGACATCACCGGGGTGGCGCTGACCAAGCTGGACGGAACCGCCAAGGGCGGCATCGTATTCCGGGTTCAGCAAGACCTCGGCGTGCCGGTCAAACTGGTCGGCCTCGGCGAGGGGCCCGACGACCTGGCGCCCTTCGAGCCGGGGGCGTTTGTGGACGCACTGTTGGGCTGAGCGCGCAGCGCGAGGCCCATACAGTGCGATTTGGCCCGGCACTGTTGGGTTAGCTACCGCGCCGGGGTGACCCGGATGTTGATGCTCTTGGCCAGTGGCTGGTCGCTCTGCGCGCTGTAGTCGGCATGGCCGATCAGCACGTTCATCTCCGGCATGTACCCGGCCGCACTGCCCCTGGGGGTGTTGTAGGCGATCGCCCGGTAGGACCGCAGCTCCCGTTGGGAGCCGTCCTTGCACGTCGAGACGATGTCGACCAGCGAACCGTCGGGGATCCCGCGTTCGGCCATATCGGCGTCGTTCATGAAGATCAGTTCGCGGATGTTCTTCACCCCGCGGTAGCGGTCGTTGTTGGCGTAGATGGTGGTGTTCCACTGGTCGTGCGAGCGCATGGTCTGCAGCACCAGCATGTCCGCCGCCGGCGGCCGCACGTCGTGCAGCGGCGCGCTGGAGAACTCCGCCTTGCCCGATCCGGTGACGAACTCCCGCTCCCGGGCCGGCTGCGGGATCCGGAAGCCCAACGGTTTGCGGATCAACTCGTTGAAACCGGCGAACCCGGGCAGCACCACGGCCATGTCGTCGCGGATGCGGTCGTAGTTCGCGATGTACTCCTCCCACGGGATCCGGCTGTGCGGCAACGTCGCCCTGGCCATCCGCGCGATGATCTCCGGTTCCGAGCGCAGATTCTCCGACGCCGGTTTCTTCCGGCCGACCGACAGGTGCACCATGCTCATCGCGTCCTCGACGGTCTGGCCCTGCAGGCCGTCGCGCTGAATGTCGCGTTCGGTGCGGCCCAGGCACGGCAGGATCAGCGCCTTACGGCCGTGCACCAGGTGGCTGCGATTGAGTTTGGTGCTGACCTGCACGGTCAGCGCGCAGCGCGCCAGCGCCGCGGCGGTGAAGTCGGTGTCCGGTGCGGCCAGCACGAAGTTGCCGCCGAGGGAGACGAACACCTGAACGTCGCCGCGGTGCATGGCCGCGATGCTGCCGACGGTGTCCAGGCCCGGCGTGCGCGGGCAGGTGATGCCGTGGTGGGCGTCGAGGGCGTCGAGCAGCCCGGCCGGCGCGTGATGGTCGATCCCGCAGGTGCGGTTGCCCTGGACATTGCTGTGTCCGCGCACCGGCGACGGCCCGGCGCCCGGGCGGCCGATGTTGCCGCGCAGCAGCAGCACGTTGGCGAATTCGCGGATCATGTCGACCGCGTGCTCGTGCTGGGCGACGCCCAGGCACCAGCTGATGATCGTCTTGTCGGAGCGGAGGTAGAGCGCGCCGAGCGAGCGCAACTGCTGTTCGGTCAGCCCGGATTGCTCCACCAGGTCCGCCCAGGAGCTGGCCTGCACCAGCGCACGGTACTGCTCGAGGCCGCTGGTGTGCGCGGCGATGAACTCGTTGTCGAGCACGCCGGGGTCGGTGTCGGCGGCTTCGAAGACCACTTTCGCGATCGCGCGCATCATCGCCATGTCGCCGCCGGGGCGGACCTGCAGATCCCAGGTGCCGGTGGGGCTGGATCGCAGCAGCGCCATGTCCAGGAAGTCATGCGGCACGATGGTCCGGGTGGCGGCGGCCTCCACCAGCGGGTTGACGTGCACCACCTGGGCGCCGTGCTTGACCATCTCCATCAGCGACGTCAGCATTCGCGGGGCGTTGGACGCCGCGTTGACCCCGAGAAGCAGCAGCAGATCCGCCTCGGCCCAGTCGGACAGATCGGTGGTGCCCTTGCCGGTGCCGATCGAGGCATTCAGCGCGCGCCCGGACGCCTCGTGGCACATGTTGGAGCAGTCCGGCATGTTGTTGGTGCCGAATTCGCGCATGAACAGCTGGTAGAGGTAGGAGGCCTCGTTGCCCAGCCGGCCCGAGGTGTAGAACGTCGCCGCGTCGGGGGTCGGCAACGCGCGCAGTTCCTCGGCGATCAGCGCGAACGCGGCGTCCCAGGAGATCGGCACGTATTTGTCCAGATCGGCGTCGTAGACCATCGGGTCGGTCAGCCGTCCGGCGTCCTCCAACTCGAAATCGGTCCACTCGGCCAACTCGGTGACGGTGTGGGCGGCGAAGAACCACGGCCCGACGCGCTTGTGCGTCATCTCCCAGGTGACGTGCTTCATGCCGTTCTCGCAGATGTCCAGCCGCAGCCCGTGCTGGTCGTCCGGCCAGGCGCAGCCCGGGCAGTCGTAGCCGGCGATCGGGTGGTTCATCTTCAGCGTCGCGAGCGGCCCGGCGATCGGCTCGCGCTCGCGGGCGATCACCTTGCCCACCGACATCGCCGCGCCCCAGGCCGCCGCCGGGTGGTGGTAAGGCCGCTGCGACCAGCCGCGGTCGGTCGGTGGGCCGTACCCGCCCTGCCGGGGCCGACGCGACATCAGCCCGGTGGGCTTCTCCGGCGGCGGGAGCGCCTCGTCGCGCTGCTCGGCGGGGTTGTGCTGAATGTCGGTCATGGCAGTGCTCCTTCAGCTCGCCTGGCTGTGGCCGGGGCGCCCGCGCGGATGCGGTGCGGGTGGCTGTAGACGTTCATCGAGCGTCCGCGCAGGAAGCCGACCAAGGTCAGCCCGGCCGCCTCGGCGAGTTCGACGGCCAACGATGACGGGGCGGACACCGCGGCGAGGAACGGGACGCCGGCCATGACGGCCTTCTGTGCCAACTCGAAGCTCGCCCGGCCGGAAACCTGTAGGACGCACCCGCGCAGCGGAACCCGGTCGTTGAGCACGGCCCAGCCGATGACCTTGTCGACGGCGTTGTGCCGGCCGACGTCCTCGCGCAGCACCAGCAGCCGTCCGGTCGCCGCGTCGAACAACGCGGCGGCGTGCAGGCCGCCGGTCCGGTCGAATATGCCCTGGCGTGCCCGGAGCTCGTCGGGGAAGGTGACCAGCCGCGCCGCATCCAGCACGGCGGCGTCGGCCGCGACGTCGTACTGCGAGACGGTCTCGATCGCGTCGATGCCGGCCTTCCCGCACACTCCGCAGGAACTGGTCGTATAGAAGTTCCGTGTGGCCGCCGGCGCCGGCGGCGGGGTGCCGTGGGACAGTGTGACGTCCAAAACGTTGTAGGTGTTGCCCCCGCCACCGGTACCCGGTCCGCCACAGTGGATGGCGGAGCGGAATTGGTCCCCGCGGGCGATGACGGCTTCGGAAACCAGGAAGCCGGCGGCGAGTTCGACGTCGCTGCCGGGCGTGCGCATGGTGACGGCCAGTGGGCGACCGCCGACCCGGATCTCCAGCGGCTCTTCGACGGCCAGGACGTCCGGGACGCGGTCCTCGCCGACGCCGACGACGATTTTCGTCACCGGGCGTCGCGTCGTGATACGCCCCATGCAACCGCGTGGCCACCTGGCGGAGCGTGGCGGCATCCTGCCGGGACTGCCGGCCGTCGATGAATTGCCCGGCGCGCGTATCCCCCACCCCGATCAGCACCGTGTGGCTGATGCTCGGCGGCATGTCGGGCATGCCCGTCGCCGGGACCGTATCGCCATCGCTGACGACAATGATGGTCGTGCTGTGCCGCGGCCACGCATGGGCCACCTGCGCCGCCATTTCCAGTTGAACCGCGAGGTGTTGGGGGCCTACCTTCGATCCATTCCGGCCACCTCCCTGGGGGGCATCGGCTATGCCGTGGTCAGCCAGAGTGAAACGGCCATCGTGGGCA
>WBZQ01001912.1_pt1 | contig 13881 bp, 12 predicted proteins | sample 5204251 | NCBI WGS metagenome assembly WBZQ01 (sample SAMN12412402, study PRJNA552823) | activated sludge metagenome | isolation source: activated sludge from nitrification reactor of wastewater treatment plant... | place: USA: Virginia | collected 2017-09 | reverse complement strand
ACGGCGAACGTCTACGACAGCCTCTTCAGCACCGACGTGCTGGACGTCAGCGTCACGCAGGTCAATGGCACCGCGGCCCCCAACCTGGTCGGCGGCCGGTTCGACGCCAGCGTGGGCGCCATGGCCGCCGGTGTGATCACCGCCGCGGCGCACGCGGCCGGCGCCATCGACGCAGCCGCCATTGCCGCCGATGCCATCGGAGCTAGCGAACTGGCGACCGACGCGGCCAACGAGATTGCCGATGCCCTGCTGGACCGCGCGAACGCCATCGAAACCGGCCTGACGCTGCGCCAAGCCCTGCGTCTGATTGCTGCCGCCGACGCAGCCAAGCTGTCCGGCGCCGCGACCGCGACGGTGACCATTCGCAACGCCGTGGCCGACAGCAAGGACCGTATCGTCGCCACGGTCGATGCCGACGGCAATCGCAGCGCGATCACCTACGACCTGACGTAAGGACGGCCGATGTTCGCACGTCGCTACTTTGCCCCGCGGTACTTTGGCCGCCGCTACTGGGTCAAAGCCAGTGTCGCCCCGGAGACGATCAATGTCCAGGCGACGCCCAAGCTGGCCAGTCACGTCGACCTGCCCCGGCCGGCCGACACGACGAGCGCCTTCGGCCGCTGGGCCGACGACTTGATCCGCCGCCTGCAACGTGCCTTCGAAACCATCATCTATACGCTCAACGCCGTGTCGATCACGGACGTCCGGGCCAACCGCGTCGACCACGACTTGCTGAACGGCAGTTTCTATACCAGTACCGACGTCGGCATTACCTACGTCGCGCACAACGACGTGTGGTCGCCGGTCAGCAGCCTGTCTGGCCGCCTTGTGACCACGTCAGCCAGCACCTACACCCTCACCCGCCTGGACTCTGTCCTGCTGGTCGACGCCACGTCCGCCGCCTGCACCATCACGGTGCCCGCCGCGGCCGACTACACCGAACGCCAATGGATCGTCAAGAAGATCGACGCTAGTGCGAACGCCGTCACCCTCGATGCCACCGGGGCCAATACGATCGATGGGGCCGGCACCCTCGTGTTGGCCAGCCAATGGGACGTCGCCCATATTGCCAGCAACGGGACCGCTTGGTTTGTCGTGTAAAGTTCGCTATACTGAGCCGTGAGCACACTCGTACGTATCACTAGGGATAACCACGCAGACCTATGGCCACTCGCCGTCACGCGCATCCGCGCCTTCAGTTTACGCTATGGTGCCAAGCCGGACGGCCTGATCAACAGCCTATGGACGCTGTTTGCGACGAACTCTCCGCTGTGCGGTATCTGGGGAGCCTTGCCAGACGCCAGCGCCTACGAGTCGCCAGACAGGCCTTCACGTCGTCTCATTGGTCACATCGTGACGACGATTGAACCGTTCAATGGCGCGACCGTCGCCTGGGTCATGCAGTGTGAGATGGACCGGCGGACGCCGCAAGCCTTCGTCGACCGGTTCTTGCTCGAGATGGAAGACTGGATCGCGCAGGCGAACACCGTGCTGCCGCCGGCTAACAAAGTCACCGAAACGCTCTTCATGACGACCCGCGATACCGAAGTCTGGACCCGTCGAGCCGGCTTCGACTTGCACCGAACCATCTATCGACGACCTGTGAGGTAGCACCATGGGCGGTGGCGGATCCACTAGCAGCAGTTCGCAGATTAATCCTGCGACACAGCCGGCATTCCAAGGCGCGAGTAACGCCGTTCGTACCGTACAAGAACGCCTTCCGATGGAGCGTTTCACCAACTGGAACCCGGCGCTCACCGCCGGTATTGCTCCGCTGCAGCAGGCAGCCATGCAGGCCGCCGTTGCCGGTATGCAGGCCCCGACCGGCCTCGACAGCCTCATGCAGATGCAAAATCCGCTCGCGATGATCGCCGCGAACCAGTTCGATATGGCCCGCGCCAACCCGATGATGGGACAGATCATGGGCCGCCTTGGCTTCGGCGGCAACGGCAGCATGGCACCCATGAACACCGGTGCCGACCTAGCCAGCCGTATCCCTGGCGCACCGCAAGCCAGCCTGTACAACATGCCGACCCTCGATCCGGCGCTCGCCACCGGGACCGTCCCGCTCATGCAGTCAAATCCGTCGGTCGCCAACTTCTATGCCAGCGATCTACGCGGCCACACAAACACCATTCAGTCACAGCTGGACGCCGGCATGTACGGCCCCGGCGGATATAACGGACCGTCCTAATGGCCATTCCGCAAGCAATTCCCGACTGGACCCTTCAGCAGTACATGCTGGGCAGCCCCGGGCAGTCGCCGGCGCTGCAGGCCGGCGTCGACGCCTTCAACATGGCACAGCTGCCGGTCATCCAGAATCAAATGCAACTCGCAGGGCTTGGGCAATCGCCTGCCGTGGCGCAATCCGCCTCGATGGGTCTGAGCCAAGCCCTGACACCCCTCATTCAGTCGGCCATGTCGAATCAACTGCAGGCCGTGCAGCTCAACCAAGGCCAGTCTGGCCTGGACCAGTCGGCGGCCAACCTCGCCGCCAACATCTACAACCAGGACTATAATCGCCAGATGCAGGCGATGAACAATGCCAGCCAAACGCTGCTGGGTACGGCGGCGAACATCAACGCCCCGGCGACCCAACTGCAGTACACGGGCCAGCAGCAAGGCATCGGCAATCTGGCGGCCGCCGGCCAACTGCAGCAAGACACGGCGCAGAACTATGCCGACACGAACCGCAACGAATTTCTGCGCCTGCAAGGCCTCGGTGAGGCCAGCGGCACCGGCATGCTCGGCGGCTTCAGCCCCGTCACCACGACTACCTCACAATCGTCTAAGTAGGAGGCCCTATGGACTTCAGCAAGCTGATGCCACTCGTCGGAATGGCCGGTGGCGCTGCGCTCGCGCCGTTCACCGGCGGTGCCAGCATGATTCCGGCCATGATGGGTGCCGGCGGCATGGCCGGCGGTGCCATGGGCGGTATGATGGGCGGCGCGCCGCCTCCACCGGTCGGTCCTCCGCCAACCGGCATGCAGGCAGCCAAACCGCCGACCGCCGGCGCCACCGCGCAACAGCTCCAGCAACAGATGATGCAGCGGCCGAAGCCGCAATTCGGCGGAGGCCTGTAGCCCATGTATAGCCCAAAGACACAGCGTAAGCCCGGCGATCCGCCGCGCATGCCGACGACCCAACAGCCACCTGAAGACCTGCAACGTGAATCCAGCGGGTTTCCACTGCCGCCTCCAATGGCGATGCCACCCATGCCGACGCCTGGCGATGCCGAAGGCATGGGCCCAGGCATACCGCCGTCGTCGCTATCTGACACCAGCAATGTGCTGGCCGCCAATCCTGGCGGCATGGGCTTCGACATGAATGGCGCGGGCGTGATGGCCGACAGCAGTCAGCTCGGCCCCGGCGGTGTCGGCGGCACCCCGTCGCCCGGCGGCCTGCCGGCCAACGGCACGCCCTGGACGCTGCAGGACAAGATGATGGCGGCCTACCTGGCGGCCACGCTCGGCGGCTCCGTCGGCACGATGTTCAAGCGACCGGCCCCGCCGGCGCCCATCAGCCCCATGGGCCCGGTCAACCCTGCGCCGGCCAGCACCCCGACGGCCAGCCAGGCCGCCCTCGGCTTGGCCACCAATCGCAAATCAGCCAAAGGCGGCTTTGGAGGCCGCGGCTAGTGCAAGGACAATATCTGTTCGGTGACATTCCGATGGACCCCAACGACGACGCCCTGCACCCACCATGGGTGACCGTGCCCAATGCCATGGCGCAGTTCTCGGCCTTCGGCCTGGGCCCGACGCCCTACACCGCACCGCCCGACGCCCCTGGCGGCCTGCAGACCATGGCAATGATGCCCCCGCTGCCCGGCATGCCCGGCTTGCCGACGCTCACCGCTGGTCCGGCGCCCGGCGACGGCCCCAACGCAGGCCAAAGTCCACAGGGCGGCGGCTTCAGCGACTGGGCCCTGCCGCTCGCCGCCGGTCTGGCCGGCGCCGCCTCCGGCTATGCTACGCACGGCAACCCACAGACGGTCCTGCAAGGCCTGTCGCTGGCTCACCGTGCCCAGCTGATGCCCAAGTCGGAGCAGCTCCAGCAGCAGCAGCAGCAAAAAATGATCCACGACTTGATTATGTCCGGCAAGCTGTCGCCGCAGGCCCTGCAGCGGCTGGGCCAGCAGTATCCATGGGCCGCGCCGTACACCGAGGCGATGTTGCCGACGGCTCAACGGCAGGCCAAGCTGCAATCCTTTGTCGAAGGGCAGATTCCGGGGTTCAATGGGCCACCGCCGGCACCCGTCGAGGCGGCGTCCGCCGGCACCGCGCCCGCCAGCGCCCAAGTCGGCCCATCGCCGCCAAGCCTGCCAGCCTCCGGCGGCTCCAGCGCACCCGGCTTTACGTATTTGCCCGACATGGCCATGGACAGCAAGGGCGACGTCACCATGGGCATCAAGCCGCATGCACAGCCCAAGCCGAGCGAGCTCGAGCAACGGCTGGCAGCCATCCGCAGTGGCCAGCCGCAATCACCTGACGAACGCATTGCCCTCGGCCTGGATAAGCCATTCGAACAGTCCAAAGTCCTGGAGGCCGACAAGGCCATCCAGGCGATCGATCAGCAGCTCGCCGTCCTGCAGGCTCAGCAACAGGCCAACCCGCACCCGCTGCTGGGCCGCCGTATCAACGAGCTGACGAACACCCGCGAGATGCTGTCGCAGTCGAACCAGTTCAATCCGCAGTCGCCGGCCGGCAAGCTCGCCTTCGACCTTGAGGTGGCACGGCGGCGTGGCGACCGCAGTGCTGAGCAGGCTCTCCAGCCGGCCCTCACCGGCAGCAGCCGCATGCCCATGGAGACGGCACAAGGCAAAGCCGGCGAAGACGTCCGCATGCTCCAGCAAGGCCGTGACATGGCAGCCGGTGATACGCAGCTGCAGTCGGCGCAAGCCGAGGCCGATGCCGCCAGCCTGGGCAAGGACGTCGGCAACGCGATGTTCCAACGCCAAGGCCTAGACAGCGTTGGCAAGCAGTTCGGCATCGACAGCCCTGAGTACAAGGATGCACAAACGGTCTATGGTCGCGATGTCCTCAAAAACAAAGTTGCCACGGCATCCGACATCGGTGCCACACGCGGCGACTTCATGCAGCAAACGAAGGACTTCAACACGACGCGTGACTTTTACCGCCAAGTTGAAACCGTCTTACGCAGTGGCAACCCGAACGCCATGGCTGACATCAGCTTCATTACTGCAATGGCAAAAATTCTCGATCCTGGTAGCGTCGTTAGGCCGTCAGAATCAGGCCAAATCGAAACCAACAGCCGTATTATCCCCGACAGCATCAAATTGACGTTTGAAAACTGGATCAATCATCCACAACTGCTGACTGGTACACAGCGAAACGACCTCATTAACACGGTGCGCCAAGCGTACGTCAGCCGCCTGCAGTCGGTCGATCAGTTGAAAAACGCCTACGGCGGTATTACGAATCGGCAATTTCCCGGCACAAACCCAGAAGACGTCGTCGGCACGGTGCCATACGACGCAATCGATCTCGCGTATCTGCGAGGCCGACCGGCTCGCACAGCCGATATCCAGGCTGCTGCCGCACAGGCGGCCAAATTAGGCCAGCCGGCTCTCGCACCCTTCCTACTGCTCCAACAAGGCATCAATCCCTTCGCGGAGATCCAACAGTGAACGCCTTTGAAGCCTTAAGCCAGCAGCAGGCCGGCGGGCCGGCCCTGCCGCCGCCCGTTCCAGCGCCGACCACACCCGGGCCGATGGGTGCCATGCCGTCGCCCAGCCCGACCTCCTTCGCCCCACCGATGGACATCATCCGCCGCGTCGCCTTCGAAAACCAGGTGCCGCCGGAGGACATCTACGGCATTGCCAAGACCGAGTCGAATTTCAATCCGCAGGCACGGTCGCCGAAGGGCGCCATCGGGCCCATGCAGTTGATGCCCGACACAGCCGCCGGCCTCGGCGTCGTCGACCCGAACGACCCTGAGCAGAATTACGAAGGTGGCGCGAAGTACTATGCGCAGCAACTGAAGGCCTTTGGTGGCGATCGGGCCAAAGCTCTGGAGGCGTACAACGCCGGCCCTGGCCGTGTCGCCAAGGCGACCAAAGCCAACCTACCATTGCCCGCTGAGACGCAGGCGTACGTGCCGAAGGTCGAAAAGGCCCGTGGCGAGTTCACGTTGCCAGACAGTGCCGTCGAACAGGCGAACGAGCAGGTCTACCGGCCGGAGCCACAGGCGCCGCCCCCGCCAGTACAGCTGACGGACAAAGCCGGCACACCCAAGCTGCCACAGAACGCCATCCAGGCCTTGCAGGGCCAACAGCCGCCTTCGCCGCTGCGCACGCTCATGGACCACCCAGAGCAGGCCATCACGGCCGGCGTCGACATGGTCAAGCACGGCGCACAATGGGCCCACGAACACCCGCGAGAGGCTGGCCGGCTGGCCCTCGAGCTGGCGGCTATGACCGGCGGTGCCTTGTTGGCTCCAGAGGTAGCCGTCCCAGTCGCCGCTGCGCGTTTCCCAACGTTGCTGGCTCGCTTTGCCGGCCTCGCATCCAAGATGGGTGGCGCGGCGCTCGGCGGGGCCGCAGGCAGCCTGGCCAGCGAAACCTTCGACCCGTCGGGCGGACCCAAGCAGGCCATCGAGAAGGCCGAGCAGGCCGCGCAAGCCGGGGGCCTGGGCGAAGGCGCCGGCCAGGCGGCCGTCCGCGCCACCCAAGGCCTGCTGGCACCCTATCGCAGCCGCCTGACACCCGACGCCGTCCGCACCAAGGAGATCCTCGATGCGCAGCGGGGCCCGACGGAGACGCGGGCCATTCCGCCCAGCACGCTGGTCGATAGCCCAGGCTTCAACACCGCCGAAAAGTCTTTGGCGGCGACGATGGGCGGCGGTGTGATCACGAAGGGCAAGGAGCAGGCGGAACAGCTGGCCATCCGCGCTCTGCGCACTTACCCAGATCAGTTTGGCAGCCAGGGCGGCACACAGGTTGAGCGCAGTCAGCGGATCCAGGGCCGGTACCAGCAGGAGCTCGAAGCCTTCAAGGCTCGCATGGACGCCGGCTATGCCACGGTCGATCGCCTTAACGCCCAAAACCCCATTACTGTCGACATTGCGCCGATCAAGCTTGCAGCCACGCAACGCTGGATCCAACACAGCGGCGGCATCGTCGACCCGGCGACGACTCGGCTTGTCAATGACCTCCTTCGCCGTCCTGACGCCGTGTCGTTCCGTGATGCAGCTCAGCTGCGCAGCGACCTTCTGAAGCTTCGCGACCCAGAGGCCGTCGTGCAAGGCCAGGTGCCAGCCCTCGGCGAAAGCCTGTCGCAGGCCTTGGACCGCCAAATCGATCTCGCCGGCAATGCCTTGAACCCGCAGGCGCTTGCCGCCTACCGCCTGGTCAACCGCATGTATCGCGGCGATCCAGCCCGCGGCCTCGTCGGCATCCAGCAATTCGAAGACCCGGCGATCGCCCGCCTCATGCAGGGCAGCCCAGACCAGCTGGCGCCCAGCCTGTTCGGCAAGAATCGCCCCGTCCGCATGGACGCCCTGAAGCAGATGCTGGGCCGGCCGGCCGACACGACCGAGTTCCGCCGCCTGTTCACCGAACACCTCGTGACCGAGGCCGGCGCAGATCCATCAGGCAAGACGCTGTCGAATGTGCTGTTCAAGTACGGCGACACGCTGGAGTCGGTGATGGGCCGACAGCACGCCAACGACCTCCGCGCTATCGCCACCGCGATGGAACGTGCCCAAGGCGGCAGCTTTGGCGCACAAGGCCAAGGCCTGATCCGCGTCGGTCAAGGTAGCGTCGCGATGTCGATGATGTACAGCAATATGCAGCCCGGACGGGCCGCCGCGGTGATGATCATCCCCGGTGCGCTGTCCTGGATGCTGATGCGACCGCAAGTCGCCCACTGGCTGTCGATCGGCTACAATCTGCCGCCGACGGCCCGCGAGGCCATCAAAGTCGCTGCGCGGATCAAGGCGCTAGCCAAGGCCGACAAGATGCCGGTGTACGAAGTGCCCGCTAGCTGGTTTGAGTCTGAAGGTCCGCCGCCTGGGGCCCCGCCGCTGCCAGTTCAACCTCCGGCTGGACATCAACCGCCGCCATCGACCGCCCCACCTGCCATTGGTACCACCGTTTCCGGCCCACGACGTCCATAGTCACACGTCCGCCCTGCGTCAGCGTGTCGATCACACTGTTGACCGTCTTGGCCATGATGCCCCGGCCGCTGCATTTGTGAACCAGCGTGCTGTGGTCCATCCGGCCTGCCTGCCGTATATAGCTGCTGATCGTCTCCAGCTGGTCTGACTCCGGCTTGCTCTGGGCCACGCGGACCAGCGCGGCCCCGGGCGCCCACCGCTCGCGGACCAGGTCACGGGCCCGCAGCGCATGGTCGCGTGTGACGGTGTACGACAGATCACAGGCCGCCAGCACCATACAGAGCTTCAAGAACAAGTCGTCATCTCGCTGGTACATCGGGCGCAAGAACGGGTCGGTCGGCACTTCCCGCGACCGCATCCACTGCACGCGGATATGCTGGGCCTCGGGCGACAGGGCGATCGGGCCGGCCATCTGGCAGATCTGCTCGAGCTGGCCCGTCAGCAGCCGCCACAGATCATTGTAGTTCTGCGGGAACACCGCCTCGATCCATTCGTCCTGATAGGTACCGGTGATCGTCACGGTGCGGCCAAAAAACCCCGACAGGATGGCCTCCGGCGACAGTGACTTCTTCAGCCACGACTCCGTCGTGCCGGCCGTCCAGTTCACGCAGTACTTCTCAATGACGACGTCGCCCCACGTCCGTGTGCCCTCGGTCATCGGCACGGGGCTGCCCGTGTACAAGTCCGTCAAATTGGCAATGAAGGCCTCGGCCACCGGCCCACCGGCGCCCAGGCTGTTGTACAGCTCCGGGTAAATGATCCACGGTGCTGTGTTGGCCTTCGCCTCGGCCACGACCGCCTCGCCTTTCTCGCGTTTCGTCGATCTGCCGCCCAAAATGTCCAACAGCCGCTGCTTCGTCAGCCCACCGCGCAGAATGCGCCCCAGCAGCGATGGCACGTCCGACGCGAGCTTCATCATCATGTCCAGGGCTTCGCCCTTGCCGCAGCCGGACGGCCCGACCAGCAGCAAGTAGACATTCGGGTACACTTGCTTTTTCAGCTTTTCGATCCAGACGCGGTCGGCCAGTGCGGCCGCCACCAACGACAGGCAGGCCCACCGGTGGAAGGCTGAAAGCGTAAAGGTGACCCCAGCGGTCTGGATGTACCGGTCGAGGAACGTCATAGGTTTTGTTGGATGGTGCGGCGCAGGTTGGTGAGGGCGGTACTGATGTCGTTCAAGTGTTTGTACATCGAAACGGCTGCCGGGTGTCTGTACGCGTCAGCCTGCTGCGGAATGCCGGCTTGCACCGTCGCGAGATCGCGGATCATGAGGTGGACGGCTTCAAACAGATTGATGGTGAGGTTCGCGATGCCGACACGAACGTTCGCCCGATCGTCGTCCGCCTTGTGCCGCCGGGCATCGGCCTCCAGCATGGCCTGCACGTCGGTCTGCAGAGCTGTCAGCTCGCGCCGCAGTAGAGCGTTTTCGTTCCCCAGCGCAGCCAGCTTGCGCTGAGTCTCAGACGGCTGGCCCATCTGCTCCTGCATTGCTTGCACCTGCTTCAGCTTATTATAGGTCATGGCGTCCATCAGGCCGCCGCTGCCGAACATGCCCTGCAGGCTGTTAGGATTCACTGCCATCGCTGCCTCCCGTGTTGCTGCTGTACGCCACACGAAACGGTCCGACGACATCCACCGGCGGTATGTTGATTCCCACAACGCCAGGCACGGTCCATCGCGTCGGCTCCTCCAGCTCAATGACCCGGCGCTCCAGGGCTGCCACCAGCGCCCGCAGTTCGGCCACCTCGGCGTCCTTGCGTAGCACGGCGTCAATGAGCACGGCGATGTCGGCTTGGTGCGCTTGCACATCGCGCGTGTGCTCATCGATCTTATTTCCGACGTCTGCTGACCATTTTTGCCAGACTTTGTTCATACGTAGTCCTACGTGCTAGCAGGTCACGCTCTGTGCCCGCAATTCACACATCGATTCCAGATCAGGCGATACTCACCCACGACCACCTCGCGCACCATCAACCCCGGGCTGCCGGCTCGACTACATCGCGGGCAGACAGTCCGCCTTGGAAGTCGTTCGACCCAATGAGGTCCATAGGACTGCCCCCCGGCAATGGCGGGTACGTTAGCTGCGACGACGACCGAGTCGTGCCGGACGTCACCGCCTGCAGTTGCAGCTGTTGCACCCACGCCAGGACCTGTTCGGCCACCCGAGCCAACTCGTCGGGTGTAAAGACTCCATTGCCAGTCAGCGAGACTTTGCCCCGCCGAGCGGCTTTCAACTCCAGCTTGCTCTTGCCCACTCCAAACGTCAAAGCGGGCACCATCGATCGCACGCGTTCGCTTGCCATTGTGTCCTCCGGTTGTCATACGTGGTTACCCTGATTCCTTTCCCCCTGCGCCCAGCTGCCCTCACTGTACCATGGAACCGCCGGGTGTCAACCCACGGCCGGTGCCGTCGCCAGCAAGGCTTGCTGGCCTACGAGCAGGCGACGGCATTCAGCCTCCAGCTCCTCCCGACCTGGAAACCGCGTGTATTCCTTCGCCATCTCCCAACTGGTGCCGATCTTGAGCGTCGCCGGGATCACAAGCGGGCACTTGCCGCCGTCATACGGCAGCGGCGTTTCCAGGTGCTGCTTGATGAAGGCTGCGACGTCGTACGCCGTCTCCGGCGGACAACAGACGATGATCGCGTCATGCACCTGCAGGGCCAGCCGTGTCATGGCCCAGGCGACCGACCGTGTCCGCCGCCGTTGCTCATGCAGCCACGCCCAGAAGGGCACGATGCCGTTGATGTTCGTCATGATGCCGCAGTCCGACTGCGGCCGGTAGGCGTAGGCCCGTCGGTACACGGCGTCATCCAACCGGTCATACTTGAACGACAACGACCAGCCCCAGACGTTCGTGATGGCCCGGTCGCGCATCACCGCAATACGGGTGGCCCGCTGCCACTCCGCGATCTCCGGGTCGGCGGCCATAATGGCATCGATCATCGTCTGCGCCTCGTCCGGCGTGATGACCACGCCTTGCTTGAGGAGGTTTTCGCTGTGGGTCTTCCCGCCCATGCCGTAGTTGGAATTGCAACTGATTGATATATAAGTGTTTTTTCGCACCATAAAGTAACCAGTCGACGTTGTTACGCAGTACACTTTGCCTGCGTATGTTTTTGTCCCGACCTGCTTCACACTAGTCAAACGAACCGGCGATAAGTATAAACGCCAACAGCCGTGACAGGCTCGAATCAGCGAGCGCACACCGCGTAAGTGCGCAATCGTCTGAATCCAGTCGACATTCACGCGTTTCACAGACCAGTAGATCAACGACGTCTTTGCCTGGTGCCCGTCCCAATGCACGAGTTCTGCGAGCATACAGTCTAAGGTTGCCGCATCGAGCTGAAGTAGCCATGCGCCATAAACCTTCTCAGGCCCCAACCAGGCAAGCACAGGCAGCGCATCGTTTTTACACAACGTAAATTGCGTGACACCGTCAGCCGTGCAGCGTTCGTGGCCATCAATGTTCAAAGAGGCCAGTAATGTACGCAAACGCTCTATTTTTCGCCTTCGTTTGAACCGAAAACTGATGCGGGTTCTATCGCGGATACAACCATCGGCTTGCGTTGCCACAAGTAAGCGCGCAAAAGCCGGGTCCAATCTTTGCGTTCCGGTGTAAAAACCAGCCGTTTGAAAACGCAAACGTGTTTTGTCCGTCAACGTAGCCGCCTCTGCCACTACGACGTGATCGCGGTTCGCAGACGGTCGGTGATACCGCATGCGGTGATTGCCTGTTACATGCTGCGAAAAACCTTTGGCGTCGAATGTATGCAATTCGCCGTCAAAGTCGTATTGATGCACCTGCGACGGTGCCTTAAAGGCAATCGTATTGTCGTCTGCCTGCCATTCGGCGATCGGGACAGGCCGCTTGACGTACTCTGGAAATGACATCCAGCCTGTCTCGGTCAACACCTCTGTTTGGTCATCGTGGCAAGCATGGCGACTCGTTTTACCCAAAGTCCGCTGCTGTTTCGTCACGTGGTCGACTGGCACGTTAAAGATCGCCGCCGCTGCGCGCTTATGCTCGTCGTTTTCCCACGGCTGCGCCTGCGCCCGCCAGAGCAAGTCTTTGTTGCCAGTCAACAGGTACCCCTGTACCTTGACGATGCGGTCTTCGGCTTGGCTGGCGTCGAGTTCGATGAACACGGTCCCAGGGTCGCTGAGGTAGTGTCGCCGCACGGAACGGTCGACATTTTGCAAGTTCTGTCCGGTTCGGCCCGGATTCCTGCTGCTCGCGAGGCGATGAGTTTCTGTGGTGAACTTGTACTGACAGCGAACCCTGTGGTCGGCATCGGCGACGCCCTCCTTGATGAAGTCCTTGATCTTGCCGGTGCGCCGATAGGCCAGGATGAGCTCGACCAGCCGGCCGCAGGTCGCCTTGTGCCGCAACGCCAGGCTGCGCAGGGCCACGCTGTCGGCCGTTGTCGTCTTTTCGCCTGTGTCCTTGCGTGTCTTCTCGCGCCTCGGCAGCCGCAGGACGTCGTACAGCACCTCCTGCAGCAGCTTGTTGCTGATCGCCTTGGTGGCGATAATCGATTTGCCATATGGCGTCCCGTCCTTGTACCGGACGTTCGCCGTCGTCTCGGCATCCAGGTCGGCGCGATGGGCCCGCAGGTCCACCTCCAACTGCTGCAGGTGCGCCGCCTTGGTGTGCGGATCCTGCCGTACGCCATCCAACATCATCTTCAGCAACGGGTCGAACAACGGCGGATAGTGCTGATGGTACTTGGCCAGCAGGCCGTCGGCCTCCAGCACCGGCACAATGCGGTCCTTGATTTCGTACGTCACCGCACTGTCTTTGGCGCAGTACCGCCAAAAGTCATCGATCGACTTGACGTCCTCGAAGTCGCACTCGCCATCGTCGTCATCCAGGTCTTTCGCATCATCCTTCCAGTACGGCTCGCGGGTCCACACGCTAGCCAACTTGGCCAAACTGTGCTTGCTCGCGCTATCGTACGCATGGCTCAGACACAGGGTGTCCCACAGATGGTTCACGACGTCGATGTCGCGCTCGCGCTTGAGGTGATAGCGATCGAACAGGCCGTTCTGCAGCACCTTCGGCACACGGTGGCCACAGATGTCGCGCACGTGCTGCCAAACGAGCGCCAGGTCCGCCTTGTTACCCCAATAGTCCAGCGTCGTCGGCACACAGATGGCCCAGTTGGCCGCCGGGGCAAACGCAATGCAGGTAATCCGGCTCGGGCCATAGGCCTTGCTCACCTTCGTCTTGCCTGACTTGAGCACCTTCTCGCGCAGGACGATCTGACGCGGCGTCTCGATGTCCAGGCTCACCGCCTCGAAGACCGACAGATCGCGGACAAACGCCTGCACGTCGCGCAGCGTCGGCCGAATGTGCAGCGCCCGTTCGGGCAGCCGCAGCTCGCGAAACGTGCTGTCGCCGGCAATACGGGCCCAGTCGTACCGGCACCACCGCTCGAGGGTCGGCGTGCGAAACGTCTCCTGCGGATGCAATGTCGGGATCACCTTGATGGCCCGACCGCGGCTGTCCGTGTACTGCAGAATGCTGCCCCGCCACTTCGACAGCTTCCGTTTGCCAGTCAACGCCGTCAGCGCGACCTCATCCATCGGCACAATCACCCATGGGTCGGTCAACTTTGCCAACCGCCGATGCAGCAGCTCGACCGCATACTCCACCTCCGCCTTCGGCTTCGTCCGCAGATTGTCCTTCGTCACCCGCTCGGTCACCAGGGTGGTGATGTAGACGTCCTGCCGGCGCAGCCCG
>WBZQ01001911.1_pt1 | contig 13882 bp, 5 predicted proteins | sample 5204251 | NCBI WGS metagenome assembly WBZQ01 (sample SAMN12412402, study PRJNA552823) | activated sludge metagenome | isolation source: activated sludge from nitrification reactor of wastewater treatment plant... | place: USA: Virginia | collected 2017-09 | reverse complement strand
GCTGCGCCTGGAGGTCGACGTCGACGCCGTGCCGGAGGGCACGGTGGTCTTCCCGTACGAGCCGCTGCTGCGCGTCAGCGGCCCGATCCTGCAGTGCCAGTTGCTCGAGACGCCGCTGCTCAACGTGCTCAACTTCGGCACGCTGGTGGCCACCAAGGCCGCGCGTCTCAAGCTGGCCGCGCGCGGGCAGCCGCTCTTCGAGTTCGGCGCGCGCCGCGCGCACGGCTTCGACGGCGCGCTCTCGGCTTCGTGGGCGGCGCACGTGGGCGGCTGCGACGCGACCTCGAACACGCTCGCCGGGCGCTTGTGGGGCATCCCCGTCAAGGGCACCATGGCCCACAGTTGGGTGATGGCTTTCGACGACGAGCCCACGGCCTTCGACGCCTACCTGCGCGCGCTGCCGCACAACAGCGTGCTGCTGGTCGACACCTACGACACGCTCGACGGCGTGCGCCACGCCATCGCCGCCGGCCGGCGCCTGCGCGAGCAGGGGCACAAACTGGCCGGCATCCGCCTGGACTCGGGCGACCTGGCCTACCTCAGCGAGCAGGCCCGGCGTCTGCTCGACGCGGCCGGCTTCGAAGAGACCCAGATCCTCGCCAGCAACGACCTCGACGAGGAGACCATCGCGAGCCTCGAGGAACAGGGCGCCGCCATCGGCGTGTGGGGCGTGGGCACGCGCCTGGTGACGGGCCACGGCCAGGGCGCGCTCGGCGGCGTGTACAAGCTGGGCGCCGTGCGCGATCCCGGCGCGCCCTGGGTCTACAAGATCAAGCTCTCCGAGCAGGCGGCCAAGATCTCGACGCCGGGCGTGCAGCAGGTGCGGCGCTACAGCAGCGCCGGCCAGAGCGTGGCCGACATGATCTACGACCAAGACCTCGGCGTGCCGCGCGAGGGCTGGATGGTCGATCCCGACGACCTGACGCGCCGGCGTCGCATTCCGGCCGGCGAGGAGTGGAGCGACCTGCTGGTGCCGGTGGTGCGCGGGGGTCAGGTGCTGCCGGGCGCGCTGCGCAGCCTCGACGAGGCGCGCGCGCTGGCGCAGGCCGAGCTGCGCACGTTCCACGGCGGCATCAAGCGCTTCGTCAACCCACATCGCTTCCCGGTAGGCCTCGAGTCGCGGCTGTTCGACCTCAAGACCAGCCTGGCGCTCGAGGCGCGCGGCATCGAGCCGTGAACGCGCTGCCGCTGCCGCCCTTCTACTCCGCGGCGCAGGCCGAGGACTGGGCCTACGCGCCCGACCCGCAGGCGCTCCAGGCGGCGGCTGCCGTCTGGCGTCGCGAGCACGGGCTGCGTCCCGCCGGCGACGACGCGCGCCGCGTGCACCTGTTGCTGATCGACGCGCAGAAGGACTTCTGTTTTCCGCGCGGCAGCCTGTACGTGGGCGGACGTTCGGGGCGCGGCGCGCTCGACGACAACGCCCGCCTGGCGCGCTTCGTCTATCGGCACCTGGCCCGACTGAGCGAGATCACCTGCACGCTCGACACGCACCTGCCCTTCCAGATCTTCTTCGCCGACTTCTGGCTGGACGCCGAGGGCGCGCCGCTCGACGCGCACCGCGTGGTGAGCGCCGACGACGTGCGTGCCGGCCGCGCCCGGCCCAACCCCGACGTGGCCGCCTTCGTCTGCGGCGGCGACGTGGCCTGGCTGCGTCGCCAGGCCGAGGACTACTGCGCGCAACTCGAGCGCGCCGGCAAGTACCAGCTCTACCTCTGGCCGCCACACTGTCTCTTGGGCGGCGAAGGCCACAACCTGGCGGGCGTCGTGCAGGCCGCGCGGCTCTTCCACGCCTGGGCGCGGCGCGCGCCCAACGGCCTGGAGCTCAAGGGCAGTCTGGCGCTCAGCGAGAACTACTCCGTGCTGGCGCCCGAGGTGCTCACGGCGCACGACGGCAGCGTGCTCGGCGCGCGCAACGCCGCCCTGGTCGACCGGCTGCTGCGCGCCGACGCGCTGATCGTGGCCGGACAGGCCGCCAGCCACTGCGTGAAGAGCTCGCTCGAGGATCTGCTGGCGGAGATCCGCGCGCGCGATGCGCGCCTGGCGAGCCGCGTCTACGTGCTGCGCGACGTCATGTCGTCGGTCGCGCTGCCCGATGCGCAGCGGCCCGGCGAGTTCCTGGTCGATTTCACGCCGCAGGCCGAAGCCACGCTGGCACTCCTGGCCGAGGCCGGCATGCACGTGGTCGACAGCACGACGCCGCTCGACGACTGGCCCGCCTGGCGCGCCTGAGAGCGCCCGCGACTCAGGGCCGGCTGACGAGGTTGGCCAGCAGTCGATAGGCACCGGGCGTGCCCGCGGCCAGTTGGCGGAACAGCACCAGCCCGACGTAGGTCCACGTGCCGCGGCCCACGCGCGCTTCGACCAGCAGGCCGCGCTGCTCACCCGCGTTCTCGGGGAACGAGTCGCTGCCCGCCAGCAGCTCGACATAGCGCGAGTCACGCGCGTCGAGCAGTTGGATGGCGCGCTCCTGCACCCAGCCGGAGAAGTCCTCCGGCCCGAGCGCGTTGGGCGTGGTGAAGAGCGCGTGCGCGGGCTGCAGGAGCCGCAGCGGCGCGCGCTCGTCGGTGATGCGCCGCGTGCCGACCGAGGCCGGATAGGGCGCGAACGGGCTGTCGGGCAGCTCGGCGCGCAGCCCCGGGCCCATGACCGCGCGGCTGGGCGCGCCGCTCTGGTTGAACTCGCCGCGGTTGTATTGCACGACCAGATGTCCGCCGCCCGCGACCCACGCCATCAGGCGCGCCTGCGCCGAGCGCAGCGCCGGATCGGTGTAGGCGCGCACGCCGGTGACGACGACGTCGAAGCGCGACAGGTCTCCGGCCGCCAGGGCCGCCGCGTCCAGCACGCTCGTCTGCACGCCGAGCTGGCGCAGCGCGTCGGGCAGCGCGTCGCCCGCGCCGGGCACGAAGGCCACGCGCACGTTCGGCCGCACGCGCGCGTCGAGGGCCAGCACGTCCGCGCGCGCGTCGCGATACAGGCGGCGTTCGGCCACGTGCTCGTACGCGATGACCTGGTCTCCGTCGTGGTACTCCCGGCCGTCGAGGAGCGCCCGCGCCCGCAGCTCGTGCCGTCCCGCGCGCAGGCTGGGCAGCGCCCGCAGCGTGAAGCGCGCGCTCTGCTCTTCGCCCTCGCGCGTGAAGCGCAGGTCGTGGTGCCCGGGCGAGACCGTCAGGCCGGGCGGCACGTCGAGCTGCACGCGCGCGGCGGCCGCTCCGGGGGCATAGTGCACGACCGAGACGAGCAGCTCGCGCTCGGCGCGCGCGTCGCCGCGCGGCAGCACGATCACGGCCGGCGTCAGGCGCACGGCGAGCGCCGGCACCACGGCCAGGTCCTTCTGCTTCTCGCGCGACGCGGCGCGACCTTCGTAGCGCGCCAGGACAGGCGCGCGCGTCTCGACCTGCAGCCCGGCCGAGCGCCAACGCAGCACGGCCACGAGCGGCGGAGCGCTCCACGGACGGGACGGGTCGACGCCCGCCGCGACGTCGTAGCGCCCGGCATCGCTGCCACGCTGCCAGTAGGGTTGCGAGGGCGCCGCGTCGCCGGCCACGCTCACGCGCACGCTGCGCTGGCGCGCGCTCGCCGGAGGCCAGGCCGGCGCTTCCGACGCGCTCTCGCTGGCCGCGTTCAGCGTGAAACCGGTCGACCCTTCGAGCGTGAGCGACGTCAGCTCCAGCGGCGCGCCGCCGCGGTTCCAGGCGCGCAGCGTCACGTCGAACGTCTGCCCGGGCACCACCAGATCGTCCTCGGGAGTGGCCAGCAGCTCCACGCCGTGAGCGCGGCGCAGCGCCTCCTGGAACTCGTCTTCCTTGTCGGCCAGGCGCGCTTCCAGCTCGGCCCGTGCAGCCACGTCCCAGCCCGACGAGACGACCTGCGCGCGCAGTCCGCGCACGTGCTGAAGTCCCGCGCGCAGGGCCGGCAGCGTGCGCTCGGGAACGCGCGCGTCGAAGTCGCCGGCGGCGCGCTGGGCCTGCACTTCCAGCTCGCGCAGGGCCGCGCTCACGCCGTCCTCGGGTCTGGCCGAGGCGGGCACGAAACGACGCAGGCCCGCGAGCCCGGTCTCGAGGCCCGCGAACGGGTCGCGCGCTCCCGGCGGCAGAGGCGTGCCGTCGACCAGGGCATAGGCGAAGTCGGCCGTGCCCGGCAGCGCGGCGAGCTGCGAGGCGCCCTGCGACTTGTGCTGCGCGCGCGCCAGGCTGCCCAACTCGAGCGCGGACAGTCCCAGCAGCGGATCGTAGTCGCCCGTGGCGACGACGACGCTGGCGCCCGCCGGCGCCGACGTACCGCCGCCCGTCGCGCCCTGGAAGAGGCGCGCTGCCTGCCAGGGCCGCAGTCCCTCCTGAGCCAGTTCCGGAAAGCGGGCCGGGTCGGCGGCCGCGGCGAACGCCTCGCGCGCCAGGCGTGCGGCGCTGCGGTGGTGAGCGTGTTCGCCCTGCCCCTCGAGCGGCAGGGTCAGGATGACGTCGGGGCGGAAGGCGCGCACCACGCGCACGACGTCGCCCAGCGTGGCCTCGTGGCCCCACGTGGCCAGCGTCTCGTCGATGCTGAACGAGAAACCGAACTCGTAGGCGCGCGTGAAGTACTGCTCCACGCCGTCGTAGGCGTGCAGCGCGCGCAGCTCTTCAGCGCGCAGCACGCCGAGCGCCTCGAACAGCTCGCCGCCGATGGCGTTCTGCCCGCCGTCGCCACGCGTCAGCGTGAGCAACGCCGTGCGCAGGCCACGTCGACGCGAGAGCTCGACCAGCACGGCGTTGTTCTCGTCGTCGGGATGGGCCGCGACGTACAGCACGCGCGCCGCCACCGGCAGCCGTCGCAGCGCGAGGCCCAGGCCCACCACGCCGCGGTCCCATGAGAGCGGCGCGAGTTGCGCGCCGGCCGATGGCGCCGCGGCGACGACGGCCAGGACGGCTCCGATCGAAACGCACCAGTTCAGGCGGCTGAGCATCTCGTTTGGCCCTTTCGCGTGCGGACGGCGCCCCTGGGCGATTGTAGCCTCGCGCCAGCGGCGTGTGATCTGGCACACACCTTGCTCAATATCGCGTGGGCTGCTGCTGAGGGCGCGATTGCGCCGCTCCCGGCAACCCAATCCGACAAAAGTTGTCGCTTCTGACAGCAATTGTCAGCGCGAGCGCCGGGTCGCCCGGCGAGAGGAGGTCGTGTGCGCCTGACGAGGATCGACGTGTGCCTGCTGTCGTTCACTACGCTTGCGGCGTTCGTCGGCGCCGAGAGCGTGCGCTCGGACGGCTCTTCGGCCGGGCCGGCAGCGATGCTGACCAACGTCGAGACCGGCCCACCGGTGCTCGAGCGCGCGTCGAGGGCTTTCGGGCACGTCGAGTTCCACGGGGCCACGTACTTCACGGCCACCGACCGCGCGCACGGCTTCGAACTGTGGCGCAGCGACGGCAGCGAGGCCGGCACGTCCCTCCTGATCGACCTGTTGCCGGGAACGCTCGGCTCGCTCCCACGCGAGCTGACGGTCGTGGGCGAGCGGCTCTATTTCACCGCCTTCGACGGCCTGCACGGCTTCGGCCTGTGGTCGAGCGACGGGACGGCCGACGGGACGCGTCTGCTCAAGGGCGCGGAGGGCGACTTCCTGCGCCCCGGTCAGCTCACGGCCTACGGCGCGATGCTGCTCTTCACCGCCGGGCCGCACGACAGGCCGGCCCTGTGGCGCTCCGACGGCACCAGCGTGGGCACGCAGAAGGTGCTCGACCTGGCCCCGTCGGACGAGCGCCTGGGCTTCGCGGCTCCGCGCCTGCCAGGCGTCGTGTCGCTGGGCCAGGCCTGGTTCATGTCGCGCGCGGGGCACAAGCGCGTGCTGTGGCGCACGGACGGCAGCGCCGGCGGGACGACGCGCGTGTGGACCGACACGCTCCCAATACCCTGGCAGTACTTTCCGACCTACGACCTCTACGTCGCCTTCCCCGGCGGACTTCTGTTCCGCGGGAGCGACCAGGGGCGTGACGCGCTGTGGCGCAGCGACGGAACGCCGGCCGGGACCTACCCGCTCGCGCACGCTCCGTTGGGCGAGTTCCTGGCAGCGGACTGGTTCGCGCGGCTCGGCCCCTTCACCTATTTCCTGGCCAGGCCCAGGGAAGATTTCGGGGCACAGAACGGCGGCGACACGTTGGCCTACTCGTTGGGCTTCCAAGAAGCATGGCGCACGGACGGCACCGTCGCTGGGACCGCCCGTTTCGCCCGTTTCGAAGGCACGAGCAAGGTGCAGCAGCTCACCGCGGCGGCCGGCCGGCTGTTCCTGGTGGGTGGCGGCGAAATCCTGTCGAGCGACGGCTGGGTTGCGGATTGGAGCCACGCGCTGTCCGCGTCCAGGCCGCAGCTCGTCGCCACACAGGGCGGCGCGTTCGTCGTCGACAACATCGGGGTTGTGCTGGCCGACGGGTTGCCCGGCGGATCGCAGTTGCTGAGCGCCGAGGCCGTGGCGGGGTCTCTGAGCGTGGTGGGCTCGTCGATCGATGCGCGCACCTGGCCGCTCGGGATGCATACCGCCGCGACCTGCCTGCCGAGCGCGTGCTGGTTCCGCGGGCAGCATTCCGAGTCTGTGTGGAGCCCGCGGAGCATCGCGCTGTGGCGCAGCGACCTGACCCCGGCCGGTACGCGCCGTGTGCTGCCCGAGAGCGGTCGCGACCGCGGCTCCTGGCCCGACCAGTTCGTGAGCTTCGGCGGTGACGCGTACTTCACGACGACCGGAGCTTTCGAGCGCGACCCTTGGCAACACACCGTGGCGGTGCGGCTCTTGAAGGCCTCCGCCGGGGGCGTCAGCGTGGTCGCACAACGGCCGGACCTGCCTTGCGATTCCTCGTTCTGGCCCGACCGCTGCCGCATCAGGTTCCTCACGGCGCTGCCGGGCGCGATGCTGTACTTCGACCCTCAGTGGTTCGCGTGGCTGGGCACGCAGGGCGATCCAGGCGGGGCCTGGCGTGTGGAGCCTCAGAGTTACTCCTGGTACGCCCGACGCGGCGTTGGCGCAATCAACGGACGCGTGCTGGCCGTGGACTTCGTGAATTCTCGGCTGGACCTCGTGGCGGTCGACGTCAAGGAAGGCGACGTCGCGCTCGACGCCCCGCCTGAGGCGGTGGGAAGCGTGGAAGACGTGGAAGACATGCAGTTCACTGCCGTCGGCAACTGGTTGTACTTCACGTTCGGCGACCGCCTGTGGAAGACCGACGGCACGCCGGGCAGCGTGCAACTGGTCAAGGCCCTTTCCGCCGCGGACTTGACCGACGTCGGCGGCCTGCTCTTCTTCGTCAGCGACGGCATGCTGTGGAAGAGCGACGGCAGCGAGGCCGGCACCGTCGCGGTCGCTCCGGTCGAGGGCGCTGTGCGCCTGACCGCCGTGGGGTCACGTCTCTTCTTCGCCGCCTCCGATCCCGCGCATGGCGAGGAGCTCTGGACCAGCGACGGCAGCGCGGCTGGGACGCATCTCCTGGCCGACGTCCGTCCGGGCCCGGGCTCGTCGCGCCCGGATGCGCCGGCGGCCATGGGCACGCGGCTCATCTTCAGCGCCGACGACGGGGTCCGAGGGCGCGAGCTGTGGCGCTGGGATCCGCGGAGCGGCGCGTCGCTCGTGGCCGACATCGTCCCGGGACCGCTGGGCTCGCTCGCCGCGGAGACGCTCGTCGTGGCCGCGGGTAGTCGCGTGTACTTCCCGGCCTGGACGCCGTCGGCAGGCGTCGAGCTGTGGTCGAGCGACGGGGCCACGGCCGAACTGGTGCAGGACATCTCCCCGGGGGCCGCCGGTTCGCACCCGCGCGAGCTGACCGCGCTCGACGGGCGGCTGTACTTCAGCGCCGACGACGGCGTGCACGGCCAGGAGCCGTGGTCGTTGCCGCTCCCGTGATGCTGTTCGGCGGCGGCTTCGATCAGCGGGCCCTGGCCGTCGCGCACGAAGCACGATGCAGTCGGCGTTTTCCAAGCACCAAGGGTCGCGTGGCGTTGCAGAAGGCATGCAAGAGCCGTGGTCGTCAGACGATGCGGCGACGGAAGCGCATCCGCGCACGCGTTCGAGTACGAGACTGAGGGGAGGGTGCCATGACCAACAGAGACACGAGTGGCCGGTGGTTGACATGGGTTGCGCTGAGCGCGGCCGTGACGTGGACGGGGGCCGCGCGCGCGCAAGTCGACGCGTCCTCGACGGGTCCGGCGAGCCTGCTCGTCGACGTCGAGAAGGGCGCGGCGGCGCCGTTGGCCGCCTCACCGCACGGCTATGTCGACATGCAGGGCATCACGTATTTCGTAGCTTCGGACCCGGCCCACGGCTTCGAGTTGTGGCGTACGGACGGGAGCGCGACGGGCACGTACCTGGTGGCGGACGTTCAGCCGGGCGCCGTCGGTTCGTTGCCGCGGGATCTGACCGTGATGGGTGACCGCTTGTATTTCGTGGCCTGCGACGGGCGCCACGGGTTCGGCCTGTGGGTGAGCGACGGGAGCGCTGCCGGCACACGCTTGGTGAAGGGCGCTGAGGGTGCGTTCCTGCGTCCCGGCCAACTCGTGGCGTTCGGCGCGACGCTGCTCATGACCGCGGGTCCACGCCAGGCGCCGGCCCTGTGGCGTTCGGACGGCACGCTCGAAGGGACGGTGTTGGTGAGCACTCTCGGCCTGCCCGGCGAGCAGCCGGACTTCGCGCTCCCGCGTCTGCAGCCGGTGCTGGCGGGCGGTCACGCCTGGTTCATGTCGCGCGTGAGTGGTCGCCGCGTGCTCTGGCGCACCGACGGCAGCGCGTCGGGAACGGTGCGCGTGCGCGAGGATGAAGCCCCGTCGTCGACTTCGGCGCCTTCGGATCTGGACGTGTATGCGGCCTTCGACGATGGCGTCTTGCTGCGCGGCCGGGACGCGCGTGGCGAGGGCGTGTGGCGCGCCACGAGCACGGCGGCGCCCGTGTTGCTCGCGCGGGCGCAGAGCGCCGACTGGTTCGCTCCAGCGGATGGCACAGCCTACTTTCTCGCCCAGAACGGTCCCTTTTGCGCCGACGTCTGGCAGACGAACGGCACCCCCGCTGGGACGACCACGCTCCTCAGTTGCGTGACAATGTCCAGTTGGCGTCACCGGCAACTGCTGGTGTCCTCGGGCCGCCTGTTCCTGGCCAACGCAGACACGGTGACGGCCTGGGATGGCACGAGTTGGGTCCAGGTCCACTTGGGTTGGCAGCCGGCGCTGGCGGCCACGGCCAACGGCGCGTTGATCGTCGATGCGACGTCGGTGCTGCTGACCAACGGACTGGCCGGTGGCACGCAGTTGCTGCGTTCCGACCTGGCCATTGCCGACAACGTGATGCCCATTCTGTCGTCGACAGACGTCGCGTCGAGCCCGATCGCGGGTCATCGCGGCCTGCAGTGTCTCGGGGACACGTGCTACTTCCGCGCCACGCGGACGACCGAGCGACGGTCGTGGTTCGTTCGCCCGCAAGCGCTGTGGGTCAGCCGCGGTACGCCCGGCACGACGACACTGTTGCCGCGGCGCGCGGGCAGCACGCGCAGCTTGTGGCCCGAGCAGTTCGTCAGCCACGCATCGCAGGCTTACTTCGCGACGGACCTGGAGCGCGGCGCGGATGCGAGCGGCTCTGGCAGGCTGCGCCTGATGCGCGCTGCCGGCACGTCGGTCGTCGACCTGCCAGCGTTCTGCGCCGGCAGCCCCGTTCAGTCGTGGTCGACGTGCCGTCTCTTCGGCCTCACCTCCTTGCCTGCCGGCCTGGTCTTCTTCCACAAGCCGTCCGGGTGGAGCGAAGAGGCCGAGCTGTGGGCGAGTTCGGGCGAGCCCGAGTCCAGCGGGCCGCTCGCGCGCTTCGAGGAATCTCGGCTCTTCGTGCGCGGGGTGGGCGTCATCGACGGGCGGCTCGTGTTCGTGGTGAACGACAAGCTATGGGCCACGGACGGGACCAAGGACGGCACGCGCGCTCTGGACAATCCTCCGGCAGCCGTCGCCGGTCAGGACGATCTGCTCTTCACGCGCGTCGGCGCGTTCTTGTACTTCGCCTCCGCCTCCGGGCTGTGGCGCACCGATGGCACGCCAGGCGGAGCGCAGCTCGTCAAGGCCATGCCGGCCGCCGAGCTGACCGACGTCGGCGGCACGCTGTTCTTCACGAGCAACGGCGCGCTCTGGAAGAGCAATGGGACCACAGCGGGCACGCTCCCGGTGGCGGCCACCCAGTCGGCCTCGCGACTGACGGCTGTCGGGTCGCGGGTGTTCTTCACGGCCTACGAGCCGGCTTTCGGCAACGAGCTGTGGATCAGCGACGGCACGTCGGCGGGCACGACGCGCGTGGTCGATCTGCGCGGCGGCGCGGCCTCGTCGCAGCCCGACGGGCTGACCGCGCTCGGAACGCAGCTTCTCTTCAGCGCCGACAACGGCGTGTCGGGACGCGAGTTGTGGAGCAGCGACGGCACGCGCGAGGGCACCCGGCTGGTCGCGGACCTGAACCCTGGCGCCGCCGGCGCTCTCGACGATGGGCCGTTGTTCGTGGCCGCGGGTGATCGCGTGTACTTCCCGGCCTGGACGCCGACGACCGGCGTCGAGCTGTGGTCGAGCGACGGGGCCACGGCCGAGCTGGTGCAGGACATCGCCCCAGGGGCCGCCGGTTCGCACCCGCGCGAGCTGACCGCGCTCGACGGGCGGCTGTACTTCAGCGCCGACGACGGCGTGCACGGCCAGGAGCCGTGGTCGTTGCCGCTCCCGTGAGACCGGCGCTCAGCGCGTCAGCTTGAGGTCGAGGTGCAGGTGCAGGTGCAGCGTCGCCGTGCCCCCGTCGACGCGAAGCTCGATCGGGATCGTGATCTCGCGCCGGCCTGCGGCCACGTCGATGACGACGGGTGCGGCTTCGGACGGCTGCGGCTCGGCCGGGACCGTCGCGCGCACGCCGCGTCCGGCCACGGGTAGCGTGCTGCTGCCGGGACGCGCGGCAGGCGGCGCGGGTTCCGGCGGCAGCACGGGCGGGGCCACCGGGCGCACGTCGAGGTCGAGCTCGGCGTCGCCCTCGAGCTCCAGGCGGATGTCGCCGTCGTCGGCGCGCGGCTCGTGCGGGGACGGCTCGGGCGCCAGGTCGAGATCGCTGAGCTCCAGCGCTTCGAGCGGGGCTTCGCTCTCGGGCGCCGCCGACGACGCGGCCGGCGCGACGAGCGGCTCGGGTTCCTGGCCGAGGTCGAACTCGATCTCGGGCGCGTCGGCGGCCGGCTCCAGCTCGAGCGCGTCGAGCAGGTCGTCCTCCGGAGTGGGCGCAGGCGCGACGGGCGCCGGCGCGGGAGGCGCGACGGGCGCGCGCGGTGCCGGCGGAGCCTGACGTCCGGGCGCCGTCTCCTGAGGCAGCGCGATCTTGGGGCGCGAACCGGCGGGCGGCGCCGCTTCGCGTCCGTCGCCGCCGTAGCGCGTGGCCAGCGAGCGGAAGACCAACGCCGTGACGGTCTTGAGCGTCTCCTCCACGCCGATGCCCTTGACCGCCACGGCCTCGTGGTGCGGATGGCCCTTGGGGTTCAGGCGCTCGTTCAGGATCTCGATCGGCAGCGCGTCGCGCAGGTCGCGCTTGTTGTACTGCATGACCATCGGCATCGAGTCGGGGTCGATCTCGTTGGCCTGCAGGTTGTCACGCAGGTTCTCGAGGCTCTCGGCGTTGGCCTCGATCATCGGCCCCTGGCTGTCGCAGACGAACACGATGCAGTCGGCGCTCTTCAGCACCATGCGGCGCGTGGCGTTGTAGAAGACCTGACCCGGCACCGTGTAGAGCTGCACGCGCACCTTCATGCCGCGGATCGTGCCGAGCTCGATGGGCAGGAAGTCGAAGAACAGCGTGCGGTCCGTCTCTGTGGCCAGCGAGAGCATCTTGCCCTTGTTCTTGATGGGCAGCTTCTCGTGGATCCATTGCAGGTTGGTTGTCTTGCCGCAGAGCCCGGGGCCGTAATACACGACCTTGGCGGTCAGTTCTTTGGTGGAGTAGTTGAAGAGCGCCATTGAATCTCGGAATTGTAAGCCGCGCCGCGCGGCCGAATCAATCGCGGCTCGGCTCGGCGCCCCAGCCGAGCAGCCGTTGCGCCGTCTGGACCTGGCGCGCGTCGCCGAAGAGCCCCAAGCGGTCGCCCGCCAGCAGCGGCCAGTCGGGCGGCGGGTTCGGCACCAGCGCGCCGTCGCGTTCGACCGCCACCACCGACGCGCCGCTGCGCGCGCGCAGCTCCAGGCGCGCGAGCGTCTGGCCGACGAAGGGGCTCTCCGGCCCGAGCCGCGTGAAGCTGATCTCCAGCGCGCGCGTCGCGTCCAGGAGTTGGCCGAGCGCACGATACTCCGCGTGTTCGGGCGCGAGTGTGTCGTAGCTCTCTCGGCGCAGCGCGTCGGTGTAACCGTGCACCGCGCGCACGGTGAAGCCCAGTTCCAACAGCGTGTGGCGCAGGACTTCGAGCGCGCCCTCGAACTCGGGGTGGATCACCACGCGCGCGCCCAGACGCGCCAGACGTCCACGGCCTTCGCTGGAGGCCGCCCGTACGATGATCGGCAACTCGGGCGCCAGCGCGCGCGCGCCCGACACGACCAACCCGGCCGCATCCTCGTCGGGAATCGTCACCACCAGCGCGCGCGCCTGCGGCAGGCGCGCGTGGGCCAGGATCTCGGCGTTGGCCGCGTCGCCGTACAGCAGCGGCACGCCCTCGGCGGCGAGCGGCACGAGCTGATCCGGGTCGTACTCGATCACCAGTCGCGGCGCGCCGAGCTGTCCGAGCACGCGCAACACGTGTCCGCCGACGCGCCCACAACCCACGATCACCACGTGCCCGGACAACTCCGGCACCTGCGCGGGATCGCCGACGCCCTGCCGGCGCCCCAGACGTCCGCGTCCGAGCACGCGTTCGAGCGGCGCGATCAGGCGGAAGAGCAGCGGGTTGACGAGGATCGAGGCCAGCGACGCGGCCAGGATCAGGGCGTACTGCGCGTTGCTCAGCAGGCCGAGCCGCACGCCGGCCTGTCCCAGGATGAACGAGAACTCGCCCATCTGGCCGAGGCCGGCGGCCACCACCAGGCCGGTGCGCACGGGCTGGCGCAGCAGCAGACACAGCGCCAGCGCGCCAAGCGCCTTGCCGCCCACCACCAGTGCCGCGAGCGCCAGCACCTGGCCCGCGTGCGCCGCCACGAAGAACGGGTCCACGAGCATGCCGGCCGAGACGAAGAACAACACCGCGAAGGCGTCGCGGAAGGGCAGCAGGTCGGCGCCCACCTGATGACTGAGCGGTGATTCGCCGACCACGACGCCGGCCAGGAAGGCGCCCAGCGCCAGCGACACGCCGAACAGGGCGGCGGAGCCCAGCGCCGTGCCCAGGGCCAACGTGAGCGCGGCCAGGAGGAACAGCTCGCGCGAGCGCGTCGAGGCCACGCGCAACAGCAGCGCGGGCACGACGCGCACGCCCAGGAGCAGCATGAACGCCACGAAGCCCAGCGCCCCGGCCAGCGTCAGGCCCAGGGCGCGCAGGTCGAGGCCCTGCGGGGCCGGCGCCAGGGCGGGCAGCACCAGCAGCAGCAGCACCGTGGCCAGGTCCTCGAGCACCAGCCAGCCCACGGCCACCCGCCCCGCGCGGGTGTGCAGCCAGCCGCGTTCCATGAGGCCGCGCAGCAGCACCACGGTGCTGGCCACCGACAACGACAGGCCGAGCACCAACGCGGAGGCCTGCGACCAGCCCCAGGCGCGTGCCAGGAGGAAGCCGAGCACCGTGGCGAGTGCCATCTGGCCGAGCGCTCCCGGCACGGCCACGTCGCGCACGCGCCACAGATCGCGCAGGGAGAAGTGCAGCCCGACCCCGAACAGCAGCAGCACGACGCCCAGCTCGGCGAGCTGCGCGATGGCCGCCGCGTCGCCGACGAAACCGGGCGTGGAGGGACCGATGGCGATGCCCGCGAGCAGGTA
>WBZQ01001514.1_pt1 | contig 13894 bp, 8 predicted proteins | sample 5204251 | NCBI WGS metagenome assembly WBZQ01 (sample SAMN12412402, study PRJNA552823) | activated sludge metagenome | isolation source: activated sludge from nitrification reactor of wastewater treatment plant... | place: USA: Virginia | collected 2017-09 | reverse complement strand
TGCCGCCGGAAAGTTCAAAACGGCGGGCGAGTTGAGCAAAGTCCAAATTCGCCACTCGTGGCACATCAGGCGGGAAGAGCGCCTGCCAGATGCGCACGCGATCTTCGGCCTTGGGGAAGGGGAAATCCACGGCAAACTGTAAGCGACGGGTAAATGCTTCATCGAGATTGGCGCGCAGGTTGGTGGCCAGGATCGTCACCCCATCGTAGGCTTCCATGCGTTGCAGCAGATAGCTGATCTCAATATTGGCGTAACGATCATGGGCGTCTTTCACCTCAGAACGCTTGCCAAAGATGGCATCGGCCTCGTCAAAGAAAAGAATAGCATTGCTGCTGGCCGCCTCACTAAAGATACGTTCCAGGTTTTTTTCGGTTTCACCGATATATTTGCTGACCACCGTTGAAAGGTCGATCTTGTAGAGATCTAAGCGCAGTTCGGCAGCAATCACCTCGGCAGCCATGGTTTTGCCGGTGCCCGGTGGCCCGGCAAAAAGAGCGGTCACCCCGGCGCTGGAGGCCAACTTATCGCCGCCACCCCACGCTTCTAGCACAGTAGGACGATAGCGGATGGTAGCCACCAGTTCGTGCAAAATCGAGACTTGCTCACTGGGGAGGATAATATCTTGCCAGGTATAACGCGGGGTAATCTTGCGAGCCAGTACACTCAACCGTGGATTGGAATAGTCCCGCGCCATAGTATAGAGATCCGCACTGGTAATTGCACGTCCAGCCTGAGCAGCCTGATCACGGGCGGATAAAACAGCGCTGCGGATGTGAGTGCTGCTCAATGCAAAGTGACCAGCCAGGCCATCCAGGTCAAGTTTGATAGCGTCTGCTGGCGTTGATACGGCAGCAGGTGTATATTGTTCACAAAAATGTTGCCATAACGCTTTGCGCTCTACATAGGCTGGTAACGGCAATGACAATTGGATAACAGAGCGCCCTGCACTATCTCGCAGTGGTTGCCACTGTTTGAGGGTGCTCAACACAATCAACCCAGGATGCTCACTGAATTCAGCCAGGAGTTCTGCGCCAGATTGCTCAGACTGCGCGCAACAGTTATCCCAACCAGTCAGGAAGAGGACGGCATTTGTTAAGCGCACATCGCGCAGGGCCGCGCGTATCGCTTTCTGCGCTGTACAATTTTCACCAACAATCTTGTTCATTTCTACTCGCAACAAAGCTCGTTGCCAATGAATTGCACAACGTTCAGCAATTGCCTGCTGACGATAATCATCGGCGCCCCACAGCACCAACAACGGCGTCTCCCTGTTCAATCCTCTAGGCTGATTGCCAAATTGCGCCAGTTCGGTCCAGGCTACGGATGTTAAAATGGCGTATATTTGCTCCGCTTGTGGCTCGTAGAGACGGGCAAACCCATTCAACACGGTGTGCGGCTGATAGACACCCAATAACCAGGCCACCAAACTCTCACTGATCTGCCATGTCTGTTGTAACCACGGCGTAGGCGCGGAGGTAGATTCGACCATGCGTTCAACCAACTCGTAGCGAACGAGCGGTGCCGCTGGCTGAAGGGCAGTGGCTACACTGAATTGTTTTTCACCAGCTTGATCTAGTAGATCAAGCATCAGCCGCACGGTGGGGCGGCGTAGGGTGACATTGTCCTGCAAGTAACCATAAAGGCGTTCATAGCGGGTATCAAAAGCCGGCGCTAGACAAAGGAGTAAAATATCCAGTGCGGTGCGATCCAGGTGAAAAGCAGTAACGAGGTGAGCCAGCCGGGATGGGGTTTCGTTGGCTTGCATCTGGAGTTCAATGGCCTGGATCTGGGTGGTTGCCTGGTGCAGCGCTTCTGTGAAAGCCCGCGCTTCCTCGGCTGGCAAGTCAATGGTGGCTCCCCAACTGGCCGCCAATGGACGATCCAACAGGGCATCAACTTCTAGGCGGCTGACATACAACCCTCGGTAATCATCATTGGGATCTTGCTCGGCCAAGGCCCAACGACGCACTTCACGGCGGATCATCAGATCCAACCGTGCCAATTCGGCTTGAAGATGCTGCCAATCAAGCGCGAATTTTCGCGATAAATCCTGGTCAATTCCTGTGCTGCCGGGGGGGTGTGGTTGCATTCTCCACCTTTGACAAATGATCTATTTCACGTTGCCAAAGAATACCATACGTTTGTCCTAAAACACAAGCCCCATTTTTTTTGTTCTACCCGCGCGGCAACCGGGGTGTAGGTTTTCATTTTTACAGACATCGCGGTTTAATAGACAAGTTTGTTCTAACTGCAAAGGACGCGACAAATGCGAAATGTACCAAGATTTACCCTGCCATTTCCTTTGCATCTGTTCCGGTAAGAATTGAAAAGTGATAGCCGGGGCAGATTTTTGCAGAATGACAAAAATAGCTCGTTGTGCTATACTAGCTAGTTTTTGTTGCGAAACAAAGGATAAATCCTGGGCGTCAAGTTATAGAACAAAGTAATGCCGGAGGTAGCCGATGTTACGCGAACGATATGAGCCGGATGCCGAATTCTGGGTACTATACTCAAATCAGAATGAGAACCGTAGTTTTGAAAGAGATAAGGTAAAATGAGCACGAGATTGAAAACCATGAGCTAAGGCTGTTCCAAACAATATAATCCCTCTATAAGGGGAGTCGCCCTGTGGGCACTCATACAGAATAAGGGATTTAATTTCTTGCAACGGCCTAAATCAATAAAAAGTGAACAAAAATGTTACGACCAGACTATACCAAATGGAATCAGAAACCAGAAGAATTGCTGCAACTGTCAATGGAAGCCAACCATGAGCGCAGTCGTGAGCGGTATCTGGCCCTCTATATGATTGGCAGCGGTCAAAGCAATGCGACGCAATGGGCAGCGCAGATTGGCCGTGAGAATCAAACGGTCATGGGCTGGATTCACCGCTATAATGAGGCTGGTCCAGAAGGGGTTGCGTACGAGCATAGCGGTGGGCGCACCCCTTTTTTACCCGAACTGAGCAAGTTGCCATTGTTACCACCCTAAAAACCAGTAAGCCTATCGAGCATGAACTACCAGGCCGTGGCTGGACGCTGAAGAAACTCCGCCACTGGGTTGCCACCAAACTGGGGCGCCAAGTCAGCCGTAACACCCTGCGCACCATCCTGCAAAGCGCTGGGTTCAGTTGGAAAAAATGCAAGAAATTGCTGGGCAAAGCGGATCCCAAGCAACGCGAAGCCTTTGTTGCCCAATTTCAAAGGCGCTATGCACAGATGTGTCAAGAGGAGGTTGTCCTTATCTATTTGGATGAAGTCCATCTTCATCAAGACATGGAAGTCGGCTATACCTGGTCCCCCGTTGGCGAAGCAGACTGGGTCCTCAGTACTTCACCCGGCCTTGCCAACCGCATCAACTGGTTTGGTGCCTATAACTTCACCGATGGTGACTGCTTTATCTGGGAAAATGGCCCGTGTAACGCCGAGACTACTATGCAGTTTTTGCAGCACCTGCAACGCCGCTTCTCTGGCGATACGCGCAAAATCGTCCTCATTTGGGATGGCGCTTCTTATCATCGTAGCCGCAAAGTCCGTGCCTTGGCCAAACGCTTAGGCTTCACGCTTTTACCTCTCCCTGCCTACAGCCCTGATCTCAACCCGATTGAAGGGCTTTGGAAGTGGATGCGCGAGGAGGTAACGCATCATTATTGTCATGCCACCCTTGACGAACTGCGGCGCAGTTGTCTTGCCTTCATTGCGTCTCTTAATCTGATGCCTGAACAGGTTATCACTCGCCTTTGGCCACATTTTGAGCTTGATCCTATTGTCGAAAAACTACGGTTCTCATTCTGAACTCAGTATAATCGAGAAGTTGGCAGTCGAAATGGAGCCAGAACTGGCGGCAATCGACAAGTTACTGGATGACGATGAATTGTACAAGCTAATCCAGCACGATTTTAGCAAGCGCTATCCAAAGACACTGGAAACGGGCCGGGATTCGAGTCCGGTGGAAGTGTTGCTGCGCCTGCTGACGGTGAAACGACTCTACAGTTGGACATATCGCCAAACCGAATGGCATGTGCGAGACAGTTTGGTGATGCGCTGGTTCTGCCGCATCTATTGGGAGGCGGTACCCGATTACTCAACGGTCGATAAGTGGGCGTTGACGCTGCGCCCCCAAACCCTCCATGCGTTCAATGAACGGGTAACTGAATTAGCCAAACAACTCAAAGTGACGCGTGGGCACAAATTACGCACCGATGGGACGGTCGTCGAGACGAATATCCACTATCCGACCGATAGCAGTTTGTTGGCGGATGGCGTGCGCGTCTTAAGTCGCACCCTCAAACGAGCCCAAGCCGTGGTCGGGGAGGCGACCAATCAGGCGAAGCAATGGTTTCGAGACCGCAGCCGGAGTGCCAAGAAGCAGGCCCATCGGATTGCCAATGCTACCCGACAACGCAGTGTGGCCGCCAAAGCACAGATGAAAACAGCCTATCAGCGACTTGTTACGGTGACGCGAGCCACGGTACGGCAAGCCCAAACGGTGGTGACGACGCTCAAAACGACAACGAATCAAAGTGCCCAGCAACTGGTCGAGACCTTTGAAACCTATCTGCCGCGGGTCGAACAAGCGCTTGTCCAAGCGGTTCGTCGGGTCTTCGATAAGGAAGCTGTCCCTGCAACCGAGAAGCTTGTCAGCCTCTTTGAGGCGCATACAGACATCATTCGCCGTAAAAAGCCTGGCAAAGAGACCGAGTTTGGCCACAAGGTCTGGTTCGATGACGTCGATGGCGGCATCCGGGTTCCCTCTGGGTGCCGTTGGCAAGTCCTTGCGGGAAATCCCGCCGAAGACGAACAATGGGCGCCTGCCATTGACCATCACATCGAGCAATTCGGTCGTCCGCCCTGGCAGGCCAGTGCAGACCGCGGTCTCTACTCTGCCCACAATGAACCCTATGCCACCAACAAAGGCATTCGTCGCCTCATCTTGCCCATGACCGGGCGCAAAGATGACGCCCGGCGCCAACATGAACACCAACCTTGGTTCAAACGCGGTCGTCGCTTCCATGCTGGCGTCCAAGGACGCATCAGTGTGCTCAAAAGCAAACATCAACGTGGTCGCTGTCTCGACCACGGCGCAGATGGCTTCGACAAATGGGTCGGTTGGGGCATCATTGCCAACAACTTCACCCACATTGGTGCCATACTCGCCGCATAACATACGCTTTGCGGCCGGAACGCCTGGCTCGCTATGCCCATTTTTCCGTCTCTCCCGTTTCGCAACAAAAACTAGCTAGCGTTGAAACGGCAGCTAACCCAGCTTGCCTTTTTATATAATTACCGCCCCACCGTCGGCAAAAAGACTTTCTCATTCAGCACCAGCGGCTTGGGCGCCTCTCCCGCCATGCCGAGCACCTCGACCTCGTTGAGGGCGGCGACTTCGTCCCACCACCAGCGGCCGCTGATGGCGGTGATGGTGAAGCGCAGCTTGTCGATCTTCGTTGGCTCTGGCAAGGTGATCAGGGTGCCGCCGTTGGCCAGGGGTTCGACCTGACCGACAGTCAGGCTGTCGCCCACCGGCGCGCTGGCACGAAAAAGTTGCAGGGCGCCGGCGGTGATGTGATAGGATCCAAACTGGGCGGGTTCGCCAAAGCCGCTCCAGTCACCGCCATTGGGGGGTGGCCCGACCAGGCGGATGGCTTGCACTGTCATGGCAGCGGGCCAAGATAATTCAACCCATTCGCCTACGGCCTGGCCTTTGGCCGAGATCCAGCCGGTTTCGTCATCTTGGTAGGTAGCGGTCATGGGTTGGGTCACCGTCACTGGGTTAGCCAGCGGCACATCGGCCAAGTGCTGCAACGCGCTGGCAAAGGCGTTGGGATTGGGTGGGCCGCCGGCAGGCAATGGCACCCAGCCGCGGCGGTCGTTGAGAAAATGGGGGCGGAAAGGTTGATATTCCGGTGCGTCGGGGTCGTTGTAGTCATAAAAGCTGCTGGTGGTCACATTGGCATAGGGCGCAATGTTGGTCCACCCCTGTTCTGCCTGCGTCGACACATCGGCCAGCGAGCCGCTGACATGGCCCATGTGACAGCCGACGCAAGTGACCGTCTCGCCGGGGTGTGCCCAGGAACTGCCCTGGGCAATGGAGATATAGCCGCGATTCCAGCCACGCACCACGCGACCATTGGCGTCCCGCAACACGACAAAGCCCATGGTGTCAGCCGGAATGGTCATGGTAAACGCACCTTCTAACGTCACCGGGGCTCGATCCCACAGCACAGCATGAAGTTGGTTGTCGGGGCGGAAGTTGTCACAGGGTTGGGGATAGCCATCATAGCAATGGGCGCCGGTAAATTGATTGGCGTCGATCCACACCTGGGCGGTGGCTACACTGCCCGGCGGCGGTGAGTTGTTGACAAAGGGTGTGTTAAGCGAGGGATTGGCATAGACGTTCGGGTTGTGGATCACCGCGGTCTGAATTTCGCTGCGGCTGTGCAGGCTAAAGGCATATTCGGGCAGGCTATTCGGCACATTGCCCAGGCGTGGGTCATCGTTGGCTACATCAGTAAAGATATCGCTGCGGGTCTGCCAGCCCTGGCGCGCCGCAATCGATTTGGCGTCCATCACATCGGCATTCGGTAGGTTGATGCTGGCCAAATCAACCGGCAGCGGCGTCTGGTTGCTGCCATCCAATGTCATTGTATAAAGTTCATAGCGCAGGTGTGAACCTTGCAGATCAAAGATTGTGCCACCTTCGGTATACTTGCTGGCGGTGGGCAAGCTGTCATCCTGGCGCGATTGGGAAAAGAGAATGCGTCCGTCGGGCAGGCCCCACGGATGCAAAGCATAGGGGCCGGATTCATCGTTGTGATTCCACGCTTTGTCATAGGTTAAGCCGGCCACGGCATCCCTGGCATTGGCATAGAGATACTCCACACCTGGCCGAGTCACGCGGATGCCAGTCTTGAGGGTGCTATGCACCATCGTGCCATCCTGTTGTGAAGTAAACGCCACAAAAAGTTCACCATCTTTCTGCACTACCGCTGGCTGTGCGGCATGATACGTGTCCCCCACCCCGCTATCATTCGTCAGATTATATTTGGCTACCGGCGACCACACAAAGCGCTGGAAACCTGTGCCATCGGGGTTCAGGGCCATGAGATGCCAGGTATTGGGGCCATCACGGACCGTAAAACCATCTGGCAATCGCCCCAATGCAGGGTTGAAGGGTTCATCTGGGTTGGCCAACACCGTCGTACCATCACCTAAAAGATGGTCGGTTTTGGCATTGTCAATCCGGTTGTAGATGCTTTGTTCACTCGGCTGATTAAATTGATTCCACCAGCGTGCGGCCAGAATGCGACCATCGGGCAGCGGCGTGGGATGGAGCAGCCCCCCGCGCTCGGTGCTGATACGGTGCAGGTCGCTGCCATCGGCGTTGATGATGTAAAGGTTGTAGGTGCGGCGTTCGTCATAATGCGCACGGGTGGGATAGCGTGACGAGCAAAAGACGATCCGCCCATCGGCCAAGTAAGCCGGGAAGAGATCGCTATAGGTGCCATATTCTTGTTGGTTCAGAAATTGATCAGCATTGGGGATGACAATGTCACGGTCGGAGAAGGTGAGTTGCTGGAAACCGCTGCCATCCACATTGATGACATAGAGCCGCCAACCTGAGTCTTTGGTGGCGGGGATCAGCGTGGTGGCGCCGGCAAAGACAATTTGGGTGCCGTCAAAGTTTACATCAGGTGACTGTACATCCACCAGACCTGGTGTATCATAGACAAAAAGCGAACCATCGGCGTTGCGCCGCACCAATTTACTGCCTGGTGCAAACTTGGTCAAGCCGCTGCCAAATTGACCAGCCGGGCCGAGTTCGTCTGGGAAAACGTTATCCTGGGTGGCCAGGTGGCTGCGCGCCACAAAGACGAGCGGTGGCAGGCTATCAACCTGGGTGGCGGCGTAAAGATCATGTACAGTCAACGTGCTAAAAACGACAATGCAGACCATCAGCCAGCGGAAAAGTCGAACGCGGCCCAAATCCTTCAGAGGCATACAGCTTTCCTCCATTCAATCAAAATCACAGGACTTACGCAGCGCCCGATGGTTGACTTGTGCTGATTTCTAGCTCCATGCACGCCATCTTAGTCAAGGCTTGCGTAAGTGATAACAAAGTTACGCACATATACAACTAGACGGCGCTACTGTATCACAACCTATCTAGTTATTGCCCCTTGATTGCTCGGCGCTTGTCTGATGAATGCGCGACAAATAAACAAATCCTTGATGCAAGTTGCACACTAGGCTTTTGCTGGCAGATGCGGTATAATACCCTATCATTGTGCGCAGACTGGTATGCATCGCTCGTGTGAACAAAATTATTACGTATGGATAACTTGATTGGTCAAGTGCTTGGTCGCTATCGCATTCAGGCGTTGCTAAGTCAGGGCCGCCTGGGTAATATCTACCAGGGGATCGATGTCAATTTAGAGCGCCCGGTTGCCCTCAAGGTTCTGCACCCAACCGTGACCAGCCAGCCAGACTTTGCCAGCCGCTTCACCGCGCTTGCCCGCGCTGCGGTGCGGTTGGAACACCCGGGTATCGTGCCTGTGCTGGATTTTGGCATGACCGCCGAGCAAACCTACCTTGCCATGCGCCTGCTCGAAGGTCCGACCTTGGCACGCGTGTTGCACGATCTGCGGGCAAACCAGCAGTGGCTTGCGCTGCCCACAGCGTTACAACTGGTACGGCAGGTTGGGCTGGCGTTGGATTATCTGCAACGCCAGGGAGTGACTCAACGTCAGGTGCTGCCGACCAAAATCATGTTCAAATGGGAGAATCCGGCCTTCAGCGCGGGTGACGAAGCTCAGCAGCCCATCCTGATCGACCTGGGCCTGAGTACGCTCTTGGGTGAGCGTTCGCCACTGCAAAAGCAGGTCAACCTGCAACAATTGGCTTATCTGCCGCCAGAAGCGATCTTGGGCAAAACCATGGACGGTCGCGGCGAGGTCTATGCCCTTGGCGCGCTGCTTTACGAATTAACCGTTGGCCAACCTCCGCTGGTGGTTCGCACCGTTGGCGAGGCAGTAGATGCGCACCTCAACCAGACCATCCCGCCACCGCAAGCCTTGCATCCAGTCTTGCCCGCCTCGGTGGCAGCGTTGATTGAACAGGCGTTGGCCCATGAGCCGGCACAGCGCTTTGCAACCATGCGCGAGATGGTCGACGGCCTGGTGGCGCTTTCTACAAGCACCTTGCCTTCCTTGGTGCCGCCTGGGGCAACGGCGGGTGCGGGTCCATTGACCCAGCAGGTGCGCCAGGCGCCAGTAGCCCCCACGCCAGCACCGCCAGAGGCCGAAGAACCAACAGCCCGCCTAAACAGTGAGGAACAGCCGGTCAGCGAACCGATGCCTACCCTGGCTGTCACCAGCGTCTATAGCCCTCTATCCACGCCCCAACCAATTGACCAGATCCAGATCATTGCGCCAGACAGCACCATGCGCACCGTGGAAGTGAATCAAGCAACCCTGACCATTGGGCGGATCAACGACAACGATCTGGTGCTGGATGACCCGCGTATCTCGCGCAAACATGCGCGGCTCGAGGTGGAGGACGGTCAGTGGCGCGTGGTGGATTTGCACAGCGCCAATGGCACCTTTATCGGCAAAGCGCGTGTTCCGCCCGGCGGCGTCACGGCCTGGTCGGATGATCAACTCTTGCGGGTGGGCAACTACCGTCTGCGTTTGGTGCGCGGTCAAAACGCAGCTGCGGTTGCGTCGGTTTCACCACCAACTGTCTCTGCGCGCCCAGCGCAGCGGGCCGCAGTCTACATTCCCAGCCTACGGGCAGAAGTTGCGCCGCAGGAGATTCAGAACAGCGCCGATGGAATCAGTGTGGGGCTGTTTATCAAGGAAAGCGAATTTAGTGTTGACCCTGGCAATCGGTTGTCGATTCCGCTGGTGGTGCTCAATCAGAAAACTGGGCCGGGTCTCTTTACCTTGAGCGTCACGGGCATACCTTCCACCTGGTATCATTTTACTCCGGCGCGCTGTGAAATTGGCGCCAAAGGTCAGGCCCAGGTTGTGTTGGAGATTGAGCCACCGCGCCTGCCGCAGACTCGCCCTGGCCGCTATTCTTTGCAAGTGACGGTAGCCAGCCAGCAACCAGAGCAGCGCGCCTTGGGTGAGATTCAATTAACCGTCAAACCTTACATACGTTTTCGGGCTGAGGCCCAACCGCCCATTGTCACGGTTGGCGAGCCAATGCGCATTTCCATTGAAAATGAGGGGAATCAACTTCAGCACTTTAAGTTGATGTGGTGGGAAGAACCAGCCGGGGAATTAAACTTTGCCGACGAAAGCGCCGAATTGCAGATTTTGCCTGGCGACAGTGACGCAATCGAGATCCAGGCCGACGTGCGCAAGCAGCGTTGGCTTGGTGGCGAGCGGGCCCATTTGGTGAAGGTGCAAATTTCCACCCAACAACATGCGGTGCAACATCTGGTGGTCAAAATGGTCAGTCGCGGGCGTTTACGATAAACGTAGCGAGTGGCGGGTAGTCAGTAGCGAGTACCGCCACCCGCCACTTGTTACTCGCTACTTCTTTCATCGTTATCCATGCCACAGGTGTACAGCCTGATCAGCCAGCAACCTTGAAGTAATGTCAGATTTTATTGGTACAGCACTCAGCGAACGCTATCAGATTATCAGCCTACTCGGTGAGGGTGGGATGGGTGGCGTCTACAAGGGCCGCGATCTCACCTTGGAACGTGATGTTGCACTTAAGATCATGCACGGCCGCAACCTAGAGATGGGCGATTTTGCGCAGCGCTTTTTGCAAGAAGCACGCGCGGCGGCTCGTCTGAGCCACCCAGGAATTGTCCAGGTTTTTGACTTTGGCAACAACAATGGTTTGCTCTACATTGTCATGGAATTTATTCTGGGTGAAAACCTGGACCAGATGATGCGCCGTTTGCGCCGTAAAGCGCAATGGTTGGCCCTGAACGAAGCGGTGGAATTGGTGCGCCAGGTGGCCTTGGCGTTGGATTATGTCCATCGTCAGGGGGTGGTACACCGCGACATTAAACCGGCCAATATTATGATCAAAGCCGAGGTGCTCAGCACCTTGCCCTATCGCCCGGTGATCACCGATCTGGGTCTGGCAAAATTGGCCGAAGGAGGAATGGAGACGCAGTTGGGGATTGCGCTCGGGACACCGGCCTACATGGCGCCGGAACAGATCCGCGGTGAACCGCTGGATGCCCGCAGCGACATTTACTCGCTGGGCATTCTCTTTTACGAATTGGCGGTGGGTCAACTGCCCTTTCCCATTCAAACGTTCACCCAGATCACCCACGCGCATATTCATGAAGCGCCGCCGCCACCCCAGAGCCTCTTTCCAGACTTGCCGGATGCAGTCGCTGACATTTTGCTCAAGTCGTTGGCCAAAACACCGGATGACCGCTATGCCAGTGGCGCTGATCTGGCGCAGGCGTTACAACAACTGCCAACCGATCTGCTGGTTAATGTGATTCCGCCCGTCGCGACGAGCGGTGTCGGCAGTTTACTGACCCAACATCACGAAAGTCTGGTCGCACCCTTGGATCTAGCGCCCTTGCTGGAAAGCTCTAGCAGTGCGCGCCATGTGCCCCACATTCTGGTTCAGTTGCCAAACCAGCGTCAACAGGCGGTGGCCATTACGACCATGCGCCTGACCATTGGCCGCCAACCTGATAATACGGTGATTTTGGATGATGACAAAGCCTCGCGCCACCATGCGACCATCGAATTTGATGGTCAGGTCTATTGGGTCACAGATCTGGCCAGCACGAATGGCACCTTTCTCGGTCAAGAACGGCTGACGGCGAACACGCCAACCCGCTGGGACCCGGAAATTTCTCTGCACATTGGCGACCATCATCTGTTTTTGCGTAACCCCTATAGTCAGGCCATCTTCAAACCGGCTGGGCTAGTGGGGGTTGCGCCCGCTAGCCCGCTAGCCGACCCACCAGCCCCCCCGGCTCAACCCTTAACAGTGGTCTTGTCGCAAAGCGAATATTCTGTGGTGCCTGGGGAAAGCGTTCAGATCCCAGTGATCTTGCACAACCAGGGCGAGCACATGGATCAACTCCATCTTTCCGTAGCTGGCATTCCGCGCGAGTGGGTTGCTTTGCCGATGCCCACGGCCTCGCTGTCGCCAGGGGCCCAACAACTCATTTCGCTGACCATCAGCCCGCCGCGCACCTACAGCACAACACCGGCACGCTATCCCTTGCAGATCCAGGTCAACAGCCAGCACTTGACCATTACCAAGTTGGTGACCCAATGTACGCTTCAGGTAACCGCCTATACGAAATTTCAAAGTGGATTGTTCCAGGCCGAAGGGGCCAACGATCAGCAATTGCAGGTCCGTCTGAGCAACCAAGGCAATACCCCCCAAATTTTCCAATTGAACTGGCGCAGCCTCGAACGGGGGATCATTTTTAATCCGCCCGAGGTGATGGTGCAAGTGCCACCCGGCAACCTGATGGCCGTTACAACCACCGTCCGGCCCCAACAGCGCGCCGTGATTGGCCTGCGTCAACGCTATACAATTCAAGCGCAGGTCGTGGCCGGAAATGGTGAAGTTGAAACCCACACCACCACCTATGTCAACGAGCCGCTGTTGCCGATTTGGCTGACTGGCCTTCTGACGGTGCTACTGCTTTTGCTCGTTGGGAGCATGAGTTGGTATCTGCACGCGGCTTCAGGGATCATGGGGCCACTGCGCCAATTGCCCACACCCATTCCCATTCAGGTTGGCCAAGCAACCACCGCCCTCTCGGTCGATAGCACGCCCCAAGGGGCGGAACCCATTGCCACGGTCAGAATTGGCAATATCGGCCAACCAACGTCCCCGACATTACCAACCACATTACCAACAATTGCCCCAACCAGCACAGCAACAGGTGCGCAGCCAATTCGTTCCCGTCCCGCCACGGCATTGCTCGGCCCATCCACAGCCTTGCCAGTCACAGGCACGGTAACGACAACCGTTCAGACCATCCAAGCCATCACGACGCCCGTGCTTGTCACCCAGGCTCTTACTCTGCCCGCTTCACTGGTGCTATCGCCTACGCCGATTACCGCTCCTACCGCGCTGGCCCTACCCACATTGGATGTGCCGCAGGATTTCGTCAAGCAGGGGTATGCCCTCACCCAGGCCGTAAATGATGGTCAAAATGAGTTGCTGGTCTGGTCGCAGCCTCGCAAGCAATTCAATTGGCAGTGGGTTGAGACCCTATCTGAGCCAGAACTACAAGCCCAACGCCAAGCTGGGAGCTATATTGTCCATTTGACTGGCTATCAAGGGCGCTGGGGAATAGCTTTGGCAAGCGATACAGGGTATCTCGATCAGGCGGCCACGACCAGCACTGAATTTCCGCAAGCCTTTATCAGTACCTATACCGCCCAAGATTTTTATATTACGCAACTTGTCTATGGCAATGGGCAATGGGCCGTTGTCATGACCAAAGGAGCGGGGCTGAAGGCCCAAACCTGGAATATTGAAGCCGCCTTCCCAGCCACCTTGATTCAGAGCCAGCAAGCCAATGGCTATGCGGTGACCCAGCTCGTCTATGATGGACGCTTTTGGGTAGTGGTAATGTCGCAAGGATCGACTCTTGCCAATCAAGAGGTGATCACCGATCAGCGCTTCCCAGAAGAACTTTTACGCCAAAAACAACAAGCTGGCGCTTATATCACCCAACTTACCTATACTGACGGGTTGTGGATTGTTATCGTTTCAACTGGTGCACCCTTTACCGAACAGACCTGGTTAAAGCAGCCCTAATGATCCCTAATGGCTTGTTTTGTTATAATTTTTAGATATAAACGGCTACGCCCCGTCTAGGTACGGGTTTATCGAGCTACCTGAAAGTAAATTGCTCAACAGAGATCCCGGTGAATGAA
>WBZQ01001908.1_pt1 | contig 13897 bp, 11 predicted proteins | sample 5204251 | NCBI WGS metagenome assembly WBZQ01 (sample SAMN12412402, study PRJNA552823) | activated sludge metagenome | isolation source: activated sludge from nitrification reactor of wastewater treatment plant... | place: USA: Virginia | collected 2017-09 | reverse complement strand
CGCATGCCACCAATAAAGATCAGCCCGTTGCGTGCCATTGGCTTCCGTGGTTAAATTGACAGCGCGCAGGTCAGCAAATTCCTCTAGCCCATAGGTGATCCAACTGGGACCGCCACTGCGCCGATTATGAAAGAGTTGATCAGCGCCAGGATCGTCGGCGCAGGTGGCAATCATGCCGTCGGCTGGCACCTGCTCGACAAAGGCTTGAAAGGCAGCCTGAAAGCTAGCCGGTGTTGGATAACAATCGGGATGATCCCACTCCACATTGGTGATCACGGCCACGGTAGGGCGCAGACCTAAAAACATGTGGTCATATTCATCGGCTTCGATGACAAAGTAGGGGGCTGTCCCCGCGCTTGCGCTGCCAAAACCTGGTAGCTCAGCACCGATAATATAGCCGGTGGCAATGCCAGCCTCGCGTAACAATTTGACGATCATGGCTGTGGTGGTGCTTTTGCCGGCGGTGCCAGCCACGGCAATCACCTGGCGTTGGGCCAGCAATGCTGGTAGAAAATCGGTTCGCTTGACCACCGGAATGCCCAAGTGGATGGCGGCTTGCAATTCTGGATTGCTGGCATCCACGGCACTGCTGATCAAAACGACTTGCGGGCGTTGCTCGGGAGCAAAGCCAGTCAGATTGGTGGCCTGTTGCGCAGAAAAGATCTGCGCGCCCTGGGCGGCTAGCCGCTGTGTATTGGCATTCTGTTGGCGATCACTGCCGCTGACCTGGATGCCCATCTCCAACAACACCTGGGCAATGGGACTGATGCCGACGCCGCCGATGCCCAGCAAATGAACACGCAGGGTCGGGTCACGGTGGCTGAGCCGTTCTTGCCAGCTTTGAATTTGAGCGACGTTCTCTGTTATTGCTAACATGCCTTGCTTTCCACTGCTCTCGTAATTCGTATTTCGTAACCCATATTTTGTTTACCCGCGAACCCGCAAAATCACCAACACTGCCACTGGGATCATCCAGTAGGTGGGGGATTCAAAGACGCGTTGCGGCAAAAATTCAACCATGGAACGACCGGTTTCGGTTAAGGGTAGGGCAACCCACCCAAAGGTTTGCACCGGATACTGAAATTTGTCGAGATAGAACCATAAGGTGCCAGCCACCAGGTAGCCATTCAAAATCCCTACTGCCAGGCTGAGCAACGTGCCTTGCGGCGGCGGGGCCGGAATGCCGCCAAAATCCAGCGTGCGACCGGCGTAACTCGCAAAGACAATCATCACAAAGATCAGTTGAAAGGCCAACATCAAAAAGAGATCGCTAAGCTGTTGTTGATTGCCAAGCACCGAAAAAAGTCGGTCACCGACCAGGGTAAATGCACCGGCAATTCGCCCTTCTAAAAAGGTCAACACAAAGATAGCAACCAGAATCACCAGAGTGGAACCTAATTCTCGTCGGTAGCCACGTGCCAACCCGATCAAGGCAATGATGGCGCCAATCACGACAAAAAAGACCTCCAACGGACTCATATCGGGTTGCCCTCGCGATTTTGGCGCCCGTCACGATTTTGCTGACTGTTGGTGCGGGTGCGGTGGCCTGTGCGCAAGGTGCTAGCCACCAATACCAAAAAGAGCGTGAGCAAAATCACCAACACGATGGATGCCTGTGGACGCACCAGCGTCCAAAAGGCGCTGAGATTCTCGATCAGCAAGCGCACACTGCTGCTCAACAGACCTAAAATATTGGCTCGCTCCACCAATGCGTTGAAGTCTGCGCCTTGCGGTACAACCAGTGCCACCAATCTAGGCAAGAAGATCGAAGTGAAAAAGAGACCGTTGGCCATCCCCAGCAGCACCGCCCACCCTCCGGTGCGCTCGTTCTTTTTCGGCTCCAACCTGGCCATGGTGCTGACAATGTACGCCACCAAGACAATAAAGATCCAGATCAAAAACAGGAACCCTGCTTTGTTCTCGTCATTCACCCACAACGGCGCTTCCTTTAGGGCGGCAAAGGCCGGATCTGGGTTGGCGCTCAATCCACCAGCTTTGACAAAGGTAACAAACTTGCCCCCCAAGTTGGCTAACCGCACAAACAAATCGCCGGCTCGTTGTAGTAGCAGCCAACTGCCCACCGACGCAATAAAGACTACCAACTCGCTGCGAAAACCGCGCCGCCAGCCAATCCAGCCAAAAAAGCAAAGATAGAGAATGAAAGTAATTAAGACTTCAAGCCGAGCGTTCATGATGCTTGCCTGGATAAGTCAAGTAACTCCCGTGCAATGTTCAAGGCGGCGGCCGGTTGGGCGAGCGGCGCCAGCGCGCCTTGCATGGCCTGACGCTTGGCCTTATCCTGGATCAACCCAAGCAGCATGGGCGCCAACTGATTGGACAGCGCTTCATCGGCAATGACCAGGGCTGCACCATGTTTTTCTAACAGCGCGGCATTGGCTTCCTGATTGACACCCAACAAGGGTGCCAAGATCGCCGGCAGGCGCGCAATCGGGAACTCTCCCAAGCTGCTGGCGCCAGCCCGTGCCACCGAAATATCCGCGGCGGCCAGCGCCAGGGCCATCTCCTCGTGTAAATAGGCCACCGGATGATAATGATCCCGCACGTCCGGCGCCAAAGGTTGAGCCGTTTCGGTCGTTTGCCAGAGCGGCCAATCACGTTCACCGACCACATGCAAGATTTCTGCCTGAGGCAAAAGCTGGGGCAGCGCCGCCCAAATTGCTTTGTTGATGCTGCGTGCGCCTTGGCTGCCCCCCCATACCAATACCAGGGGCAGCGGTTGCCCATCTGCGCCGGGCTGGTTCAGGACAAGCTGTAAACGCTCGGCAAGCTGTTGGCGCATCTGGGCTCGATTTTGTTCATGGGCCGCTGCATCCAATTGCCCACACCCGGTGCTGGCTAGCAACTCTTCCCGTACCGGGTAGCCAGTCACTACTGCCTTGCCCTGAGGCGCCGGACCGCCAAAAAAGCGAGCAGCTTCTGGAAAACTCACGGCTACTCGCTGCGCCAGCCAACTGAGCGCCCGAATCGCCCACCCGGGAACTAGATCCGGCAGATAGATCAAGACAGGGATACGGCTTAGACGGCACGCCACCACCACCGGCGCACAGACATAACCGCCCGTAACAAAGCAGACATCCGGGCGAAAGTCACGCAGGATCTGCTGGCTCTGGTGTACGCCGTTGAGCATCTTGCCGACATTGATCAGGGCTGACAACGGGTTGATGCCGCGTAGCTGGCCTGTATCAATGCCCCGAAACAGAATCCCGGCTCGCTCGATCAACATTTGCTCCATCCCACCGTTGCTGCCAATCCAAAGTAAAGGGTGATTAGCCTCTCCCCTCTGCTCAGCGCGTTTTTGAAAATTATCGTTCTCGTTCTCTTCCTCATACTCTTCCTTGCAATCTTGGATCGAGGAAGAGTGTGAGGAGGAGAACGAGCATGAGCCTGTTTGAATATTCAGGCTCTCAGAGTTTGCTGCCAACTGGGCGACGACGGCCAGTGCGGGGTAGACGTGTCCGCCGGTTCCGCCACCCGAAATCAAAACGCGCATAAGTCATTTTCCCTGCTTCGGCTGATTTGCCGCCGCGTTGTTGGCTATAGTGGCTGATACTCAGCAGAATTCCAATGGCGCCCAGGGCCGTGACCAACGAACTGCCGCCATAGCTGATAAAGGGCAACGTCACCCCTGTCGGCGGTGAAGCAGCCACGACGACAGCCATATTGAGCAATGCCTGCAAAATCAACAGCGACGTGATGCCAATCGCAACCAGAGTGCCAAAGCTATCCGGGGCGCGTAGGGCAATGCGCAGCCCGCGATATGCCAACAACGTAAAAAGCAAGATCACCACCAACACACCCAACAGCCCCAGCTCTTCGCCGATGATGGCAAAAATGCTGTCGCTCCAACTGAGGGGCAAAAAGAAATTTTCCGTATGGGCTAGGCTGTTGCCCACCCCTTGACCAAACAGTCCGCCGCGCACCAGCGCCTCCACTGCGTGTTGTACTTGAAACTCCGGGCTGCTCAGCGGGTCGGAGAGCGAGGCCATATAGCGTTCCAACCGTCCACCGGCATAGCTGCTGTTGGTGATCACTAGCCAGAAGGTCAACGTTGCCCCAACCCCGATCAACAAGATCTGCTTGAGTTCGGCGCCGGCAATAAAGAACATAATGCTGGCGGTTGCCACAATCAAGATGGCGGCGCTGATCTCTGGTTGCAGGATGATCAAGACGGCAATGATCCCCATCAAAACGCTGAAAGGCAGCAAGCCCGCGCGCACATCGCGGATCCGCGCTCCTTTGCTGGCCAGCCAGGCACTGGCATACAAAATGGTGATAATCTTGGCCGGTTCGCTGGGTTGAACACTGCCGCCAAAGTAGGTGCGCTTGGCGCCATAGAGATCGGCGCCAAAGGGCAGTACCGCCAACAAAGCCACCATTGCCCCAGCCATCAGGACAATGCTCCAGCGTTCCCAAAAGGTATAAGGAATCCGGGCGGCCACCACCAGGGCGGCAATCCCCACCAAACTCCACACCACCTGGCGGGCCAAGAAATAGTAGGGATCGCCAAAACCTTGCACACCACGAGTAAAGCTCGCACTAAAGACCATGACCAACCCCAAGCCTAACAAGGCCACGGTAATCGAGAGCAAGCCCCAGTCATACCCGGTATCCGGCGATGCAGCGCGACTGCGTGTTGTCATGGTCGTGTCCATTTGATTACCAACTGCCGAAAATGCTCACCACGCGCTTCAAAATCTTTATAGGCGTCATAACTTGTGCCACCTGGCGACAAAAGGATCACGGTGGGCTGGGTCTGGTCGGCATAGGCCACGCGTGCCGCTAACTCCACGGCTTCGTCCAGGCGCTGGACAACGGCACAGTTGGGTGCATACTTTTGTGTAAAGCGAGCACGCTCCTGTACGCTTTCGATGATCATGGCGCCTGCATGGCCAAAGCCGATCAACGAACTCACCCGGCGGATCACTTCGTCTGCAAAGAGATCCCAAGGCAGATTTTTGTCCTTGCCGCCAGCGAGCAGAATGAGTTTCTGATACCCAGGCTCAAAGCTACGCAGCGCGGCCACGGCTCGTTCCGGCGAAGTGGCAATGCTGTCATTGATCCAGGTGACGCCCTGGCTGTCGTTTACCACCTCTAGCCGATGGGGCACCCCACAAAATGTGCGGGCGATTCGGCCCATTGCGGCCCCATTCGCCCCGGCCGCCCCGCTGATCGCCGCCGCGGCCAGCAGATTGCTGATGTTATGATCGCCACGCAAGCGCACCTCCCCCTGTTGGCAAAAGGGTTGGCCGTTGTAAACCAGCATGGTGTCCTCCAGCCAAGCCGCCTGGCCCGTAAGTTGCTGCTGGCGACTAAAGGGAATAATTGACGATTGCTGAGCGGCGAGCGACGATTTGGCTGTAGCAATCGGCTCTGCTAAGTTCCAACTGGCCAGCGACGTTTCCTGCTCAACGCCCCTGACTTCTTTTCCATTACATCCCGCAACTTGGCGAGTTACTGCATCATCCAGGTTGAGTACAACCTGGGCATGGGGGGGCAAATCGCGCAACAGGTTGAATTTAGCGGCTGCATAAGCGGCCATGTTGGGATGGCGATCCAGGTGGTTGGGCGTAATGTTCAAGATCGCCGCCACATCCGGGCCAATGCCTGTCAGGCTACCCCAAGCCAGGGCTGGGTTGAATAGCTCCAACTGGAAGCTGCTCAACTCCAAGACCAGACACGCTCCTGGTTCAATCTCGTCCAGACGATCCAACAGCGGGGTGCCAATGTTGCCCCCGACATAAACGCGCTTGCCGCTTTCGGCCAACATTAAGCCGGTCAGCGTAGTGGTGGTGGTCTTGCCACTGCTGCCGGTAATGGCAACAATTGGACCTAACCCACGTTGGCGAGCGAGCTGCAAGGTCAATAAGGTGTCGTTGCTCAATGCAATCCCACGTTGGATGGCCGTCTGCACGAACTCAAGTTGCGGTGGCACTCCACCACTCAGACAAAGTAGATTACAGTCATCCAACAAGCTCAGCGGATGACCCCCCAAGACCAGTTCTACAGGTAGATCTTCTAGCTTCTCTAATTCATGCTGGAGCTTGGCGGCCGGCGCAGCGTCGCTCAGCACCACCCGTGCGCCTTGACGCACAAAAAAGCGGGCCAGCGCTGTTCCCTGGCGTGCCAAACCGAGAATCACGATCGTTTGATTAGAGAAGTCCATCCGTTCTTGTTGCATAGGTCTATATTCACGATTCGCGATTTACGATTGACGAACACGCATATCCACAAAGGCGCCTGGTCAATCTAAAATCGTCAATCTAAAATCGTCAATCTAAAATCATACCAGGGCCAGCGCTACGCCCAACATGCCGCTCAACACGCCAATCAGCCAGAAGCGCTCTTTGACTTGCATTTCGCTCCAGCCCATAAGCCGAAAGTGATGGTGGATGGGCGCCATTTTGAAGACGCGCCGTCCTTCGCCATAGCGAATTCGTGTCCACTTGAAATAATAGCGTTGAATAATGACACTGCCCGCTTCGGCCACAAAGACAAAGCCAATCACAGGCAGCAGCAGCCACTGGCCGGTCATAATGGCCACCAGGCCTAAGGTGGCGCCCAGGGCCAGACTACCCGTATCGCCCATAAACATTTGCGCGGGGTGGGCGTTGTACCAGAGAAAGGCCAACAGGCCGCCCACAATGGTGAAACAAAAGGCCATGAGATAGACCTGATTTTGCAGATAAGCAATAATTCCATAGCTGGCAAAGGCAATGCTGCTGATGCTGCCGGCCAGGCTGTCGAGACCATCGGTGAAATTGACCGCGTTGCTGGCCCCTACAATAATAAAGATGGTAATCGGGATGATCCACGGTCCAACGCGGAAGAAGCCGCCGCTGAAAGGCCCTTTGATGCCGGGAACACCGACAAAGTCCCAGGCCGGTGGGCCAAAGTAGAGCACCAGGGCAATGCCGGTCGCCAGCACCAATTGGATGCTGCTCTTCATGCGTTCGCTCATGCCGTCGCCGTGGGCACGCAACCCTTTGACGCCCTGCCAGTCATCTACTGCGCCCAGAACAGCGTAAGAGGCCAGGCAGAAAAAGAGAATCAAAGTGCTCTTGCCGATATAATCCATGCCCCAGAGATTGGCGATGTTCAGCACCCCGGTGATCAAAAGCACGGGGATCACAATCAACACACCGCCCATGGTGGGGGTGCCGGCTTTAACCTGGTGCGAACCTGGTTCCTCTACCCGAATTTGTTTGCCAATGCCCCAACGTTTTAAGAGCGCAATGAGTGGGGCGCCCCAAATGACGGCGATGAAAAAGCTCACGGTTCCTAATGTGAGTGCTTTGGCCATGGATGCTCCCACTCTCAATTCTAAAGCGAGGCGCAGTTGTAAGCTGCTGAGAAAATAGATACCAACAATGCCAATACATGATGAAATCAGCAGATAGAATTTGAACGATTGTACATTCGGTGTACGCTGATAGATTCGCATATTCTCAAGTTACCTGTCTACCTGTTCCCTGTCTACCCTTTGATAACCGTAATTTCGGCCACGACAGCATCCATTCCCACTGCCCGGCTTCCCTTAACCAACACCAAATCCTCTGTCCGTAATGCCTCCTGCAAAAATGCAATTGCCTGCCGATCCTGGGCAAAGATCTGCACCTTGCTCGTCGGAAAGCCCACCTTGAGCGCTTCCTCGCCGATCTGTTTTCCCAGATCGCCCACAGTTACCAACAGATCGACGACTTCGACGGCGCGCCGTCCTACCAATTTGTGGCCTTCGTCGGTGTAGTCTCCCAATTCGCGCATATCACCCAGCACAGCCACGCGGCGTCCGGCCTGCTTTGGCTCCAGATCGTGCAGCAAATTGAGGGCTGCAATCGTACTGGCGGGGCTGGCATTGTAGGTATCATCGATCACCGTTGCGCCGTTGATCCCAGGGGCCACGACCAAACGCAACTGGCTTGGGATGCTTTGCAGACCGGCGACAATTTCCTCCCAACTTAAGCCCTCAACCAAACCGAGGGCTGCGGCCCGCAATGCCGTGTGGACGCTGTGACGTCCCAGCAATGGCACACGGACATGCAACGTTTCCGCTTTGCGGACCTGGGCCGGGCGATAATGGAAGCGAAAGTGAATGCCATCCATGCCCTCACTCTCAATATTGTCGGCCCACAGATCGGCTTCGGGCGTTAAACCATAGCGAAAGATGCGGGCATTGGTCAGCGCCGCCATGCCCTGCACGCGTTCATCGTCCCAATTCAGGATTGCCACGCCGCCATCTGCAGCGCTAGGTAGCGCCTGCACCAATTCGGCTTTGGCCTGGACAATCCGCTCAATGGTGCCTAACCGGCTTAGATGCACCGGCCCCACGTTGGTCACAATGCCGATTTGCGGACGAGTTAGCACACACTGGGTATGAATCTCGCCAATGCCATACATGGCCATTTCTAAGACAGCTCGTTCATGTTCATGGCCGAGGGCCAGCAGGGCGAGCGGCAATCCCTGTTCGCCATTCAAATTGCCGGGGCTGTGCATTGTGCAGTAGCGTTGACGCAGCACCGCGGCGGCCAATTCCTTGGTGCTGGTTTTGCCCACACTGCCAGTAATGCCAATCACCCGGAGATCGGGGCTACAGCGGTGAAAGCGTTGGAAAGCGCCCAACTTTTGCAAGGCAGTTAGCGTATCATCAACCAGATAGACCAAGGCCGTTTGTGGCGTGAGCGGCGCTGAGAACTCAATTTGCCCATCCCACCGTCCACCTGTGCAATTGATCACAAGAGCGCCCTGGGCATCGGCCTGGACTCGCCCTCGTTCTTCGCAGATAATGGCCGTCGCACCCCGTTGTAGCGCGCCCCCAATGTAATTGTGCCCATCGGTATTTTGGCCAACCAACGCCACAAATAGATCCCCAGCGTGCGCATTGCGATGATCAAGCACGGCCTGATGAATTGGCCATGGCCCTAAGGCCAGCGGCGGCGTTTGGCCGGTCAGGGCTTGCCAAAGCGTATGGTGGGTGATCTGTGTGTGAATTACTGGTTGCATCTTGCCAATGTTTATTGTTTACTGTGTCTCGTGCTTACTGGCCACCATCTGTTTGGCTGGATTCTGCCAGCCCCAACCGTACATCATCCGGCGGGATATTCAACTGAGCAAAGACCCGGCGTGCAACTTGGGCGAAAACTGGCGCTGCGGTATGGGTGGCCCATTGACTGATGGTCGGGTCTGGACGATCTAGTTTCACCAAAATCACAACCTTGGGATCATCAGCCGGTGCAAAGCCAACAAAGCTGGTAATGGTGGCATCCTGTTCATAACCATCCTTGCTGGGAATCTGGGCTGTGCCACTTTTGCCAGCAATGGTATACCCAGCCACGCTGGCGGCGACATTGCCCGTGCGCACCGTATCCACCATCATGGCGGTCAGATCTTTAACCGACTCCGGCTTGAGCACTGGACGCACCACCCGTGGTTGGGTAAAAAGTACTTCGTCATGATAGATGCGGGCGGACACCACGTAGGGGCGCATCAGATAACCCCCGTTGGCAATGGCCGCCACTGCGCTGGCCATTTGAATCGGCGTAACGGCAATCCCTTGACCAAAACTGTTGGTGCCCAAATCTGAGAGACTCCACAGATCGTTGCCAGGCTCCTTGAGCAACCCTGGCACCTCGCCAGCCAGATCGACTTCCGTGAGTTGACCAAAGCCAAAGCGGTGAATATAGCGATAGAAATTCTCGGCGCCCACTTGTTCGGCCACCTGGGCTGTGACCACATTGAGCGAACGGGCCAGTGCTTCGGTAACACTGACCCGTCCATAGCCAACTCGATTGCTGTTAAAGATCACCCGGCCACCCACGGTGATCGAACCACTGTCGGTATACATCGTCGTCGGCGTGATCACATTCGTATCCAGCGCCGCGGCCATGGTGATCAACTTAAAGATGGAGCCTGGCTCGTAAAGCAGACTGATGGCCGGATCTTGAAAATGCTCAACAGCGGTTTTGCTGTATTGATTCGGATCAAAAGTGGGCCAGTTGGCCATCCCCAGCAGTGCACCGGTGCGTGGCTCCATGACAATCATCGTGCCGCCGGTCGAACGATAGGCCTCAATCGCCCTTTGCAGTTCATCTTCCAGGATCCACTGCACCCCGCTGTCCAGGGTCAAGATCAAATCCTTGTTGCCCATGGAAGGGATAAAGCGCTGCAAATTTTCGTCTAACTGACTCAGCGTATCATGGGTTTTTTGCAGCAAGCCAATGCCACTTTGTGAATCTACAAACGAATTGTAATAGCCCTCCACTCCGTAGTGCCCGGTCCGGCTGCTATCGACATAGCCCAGCAGATGACTCCCCAACGCACCTTGCGGATAAAAGCGCGCCGGCAGCGCATCCACATGCATATAATGCGAGAAGCGGGCGCCATTTTCTTCTTTGTCTTGCTGCATAAAGGCCAGCAGCTTTTGTCCAACTTCCAAACTAAGGTCATTGGCCAATTCCACATCGTAGCGTTTGTCCTGAATCAACTTGGCTTCAAGACTTGGCGCTGACAACCCGGTCAACGTTTGCAGGTGGGCGACCAGCGCTGCGCGTTCTTCATCATTGGTGAGGTTGATGGCATCAATGCCTAGCCGGTAAAAAAAGCGATCGCCAGCCAGAATCTCCCCATGTCGGTCTACAATAACGCCGCGCGGTAACACTGCTTCACGCGACAAGGGTGCGGCTGTGATAGCACCCCATTTGACCAGTTGATAGTCGATCAACCGAATCAGCACCAAACTGCTGAGCAGCACAAAGCCGCCGACCACAACCCATATGCGCCAACGCTGGCCCGCCTGTTCAAATTCGACGCGCGTGGGCTTGTTATCCTCTTGCTGGGGTGGCAGCATGGATTCTCGTGCACTGACAAACGATGAATTGCGCATAGTAAGTTAGCGATCGATCAACGAAGTGCTGGCCTGTTCGGAAGTTGCCTGGGCTGGCGCATCTGCACCGGTTGCCGGCTGACTTGTAACATAAAGCCTGGTTTGTGGCACTGTATAGCCGAGTGCTGTGGCTCGTTGTTGTAATTGGCTAAGCGATGCCTGCTGCGCAATGTCGCTGACCAAATTGGTATTTTGGCGCTCGATTGTCTGATATTCTGTTTCTAGGGTGCTGAGTTGGGTTTCGATTCGAAAGATTTGCACAGAGAGCAAGACATATAGGAGCAAGCCGCTGCAGATGAGCAGCGTGCTCAGGAGAAACCAAAGAAATGCTTTGCGGCTGGTGGGTAAGCTGACCTGTTGCTCGAATGCACGCAATGTTTCGCCAGAGAAGGTCTGTTGCAAAGAGGTGGTTAGCTCGGTTGATACAGTGGTAGAGATGGTTGTATCTTGTAGCATAAGGTCAATCCTCGAATAAATCCCCTCTATCGTACGGTTGCAATAAAAGCGGTTCAACCGGATCTCAGTGGGGTGACATGGTGTAGAGGCGGCTCGCAGCCGCCGGGCCTGAGTAGATCGGCGGTTAAGAACCGCCTCTACAAATCCATGTTACCCCTTGAATTCCTGATAAGCCATTATATTTTTTGTGCGACACGCAACTTGGCTGATCGGCTGCGCGGGTTGCGTTGAATTTCTGCCGCACTGGCTATGATCGGCTTGCGTGTAATAATTTCAAGGGTTGATGTACGTTCGTAGCCCCCATACAACGTTGTTCGATCCGTAACATAGGTACGCGCTTCTTGCTGAAGCCACTGCTTGACAATGCGATCTTCCAAGCTATGAAAGCTGATGATAGCCAGGCGCCCCCCTGGCTTGAGCAAGGCTAAACATTGTGGTAGAACAGTCGTTAACTCAGTTAATTCCTGGTTAACAGCAATGCGTAGGGCTTGAAAGGTCTGGGTCGCCGGGTGTAGACGATGGCCACGTCGTCCTCCGACTGCCTGTTCAATGGCTTGGGCCAATTGCGCAGTTGTTGTAAAGGGGCGATGATTTACCAAATAACGGGCAATCTTGTAACTCTGCCGCTCTTCTCCATATTGAAAGATGAGATCGGCAATATCCTGCTCGCGCCAGGTGTTGACAATTTCGGCTGCACTGCTACCCTGCGTTGGGTCAAAGCGCATGTCAAGCGGGCCATCGTGCGTAAACGAGAAGCCGCGAGCGGCGGTTTCTAGTTGGAAGCTACTGACCCCTAGATCGAGCAAAATGGCATCAACGTCGGTAAAATGGTGTGCGATGGCAACTTCAGACAACTGCCCAAAGTGGCTATGGGCAATGGTTAAACGTCCACTTGCAATGGCCGAAGCCAACCGGATCTGTACCCGGCTCAGCGCTGCTGGATCTGCGTCGATCCCCAGCACCTGACCATCCGGCGCCGCAGCATTGAGCATGGCCTCAGTATGACCACCTCCGCCGAGCGTTCCATCAATCAAACGCGCCCCGGGATGGATCTCTAAACTTTCCAATACCTCGTTTAGCAGGACGGGCACATGGGCCGCGTTGACGGGATCCGGCGCAACAGGGTTTGGAACTACCATACGATTTCTAAACGTTTAACGCTGCAAATAATTCACTATTAATCTCATGGTTATCGAACTGACGGAGAACCTTTTCATCCCAGTTGGCTGGGTTCCACAACTCTAAAAATTTGCCCGTGCCAGCAATGACAATGTCGGTTTCAATTTGTGCGTGTTCGCGCAGCCGGACACTGAGTAAGATGCGCCCTTGTTTGTCGGGCGCCATGTCTTCGGCTGCACTAAAAAGTAACCGGCGTAACATGGCGGTCCGCGCATCTGCCAACGGCAAAGCGTTGACTTTGGCGGCAATCAACTCCCATTCCTGCTGGGGATAAACCAACAGACAGCGATCAATTGGATGACGCGTCATCACCAACCCGGCTTCCAATGCTTCTCGATAACGCGCTGGAAGCGTGAGCCTGCCTTTACTGTCCAGGCTGTGAGTAACTTCGCCTAAAAACATGCCAGTGAATATCCCAAATTTTAGAACATTCGTTCTGGATTTTCCCACTTTTACCGATAAAAGTTAGGGTGAACGTGGTTGATTCCCCCACTTTGCTCCACTTTTCCCCACATTGTAGTATAGATTCTCCATTTTGTCTAGCCTATCATGCACTAAAATTTGGGATAAATTTGGGAAAAAGCGGGAGTAAGCTTACGGAAAATTGGCTGGCATTCGTGTAGTCTTTCTACACGCTAGATGCGCTTTGTTCAGGGTCAATGCTCAGGATTGAGCCAAAATGTACCTTTTACGTAGAGTAAATGTTGATCAAGTGTCAGATAAGTGTTCCGCGTAACTTTGCAGAGAAACCAACGTCATCACAGTTGATAACGATCTATAGTGCCACTGAATCATGGTTGACGGCTAAATCACATTCGTTTACCAGTAAATTTGACGTATCTAAGTCTTCGTGTTAGCATAACTCAGTTGTGCAAAACTTGAGTTTTTGTGGGATCGTTATATAAATTGATCTTCTAGTGCATTGTAATTGATCAAAGACACCGCTAGGTGAATGGTAATCAGGAGGGCAGGCGTGCTGGACTGGTTATTGTTTACCCGGTGTCTTATTGTCTTTTCTGGAGGTTTGCTTGGAACCGCCTTGGTGCTTTCTGACATGCAGTCGCGTGACGGATGGTATCAAGGCTTTGTTGTAGGTGGGTTGTTTTGTCCGTCATTTTTTTGGGGAGCTAATTGTACATGACGCAATTCGCAAACGGTACTCATTCTGCGAAAGGGCTGCGCGCCCACGGAGAACCTGCACGCAAATCCTACGCCCGTACACCTACTGTGCTTGACCTGCCTCGGTTGACTGAGGTACAGCTACGTAGCTTTGAATGGTTCAAGACAGAAGGCTTACGCGAACTGTTTGCCGAAATGAGCGTTTGGGACAACCTGCTGCTGGGCGCTTTTGACCGTTATCGGGCG
>WBZQ01001907.1_pt1 | contig 13901 bp, 17 predicted proteins | sample 5204251 | NCBI WGS metagenome assembly WBZQ01 (sample SAMN12412402, study PRJNA552823) | activated sludge metagenome | isolation source: activated sludge from nitrification reactor of wastewater treatment plant... | place: USA: Virginia | collected 2017-09 | reverse complement strand
CAGTACTCCAACATCGGCTACATGATCTTGCGTCGACTCCTCGAAACCCTGTGCACGACAAGCTTCGCCGAGATTATCGCGACTGAAGTGTGTCAGCCGTTAGGACTGCGACACACCTCCGTGATCAGGAATCAACTGGAATTTCAGGAACTGGCGCCGGCATATAGTTTCTCTGTGTCGTCGAATGGACTCCCGGTGGATGTCCGGCCGAGGTATGATCCGGGTTGGGTCGCGCCAGGCGTCGTCGCGTCCACGGCCTCCGATATCGTCCGTTTTTACGAACGACTGTTCGCTGGCGTGCTCATGCCTCCCGCGCTTCTCGATGAGATGCGAACGGTCGTTCGTGCGGCGACACCCTCTACTCAACGATTCGTGTTGCCGAGTTATGGACTCGGCCTGATTGCAGATCCCGCGTCCCCCTATGGTGTCCTATACGGACACAGTGGCGGCGGTCCTGGGTATACATCGGCGGCATTGCACGTTCAGCCTCCGCAAGGTGGGCCAGTGACGGTGGTCGTGCTGTCGAATACAGAAAACTTTTTTGAAGTTGAGCTCATGACGTTTGCGCTCCTCGACACTCTCATAAAAGATATCAAGGGAATCCACTAAAGAAGTGCCGTACGAGCGTTGTTGCGGTGCGCCGCAAATCCAATTATCCGCATGACTTTCATCTGTTTCACAAGTGGTCACTTCTGCAACATTTCACGAACCCGCATAAAACCTGCTGTTTGCCGGTTGTTCGTCAGGAACCAGCAGCATCTAGCCTATGGGAGTGGTTACTCGCCCCAGTTGGAAATTCAATGATGTCATGTCTAGCCCGCCTTGCGAAAAGTAAGGTTGATGCGCTGGTTTCCCAGTAATGGATGAAGCTGGGCCTTAATGGGCATAACGCCGTGATAACGCAGCCGGTCTTCGCCGCCCCACACGGCAACATCGCCGTGGTACAGTGATACCTTAACCGCCTTGTCGGCGCGTTTATGGCCGCCGAAGAGAAAAGTGGCAGTGATGCCCAACGATACCGAGACGATGGGCGCGGTAAAGTCACGCTCGTTCTTGTCCTGGTGTAGCGATAGTCGGGAGCCCGGCAGATAGCGGTTGATCAAGCAGGCGTCCGGTTCGAATCCATTGAAGCCCGCCATCGCTGCCGCCTCGCGTGCAAGTTCTCCAAAGACCTCAGGCATGGACGGCCAAGGTTGCCCGCTGGCTGGGTCGATATTGCTGTAGCGATAGCCGCGTCGATCCGTCGTCCAGCCCAATGCGCCGCAGTTGGTCAAGGCCACGGACATGGTAAAGCCACCTGGGGTTACCATGTGACGAAATGGCGATCCGGTTTCGATGCCGTTAATGGCCGACCACAGCGCCGCGACATAAGGCAGTGCAAATCCTCGCAGCACGAAAGCGTTTGTCGCCATGCGCTCGCGCGCACTTGATCTCAGGGTGTCCTTCAAGATCAGCGGCTCGGAGATTCCGTCGGAAAGCATCGCTCTTCACTTCTAATGGGCGTCGTGAAAGATAATTCCCATCGTGTGCCGGTGACCGGACCGCACCCTACTGACGCCGTGACGCATATTGACTCGATAGATTCCGCGCGTTCCTCGGACGGGACGACGGTGCACGGCGAAGGCGACTGCATCACCCTGGTGCAACGGTACTACCTCTGGCCGGGATTGCATGCGTGGCCGTTGTTCCGTCAACACGAATTCTCCGCCGGTGAAATCCTTTTCAGGCTCCGAGAGAAGGAACGTCACCTGTATTGGAAACACATGCTCTCCGTACAGGTCCTGGTGAAGACAATTGAAGTCGCCTGCCTCGTACTGCAACAGTAAGGGCGTTGAACGTGTCTGGCCCGCATCATGGCAGCGTTTGATGAATTGACCATGCTCCAGTGGAAAGAGCCCATCGATCTTCATCGCCTCATTCCACGTGTTTGCCAAAGGAGCGAGTCTGCCGTAAAGCTCTGTGCGCATCTTCTCGATGAGGTTCGGCAAGGGGTAATTGAAGTATTTATATTCGCCGCGACCGAAGCCATGCCGTGCCATGACCACGCGACTCCTGAAGGCCTCGTCATTCGGATAGAGGTTCGCAAGCGCCCTGCACTCCTGCGGAGTGAGAACAGCTGGGAGTACGGCAACGCCCTGTTCATCGAGGGCTTTGAGGATTTCTTTCCAGTCAAGCGATTCGAGACGCGTGGCCGCTTTGACCACGTTCGGAAGTGCGCCGTTCATTGAGGTTGTCATGAGCATTGCTTCTCTCCTCTTTCAGCGCTCGTGCGCGCCTCTCTCTTGAGAAGCGCGCGTTTGCGCTCCACGCCCCAGCGGTAGCCTGAGAGCGAGCCATCGTGTTTAACCACGCGATGGCACGGGATCGCTACAGCAAGTTCATTGGCACCGCAGGCTTGGGCTACAGCGCGGACGGCTTTCGGCATCCCAATTTTCCTCGCAATATCTGAATACGAAACTGTAGAGCCCGGTGGAATTTGCTGAAGCGCTGTCCATACGCGCCGTTGAAACGTCGTTCCACGAATGTCTAAGGGTAGATCCACACCAATGCCTGGGTTTTCGATGAGGCCGACGACTTTGGCGACGAGATCCTCATAGCCCGGATCATTCCCGATCAAATTCGCCTGCGGGAAGCGATTTTGAAGATCGCGCGCCAGACAGGCCGGATCATCGCCGAGTAAAATCGAGCACACGCCCTTGTTACTTTGTGCGACGAGAATGGAGCCAAGTGAGCACTCTCCGATCGCGAACAAGATATCGGTGGCGGTGCCACCAGCGCGAAAAGCGGACGGAGTCATGCCGAGAACCTGATTGGACGTTTCGTAGAACCGGCCACTGGAGTTATATCCTGCCTCATAAATTGCATCGGTCACGGTCTTGCTTCTTTCGAGTGAGGCCCGTACCCGATTGCAGCGGTGGGCGTCCGCGTATGCTTTAGGAGTTAAGCCTGTAATGGCTTTGAACGTTCTATGGAAGTGATAGGTGCTCATACCCACGTGCGTCGCCAGTTCGTCAAGGGAAGGGGCTTCCTCTGATTGCTCGATGAGGCGGCACGCTTTCGCGACCTGCTGGGTATGTTCATTGACGACGGCAGCTGGCTGATCGGGCTTACATCGCTTGCAGGGTCTGAACCCAGCTTGCGCAGCGTCCGCGCACGTCATGTGAAACTGCACGTTTTGTGGGCGCGCCAAGCGGGCTGCGCACGAAGGGCGGCAATATACGCCTGTCGTCTTGACGGAATACACAAATGCACCGTTCGCCTTGGGATCGCGTGCCACGACAGATCTCCAGCGAGGGTCCTGTTCTGTTGCATCAGGGGTGGGTTTCTTTCTTGTTGAGACGTTCATCGTACCTCCAATTCAAAGATTCGCATGGTGAATACACCGTATCAGACCTCCTCCACACGAAGCACTCTGGACCTTGCTCTCAAATTCATACCGCCACCCTAATTATGCAGCATCAATAACGCTGATACTCAATGGAGGAATCACGCTCACCATCCTGGCAATGTCTGTTGAACGGGTTGCTGCGTCGGAATAACTTGTTCGTGTTTGAGCAGCCACCGTTTGCGCTGCACGCCCCACGCATAGTTTTTGAGGCTGCCATCGCTGGCGATTACGCGATGGCAGGGCACAATGATGGCAACTGAGTTGGCCCCGTTCGCTGCACCAATCTCAATGGCCGCTCGTGGGTCGTTAAAGCCCAGGGACTTGGCCAATTTACCGTAGGATGTGGTGCTGCCGGTTGGGATTTGGCGCAGTGCTTGCCAGACCCGTTCTTGCAATTCAGTTCCTTGTGTCACTACGACGAGTCGATCGAGCGCTTGAAAATCGCCCGCGAAATACCCCGACAGAGAGTCTGAGATCTCCTGCGGTGCAGGTGTTTCCGCGAATTTGTATTGGCCATATTGTTCACGCAAACCACGATGCAGATGACTTTGGTGATCGGCAAAGTCCAACGCACGAATGGCGCATTGGTCATCCGTCACCAGCAACAGGTCGCCCAGTGGAGAGCCTAAATAGCTCAGATTGAAATTCATGATCGTGTCCCTCTCATGAGAGGCGAGTGACCCCGTGCTTACCGAATACATAGGTCTCACCGCTGTGCAGGTGCAACTCGGAAGCGCCGTTTTTGTTGATCTGCCAGCGTGCCTTGCCCCCATCGACCAGTAACTGGCAGTACACTTCAACCCATGCTTTCGCTTGATCCTGCTTATCCCCATATTGAGTTGTCGGTGTTGCATCTGTGCGCGGATGGGGTATAGGCATCTCAATGCTCACAAGTCCAGAAAGTGCGTAGGGTCTGGTTCAGTTCCTGCGCACGCTCCTCAGGGAAAAGCAGGCGCGCATTGGGGATCTCAACCTGGATTACCGACCCGCCCAAAGTCCGCGCCAAGAAATCCGACCATTGCTTGCCGAAGAAGATATCCCCAGTGCCCCAGACCACGAGAACAGGAACTTTCAATTCGCGCAGCTTTGATTCGATGCGCACGGTCTGGGCATTGTCGAACGCGAGAATGAAGCGCACCAAGTCATGGGTGCGCTCGGGCGAGACCAGGTGCGGGCGGATGTAGGCTTCGATGGTCTCGTCAGCCACATTGACCGAACTCTCGTAAGCACCTTCCATCGCGTCTGGACCACGAAAGAAATCCTTATCGTCGAGCATGCGTTGCAAGGTTTGCGGTAGGCCGCCAGCCTTGACCATGTCTAGGAAGCCTGAAAAATTGACTGGTGGCCAGTTGTCTTGCACATCACCATTGGTCAGAGTCAGCGTGCGTAGGCGTTCAGGGTAGCGGGCCACGAAAATCTGGGCCACGCCGGTTCCGCTGTCGTTGGCGACCAGATCGATCTGCTCAATCTTCAGGGCATCGAGGAACTCGCGGAGCATGTTGGCTTGGTCTTCAAACGAAACGGGCTGGTCAGGAGCAATGGAAGTGTGGCCGTGTCCCATCAGGTCAATGGCAATGCAGCGACGTAAGTCGGCTAACTCGGCCAGCTGATGACGCCATAAATGGGCATTGACGATGACACCATGGACGAACAGAGCGACAGGACCGCTTTCAGCCGTCTGTAGATAGCTAATACGCCCCGATGGAGTTTGTGTGAAATGGCGGGTGATGTTCATGAGCACTCCTTGAATCATTTAAGTCATGGCGGAAGCAACAGCCCAACTCTTCCCATCCGTGTGAAGAGCTGGGCTGTCATTGCTGGAGATGCAGCTACTTCGAGGCGGCCGCTTTCTTGTATTGCTCGTCTACTTTGTTCGCATATTGCGCGCGGACGCCGGGCACTAAACCCAGGTGTGATAAGGCGGTCAGCGCACCTTCTTCACCGATTTCTTCCGCGACCTTGCCATCTTTGATACGGAATATGCTTGTTCCGGTAAATCGCATCTTTTTGCCGGATGCTGAGGGAAGACTTCCCACCGGAAGGTCACTGAACGCAGCCCCCGTATGTGTGCCGCCGCCATCCCAACGACCTGCAACGTAGTCACCTTCGGCGATGAGGTCCCCCACGGCCCAGAAATTGAGATCCGGGAACGCATCACGAAACTCGGTCATGAACTTTTTCGCTTCCTCGCGACCGCGCCGCGGCCCGTGCATGGGATAGTGAATCAGGACATCAACTGTGGCGAGTTCATCGACGACTGTAGGATTCCAGGGATTCCCCCAGTACTCTCTGAACCAACGGGCCACGATCGCTTTATTCTCTTGTTCTTTTGACATGGGTGCTCTCCTTTTGTTGGTGTTTGCTGCTTCTGATGTGACCTTAGCGACATTCGCGAGAACGGACACTCCGTTCCTTGCTTTCAAATTCCTCTGGAATGTGATGGATCTGGTCGGAACGCAATTCCCCTGAATTCTTTGCTATGTGGACGAGATGTTGGAGAGCACTAAAACTTCAGACGTAGATGCTGAAAGCATACGAGGAGATGTGTTGAAGACGAGGAACGACTGTTGTTCACGAGTTATTTCATTTGCTCTCCCATTCCGACCAGCGCGGTTTTTCATGTTTCATAAGTGGTAAGTTATGAAACAACTCCAGAATCCGCTTAAACACTAGCGCTTGACTGTTTCATAAATCTGTTTCACATTCTCCTCACATTTTTAGCAGTAGCGTCGTGTGGCTTCCGAGCCAGACGACGAATTAAGGAACAGCTTTATGAAATACGGCTACGCCCGCGTCTCGACCGACGACCAGAACCCCGACTTGCAACTCGCCGCACTCAAAGAAGCGGGCTGCAAGAAAACCTTTGTCGATGAAGGAAGAAGCGGAGCGACCTTAAGCCGCCCTGCCCTGCAACGTTGCCTCAAGCAGCTGGAGCATGGCGACACGCTGACAGTGTGGAAGCTCGACCGACTCGGGCGCAGTGTGCGCGATGTGGTGAACACCCTGCACGATCTTACCAACAGAGGCGTCCAGTTCCAAAGCCTCACGGAGCAGATAGACACCACTCACCCTCTGGGAAAAGCCATGCTGCATATGGTGGCGTTACTGGCGGAGCTGGAACGCGGGTTGATTGTCGAACGCACGAAAGCGGGACAACAGGCCGCGCGGCGGCGCGGGGTGAAGTTCGGTCCGAAGCATAAACTTTCAGAGGCACAGATTGCCCACGCCCGTCAGCTCATCGACCACGGTAACAAAGCACCCGGAGAAGTGGCCGTGTTGCTTAACGTTGGCCGCTCTACACTGTGGCGAGCCTTGCAGGGGTGATGCTGAATGGTCAGGGGCATTCTTTAGGGGGACAGCGATGTGTTACGCAAAAATCTGACGAACTCAAATCCGGCACGATGAAGAAGATATCTTCATCCTTAGGCTGTAAATGAATCATATATTCAGGCTTCGTCCTTTTAATCTCTTTAACCACTTCAATTGCCAGCTTTTCATCAAAGCTAATCATATGTCGGACTTGTAAGCAGTCATTTTCTTTAACCAAGGTTACTGACGTTCGCCCCAGTTCATAACCAAGATCACATGCAAGAATGCCTAACCTAAGAAGGAATGAGCGCGTAGTTCCTCATGCAGCCGATTGGAAACAGATTGGCGCAGTTCCGTGTTCCACAAAACCAGAGGTCTATCTGCGATCGTTTCCCACACTGGATTTTCGTGCGGGTATGGCTCTCCTTCCCAATATAGTTCTTTCCAATGAGGCGGGTGTTTAGGTGCTTCATTCCGGAAATAGTATGTAATCCAGTTAGAATCGTGCTTTGACTTATTGTGTCCAATTGCACAGCCTGCTTCGGTAAGGCAGTCAGGTTGGTAATGGTTGCTTGAGCTCCCCCATAATTTCTCCGCCTTCTTTGCTTCTTCTTGTGTGTCAAATACGAAGAGTCCCTGTAAGCGAGATATTTTCTGAGGAAATTTTCTGATTCTCTCTTCTTCTAATTCCTGTTCAAAATTAAAGTATTCTATCCCCCCTCGGAGACGCTGGCTTGCAAACATGCTGAAATGTAGTGCCCCATTCTCAGAATCGTAACTGGCAGGATAAATCCTACCTAATGCGGTATTCCACCGCACATACTCCAAGCTCAGATTGAGATAGACCCAATAGGGCGGTTCCTGTGAATCAGTGCGCTGAAATTTCTTTGGCATCCGAGCCCTTATTCAAACAGCTCGCTATGCGACCCAAGCCGCACGAGTCGCAGCGTTTCTACATCCCGCTTCTGATAAATCAACACGAGGTCTGGTTTTAGATGGCAGTCGCGGTATCCGTTCCAGTTACCGCTCAACTCATGGTCACGGTTGCGGGTTGGTAAGGGAAGGTCAGTTAAAAGCTTTTCCAGAACACCGGACAGGAGCGTGTCAACGTCTTTGCTGTGGCGGGGAGTTGCCTTCACTCGTTTGTAGTCGCGTTTGAATGCGCTTGCTCGCTCAATCGTCCGCATTCAAATCTGCCATGAGCGCGTCGACACTCTTAAAGCGTTTCCCTCTTCCTGCTTCCAGTTCCGCCATAGCAGCGCGAGTCGTGGCATTGGGCGCTTTCACCTCGAACGGCAATCGCCGCTCATCAGCGACGCGCACCAAGAAAAGCCTGATGGCATCAGAACAGGACAGCCCCATTTCTGACAGGGCCGCCGCTGCCCGTTTCTTTGTCCGCATATCAATACGGGCGCGGACATCAGTGGTCATATTCATCGTTCTACTCTCTTTCTTATTCGCGTTGAAACGCGCTGAATTAAATGTAGCTACAAACACGCTACAAGTCAAGACCTTCGTTTTTAGTGGGTTTGGCCTCAGAGAAGATCATCGCACCGTGCCAGAGAAATCCTTTAGGTGTGGGGGCGCAATCACGCCAAGTTGTCTCACGTGTCTATATGCCATCATGTTAACACATACACACGTAGACATCGCGTCCTTCTTCTTTGCATCTTTCCCACACTCTTGCTTTCTCGCAATATTTCATGTTAACATTCTATCTAGAGGACTTTCTCACATGTACACACTGGCCATCATTTCCCAAAAAGGCGGAACTGGCAAAACCACTCTGGCTATTAATCTTGCCGTTGCCTCTGAACGCGCCGGGAAACCGGCTCTTGTCGTCGATCTCGACCCACAAGCTTCCGCCAAAGCATGGCACGACCACCGCACCGAAAAAACCCCTATTGTGATATCGGCCCAGGCCTCGCGTCTTCCTGAAGTTCTGAAAACAGCCGAAGACAACGGAGCCGCTCTCGTAATCCTTGATACAGCACCGCATTCCGAAAGCTCGGCGCTCGCAGCTGCCAGAGCCGCCGACTTTATCCTGATCCCGTGTCGGCCCGGTATTCTCGACATCCGCGCCATTACAACATCCATCGACCTGGCTCAGCTGGCCAAAAAGCCAGCCGTGGCCGTTCTCAATGCGATACCTCCGCAAGGCAACCTAGCAGACGAAGCAGGGGAGGCACTTAAATCATTGGGCCTTCAGGTATCCCCGGCCAGGATCACGCAGCGCGCCGCTTTCGTCCATTCCCTAACCTCCTCAAGCGGGGTCATTGAATATGACCCAGATGGCAAGGCTAGCGATGAAATCAGGCAATTACACAAGTGGGCAATATTACAGGTTAACACGTCAACACGTAAGCACGCCAAGAAGGAGGAGGCAGTTGCATGACCGCGCGTAAAACCAATCTTGCTGAGGCCGTCAGCAAGCTCAACCAACCCCACAAAATAACTCCGACGCAGCCACGCTCACGCTCTGGCCTCAAAACCGTGGCTGGTTATTTCGACCCGGAAATGAGCAAGCGCCTCAAAATCCTCGCCGTCGAACAGGATAGAACTCTTCAGGATCTTCTCGGCGAAGCTCTTCAGGATCTTTTCAAGAAATATGACAAAGGCAGATAAGGAAGAGATTAACACCCTTTCCCATTGGGAACCCCTTCATCATCTCCGATCCATGGCTGACAAACCCACATCGGACCAATCGCCGCCCGCGCGGCCAACAAAACAGGCCGTCTATCACTATCGCCAATCGCGTCAGCTCGACTCCCTTGTCTGCATCGGCGAGGACCCCAACCCCGACATGGGTTTCATGGCCCGTATGCTGACCCTTTGCAGTCTCCCGCGCACCGATCCTGGGACTCGGCTCCAGTACAAACGCCAGAATGGTCCCTACAAGCTTGTCATGATCGCGGGAGGAGACAACAAATTGCCATTCGGCAACCTTCCTCGTCTCCTACTCGCATGGGTATCGACCGAAGCGATCCGCACCCAAAGCCGTGAGCTCGTGCTCGGGAGCTCGCTCTCGTCGTTCATGCACCAACTCGGCATGTATTCGGACAGCGGCGGAAACAGGGGAGACCGAACACGGCTTCGCAACCAGATCGACCGGCTCTTTAACGCGCATGTCCAGTTGATCTATGAAACCCCCGGCCACAAGGCCACCGCCTCATCAGCGGTCGCCGACCACACTGAACTTTGGTGGGACTACAAAAAACCTGAACAGCACACCCTCTGGCAAAGCAAGATCAGGCTAGGGGAGGCATTCTACAACGAAATCCTTTCCCACCCCATCCCGCTCGATATGCGCATCTTGAAAGCCATGAAGCGTTCTTCCCTTGGCCTCGATCTCTACATGTGGCTCAGCTATAAAACCTATTCCCTCTATGCCAACACCAAGAAGCCTGAGCGGCTTACATGGCAACGGCTCTACCGACAGTTCGGATCAAACCCCGATATGGCGGACGATCATAGAACCATCATGGACTTTCGCAAGGATGCCTTGCGTGAAATTTCCAAGCTCAAGGCCTGCTGGCCACATCTCAATGTAGACACTCCGAAAGGCTGCCTTGAAATCCGCCCCTGCAAGCCTTCCATCGACCCAGTAACATCGGGAAGCCTTCGTCTACCTGTATAAAACTCTGTGAGTTTGTGAACTTATCCACGCTGAAACACCCCACCTGACAGCGCCGCACCCGCTGAAACACTCTACATTCCTATTGAATCAATGATTTACGATCCGCTGAAACACCCTACCTGACAGCGCCGCACCCGCTGAAACACCCTACCTAACCTCCGCTGAAACACCCCACCAAACATATAATAGGACATATAACTCATATAGTCAGATCTTGTGGCTTGTGGAAAAGTGGACGGCGAAGACGCCGCCCGACTTTCCCACAAAGCCCGACAACGAGTATAAAAATTTCAACAGGAAATAGGAGGGGGAAATTTCCCATCCAAACGCATGAGGAAGGGCATAGAGTCACGAAAAGGAGTTCGGGTAGGGGGGAAGGCCCAGAAAAAAAATTTCGCCCCCTGGAGGCCTTTTCACGCGCCCTCCCGAGCCTGTTTGGCCACGGCGGAGTTCGGGAGGAGTGACACCGTGCTGGCGCACCGTGTCCGGTTCGAGAGCACCGTCACCGGTGGTGACCGTGCGTACGAGCGTATGCCTCTGACGGGGTGCCCGGCACTCGGTCCCGACCGGGGCGGGCGTCGTCGGTGTGGGACAGACCGCCGCACCACCGCGCGCCGGACTCGAAGAGGATCGTGCGCGCGGGGTGGTTTTCCCTCCTGTCGCTCCCGCGTGCACCTGGCAAAAAGGTGCAGGGTTACGCGCCCTCGTCCGGCTCAGGCCGACGGGGGGCCTGCAGCAGGGCATCACCGGTGCGCTTCCAGGCGGCCCGTTGCGTGGCGGTCGCCGGGGTGTGGGCCAGGGCGACGAGGGCCCCTAACAGCTCCCCGCGATCCCGGGTGGGCTGTCCCGTTGTCGTCTCGACCAACCCGGCCAGAATCAGGAGGCCCGCCGAGCGATAAAGCTGATGATTGCGGGCCTTCCGGGCAGCGGTCTTCTCGGCGGTGAGGAGCCGGGCGGCGGCCGCCCGGGCTTTCTGGGCGCGCTCGGCGGCTTTTTCAGCCCGGATCAGGGCGGCGAGCTTGCGCGTCTCGGGCGCGGTGCGGGTGGGCTGGTCCGCGAGCTGCAGCAAAGCACGTTGGTGCTCAGTGGGCGCGCGGAGGCCGCGCAGGTAGGCCAGGCGATCGGTGAGCCACGGGTCGTCGGTCACGCGTCCTTCCTCTGGGTGGTGGGCCGTCCGTTGACGGCGGAGTCCAGTCTACGCTATCCTTCCATTAGATGGAAGGCGCACTTAGTAGTTTCTCAGCTCTGCCGAGAAACAGTGCGCGGAGAGAGCCCGCTCATGGCCTCGTACCATTGCACCGTCCGCGTGGGCGGCAAAGGCCACGCCGCCGCGCACGCGGCCTATATCGCGCGCGAGGGCCCGTATCAGGGACGCCGCCGCTATGAAGATTTGGAAGCGACCGCCCACGGCAACATGCCGGCGTGGGCGGCGCACAACCCCGCGCACCTCTGGCAGGCGGCGGACGACCACGAACGCGCCAACGGCGCGACGTATCGGGAAATCGAGGTGGCGCTGCCGCGTGAATTGGACCCTGCCCAGCGGCGCGCGCTCGTGGAGGAGTTTATCGCGGAGGAGCTCGGCGAGCGGCACGCCTATCAGTGGGCGATCCACACCCCCCCAGCGGCCTTGGAGCGCGGCGCACAGCCCCACGCCCACATCATGTACTCCGAACGCACCCGCGACGGCTACGAGCGGGATCCGGCGCAGTATTTCCGGCGGTACCACGCCCCCGCCCCCGAGCAGGGCGGCTGTCGGAAGGACAGCGCGGGCACGGCGGAGCGCTTAGCGGCCACGCGTCAGCGGTGGGCGGAGGTTCAGAACCAGCACTTAGCGCGTCACGGCCATGCGGCGCGCGTCGATCACCGGAGTCTGCAGGCGCGGGGTCTCGACCGACGGCCCGAGCGGCACCTCGGCGTCTCGCGGGTGCAGGGCCTCTCTCCGCAGGAGGTCGTGGCCTTGTTGGCCCGTCGCGCCGCCGAAGGCGAACTGGAGCGGGCGTGCCAGCAGGTGAGTCTCCTCGACCTGTCCGGCGATCTGATGACCGCCCAGGCAGCTCGGACCGAGCGGCAGCGCCTGGAGCGCCTGAGTAGTCGCGAGCTGGCCCAGGAGATGGCCCGTCTGCGGCCCCGGCCGGTTCGTGAATTGGTGGAGGGCGACCCCGCCGTGCGCCAGGCCGCGCAGGAGGTGCGCGCCCTCGAGGCCCAGGTCCGCGCCGCTCGGGCCTGTGCGGCGCAGGCCGCGCACGAGGCGCAGCGCTGGCGGGAGGACCATCCTTTGCGGGCCACAGCCCATGACACGGGGGCATTCCGATCAGACTATTTGGTCGAACGGGCCCGGGTCCAGGACGACGCCCGCCAGGAGCAGGACCGTGTGGCACCGCGCGTGGCGGCGGCCGAACACCGGGGGCAGCTCGCCCGCCGTGCGGCGGCGGTACGGATTACCGACGCGCATCGGCCGATCCAGGCGCAGCTGGCTGAGTTGGAGGAGATCCAGCAGACCAAAGCCCGCCAGGAACGCGAGGCCGAAATGCAGCGGCGTACCGAGCTGACGCGCACGGAAGCATCCGAGACGTTCCGGCTGCTGGCGCTGAAGCGCCAGATGAAGATGAGCGGCTACATCGATCACAGTTCGCAATGGCAGGCCACGCCGCCCGCGCTCCGGCAGCTCCTCGATCAGTTTAATCGGCAGTCGGAGGCGGTGCAGGTTGCAATGCTGGCCCGCCTGCGCGACGATCCTCAGGTCCGCGCGCAGGTGGCCGACCTGCTGCAGCAGCGGGGACGCGCCCTCGGCCGGGGCCGGTCTCGCTAAGCCGAGGGACCATCGGGGTCAAGGCCGATCTGCAGCGCTGGCGCGAGGGCTTTGCGGAGGCCTTGCGGGAGCATGGGATTGAGGCCACGACCACAAGCCGGATTCATCGCACGACGCCTATGTCAGACATCAGAGGCAAAACGACCACATGGAGTCCATTATGAACACGAAGCTAGCCCAACGCTTGCGGGCGTATCTAGAACCGCCGGCTAGTCGTGTCCCAGACGCTGCCGTGTCGTTTGCCTATCTGAAGGGACGGAACATCGGTGAGAACATTCAAACAGACGTCATGGCTGCGTGTGGTAAATGCACGCACGGCGCCATCCATACCGACTCGCGGTTTTCGGTCCAAAGCATCAGTAAAAGTTTTACGGCGGCGGCGATCCTGCGACTGGTGGCCTCGGGCAAGCTGGAGTTAGATGGCATCTTAGCGAAGTGGTTGCCGGATGCGCCCCACGCCTCCCGGATCACCATACGTCAATGTCTTCAGCACACGAGTGGGTTGCCGGAGTATGGCCTGGTGCCGGCCTACCACGAAGCGGTTCAACGAGGAGAAACGCCTTGGACGTATGCCGAATTTCTGGAGCGGACCCATGCGGACCGATTGCTCTTTGAACCAGGACAGGGGTGGCAGTACTCCAACATCGGCTACATGATCTTGCGTCGACTCCTCGAAACCCTGTGCACGACAAGCTTCGCCGAGATTATCGCGACTGAAGTGTGTCAGCCGTTAGGACTGCGACACACCTCCGTGATCA
>WBZQ01001903.1_pt1 | contig 13929 bp, 10 predicted proteins | sample 5204251 | NCBI WGS metagenome assembly WBZQ01 (sample SAMN12412402, study PRJNA552823) | activated sludge metagenome | isolation source: activated sludge from nitrification reactor of wastewater treatment plant... | place: USA: Virginia | collected 2017-09 | reverse complement strand
GGTGCTGCGTGCAGGCAGGCTGGACGTGAAGGTCAAGGTCGGCCGGCCCGATGCGACGGCGGCCCGGGATATTTTCTCGAAATACGTGACCACAGACCTGCCTTTTGCTGAGGAAGACCTTGCGCGGCACGGCGGGGATACTCGTGCGCTTGTCGATTCCCTGATGAATCTGACGGTCGATGCCATGTATGCGACGACCGACGAAAACAAATTTATCGAGGTCACTTACGCGAACGGCGAAAAGGAAGTGCTGTATTTTAAGGATTTCGCCAGCGGCGCCCTCATTGAGGGCATCGTCTCGCGAGCGAAGAAATTTGCCGTCAAACGCGCGATCGCTCAAGAGGGAAGTGGTCTGCGGGCCGATGACCTGATCCGCGCGATTCGCGAAGAGTTCAAAGAGCACGAAGACTTGCCGAACACAACGAACCCGGACGATTGGGCCAAGGTCGCCGGGAAAAAAGGCGAGAAGATCGTCCATCTCCGGACGATTAGCGGCGGGCCGTCAGAGGCGCGCCAAATCGAAACAGTCAGCACGGGCCACTACCTGTAGGCGCGCGATATTCCATGAACGAGACCCATTTGCACAGCCTGTCCCGTGTCATCGGCACGGAGACTGAATTTGGTATTGCCAGCCGGGATCCGAACGCAGCCGATCCGGTGGCGAACTCCATTCACGTGATCGGCTATTACCCGAATCTTCCCGCGCCGCAGGCCGTGTGGGACTACGAAAATGAAAACCCCCTACTGGATGCTCGGGGATTTGAAGTCGATGGAGAACGCGAGCGGCCCGGGCCTGATTACAATCGCCAACTCAATAAGGTGTTGGCCAACGGCGGCCGGTTGTATGTCGACGGCGCGCATCCGGAATATTCCACGCCTGAATGCTCCAATGCCCGGGAGGTCGTGGCGTTTGAGCGGGTGGGTGAGCGTATCATTGCACAGGCCCTGACGGGAATCACGGAGGCGCGCGGCCGGGATCAATTCGTTCTCTACAAGAATAATTCTGACGGGAAGGGCAACAGTTACGGCTATCACGAGGATTATCTGGTCTCGCGAACCGTATCCTTCGATCGAATCACCCAGGTGCTTACCCCGTTTCTCGTGACACGACCCATCTATGCCGGGTCGGGCAAGGTCGGAGCCGAAAATCAGACGCCGGCCGTCGATTATCAGATCTCACAGCGGGCTGATTTTTTCGAAACCCTCGTCGATCTCAACACCATGGTCCGGCGGCCGATTATCAATACCCGTGATGAGCCGCATTCCGATGCGGCCAAATACCGGCGCCTGCACGTGATCGTCGGCGACGCCAATATGGCGGAGGTATCCACTTATCTCAAAGTCGGCACGCTATCGATCGTGCTGGACTTGCTGGAGGCTGGCGCGGATCTTCCACGGATCAGTCTCGCCGATCCGGTGAACGCCATCAAACAGGTGTCCCGGGATGTGCAGGTGAAGGAGAGCCTGAAGCTGACCGACGGAACTGCATCCACCGCGATTGCGGTGCAGCGCGCCTATCTCAAGGCCGCGCAGAATTACTATGCCTGTCATGAGCTCAATCAAGTCACGAAAGATATCCTGGTGCGGTGGGAGGACGTGCTCGACCGCCTGGAACGGGACCCGCGTTCGTTGGTGCGGGAGTTGGACTGGGTCGCCAAGCGATACCTGATTGAGTCCTACATGGACCGCAAATCCTGCGGGTGGGACGATCCGCGCGTGCGATTGATGGATTTGCAATATCATGATGTCCGCCCGGAGCGGGGATTGTATTACACTCTCGAGCGCAGCCATATGATCGAACGGGTTGTGTTGGATCATGAGATTGTGCGAGCGGAGATGAACCCTCCGGTCGGAACAAGGGCCTATTTCCGGGGCCAGTGCGTCAAGAAATACCCGAATGCCGTCTACGGGGTGAGCTGGACGTCGGTGCTCTTTGATGTCGGGCAGAACAAGATCAAGCGGATTCCGTTGATGGACCCCCTCCGCGGCACTGAAGCGCTGACGGGGGAACTACTGGCTCAGGCGGAAACCGCAGCTGCGCTGCTCGAAAAACTGTCCACCTGACTGCGACCACTACATGAACCCTATGTCCTTTCTGCCACATCACGACGGGTCCAGCTTCTTCGATTTCCTCACCCAGCACCATCCCGAGTTACGGCCAGGATTACACGACATCCCAACGCAGCGCGTCGGGGTTCCGGTGGACCTTGGCCGACCGGGCACGCTCCCGGTGCCGCATGGAACGACGGTGCTGGCGTTGAAATATCGGGATGGGGCGATTATTGCGGGCGACCGACGTGCGACGGAAGGGTTTCAAATCGCCGATCGTCGGATTGAAAAGGTGTTCCGCATCGATGAGTATTCGGCCATGGCCATTGCCGGCGCAGCAGGACCCTGCATTGAGATGGCCAAGCTCTTTCAAACCGAGCTTGAACATTATGAAAAGCTGGAGGGCGTCCAGCTGTCGTGCGAAGGCAAGGCCAACAAGCTGGGACAAATGGTGAAAGCCAATCTGCCGATGGTGTTCCAGGGATTGGTCGTGATGCCGCTCTATGTCGGGTACGATCTGAAGCGAAAAGAGGGGCGTATTTTTAAATACGACATTACCGGCGGTCGGTATGAAGAGTCCGACCACCATTCCATCGGGTCCGGCGGCAAAGACGCGCGCAATACCATGCGCGAGCATTACCGGCTGGGGCTTGATGAAGAAGCCGCGCTCCGCGTCGGACTGCTGGCCTTGTACAACGCCGCGGACGAGGACGTCGGCACGGGAGGGCCGGATCTGGTTCGAGGGATCTATCCGACGGCGAAGATCGTGAGCGAGGCCGGGATCGCCGATGTACAGGAATCGCGCGTCCGCGCCCTCTACGAAACCATGATTGCGGAACGAAGGAGATCGTAATCGATGCCGTTGCCCTACTACGTCTCACCTGAACAGATGATGCAGGATAAGGCGGAGTATGCCAAAAAGGGCATTGCCAAGGGACGTTCGATTATTGCCCTGGAATATGTGGATGGGATTGTCCTGGCGGCCGACAATCCCAGTTCTTCTCTGCACAAGGTCTCCGAAGTGTATGACCGGATCGCGTTTGCCGGGGCCGGCAAATATAGCGAATTCGAACATCTCCGCAAGGCGGGCATCCGCCACGCCGATCTGACCGGCTACATGTACAGCAGGGAAGATGTGAGTGCCAGGACCCTCTCGAACGCCTATTCGCAAAGCCTGGGGACAGCCTTCAGCACGGATGTGAAGCCGCTGGAGGTGGAAATTCTGGTCGTGCAAGTCGGGATCAACGGCCAGGCAAACGAAATTTTTCGCATCTCATTCGACGGCAGCATTGTGGACGAGAAGAGTTTCGCGGTGATCGGCGGCCGGTCCGAAGCCGTACAGCAATACCTGCGTGAACATGCGACGCCGCAGCCGCCGACGCTCAAAGACGGACTCCGGCGTTGTCTCTCCGCTTTGGAACAGGTTGCCACACAGAAAATTCCCTCCGAAAACCTCGAAGTCGCCGTATTGGACCGGCATCGTCAAGGCCGCAAGTTCCGACGATTGGCCAGTGTCGATATCTCCCTCCTCTTGGTGTAACGTTCCTGCATAGAGGGCAGAACTCCAGCTGGCCGGTGATCGGTCCGTGGATTGTTCGACTGCGCCTGGCTACGAAATGCTCACCGGACTCTGTTGAAGCCACTCGCGTCAGGGTGTATCCTGACAAGAGCCGCACCGGAAGCAGGTGTCTCCATGCAACAACGAATCTTCGGCCTTGAAAACGAGTACGGTCTGATTTTTTCTCCCAACGGGAAGATCTATCTTCCCATGGAGAAAGTGCTGGGCTATATCTTTGAAGGGCTGATTCCCAACAGCTGGCCGTCGAACGCGTTTCTGGTCAACGGTGCGCGTTTCTATCAGGATACTGGATGTCATCCCGAATACTCCACGCCGGAATGTGACAACATTCTCGATCTGGTGATTCACGATAAAGCCGGCGAGCGCTTATTGGAAGCCTGTTTGCCGGCGGCAGAGGAGCGTTTGCGGGAAGAGGGCCTGTCCGGCGAAATCTATATTTTTAAAAATAACACCGATTCGCTCGGAAACACGTATGGGTGTCATGAAAATTACCTCATGCGCCGGGACGTGGATTTTTGGAAGGTGACCGAACAGCTCATCCCGTTTTTTGTGACCCGGCAAATTTATTCCGGCGCGGGCAAGGTGCTGAAGGTCTCCGGCAAGCCGCAGTACTTCATCTCTCAGCGCGCGCAGCACATCCACGAAAAGACGTCCTCCTCGACGACCTCTTCGCGCAGCATCATCAATACGCGCGATGAGCCCCATGCCGATGCGGAGAAATATCGCCGGCTCCACATCATCGTGGGGGATTCCAATATGTCGGAATATGCCACCTATCTGAAGGTCGGCACCGCCACGTTGGTTCTCTCCATGATCGAATCGGGATTCTCCGTGACCGGCATGGAACTCGAAGATCCCGTGAAAGCCATTCGCGAAATTTCCCGCGATCCCACGCTGAACAAGAAGGTGAAGCTGGATGACGGGCGGCAGATGACTGCAATCGAGATTCAGCGCGTCTACGTCAAGCGCGCCACGGAATTTCTGGCCGCACAGGATCACGATCCGGTCTTAGATGACGTGCTGGACAAGTGGATATCCGTGCTGGATCGCCTGGAAGACGATCCGATGCAGCTCGTGCACGAAGTCGATTGGGTGATGAAAAAGCATCTCATCCAATCGTACACGGACAAAAAAGATTGCGGGTGGGACGATCCCCGAGTGTTTCTGCTCGATTTGCAATTTCATGACGTGAAACGTACGCGCGGGCTGTATTATTTAATGGAGAATCGTGGCATGGCTGCCAGGATCGTGGAAGAAGAGGCGGTGCAACGGGCCATGTCGGTCCCGCCTCAGACCACCAGGGCGAAAGTCCGCGGCGATTTCATCCGGTTTGCCCGCGCCAAGAACCGGTCGTACACGGTGGACTGGACCTATCTCAAACTGAACGGATATTGGGAAGAGACCATTCTCTGCATGGATCCGTTCAGCGCAGTCAACCGGCGGGTGGAAGAACTGTTGTCACAGGTCTCCGGTGCGCGATTGTACCGATGAGACGGATCGATGGAATAAATCGAGCCAAGACCATGTCGTTTCTCGATCGCATTCTCATCATCTCGGTTGTGCTGCTCACCAGCGTGTTTCCTGTTGAGCTCTTCCCGAACACGGGGCCCGTCCCTCGCGGAGGAGATGGGCAATTCAGCGGCAAGCAGGGGCAGGTCGTCGTGGTCACCGTTCCCGATCTCAGGGAAGCCGCCAGCGTCAAAGGGAAGTTCCTGGGCCGCACCGTGACGCTGTTCCCGAATCCCGCCGCCGGTGGAACGGGCTATATCGGATTGCTCGGCATCGATCTGCAGGATGAACCGGGCACGCATGAGCTGACGATCGATGCGCAATCGGGCGAGCAAACCAGACATTTTTCCTATCAGGTCCTGGTCGTGAAGGAAAAGTTCGCCGTCGAGCATCTCAAATTGCCTAAAGATAAAGTCGATCTCGATGAAAAAGCGACCGCGCGCTGGAAGGCCGAGCAAGAACAGGTTCGCAAGGCCTTAGCAGAAGAGTCCGCCATGCGACTCTGGCAGGTGGGGTTCATCGAACCGGTTCGCGGAAAACGAACCGGGATTTTCGGCAGCGTCCGCATCATGAACGGGCAGCCTAGAAACCCGCACAACGGGGAGGATATCGGCGCGCCGATGGGGACGGATGTCGTGGCGAGCAATGACGGGGTCGTGCGGCTCGTCGTCGATCATATTTTTTCTGGGCGAGGCATTTTTGTGGATCATGGCCTCGGTCTGTACTCGATGTATTTTCACCTGTCCGAGGCGCTGGTCAACGAAGGGGATCTGGTCAAGGCCGGCCAGGTCATCGGGAAGGTTGGCGCGACAGGGAGAGCGACCGGCCCGCATCTCCACTGGGGCATGAAAGTCAACGGCGCTCGCGTGAATCCCTATGCCCTCCTCGATCTGCCCTTTCCGAAGAATCCCGCCGCTGCCCGCCCGGTACTGGCCTCGCCGTCGATTCCTTCTCAGGAAGAATCAACTCCGACGGCAGTCGGCGGTGATGGACGGTAGGTCGTCTCTCCGTTTCATGGCCCATTCCATCACGTGTCGATCGAAAAATTTTCAGAATGAGTGTGAGGGGTCCTTACAGCTTCCTGCCTGGCTTGTGGTTCCAACGCCGTGGCCACGGCTTTCGTCAGTGACTCGGGCGTGTAAGGCTTCGGCAAAAAAGCCACCTGAGTATCGAAGGTTTTCAAGAGCGTCTCATCCCGGCCTGAATAGCCTGATGTAAGGATGACTTTGATATCCGGTTGCAGGGCCTGGAGCTCGCGAGCCAGCTGGGCGCCTCCCATGCCCGGCATCACCATATCTGTCACCAGCAGCGCAATGTGACGACCCTGTCGGCGCACCATTTCTAACGCTTCCTCTCCGGATCGGGTTGCCACAACATGGTAGTGCTGGGCCACGAGCACGGTATGTGCCAGTCCTCTTACCATATCGTTGTCTTCGACTAACAGAATGGTTTCCGATTGTTCACCCGTGGCCTTGGGCCGCGGCATTGGGCGGGATGAGTCAGCATCTGAATCCAGGCGCGGCAAGTAAATCATGAAGCAGGTGCCTTTTCCCACCTCGCTCGTAATTCCCACGGTGCCGCTGCTTTGTTGAACGATTCCGTAGACAGTCGAAAGTCCGAGGCCCGTTCCTTTGCCCAATTCCTTCGTCGTAAAAAACGGTTCGAAGACATGGGCCAAGGTGTCAGCGCTCATTCCGCAGCCTGTATCACGAACGGCCAGGGTGACGTATGGACCGGGAGGCAGGGGATCGGGCCAAAAGGGATCGGAGTGGGAGATCGCTACTTCGCCGGTTTCCAGTTCAAGCCGGCCGCCGTGGGGCATGGCGTCCCTGGCGTTGACGACCAGATTCATCACCACTTGCTCGATCTGGCCCGGGTCCGCCTTGATTCGTCCCAGGGTCGGATCCAATGTCAGCACGAGATCAATGTCCTCGCCGATGACACGCTTCATGAGTTCGACGATATCTCTGACGCGCTCATTGAGGTTCAAGGCCTGTCGTTCCACGACCTGATGGCGCGTGAAGGCCAGCAATTGCCGGGTGAGTCCGGTAGCCTTGTTGCCGGCTTCTCTGATTTGCGCCATGCCTCGTTGTGCCCGCGAGGTCAAGCCAGGCTCGTCCATCAAGAGTTCGGCCCAACTATTGATGATGGTGAGCAGATTGTTGAAGTCGTGTGCCACGCCTCCCGCCATGCGGCCCAGGGCTTCCATTTTCTGAGCCTGCCGCAATTGTCGCTCCAAGTCTTTTCTATTCAGGAATTGGCTGATCATGGCGCCCAATTCAGAAATTCGCTCTAATCTGGAAACGGCAGAGTGGAGCACTTCAACCGTAAAAAACTCCATGATGCCTAGGATCTCTTTGCCCGTATGGATAGGAAACGCGATGACTCCATGAAGGTCGGCGTCACGCGCCGCGTCATACGCGGGGAATGCGGCCTCATTCAGAATATCAGAGCAGAAGGCCGGGGCATCTGTTTTCCACGCACGCCCGGCCATGCCCATGTCCTGTCGCAGGAACAACGTGCGATAGGTTTGGGCGAAGTTCTCAGTTTGTTGACCTGAAGGATGCCAGAGTGCATTGCAGCGTAATGCGCTGTGTTGAGTATCGACAAGCCACAGTGCGCCCAACGTCCAGCCTTGAAGTTCGCACATCGCGCGCAAGATTTTGGGTATGGCCTCATTCAAGGATACGGACTCTTCCAACGCTAGGCCGACGGCCAGTTGAACGGCATGCATCGTTTCCGCTTGCCGGCGGTCCGAGATGTCGGTTTTCGCCCCGATCATCCGGTAGGGGGTACCGGCATAATTACGAAGGACGTAGCCGTGATCGATGACATACGCATACGTGCCGTCCGTTCTGCAAAAACGATACTCGGCCGTCCACAAATGTTTCTCCGATTGCAGTGCCTCGTTCAGGCTGGCAAGAATCGACGCTCGATCTTCGGGATGAATGTGGTCTGCCCACGGAATAGGGCCTCCCTGCCGCGCCCTCAGGCCATGGCCATAGACCGTTTGATAGGCATCGTTGAACCAGGTCTCGCCAGAAGTAATGTCCCAGTCCCAGATGCCGTCCCGAGTCGCGAGGCAGGTGAGATGGAATCGCTCTTCGCTTTTTCGCAAGGCTTGTTCGACGCGATGCCGTCCCATCGCATACCGAATGGCACGCTTCAGTCCGTCACCGGTCAATCGGCCTTTCACCAAATAATCCTGCGCACCGTGCAGCAGGGATTTTTCCGCCACAAGATCATTGTCGAGCCCTGTCAGCACAATCACGGCCGCCTCGTGGGATTGCGCTCGCACGCGCACCAGGGTTTCCATGCCCTGGCTGTCCGGTAGCGACAGATCAACTAAGACGGCGTCCGGAGAGCTTTCGGCGAGTTTCAGCAGGCCGGTTTCAAGACGGTCGGCCCAGGTGAGCAGCACATCGTGTGGCGACTGTTCACAGAGCGCCTCACGGATCAATTCCGCATCATCTTCATTGTCTTCGATCAGCAACACCTGCACGTGTTACCTCTTCAGCGTGGGAACCTTGGAGACGAGTGTCCAATACAGTTCGAACTCTTTGACGACAGCGATAAAGCGGGTGAAGGTGACCGGCTTGCGAATGTAGGAGCAGGCGCCTTGCTGGAACGACCGCACAATATCCTCTTCCCGTTCACTGACCGTCAGGATGACGACGGGGAGCGCGCAAAATCGCGGGTCCGATTTGATTTCCGACAGTACTTCCAGCCCCGTCTTTTTCGGCATATTGATGTCCAGCAGGACCATGCCGGGAAGCGGGCACTGGTGAAAGGGCCCTTCTCCGCGCAGGTAGGCCATCGCCTCGGCGCCGTCTCGAACCACCGCGACCCGATTGGTCATATTCACGGTTTCGAACGCCTCACGAATCAGCAGAATATCGTCCTCATTGTCCTCAGCGATCAGAATGTCGAAGGATCTCAGCGTCATAGTCGTACCTCTTTCTCAACTTGCCGGTTAATGCCGAATGTAATAAAAAAATCCGATCCTCCACCCTCACGGGGCAAGACCCAGGCGCGGCCTCCATGCCGTTCCGCCACCTGCCGGACGATGGCCAGGCCGGCTCCGGTTCCTTCGATGTCCCGTCCCACTGCCCGCCGGAACAACTCAAAGATGCGCTCACGCTGGTCGGATGGAATCCCTGGGCCGCGGTCGCGGATGACCAGGCCCGAACATTCCGTGCCGTCAGCATCGATTTCCATATGGGGCGCAATCTCGATGTCCGGCGGTTTCCCGTCAGCGACAAACTTCAAGGCGTTCGAGACCAGGTTGTAAATGCCCTGAACTGCCCAGGTGGTATTGACCCGGAAGCGCGGCAACGGCGCGCACACCGTGATGGTGGCTCCGCTCTCTTTGATGCGGCTTTCCAGCCGCCGTAAGACTTCTTGGACGAGCTGGTCCGCCTCGATCTCGTCGACCGGCGGCTCCATGCGCTGAGCGCGGGAAAGATCCAGAATGTCGGTGAGCAACTGGTCGAGCCGCTGCGTGGCGCGGACGATACGGCGAAGGAAATCCTGGCCTTTCTCATCCAGCCGGCTCGCATAGCGTTCCTGGAGCAGCACGGAAAAACTTTCAATCGCGCGCAGCGGTTCTTTCAGGTCGTGGGAGGTCACATACAGGAGTGTCTCGAGATCTTTATTCTTCTTCAGAATCATCAGTTCGGCCTGTCGCCGCTCGGTGATGTCCCGGTTCGTTTCGAGAATGAGACTGCGGCCGCCTGTTTTCATCAATCCCCACCGGCTTTCCACGAGCACCTCCCGCCCGTCTTTGGTGCGGTGATGTAACTCGCCGGTCCAGGCCCCGGTCGTCTCCAATTCGGAGAAGATGGTGTCGAAGGGGTAGGGATAGGTGCTTTTCAGCAGCGCATGACTGTTTCGCCCGATCGCCTCCGCGCGCGTGTAACCGTACAATTGTTCACAGCCACGATTCCAATCCAGAATGCCCCGCTCCGTATCCCAGGAAAAGATCGGCTCATACGACAGTTCGATGAGCCGGCGTTGTTGACTCAAGACGTCCTCAGCGCGCTTGCGTTCCGTGATGTCTCGGGCAATCGTCGACACGGCCGCCACCTCTCCGTTCGCATCGACAATGGGCGACACGGTCAAGGACACCTGGATAGGATGGCCGTCTCGATGGATACGCACGCTCTCGAATTGCTGGATGCGGATTCCCGCTGTGATCTGCTCGATGAGGATGGGTTCTTCCGGGCGGCGGTCGGGCGGCAAGATGCGGGAGATAGGCTGGCCCATGATCTCTTCACTGGAGTAGCCGAACATCAACTCGGCGCTTTTGTTCCAGGAGAGAATCCGGCCATCCAAGTCTTTGCTCATGACGGCATCGGAGGAGGATTCCACGATGGCGGCCATCCTGGCCTGGATTTCCTGCGCTTGTTTGCGATCGTGGGTGTCGGTGTAGGTTCCCACCCACTTCAGCACGCGGCCATCATGATCTCGGATGGGCGTCGCGTGCGCATGGAACCAGCGGTAGATGCCATCCGCCCGCTGGAACCGCAGTTCTGTGTCGAGAGGCTGGATACGCGCCACGGCGTCGCGCCATTGCTCGGTGATTCTCGGGCGGTCTTCGGGGTGAACGTGCTGGAGACATCCGGTGCTGAAGGGCTCGTCTGCAGATCGTCCCGTATACGTCACCCATTGGGGACTCAGATAGTCACAGGTGCCGTCCGGAAGGCAGGTCCAAATCGGCAGTGGCAGGGACTCGACGAGTTCCCGAAACCGGCTTTCGCTGGCAGTGAGCGCCTGCTGGATGTGTTTGCTTTGCGCCAGTTCCTGCGCTAAACGACGATTCGCTTCCTGAAGGGCGGCGGTGCGTTCTGCAACCAAGGCCTCAAGTGACTGGTGCTCAGACGCAAGGCCTGATCCGCGCGTTTGCGATCTGTGATGTCAATCAGCGTGGTGCGGCTGAGCAAGTAGCGCCCCTGCGAATCTGTCACCGCCGTCGCGCTGAGCAAGACCGTAAAGACGGAGCCGTCTTTGCGAACAACCTCAAACTCCAAGTCTTTGACGAGGCCTTCCTTGATGAAGCGAGCGAATCGTTCCTTGAACAGGGCGGCGCTCGCCGGCGTCATCAAGTCCGCAAATCGGATTTTCCCGATGAGGGCTTCTTTCGTATAGCCCAGCCAGTCCACCTCGGTCTGATTCACCGCCACAAGGAGACCGTTCACATCGAGCGAGTGGTACCCGCAGGGAGCGTGGTCGTAGAGATCCCTCACTTCGTCAGCAGACTGCGCGAGCAAGCGCTGACGGACCCGTAAGATTTCGTTTTCCACGGCGACGGTTGCCGTCCGTACGAGCTCTTGGGCCAGGCGCTTTTGCCGGTCGATCACATAGGCCATGCTCGGAAAGAGGCCCAAGCTGAGGGAGCGACCGACTTGCGACAACCAGGCAGGAACTTCCGGCAAGTGCGGCCCCAGAACATGACCGAGAAACGTTAGGCCGAGGCAGAGCCCCGTCACGCTGGCTGAACTCCAGCGCTGAGGAGTCCACAGCGTCAGCGTGATCGGCAGCACATAGAGAATCCAAACCGGGAGGGTACGTGGGGTGGAGCAGTCGATAACGAATGTGCCGCCTGCCAGGGCGGCAATCAGGCCGAAAGTGGTTAGTTGGCGAACATGGGGCGACAGCTTCCCGGTCGTCATCCCTGTGAGACCATGAACGATCATGGGCTCCTCTTTCTTACCGCGTGAGACCTCCCAGTGGTAGATGGGCCTTCACACGCCGCAACTCTTCAGCCACTATGAACGGAGATCGCGCATCTCGACAGAGGCTATATGCCCTAGGGATAGTACCAGGTGATACCAGGTCGGAATCTTTGACGGCGGAAGGCCTAGAAATTGGTTTCGAGACTTGATGGCGTTTTGTTCAAGACGGTCGCAGCGGCTCTGGAGAGGGCGGCGTCATGGATGTGATCGAGCGCATAGATGCGAAACTGCACCAGACGGGTGGGAAGCAGGTCGAGAAATTCCTCTAATGGTTCAGTTGAGAGACCCTTGGTGCCGGGATCATAGACGAGCAGGGGAATGCCACGCGTATCCTTGGGGTCGGGGCGCGGATCCAATGGCGCCATATCGACGCGGAAGGGTAGCGCTTGCAACTTAGGCGGCAACGCCTTTTGAATCTGCTGCTGAAATTGTTCGTGACTGGGGAAGTCCATGCCCCGCTCTATGCCCTTTTCTTTCAGCACTGTGCTGTAGGCCATTTTCCATTTCACGTCGCGGCTGAGGATATGTGCCCATTCCTGATGCAACCGGCGCAGGCTGCTCTGCCCGGCTTTTTTCCACCGTCGCACATCTTCCAATAACGACCAGTCCGTGAGCGTCAGGTAGTCGTCCATGTGCTTGGCGGGATTCGACGGGAACAACAGCTTCATGGTATCGCCGAAAATGTCGCGGAGATGAATGTCGATCGCCCGGGTCGTTCGGTGATAATACACGTTTGAGTACAAGTACATTCTGGTGTTCAAAAACATATGCAGCGCGGGGAGCCCGGTTTTATGAATCGTAAACCCCTTCTCGGTCACGATGGTGTAATGAATCAGTCGAGTCAGGTCGACTGGTCCGACCGCCACGCCGCACATGTAGGCGTCGCGCAGCACATAGTCCAGGTTGTCGGCGGTATAACTTCCTGAAATGACCGGCTGGAGCACATTGATCCAGCGCGGGATTTTTGAATTGTCCTTCCCCTTTTCCTTCAAGATGACATGCGCGATGTGATCCGGATTTAGTTCCTCGCCGCGATCGAACGGCCCCGACGGGCTGCGCCGGATTTTCTTGATGAGTGGCCCCAGATGCTCGCGCACAATAATCTGGCCCAGCTTTTCATGCGACAGGCCGAAGCCGTGCAGATAATTATCATCGAAGAAATGACAGAACGGCCCATGTCCGATGTCGTGCACGAGGGCCGTAATACGCAGGAACTCCTCCACGAAGGCGGCGGAGGGAAGGTCGGGAACGGCGTTGCGTAAGAATGGATACAAGTGCCGCGCGAATCGCCCGGCCACATGCATGGTGCCCAACGAGTGCACGAATCGCGTATGCTCGGCTGACGGATAGACCCAGCGGGCGCTCTGTAGCTGATAGATGTAGCGCAGCCGTTGAACCCACGGCGAATCGATCAGGTCTTTTTCGGTTCGTTCCGACGGGTCGGGTGTCGCATAGGGTACGGTGAACGACACATATTCGTGGATGGGATCGGCAATGAGGGCCGATCCGTCATAGGGAGCCGGGGGAATGGCGGATGGTAGTTTCATGGGGTCACAACCGACGGGCGATCTTAGCCTAGCCCCGAGGGCGGGGGCAAATGGGTGGAGCGCTCACTTGTTCTCGCACGGCGATAGCGCGTGAGCAGTACATACGCGACCGGGTAGGCCAGCAGCCCGCCTGCGATGCTCAGGACCATGCCGCCGAGGACAAACGGCCAGGCATAAGGGGCGACCTGGTGATAGATGCCCGTGAATGACAAGTCGGTCCAATCAAACGCGGGAAATTCGCGCACACCGAGCAAGACCGCCCCGGTCCAGTATGTCGCGCCGAGGATTGGGATGAGCGTCCAGGGGTTGTTGAGAAACGCGCCGGCGAGCAGCGCCACGACGTTCCAGCCGAACGCCCAGGCGCACATGCCGACCATAATCATATGGAGCCCATAGGCCGGCGAAAATCCGATGAAGACGCCGACGGCAAAGGCCAGCGCGGTCCGGTGCGGCGATTCATCGAGGTGGAGAATCTGGCGAAACAGCGATCGTACGTCGGCCATAAAGCGTC